>Ga0066710_100002432_pt1 | contig 15008 bp, 14 predicted proteins | sample GraSoiAngelo_159_FD_79666 | JGI IMG/M metagenome (GOLD analysis project Ga0066710, IMG submission 79666) | Grasslands soil microbial communities from the Angelo Coastal Reserve, California, USA - 14_1009_16_40cm | ecosystem: Environmental > Terrestrial > Soil > Grasslands | place: USA...
ATTCTCGTTGAAGGCCCAAGCGATCTCCAAATCCTGCTCAATGCCATCGCGCAAGCACAGACAAAGCCTCCGCAGAAACCAGAGGAAGCCACCCGGAGATTGCGAAAGATGACTAATCTGGTTGTTTGATACAGAAGTTCGAGGCGGGTGAGGGCTTCAGGGTGAGACTTGCCCGAGCCTGAATGCTCACGGTGGGATTGGGAGGGTCCGGAGGAGGGAGTTGACATAGAATGCTACGAACAGGAAGATTCCGAGGGATAGCGCTAGTAGTACGGTGAGGTAGGCTATGTCATGGTTTCGTTTTCTCTTCTTCTCAAAGGGTATGATGAGCCTGGCCATCGCTGACACAACTCAGGATAGTAGATTGTGGCTTGCCTCGTAAAGGGAATGGCGTAACCGAAGCCCCGGCCCTGGGGCGCGGCCAGCCTGACACGCGGCTCTAGTTGATAGTCGCTGGGGCAGGGTTTCCCTGCCGCCGGACTTTGGAACCTTCTCTAGTCATACAAGACAAAGGGAGGGCGTACTGGATGAGCTGGTCCAGACCTTTGGCTTGGGACTCTGAACCATTGGCTTCTTTTCAGAGGTGTCCGGATGTACTAGGCAGATCTGCGTCGCGAGACACGCGTGCATACCTTGTTTTTCTGGATGCTGTATTGCTAGCCGGATCTTAACAGGAACCCGTCAACAAGCTCATTCGTATCTCTTTGTCGCCGTGCTGACCTTATCATCGACTGATCCATCCAGAAGGCCCAGAATGTGCTACTCAAACTGGCTTTTCCTTGAAGAGGCCCCACCGGTTGCGTGGGAGGGTCATGAATAAGGCGAAGATTCCCTATGTCGTCACGGTCATAAGAGACGATTCCAATCTGAAGCGGGATTCCAGCAGCTAGCTCCGCGAGGTATGCAGCGATCTTGAAGCCTTCAGCTTCCTCCGGGACGATCAGTAGAGCTTGTTCAAACCGTTTGAGATATCCAATTGTTTGACCCAGACCGGTGAGATACTCTCTCCTCTCTTGGCCAGGCGGTTTGAACTCGAATCCAAACGTGATTCTTGTAGACGGATCGCTGAAAACGAAGTCGGGCTCTGGCCAGTCGGAAGAAGATGTGATTACGATATCGCTTCCAAAGACGCGGGACCATGGGGTTTGGCCTTTGACTGCGAGGTCGCGCATCTGAGTGGCTGCACGAATAGCCATTTCGTCGTGAGTCAGAGTAAGGACTGCGCTCATGAGATTGAACGAGTTATGATGATTCTTTTCGGAAGATTAGGCAGTATTGGTGGTGTCTGTTCCCAACCCAGGCGTTGAAGACCCCTAGGGGAAGAAGGGCCTTATCGTCTTGCAACCATATTCTCTCGTCCTTTGGAGTCCATCCGTAGGGCTCTTGAGAGAGAGTTGACACTGTGTCGAAGGCTAACGGGTACATTTTGCCCTCAAAAAACACGTTGTTGGTAATGACTGTGAGGTATCCGTTGGGCTTCATCACCTTATAGACTTCGTCGAAGATGATTTTCATTTCTCGAAGAAATTCGTGATAGTCGTCAATGTTGCCAATATCTTCGGGGTTGGTGCTGTAAACCGTGTCGAGACCCTTCTCAACGCGATCCTTTTGTCGAATGTGGTTTCTCTTGAGCTGACTCCAATATGGAGGCGAGGTTATGCAATAATCAGCTGGAGGGAAACCTCTTGTCCGCCAAATACTTGAAAGTTCTTTCGAATTGCCTTGGATCACTTCAGCCCAAGTGGCTTTTTCGCCTGTGAGTGTTACTCGTCCCCTCTTTTCGTTGAGGACCTCTGCAACTCGCTTCCTCGAGATCTCGGCGTATTTGTCGACAATCTCAAACCCTACTCCGGCTCGGTCAGCCTCCAATGATGCTACGAGGGTGCTTCCAGTTCCGAGAAAGGGATCTACGACGAGTTGTCCTTTCTTTGTGAAAAAGAGGATGAATTCTCGGACTAGAGATTCAGGGAAAGAAGCTGGGTGGCGAATCTTCTGGTCGCCGCGGGGCTTGGGTCGATGGACGAACCAGGATTTAGTAAATTTTATCCATTCTGTGCCAGATAACTCGTTCAGCTTATTCTCTCGGACACCGGGCTTCTCGGACTCTTCAAGAGAAGCTTGGGACTCTACCAATAGAGGTCGTCCGCCCGTACTGCCATAGCGAGAGAGTGTTGGTGGAGGCGGCTTATATTGAATTGTTTCTATTGAACGACACAGAAAACTATCTCTTGCTTAGACGCCGGCGTTTCCTTTTCGTTCGTTGTTGGGGCTTGTCTTCACCCGTTACTTTGAACGGGGCCGAAGTGTATCCTCTTGTTCTCATTAGCCGTAGCATTGCTAGGGACCAGTCGCCAGCATCCTTTTCGTTCGAGCTTCTCGGGTGTAGTGCGTGATGAAGCTCATGAAGGGCCAAGAGAATGACTGGCTCAGGTTTGAGCTGGTGCATCTCTCGCAAGAACTCTGCGTCGATGACAATGAGATCGTAGGGACGAGGAACGTAAAACCCCGGCATTTCGCCCGTTTTTCCATACGTATCGAACTTTTTTCTATACGAGCGAAAGAATCTCTCGGCAGCATCGTCAAACTTCCGTGGGCTCAATATCATGGTTTCAGGTGGGATGACATCGGAGGTAATAACAACCTAGAGAGCTGGTGCCTACCGGCTTGATGAGCTCCAAAGGCACTGCTAAGCCAGAGCAGGAGGCAGTGAAACATATCATAGCCACCATATTCTCGGCCCAGGAAGCCCTTCGAGATCTTGCTCCAGAACAGCGCTGGGCGGGAATGGGGAATCTTCTCGGAGACTACGGAGAGTACATCGCTCTGTCCAATTACAATCTCAAGAAGGCTCCTGGAGGGGCAGATGGTTACGATGCTGTTACTGCTGATGGTTTGAAGGTTCAGATCAAAGCGAACCATTCATCCTCAACCATAGGTTTCCGGGGCGAGGCCGATCTGCTTCTAGTATTGAAGGTTGAGAGCAACGCGGAGTGGAGAGAACTTTACTATGGACCCTTCAAACCAGTCAAAGAGAAAGCAGCATACTCGAAACGAGACAACAAGCACATGATCCCAATCGCAAAACTCCAGGACCTAACGATACGCAAGGTAAAATTGTCAACCTGAAGAAATCGATGAACTCAGCATGATATGTCTAGGTTTTCGTTCCTACAAAAGTTGGAACTCATTGGTACTCGGACCTTAGTATCCCCGCAAGAAAATCGACGTATCTCTGGGTCTTGACTGATCCCAGTCTCAAGATGTAGGCAGGGCGGTATAACGGGTAGATTGTTCGGACTTCTTGGCGAACAACCTTCTCTACCTGCGAGGGCCAATAGCTTTCTCCAAGGAGGCTTGCGGATGCGTCTTTACCCAACGTGACAATAGCCTTTGGTTTAACAATCTCAAGCTCTTCCAACAAATATTCCCTGCAGTTCGCTACTTCGCTCGGTAATGACTCGCGATTACGAGGGGTATGACAGTGGACAACGTTTGTTATGAAAACATCCCTTTTCCGAATACCCGATAACTTGAAGGCTTCATCGAGTACCTATCCGCACCCGCCTGTGAAAGGTACCTGCGTCTTCATACACTGTTTGCAGAGGCTCTGGCCGATTATGGCTACTCTGACGAAAAGGTTACCAAAACCCGGAGCGCTCTCAGTAACTCCTTCAATGTTCAGCCCCTCGCACTTGTGGCATCCCTTCACTCGAGACGAAAGGGCATCAAATCTAGCCTTCCTGTCTGGGTCACCAGAGAGAGAACTCATCTTCGAGGTGGTAGTTGAACAGATGCACATCGCATGCTGGTGGGCACCGCAGTCGAGAATCCTGTTCTGCCATGGCCGGACGACCCCCCACGAACTGGACTCGTGCAAGGGCCTAAGATCTGCGACAACTGCAAGACAGCTAAACCTGCCGACGCGCTATTCTGTAAGAGCTGCGGAACGAAACTCGGCCAGATCTCCTCCCGCGCCTGACAATTTCTCGTTGACCACCCAGATCTTTAGCAGCCAGTAGACTCTGGCCTGCTACCTAGAGCGTGCGGTTCAACTCTCTTCCGCGTTTTTTGCTCCAAGCAGACCACCGATAGACCCGCTTTTGTCAAACCTCCAGAATGGGAGGGCGAAGACGAGCGCGCAAGCCACGATTCCGGCAGTTATTGCTAGGACATAGACGAAATCGTAGCTGCCAACCAAAGCCTGAAGCAAATTCCCGAACAGAGTGTTCAGGACGGCCAAGAGAGCGACATAAAATACGAGTTGGACGTAGACGAAGGGATACCTGCCGCGATGGACTGGCATGGGTTAAGCCGGTAAACCAGCCGGGCACAAGAACAGAGTGTTACTTCTCTCTGGCCGTAAGTGGGGCAGAGACGCCTACAAGCTGGATGGAACACCGATTCGCTGAATACGTGCTAATCATACGTACTCACCATAACAGTCATACGGGACGCACGGATCATGTATACCTCAGTCCTGAACGAACATGCGCAAAGAGAAACTAACTCTGAGTGTAGACGAAGAGGTTGTCAAGAAGGCCAGAGCACTTGACATCAACATTTCTCAGGCGACGGAAATGGCTCTCCGAGGATTTACGGCGGGCTCAGGTGAAGCCGATGCTAACCAGATTCGTGCGGCATACGACTACTTGTTCAGGGCAATGATGCCGACGATGCTACTACTCGACACTACCGTGGAGGTTGGTTTTGAGGCGGATCCCCAGGCTGAGGGAAGTTCTTTGTATCTTGAACCTGATGGGAAGCTCTTCTGGTGGCATAACACCTTCGATGAAGCTACAGATACTAGCCTCGATAAAGTCAAACTCTCGACCCTCCACAACCCGGCGAAAATCGTTTCGAATTGGCTTGACCAACTGAAGCAGGCCAAGGAGAAAAATCCTGAACGTCTGAAGACAATTCAACTCTACAGTGGAATCGTGGAGGTGATGTCAAAGACACTCATCGGATCGGTTTCTCAGCGCGGCCCAAAGTCGGGCAACAGACCCCAGTCGAAGGGACGGGAGGCCGAGTCACGAAGAAAGCTTAAATTACGAGGAGCGCTACGAGAAGCATCATGATAGAATCCTCCGGTTACTCGAATGAAACTGAACTGGAATACGCCGTCTGGACGCTGTTTGAACGCTTTCTTCACGCTCATCCCTCCGGTAGGCTTTTAAGCGAGTGCTGGATAAGCGCACGTAGTGAATAGAAATGGCGAAACTCGGCCAATATGACTACCCGGATGTTAGGATCGGCAGGACTTTGGACGTGGTAACCAAACTCTGTCAACCACCCTACAAAGGCAGTATCGCCCGGAGCGGCCTCGGAGAGATGCTCGATCTCAATATCAAGGGTGGAGGATTCGCCGCGCTAGTCGCATCCCTGAAGGACTACGGCCTTGTAGAGGGTCGGGAGCAACTCAAGGTAACTGACTTGGGGAAGAAAGCAGTCGTTGGTTCGGGCGAAGAACGCGAACAGGCAAAAGCCCAAGCCTTCCTAAACGTGGTTCTCTTCAAAGAGCTACTCGAACGGATCGGCCCAACGGTTCCAGAAAGAGAGGACTTTGCAATCCTGCTGAAGGAAGTGACGAAAGAGGACCCGTTGAAGGTCAACCACCAGGTCAAGGACGTGCTGAGCGTTTACTCGGACGGGATCAAGTTGCTGGGCGCATTGAAGAAACCTGAGATGGGAGGAAATATCGAATCTGGTCCCGACCTAGTTGTAACGACTCGCGAGGGGCCACTCGTACTTGAGATCAAAGCAGGCCAATACTATCAGAGACTACCTTACGATTCGAACGGCTTCGACATCGCTGTGAGATTTCTGCAAGGACTCAAAGAGGCTCAAGCTGAGAAACAAAGACAGCGGCAGGCTCCGTGAGAGGACCCAGGAAAGAGTTGAAGAGACTCATGACAGGGCCATCCTCGGAGGAAGCCAGCCCTGCCCGAGTCACACCCACTTCCGAGAGGGCTCTCTTCACTATAAGATTCTAGCTGTGCTCCGACGAGAATGGCCTTGAGTGCGGATCAGATAGATGAAGAGAAGAAGCGCTGGGAAGTTGGAGTCGGCATTGGCGAGTACAAGATATGGGTGGCGAGAGAGGTCGATAAGATCGGGAGGTTGTCAAAGAAAGCCAAGACCCAGAGGAGGTTCTCGTTCTTGAGGAAGAAGCAGATTGATGAGCCGGATTATCGAGAGCTACGCGAGGAGTTCAGAGCGTTTCTACGGACGACAAAGGACAATGTGGACTTGTATCTCTGGTTCGCGCTATCAAATCTCGCGGAGCGGAACTTGAATAGAAAGTTGGAAGCCAAGATATACCAGCTCTTTGGACACGTCGCTTCGACCTTCCTGTATATTGAACAAAACTTTGACCCGAGCAAGGTGGGTCCAGAGTTACTCGCGTTCTTGAAGGATAGGATAACTCGCATCGTTTCTCCAGGAGCTTTCGATATCACGGGTAACGCCAGCACTATCACCCAGAGTGGTGAAGGGGAGAGGATTTTCCTCGAGAGCGTGAACTCACTCCAGAAGCTGTTGGCTGAGGTACGAAACGATTTGAGCAAATATTTCAAAAAAGATGAAGTGTTCGAGGCGACCGCCAAGGATTCGATAAAGCAGGCGCGTTGATCCCCAGCTTCTATTTCGGAGCTTAGATTTAGTCAGAGTCAATATCGGTGTATACTTCTCTCTGTAAGAATTCTTTCACCAATCGCTTGGCTTCTCTCTCAATCAATTCTTCTTCCAAATAACCGAGTCCAGAATTAGGATTGTGCCGTTTGCCTTCCCGAATCCACGTTAACTCTACACATTCGTGGGCGAAAGCCTTCAACGCGTCTGATGCCCTCTGCCACACGTAGACATCATGGGGGTACCCATCCCATTTGCACATTCCTTCAACATGGAAGTCTTCGCCGAAAGGGTGCTCGTTCAAGAAATCACACGGAAGCTCCTTAGTGATGTGTAGGTTGAATTCAAGGTCGAACCTCTCTTGCAACCATTCATGGAATCTCGTCTTTGTAGCGTCTGGAAGCATATCCATTGACTCCGTCATGCAATCACTTTGGAAAACACCTAAGTGCCAACCGGTCTATTCCTTCTCGGGCGTCTATTTGTTACAACTTCTTGCAGGTCAACAATACTTTGAGTTAAAAGTGTAAGCGCTGTAACTTGAAATATAATGAGATAGCCACCTCTGCGGTAGCTACCGCAAGCGTTAAAGATTGAGCAACTAACAAAACCAGTTACGGCACCAAGATTACGTAGGGAAACGGTCCTCTTCGCTCTGTTCCTGATTTTTCTCGAAGCGCTGCAGGTTTTTCAACCGGCTGCGGCGGCGTTAGACGTTTCTTCCGTCTGTTGGAGCTTGGGGGATTTTAACGGAGATAACTACACTGACATCGTTTTCCACGCCTCAGGCATGAACCCGAGTGGCATCCAGGTGAACATGACAGATGTAGACTCGCCCTACCCAGTCAACCAGAAACCGCTCTTCAACGGAACAACAGGAGCCGATGGCAGCCTGATGTTCCAGATGATCCCGGACGGTCACTACGTCTGGAGTACCAATGGGATCAAGTGTAGTGGAAATGACGTCATCGCGATTGGAGACACTCCCGAAACCCAATTCGAAATTCAGACTTCTGAACAGACGGATTTTCTGACATGGTTCCTGCTGACCGAATGGGTACGCCCTGGCGATGTTCAAAAGACAAGGTCTTTCCTGGAGAATCTAGCAAGATTTTACGGCTATGACCTCAGCAAGGACCCATTTCCCTCAGCAGCCCGCGGGACGAATTTTGAAGTTGGAAGGCTGGCTCTCCAGTGGTTGATGCGTTTTGAGAATTACTTAGACACTTTCAAAGACAGACCTTCCTTCTCGGATACTTGGGAGGCGACGAAGAATCTTGTGGCTCCTTTCCAGGCAGTGTTCGAACAAACAGTGCATCTCCCGTCTAATTCCAAGCTGCTTCTCGAATGGACGCCACTTAGCGCGGCGACGCGACAGAAGACCGTAGAGGAACTAGTGAGGGTCTCTTTCGAAACCGACCTAGACAGGACCGAGCATAGAATGTTCTTGATCAGAGGGGGGTCTATGGGTGCCTTCTTCCTAGGAGTAAGTGCCGTCGACCTATTATCGCTTAACTCGGAGGGGAAACTTTTCATTCACTGTCCGCCCCAAGATCTCCCGCACTGCGACCCCGAAGGTGTTTCTCTAGACATCAGAATCTACGACGACATCGTGCACATGGCCGTTGGAGGCGTCGAGCTCTTTCTTTCGGTGACTAGCTTGGCAAGGGCGGCGTCAAAGGAGACGGCAAGTGCTCTCTTGAAGTTTGCAGGAGCTCTTGCGGTAGTGCTCGCCGTTTTGGATTTGACTACCACAATACTTGACTTGAGCCAGGAATTCTCCGCATGGCAAACATTTCCGACAACCTTTCACACCATTGCGGTCGCGATCGCGCTGATTTATGTTGCATCAGCAGCATTCGGACTGGCCGCTACTGCCGTAGCAGTCTTGGGGGGAAGTGCTGGAACTCTTTGGTGGGTATCTATTGCTCTACTTGCCATTGCAGTATTCCTCACGTTCATCGCGCCAATCATCTGGGGCCCGGACGTGGACGCTGCTCGTGCCCAGGTAGGTCCAGTTCTTACACAAATTTTGAACATAAAGAGGCTGGCTAGCAGACTAGACCCAAGCGCATTGTCTATTAGCGCTGACTTGCATGAGAAATTGGCTCTATCGGCCTTTCAGTGGGCGTCGGTAGCCGACATTCTCGGTGTTCGATCCATTCGAGATGATTTTCTCTGGTCCAAAGATTACTTGGAGACTCTCCAAGGAACCGAGAGACAGCTGGCGGTCACAACTCCTCTCGCCAACAGATCCCTCAACCAGACCGTGCAGAGCTTCCTATTCTACCAGAGTCAGGACAAGCAAAACAAAATCGTAGGGCATTTGACGGGAATCAACAGCACTAAGGCTGAATATTTGAGCCAAGACCGACAGGGTGATTTTTCATTCAATGCAAGCATCTACCATCGATCGCCGGATTCTTCTGGTTTCGTCTTTGATAACAGCACTCTCACCTATGATGAGAATCCTCAAACAATTGTAGAGACATTTGGAGAGACAGATTATGCGAAGCTTTCTTCGAAGAACTGCGATACTACTCCCGTAATCGGAGGATGTCATGGAGTGGGGTGGGCATGGGATCCACCCGTAGAGAACGACGCTGTTTCTTGCTTGGTAGGTTGTCCTGGATACTTCGCGGGATTCTATACTACCGACCCCACCCATCAACCCGCCCCAGGAGCCTCCTCGAGTCACCAATTTTACCTCGACAAGAATCCGGCGTGTGGGACGATCACCCGGTGCATTGACAATGGCACCATTTCTGCCGGGTCAAGTGTTCTCCTAGAGGACATCAATCTCATACACGACGACCATATGAAGTATGTCGACTCAACCGGCGATGGTAATTGGACACCTGGTGAAACTGTAGTCTATGACAGCGACAACAATAACACATACGATTTACAGGACGCATTGATCGCAGGAGCCGCACCTCCCCTAGGAACAGGGCTTAGTTCTGACGCCAAAATTACCCACAGCGACACAAACAACAACTCTAGATTTGACCTCGGAGAAACAGTGGTCTATGATTACAATAGGAACAATCAGCATGACCCCGGTGATCGTGTAATTGCAAACCTGGAGACCTTCTTTTTATACAAATTCTACTTTGATCCTTCGTCAACGCAGGAGTGCAACCCCCTTGCTTGCCATATTTCGAATAGCGCATTTGCCGCTTGGCAGGATCAGTTCAAAGCCAATCTTGTCGCGCTGCAACCCAATCTTAACGCGCTGGACACTGCGATAAAATCGCTTAACGACGCAAGAGGCAGGAAAAGGTCATCGTCTCTTGTTACCACCTTCTCAGATTCGATCTGGATTGCCAACTCGGATGAAGGCACCGTTTCCAAGCTCGATACTAAGACGGGAAGTGAGCTTGGAAGATATCGCACTGGGCCTGATAATCTCGCAGCAACAATCCTACCTACGAGAACAGCGGTCGATCAAGAAGGTAGCGTCTGGGTAACGAACTTATTTCAATCAACGGCCACAAAAATTGGCCTTGCTGAGACAGGGAAATGCCAGGATAGAAATCACAACGAAGTCATAGAGACGTCAAGAGATATGGATAATGATGGCAAAGTAACCCATGGATCAAAATTAGTCGTTGGTGCCCAACTAACAACTACACCGGGGCCCGAGGGTGGGAGTCCCAGGCTTAGGTTCGTCGATACCAATAATAACGGAAGGTGGGATCCTGGGGAATCTGTCGTTTTTGCATCCCTGTTCTACAGTAAAGGAGACCCGGTGGTGTACGGCCCAACCCCCCCAGATGACACTCTCACCTTTGTGGACTCCCGAATCCTATTTCTTGATGAAAACACCGATCTCTTTCATAGTCCGCATTGGGATAGCTACGAATCAGTAGTCTACGATTCAAACAACAACGGGAAGTTCGATGCTAATGAGCCCATACTCGCAAGCGAAATACTGCCCTGGCCGTCGGGTGCCCCAATTGGTCTTGATGAGTGCGTAGTTGCAAACATTACCGTTGGCGGACCGGACAGTGTCCCTAGTGCAGCCGTAATAGACCAGTCGAACAATGTTTGGATTGGAACTTGCAACGAAGGAAAATGGTATCACTTTCGAGGAAAAGACGGGACTCTTCTGGAGCCTTCGTCTGGGATACATGTTGGAGGATGCCCCTATGGGGGGCTAGTTGATTCAAACGGCATACTTTGGGGTACTAGCATCTTTGACTCATTTGTGACCAGAATCGACACTCGGTTCCTTTCGGCGTTATCGCCCGTCGGCCTTCCCCACGTGAGTTACGGGATTGGAATAGATAGCGACGGGAACGCGTGGGTAAGCGGGTCGTATACCGGGTACGTTTCAAGAATTAACGGCGCGAATGTCGAAGACGTTCGAACTTTCTACGTGGGACCTCTGAACCTGAGAGGCATCGCAGTCTCCTTAGATAATCAGGTTTGGGTAGCGAACGGGGCCAATCTACTGGAGCCCGGCACGCTAATTCATCTCGATCATGATGGAGTGCTCATAAAAAGTATTCCTGTAGGTGATTTACCAGCAGGGGTCGCGATTGACGCGGATGGCAAAATATGGGTAACGAATGCGGGTTCGAACAATGCTTCCAGGATTGACCCATCCCTAGACGACAGGCGGGGAGGAGTCGATGGACTCTTTTCGGTAGGCGCTGGACCGAACAACCTTGGAGATATGACGGGAGTGATGGTTCGTCGCCTACCGTTTCCGTTGCCAATACCAATAGCACTTTCCGGCATATCATCGGTCGCGATTGGCTTCGACCTTGTCCCCCCAACGGGGTCGTTTAAGCTGGAGCAGGGTGTACATTACCTCGATACTCATATCGTAATCTTCGATGCTTCGAACTTCCCAATCCCGATCCCGCTTCTCAGTCCTCCTATTCCATGCCGATTGAACGACGGAAACCTCGATTCCAAGCTGGATCGAGGGGAGGTAAAGGCAAGTCTAAGCGGATGTCTGACTCAAAAGGCCAAACAGACGCTCGCCTCAATAATTGTGGACAACCAAACTAGAGCATCCGTATTCTCCAGCGCATTCAATGATCTATCGACTGTGGTCGCCTTCGCAAGTGCAGGGAACATTCAGACCTCAGGGGTTGCTACCAGCGTTGTAAACGCAATTGTGGGATCTTCTAAGCTATCCCTCCAGCCGTTAGTCGGATCTGTGTTCGAGCCCAGGTGCGGCTATCTAGACCTTCAGCTACAATTGACTACCCTCTGCGCTGGACTTGGTTTTCCTGGCTCAATTCAAATAGGATCGTTTGGCAAGGTTGATCTAGCGATTGCTGATTCTAACGGACTTGTTGTTAGCAAAACAATCAATCAGATTCCTGGTGCAAGTTACCTGGAATTTGATAGAAATGGAGACGGACAAGTAGACGACCTTGTGGTATTGCCTGAGAGAAGAGGCATCAGCTACAACATTAGCATAATTCGTGAGCCGAGTGCAACTCTTGACGATGAGTTCAAACTAACCATATCATCACGTGATGTTGGATTCAACCTTCTCATGAACACAAAGATGTCAGATATTTCGCCCTCTGGATACACACTTTTGTCCGAATTTCTACCTGTAGAAGCACCGGCGATTCCAAGAAACAACCCCCCCATGGCGGTTGCCGGCCCGACCGTTACTTTGGAAGGAAACGCTGAAGGAGGCGCTAACATTCAGCTCGATGGAACAGGTTCTTCAGACCCTGATGGCGACCCCCTCACGTACTCATGGTTCGGTGATTGTGGACTCGCAACTGGTCCTAGCCCGACAATGTTCTGTCCATGGCACCCAGGAAATCGCCCAAACACAGTGCAGTTAGTCGTGAACGATGGAAAGCTAGACTCATTTCCCGCGCTTTTCAACGTTACAGTGATTGATACAACTCGCCCGACGATTACTGCAACTAGAACACCATCGGACTATTGGACTAACCAGACTGTAACAGTTAGCTTCCAATGCGCAGACCTAGTTTCCGGAGTATCTTCTGCATCAGGACCTCTTATCCTCCGCCAAGAGGGCAAGAACCAGAACGCCACGGGCACATGCACTGACCGGGCTGGCAACGTAGCCTCAAAAACTCTTAGAGGCATTAACATCGACAAGACTCCGCCCACCATAAATCCGTCAAGGACACCCCCTCCCAACACTAACGCGCCCGGCTGGAACAATGGGAATGTTATCGTACACTTCGAGTGCACCGACAATCTCTCTGGAATAGCGTCATGTCCACCTGATCTTGTCCTAACTCATGAAGGCAGAAATCAATCAGTAACCGGATTTGCCATAGATCTGGCAGGCAACGGCGCAAGTGCCACTATTGCTAACATCAACATTGACAAGACTCCTCCTGTAATAACATCAGCTCAGGAGGGTCAGGCCTTCATCCTCCACCAAGCAGTTTTGGCTGACGCACATTGTGACGATGCCTTGTCGGGAGTAGACACTTGCATCGTACCTAGTGGACCACTTGACACCAACACCGTGGGAGCACACTCTTACACGATAACCTCAACTGATAGAGCTGGAAACTTCGTAGCGTTCACGGTTCATTACGACGTCCACTACGTTTTCATTGCAGTATCACCCAAGCCCTCTACCACCCGTTTCCAACTCGGAGCGACTATTCCTGTTAGGTTCCAATTGACAGACGCTTTGGGTAACTTTGTATCCACTGCTCGGGCTCAGATCTGGGTGGATTCTCCCACAACTCTTGGAATATCCAGCGGGTCCGCGAACACGGGTAACTACTTCCGATACGACTCTACAGACAACCAGTACGTATTCAATCTGAGCACAAGAACCATGACAGGCGGTCTTCACACAATCTACATAGCCCTAGATGATGGGACTCTTCACGCACTGACAGCGACCCTATCTTCCTAGTACACCTCCGACCCAAGAATCTGCTCCTGGAACATTAGACCACGAGCAAACGTGGCCTTGTGAGTTGCAAAAAGCCGCGGCCCGTTAGGGTGACGAATGTCGAAATTAATCCTCCGGCAACCATGAAGGTCTCCGTGGAACAGCGCGGGCGGATCGACCAGAAAGGACCAACCAATGGCTTTCACTCTAATTCAAACTTCTCAAGCCTAGAGCTGAGCCTTCGCGAGTTTCATTAGGGCTGAATGGCCCCATCCGTGGTGGGCGAACTCGGGCGCGGGTGGAAGTTTGTCCATTTCGAACCATTGAGCGTCCAGCAGGCTCGGACCCTTTGTGACCTTCATGGATAGTGGAAATGCTAGAAAATCAAATACCAGGTGCCAGCTCTTGTTGTTGCCTATGAAGGATTCTATCTGAGCGAGCTTCAGGGTCGATGGCTCAATCCCCACCTGTTCTCTCAATATTCTCTTAGCTCCTTCTTCAGGATGCTCAACGTGTTTCAGGTCGTCATTTGGGAGGAACCAGCCCTTCTGGCCATCAGGCATTTCCCGATATTTTACGAGAAGAGCAGAGTTGTGATGTAGGACTGCGACGTGCGAGACGAGCGTGTGCTTAGGACAACTTTCAGAGGTCATTCAGAAGTCTCGAGTACCGATTGGTTGGATCGCGTATTTCAGTATTGTTGGAAGACATCTTCGATAGTTCGATTTATCGGGTTTCGAACTCAAAGTCAAGTCCGCATCTGGGACAGTCAAAGCTCACGAGTTCGCCGGTGTCAACATCTTTGAGTCCGAATGGAAGGCGTGTTTGACAACCACATCTTGGGCATTCAACATCCACGAGTTTGGCCAATCTGAATCGTGAGATGGAGAAGCGTTCGGCTAAGAAAAGACGTTGAGATGGGCAAAAGTAAGTTTTCTAATAGACAGTCCGCGCTCACTATGGATCTCTAATGGTTGGCAAGGCTGTAGTTGGAATAGGTGTTACGGGCGGAGTTCTGATAATTTGGAGTCTCGTCTTTGCGATGTCATACTTCGACAAGGCGAGCTTTAGTGTCCCCGCCCTAACTCTTCTCGTACTAACGGTTGAGCTGAAACAGTTCGAAAGTAGCACAAGCAATAACGGTTAATATTTCTTGTAAGGGTCTAGAGGACGGTGCCTTTGGAAGACGAGGAGTATGTTGGCGGTGTGACAAGCGGTCGCATGCTGAAAGCCGGCGGCATTGCAGGCTATTCAGTCTATGTGACCACTCGCAGACTGATCGGAGCGAAAAACCGAAAGGCTCTCTGGAAGGGGATCGCCGGCTCAGCCTTTGGGGGCGTTGCGGGAATGTACGTAGGCTCAAAACTTTCTCGCGAGGCCAACGCCCAGATGATCAATGAATTGGAGCAGAAGAAGGATTTCGAGGTAACAAAAGAGAACGTTTCAAGCGTGGAAATGAAGAAGCCAACATTCGTACATCGCGGGCATATGGTAATCAGTACAACAACGGGAG
>Ga0066710_100002433_pt1 | contig 15008 bp, 15 predicted proteins | sample GraSoiAngelo_159_FD_79666 | JGI IMG/M metagenome (GOLD analysis project Ga0066710, IMG submission 79666) | Grasslands soil microbial communities from the Angelo Coastal Reserve, California, USA - 14_1009_16_40cm | ecosystem: Environmental > Terrestrial > Soil > Grasslands | place: USA...
CGCCGATCAGCCCGGGGAGCGTGCGCAGCGCGTCCGCGATCCTGGGCCCGTGCCACGAGAACGGCTTGCCGTCGACCAGGTAGATCCGCCCGTCGCGCACCGCCGGCACGTCGGCATACGGCGCGAAGTCGGCGAGATGGGCGCGTCTGAACCTGAAGGGCTCGTCCGGCAACAGAATGACGTCGGGCCGTCGCGCCGCGACCTCGTCCAGCGTGACGCTCGGGTAGCGTTCCGTCCGATCCGAGAAGATGTTGCGTGCCCCGCACGTGTCGAGCATGTCGTGGATGTACGTGTCGGCGTTGATGGTCATGTACGGGCCGCGCCAGATCGGATAGAACGTCGCCACTGGCGGCCGTCCGGCGCGGGCGGCGCGGACACGCGCGTACAGGGGCTCGAGCTCTCCCAGCAGCTCCTGCGCGCTTTCCGTGGTCCCTGTCACCTCACCGAGCTCGCCGATCAGCCGGATCCCTTCGGCCACCGTACGCGGATACGTGACCCAGACCGGGATCGACCAGGCGCGCAGCTGGTCGATGTGCTCGCGGAGGTTCTCCTCGATGTTGGCGATGATCAGATCGGGTGCGAGCGTGCGGATCTTGCCCAGGTCGGGGTCCTTCTCGCCACCGATACGCGTTTTGCCCCGCACCACGTCGCGGGGCTCGACGCAATAGACCGTGATCCCGACGAGCGTGTCGGCGAGCCCGAGCACGCAGAGGGTCTCGGTGATGGACGGGACCAGCGACACGATCCGCCGCGGCGGCCGCGCCAGCGCGAGGGCGACACCCGAGGCATCGACGCGCGCCGCCATCACGCGATCCGCCGGCTCCGCAGGCGCTCGACGAGGGCGAGCATCTCGCGCGTGCGCTCGGCGACCTCCTGATCCCATTTCATGATCTCGTCCATCGGCGCCCTGCGATCGATCGCGTCCTCCAGGCTCGTCACCGCAACCCCGAAGAGCTTCAGCACCCGTCGCGTTTCGTCGCTCGGCATCGCTTCGTGTCTCCTCCCTGCGGATCCGCCAGGCTACGCGTCGAGATCGAGCGCGGGCGCGTCGCTCCAGCGGGGATCGCCCTCGGGCTTGAAGTTCCGCGTGTTCACGAAGTGCATCCCGTGATGGAGGTTCATCTTGAACTTTCCGCCGCCGTACTGCGTGCCGATCCAGCCGGTCGGGTCCTCCAGGAACGGATCCATCTCGCCCGACGACAGGCGCACGAGCCACTTGAACCGGATCGTCCCGGCCCACGGCTCCTGCACGCCGATCGTCGCGGTGAGCTCGGGCCACACGCGGACGAACTCCGCGAGGATCTCTCGGCGCGTCGGGTGCGCGACGCCACGGTTCACGAGGTTGCGCTTGAGGTACGGCTCGACGAGGTCCCAGCACCACGCGGCAATCACTGCGGCGCGAAGTGTATCATGAGGCGGTGCGGTTGACCGTGCGGCGCGGCGCGCTCTGGGCGTTGCTCGCGGCGAAGCTCGTCGGCGGCTGGGGTGTGGGCTGGGACATCCGCTGGCACCTGCTGATCGGTCGCGACTCGTTCTGGATCGCTCCCCACGTGATGGCGTACGCGGCGGTGGCGGCCACCGCCGTGCTCTCGTTCGGCGTCCTCGTCCTGGAGACGTGGCGGGCGCGCCGCGGGGCGGCGCCGCCGGACACCGGCACGATCGTGGGGCTCCGCGGAACTCGCGGCTTCCACCTGGCGTGGTGGGGAATCGCGATCGTCATCCTGGCGGCGCCCATCGACGACCTGTGGCACCGGCTCTTCGGAATCGACGTGACCCTCTGGAGCCTGCCCCACCTCCTGGCGCTCGCGGGCTCGCAGGTCTCGAACCTGGGCATCGTGCTGATCGCGCTGGAGGTATACGACGAAGGCGCGCTCCGCTGGACGGCGCTCGCCGCCGGCGGGGTTCTGCTCCTGGGCACGTTCTACATCATCGTCGACCCGTCGATCCAGACGGCCTTCCACCGCGGCGCCGTCTTCTTCTTCACCTACGCGATCCTCGGCGCGCTGGCGTTCACGTTCGCGCTCGGTCTCGTCGCGCGGGTGGCGCGAAGCCGGAGCGCCCCGCTCGTGTTGACGGTGGGGGCGCTGGTCGTGCAGCTTTCGATCATCGGGGTCGGCGACATCGGGTTCGCCCTGCTCCAGCCGACGCCGGCGATCGAGGAGGCGATCGCCGCCGACCCGTCTTCGCCGATCGCGGTCGCCCACGAGATGGCCCGGCGCAACGGTACGACCCCGGGGCGCTCGCTGACGCTGCGACTGATCCCGCTGGTTCCGGGAGCGTTGATGGCCCTTGCGAATCCGCTGAGGCGCGGGCGACTCGCCGCGGTCGTCTTCGGCCTCTCCCTCGCGGCGGTCTCGGGAGCCGCGCTGGCGCGGCTGCCGGCGTTGAGTCATGCGTTGCCGTCCATCGGGGACGCCGCGCTCGCGCTGGCGCTCACACTGGTCGCCTCGCTGATGGGCACGGCGTGCGCGTCGAGCGTCGCGGAGCTGATGGAGCGCTACACGCGGGTCGGGCGCCAGGCGGCGAACCGGTCGAGCAGCGCGGCCGGCGTCTCGGCGAACATCAGCAGCTCGGAGTATTCCGGGCGCACGAAACCTTCCGCCCCGGCCTGACCGAGCAGCTGCTTTCCTCGAGGGTGCCCAGACCGCCCGGCAGGGCGATGAACCCGTCGGCCAGCGCCGCCATCGTCGCCTTGCGCTCGTGCATCGAGCCGACGATACGTAGCTCGCTCAGGCCTCGGTGGGCCAGCTCGCGAGCAACCAGCGACTCCGGGATGATGCCGATCACCTCGCCGCCCCGGGCCAGCACCGCGTCGGCGAGCACGCCCATGAGCCCGACTGCGCAGCCGCCGTAGACCAGGCCCATCCGGCGCGCCACCAGCTCGGCGCCCAGGCGCCGGGCGGCGTCGGCATAGCCGGGGCGGCGGCCCTCCGACGAGCCGCAGAAGACGCAGACGCGGCTCACAGCGACGCGGCGAACTCCGCAGTGAGCGTCCCACGATAGACTTCCTCGACGGGACCGTCCAGGCGGAGCGACCAGTCCGGGCGCACCTCGATCGTGAGCGCGCCCCCGGGCATGCCCACCCGCACCCGACCGTGATCGCAGAGTCCGTTTCTCACGGCCGCCGACGCGGCGCCGCAGTAGGAAGATCCGGAGGCCAGCGTGTAGCCGGCGCCGCGCTCCCAGATACGGATGTCGAGCGAGCCGCGCCCGGAGACCTTCGCGAACTGGACGTTCGTCCGGTTCGGAAACGCCGGGTGCTTCTCGATGAGCGGACCGAGCCGGCGGCACTCGCCCTCGTCCAGGCGGTCCACGAAGGTCACGCAGTGCGGGTTGCCGACCGACACCGCGGTGACGGCCAGCGTGGTGCCGTCAGGCAGCTGGAGCGGCACGCTCACCACGTCGCGGTCCGGGCCGTTCATTGGGATCTCGGGCGCGCGGAACGTCGCGTGTCCCATCTCGACGGTGACGAAGCCCATCCGGCCGGCCTCGACCCGGCACTGGCACTCGACCACGCCGCCCTTGGTGTCGACCGTGAACGTCGTCTTCTTCGCACGGCCGTGGTCCCAGAGGTACTTCGCGAAGATGCGGAGCCCGTTGCCCGACTTCTCCGCCTCGCTCCCGTCCGGGTTGAAGATGCGCAGCCCGAAGTCGGCGCGCGCGCTCGGGACCCGCAGCAAAATTCCATCGGAGCCCACGCCCCAGTTCCGATCGCAGAGGCGCTCGATGGCCTTGGTGGAGAGCGGCGCCTTGAGATCTGCCTCGTCGATGACGATGTAGTCGTTGCCGAGCCCGTGCCCCTTCGCGAAGGGGATCATGGCCGGGGCAGCTCGACCCGGCGGCCGGAGGCGGCCGAGACATATCCCGCATAGATCACCTCCACGACTTCCCGAGCGAGCAGCGCGCCCGACAGCGGCTCGCGGCGCTCCCTGATCGCCTCTATGAAGTCCTCCAGCTCCTGGGGATACCCTCGCATCCAGTCTTCCTCCGGGCTCGGGAACTGCCAGCCCGCCTTGGTCTCGACCTTCTCGGTGATGTACTCGTCGCCCCACACGGCGCCGTCGGGCGCGTACACGGTCAGCGTGTTGTTCGGGTTGATGTTCGCCTGGATGACCGCGTTCGTGAGGTAGGCGGTCACCACGTTGCGGACGCCGCCCAGCGTGATGTCGTTCGAGTGAATGGTGGCCATCGTGCCGTCCTCGAAGGTCAGGACGGCGACCGACCAGTCCTCGACGTCCTCGGCCTTGGTCGACATGTGTCGCGTGAGCCCGGAGACCGCCGGCAGCCGGGTGAGGCTCGCGACCTCGGCGAAGACCGCGCGGGCTCGCACCGGGCGCCCGCGCCGCCGCAAGCCCTCCCAGTGCTTGAGGTGGAGCACGGCGCCGATCGGGTGTGAGCCCATTCTCAGGAGCGCGCCGCCGCCGGCGCTCTTCCAGCGCCGCGCGTAGGCGGCGTGGGAGCCCGAGTGGCTCTCCTCGGCCCGCAGCTCGAGGATCCCGCCGCCGCTCGCGTCGACCAGGCGCCGGAGCTTCGCCAGGGGCGGGGCGTAGACGAAGTCCTCCGCGTAGCACAGCGTCACGCCGGCCTTGGCGACGGCGTCGAGCACCGCGTCGGCGTTGGCGAGCGCGGCCGCGAGCATCCGCTCGCGCGACTCCGTCGCCTCGCAGAAGGCGCCGGTGAGCGGCTTCTCGACGATGACGTGCTTGCCGGCTTGCGCCGCCGCGATCGCGATCTCGTGGTGACGGTCGGTCGTGGCGCAGATGTCGACGACGTCGACGTCGGGTGAGTCGACGAGGGCCCGATAGTCGGTGAATACGCGCGGGATCGCGTGGTGCCGTGCGAAGGACTCGGCCTGCTCCCGCGTGCGCGCGCAGACCGCGGTCAGCTCGACCCGGTGCCCGCGGAGCGGCCGGTAGTTCGTGGCGTGCAGCTCGGCGGCGAACCGGGCGCCGACGATCCCGATCCTGAGCGCGCTCATCGCCGCGTCCCGGCGATCTTCCGGGCGAAGTCGCGCAGGCGCTCGCCGGTCCCCCGGACGTCACACGGGAGCCGGTGGCGGTACTTCAGCGCGAAGCGGGCGACCGCCGTCTGGCGCTGGGTCAGGTCGGCGCGCTCGCGCTCCGGATCGGCGCCGAATCCACGCGTGCGGGTCCGGCCGCCGCGGTGGTCGAAGGGGGCGTGGACGACCAGGCACCGCCGGCCGCGCTCGAGGACGGCGAGCGAGAGGTCGCGGTCGTGGCCGTGGTAGAAGCCGTAGCCCTCGTCGAAGCCGCCGAGGCCGTCCATGAGCTCCCGCGAGATCGCCATGCAGACCGAGTCGACGAAGACCACGTCCTCCCACGGCGCGCGCACCGTCGGCGAGGGAACGAGGCTGTGGACGATGGTGCGGCCCACGGCCCGACCGTCGCCGCGAAGCCGCTTGGCCCCATAGAGGCCGGCGAGCCCAACGCCGGGCTCGGCGAGCGCGGCCAGGAGCCGCGACAGCCACGCCGGCTCCATCATCGCCGTGTCGTTGTGCAGGAAGCAGAGGAACTCGGTGTCGGCGAGCCGCCAGGCGCGGTTCAGCGCGGCGATCACGCCGGTGGTGGAGTCACCTCGCGCGTGGGTCAGCGGGTACGGGTACGCGAAGCGCTCGAGGAACTGAGGGGTACCGTCGGTCGAGCCGTTGTCCATGACGACGAGGCGGAACGGCTCGGTCGTGCTGCGCAGGCTCTCGAGGCAGGCACGCGTGTCCTCGAGCCCGTTGAAGACACACATCACAAGGCTCACGCGCGGCGAGGCGCGCACCGCCCCCCTAGCGCCGGTCGATGGGGACGTACGTGGCGTGCGTCGGGCCCGTGTACTCCGCGCGCGGCCGGATCAGCCGGTTGTTGGCGTGCTGCTCCATCACGTGGGCCGCCCAGCCGACCACCCGGCTCATCGCGAAGATCGGCGTGAACTGGTCGGTCGCGATCCCCATCGACGCGTAGGCCGCACCCGAGTAGAGGTCGACGTTCGGGAAGATCTTCTTCTGCTCGCCGACGACCCGCACCACCGTGTCCAGGATCTGCACCGCGCTCGTGTCCCCCGCCTGCTGGCCGAGCTCGGTCGCGAGCCGCTTCAGGTGCTTGGCGCGCGGGTCCTCCACCCGATAGACGCGGTGGCCGAAGCCCATGACCCGCCCGTGGTCGGCGAGCGTCTTCCGGATCCAGGCGTCGGCGTTCGCCGGCGACTTGATCTTCTGGACCATCAGCATGACCTGCTCGTTGGCGCCGCCGTGGAGCGGCCCCTTGAGCGCGCCGATCGCCGACACGATCGACGAGTGCAGGTCGGACATGGTCGCCGCGGTCACCCGCGCCGCGAACGTCGAGGCGTTGAACTCGTGGTCCGCGTGGAGGATCAGCGCGACGTCGAACGTCTTGGCGGCCAGCGGCGTCGGCTTCTGGCCGCTCATCATGTAGAGGAAGTTCGACGCGAGGTTGAGCTTCGGGTTCGGCGCCACCGGCGCCTTGCCGCGGCGGATCCGCTCCCAGGCGGCCACCAGCGTCGGCATCTGGGCGGTCAGCCGAAGGGCCTTGCGCGCCGTGGCGTCCTTGGAGTTGTCCGCAGCGTCCGGATCGTAGGCCGAGAGCGCCGAGATGCCGGTGCGCAGGACCTCCATCGGGGTGGTCTTTTTCGGGAGCGCCTTCAGGAGCGAGACGAGTCCGGGGGGGAGCCGCCTGGTCGCGGTCGCGTTGAGGGCCTTCGTGTGGGCGACCAGCTCCTTCTTGCTCGGCAGGCCGCCGTGCCAGAGCAGGAAGATGACCTCCTCGAAGGAGGAATGCTCGACGAGGTCGTTGACGTCGTAGCCGCGATAGACGAGCCGGCCCTCGCGCCCATCGATGAAGCAGATATCGGACGTCGATACGACGATGTCTTCGAGACCGCCTCGGCCGCCAACGCCCATGGGCTTACCTCGCCGGAAATATGGTGAAACCGGGTTTGCTTTTACCATACGTCAGCTAATGCTTCAAGGCATCCCCGGCCGCTGCGTGAGCGAGTTCTACGACCACCATCCCATCAGCGAGGCGGGGGTGCTCGCTGCTCTCGCCCGGCGCGGGCGCGATGATCCGGCCCTCCTGACCGTCGACGACCTCTTCGAGTTCGACCAGGATCACTACGGAGGCCTCGCCGCGGTGGATGCTCTGGCGCGCCGCGCCGGCGTGGGCGCCGGCAGCCGGGTCCTCGACGTGTGCGCCGGCCTGGGGGGGCCAGCCCGGTTTCTGTCGAGGCGCCGCGGGGCGAGGGTCGTGGCGCTCGAGCTCCACGCGGGACGAGCCCAGGGCGCCGCCCGTCTCAACCGGCTCGTGAACGAGAGGCGCGTCGCGGTCGTCCGCGGCGACGCGCTGCGCCTTCCCTTCGGCTCCGGCGCCTTCGACGCCTGCCTGAGCCAGGAGGCGCTCCTCCACATCGCCGACAAGCCAGCGGTGTTGCGCGAATGCCACCGCGTGCTGACCCCGGGAGGGCGGCTCGCCTTCACCGACTGGGTGGCTCGGCCCGGCCTCGGCGACCGGGAGCGAGAGCGCCTCTGGGAGTGGATGGCGGCCACGACCCTCCAGACGCTCGAGAGTTATCGGGCGCTGATCGGTCACGCCGGATTCAGCGCGATCGATGCTGAGGATCTCTCGGAGGAGTGGCGACCGATCCTGCGACGACGATTGGAAATGTACCGGGCCCTGCGCGGCGATACCATTGCGCGTCTCGGCGAGCAGCGCTATCAGGAGTACGACCAGCTCTACACGTTCTTCGTGGGGCTGGTGGAGGACGGCAAGCTCGGCGGCGGGCGCTTCAGCGCTACCGGCTGACAGCACGCCTCAGCGCTTGAAGCGCTTCAACAGGTCCTGGATCCCCTCTTCCACCTTCTGGCGGCCTCCCTCTCCGAGGACCGACGAGGGGTCGACCCTGACGGACGGCGACGCGGCGTTTCCGGTGACCTTCGCCCTCACCTCGCCGCGACCGTGAATGACCCTCATGTCGGCGTTCACGCGCCCGGTCGCGAGGCCGTACTCCCCGGCGACCGCGATCTTCATGGCGCGGCTCGTGTACAGCAGATCGCGGGTGGCGAGGACACCGTTCGTGATCTTCCACGTCCCCGTGATCGAGTCGAAGTCGACCGGCGAGGCGAACAGCGTGGACGGCAGATCCGCCGCGAGCAGCGAGGACACCGCGCCGCCTATCCGCACGACCGAGCCGATGAGCGCGAGCGCCTGGGCGCCGACGACCTTGCCGGGACCGATCCGAAGGTCGCCCGCGCCGTCGAGCGTGTTGAAGACATCGGACGCGCTGAACCCCACGGCGCCCGTGAGATCGAGCGGCCCGGCGACCGCGTACCCCTGGCAGAGGAAATCAACCAGGACCCTCTCGATTGGGACCTCCTTGAGCCTCAGCTCGCCCAGCTGCACACGCACGCCGCGCTCGAGCGTCGCCCCTGCGTTGAGGCTGATCGTGCCCTTGCCGATCGAGGTGGTGACGGGGCGGCTCTGGAATCGCCCGCCGTTGTACGAGGCGCCGGCGACCTTCAAGGCACCCAGCGAAAGCACGCGCTGTTTGGGCTCGGGGCAGGCCGCATTCGTCTGGGTCACCGACGGGCTCGACAGCTCCACGTCGCCCGAAACCCTGGGGGCTCCGACCGTGCCGCCCAACGTGAACGCCCCCGTGATTGGCCCGGAAATCGCCGGACTCGGGCCGGCGGCGGCCGCGGCGACGAGCCGGCTGATGTCCTTGCCCTCGATCGTCACTCGGGCGCGGACCGGCGCCTCGGAGACGGCCTTGGCGCCGTTGAGCGCGACGACTCCGTTGGCGAGCTTGACCACGAGGTCGCCGGGAACCACGCGGAGCGCGCCTTTGAAGTTGAGCTGCATGCCCTGGCCGGTGAGCGTCAGGTCCAGGTCCTCGACGCGGTACGGCGTCGCGCCTTCCTTGCCGTGAGCGACGTACGTCGCGGCGCCGCGCTTGATGGAGACCTGCGCCGCGACCGCCGCGATCGTCCCTCCGGCTCCACCGGCGGGTCGCCCCGGACGGGCAGCGACCTTCGGCTCGCCGGTGGCGCCCAGGCTCGCGACGTTGAGCCGGCCGTCGGCGCTCTGGATGATCGCGATGAGGGGTCGCTCGAGCGTGATGTCGCCGAATTCGACGCGCCCGGTCAGCAAGGGGCGGAGTTTGACGCGGATCCGACCGGTCTCGAGCGTCAGGAAGGGCGCGGTGCCGAACTGAGGATCATCGGCGATCTCGAGCTTGTGCAGCTCGACCGCCGGGAGCGGGAACAGCGCGACGGACAGCGACACAAACTTCACGGGCCGGCCAACCGCCTGGGAGGCGTTGGACGCGATCATCGCCTGGACGCGCGGGGTGTCGACGAGGTAGGGGAGCGCAATCGCCGCGACGATCGCCAGAAGGACGACCGCCACGGCGATTCCGACGAGCCACTTCAGGGCGCGCTTCAACGCGCACCTGCGAACGGTTACGCAGTCTGGATCGCCGACAGTCGCCAGGACTTCGGGCCGACCGGGCGGGTGAACGTCCAGTACTCCTCGATGCTCTCCGGCGTCGTCGAGCCCTCCACTATGGCGCCGCTGGTGTCGTCGACGATGTAGTCGACCAGCGAGACCGCGAACGACACCGTGATCCAGTCCTGGCCGGTCTCCTGCCAGGCCTCCGTCACCTGCGCCCGCCCGATCTGGACGCGCTCGATCCGATTGGTCCGACGTGCGCCCCGGAGCTGGTCGCACTGAGCCTGGAGACGGCCGAACTCCTGCGGCGTGAGGCGATCCTGGACCCCGCTCAGATCGCGCCGGGCGACGGCGCCCTGGACGTCGACGAACGCCGCCTTCGCCCATTCGGCGAACGCGTCGGGATCGAAGCTCGGGTCCATCGCTCGGATGTGCCCGAGCCCGCGGTCGAGGTCGGACACGCTCGGCGGCGCGTCCAGCGTCGCGGCGCTGCCGCCCGCCTGCCAGCTCGGGCCCCCGGCGCCGTATGCGCTGGAGCCGCCCGCGCCCGCGTACGCCGGCTCGGGCTGCGAGGCCTGGCGTCCGCGAAGCATCCTGAACAGCAAGTAGGCGGCGCCTCCGATCAGCACGATCTCCAGGAGGCCCACGCCGCCACCGAAGCCCCCGCCGAGACCGCCGAACAGCATCGAGCCGATCAGGCCGCCGAGCGCGAGGCCGGCGAGGCCACCCATCAGGCCACCGAAGATGCCCGGCCGCTGCTGGGGCGCCGCCGGCGCCGGAGTCGTCACCCGCGAGGGGCTCGACGGGCTCGACGGCGTGGCGGGCGCCGAGTAAGAACGGGAGCCGCGGCTTCCGCCGCTACTGGCGCGGGCGAACACGGCTCCGACATCGAGGAACAGCAGCGACACCAGCGAAATAAGAGATATGAGCAGGAGCGCTCTTGGTCGCATGGCTTACCTCCGGACCCATTCTAGCGCGGTCACGGAATCAGGAGCACTTTCCCCGTCGTCTTGCGCGCCTCGAGCGCGCGATGCGCTTCGCTGGCGTCCTTCAGCGGGAACTCGAACTCTGTCCGCAGCTTGAGCGTGCCGTCACCGATCCAACCGAGCAGCTCGTTGGAGCGCTGCAGCAGCTCGGCACGCGTGCCGATGTGGTGGTTGAGGCTCGGCCGCGTCAGGAAGAGCGAGCCCTTGGCGTTCAGCGTCTGCGGATCGAACGGGCCGATCGGACCGCTCGCCTGACCGTAGAGCACCATCATGCCGCGCGGCGCCAGGCAGTTGAACCCCTTGTCGAAGGTGGTCTTGCCCACAGCGTCGTAGACGACCTGGAGCCCCTGGCCGTCGGTGAGCCGCTTCACCTCGGCCTCGAAATCCTGCTTCGTGTAGACGATGACCTCGGACGCGCCGGCCTCGCGCGCCAGCTTGGCCTTGTCCTCGGTGGACACGGTGCCGATGACGCGCGCACCCCGCATCTTCGCGATCTGGCACAGGAGCAGCCCGACACCGCCGGCGGCGGCGTGAACGAGGCACGTGTCCCCGCTCTTGAGCGGATAGGTCGAGCACGCCAGGTAGTGCGCGGTGAGTCCCTGCAGCATCGCCGCGCCGCCCTGCTTCGTGCTCACGCCGGGCGGGAGCTTGACGAGGCGCTGCGCCGGCACCGCGGCGAACTGGGCATAGGCGCCCGGAATGCCGGTGTAGGCGACCTTGTCCCCTACCCTCACCTCGGTGACGTCCGACGCGACGACCGTGACGGTGCCGCCGGCCTCGAGACCGAGCGTGAGCGGGAGTGCCAGCTTGTACTGGCCGGAGCGCTGATAGACGTCGATGTAGTTGACCCCGGCCGCGTCCACCTTGACGATCGCCTCGCCGGCCTTGGGCGTGGGCTCGGCAACGTCCTCGTAACGCAGGACTTCGGGACCGCCGGGCGTCGAAACGCGGATCGCTTTCATGAGGGTGTCCTCCGTGAGGTCGCTGATCGGTGTCCGCGGATTATAGCACCGGGGTCGGTGCGCTCCGGGCGGCCACGAGCCCGCGAAGCCACTGGTACATCGCGAAACACTCGAGCGCGAACGGCGGAAACCCGAGATAACCGAGCACCGGCATCTCGAAGATCTTGACCCCGCCGAGATACGGGACGGTGTACGTCCATCGCGTCGCGGCCCAGTAGTTCCAGAATTCCCACAGAACGCCGCAGACCGCACCGGCTGCCAGCAGCGCGAGCAGGCGAGACGCGTCGCCGTTGCCGAGATCCGCGAGCCATGACGGCCGCCCGGCGCGGTAGTTCATCGGCTCCAGCAGAAGCGCCCAGCCGATCCACACGAGCGGCACGAGCCACGCGGACACGACGACCAGCGGCAGGACGACGCTCGCCGCTCCCAGCGCCATTGCGAGGCCGAGCGCTCCGCGCGGGGGCCGCCGCGGACGCACGCGCGCCTGGCGAAAGATCGTCGCGCGGAGGACGGCTGCGGTGAGGAAGAGCGCCGGGAGAATCGTCGCGAAGGACCAGTCGTAGCCGACGCGCCGCAGGAAGAGGTTGGGCTCGAGGCCGCGGTACTGCCACCAGAGCCCCACCGCGTCGGCGCCGCCACGCCAGAACCGCGGTGCGTTGTAAAGCTCGAAGAGCCACCAGCAGGCGACCGAGGCGAGCGCGACCAGAATACCGTCACTCCGGTCGGACGTCACATAGGAGCGGCCGGTGAGCCGGCGGACCAGCGCGTCCACGAACAAGACGTACCCGGTCCACACGATCGGCGTGAACCAGCCGGCGACGATCGGCTCGCCGCCGGCCAGCAGGATTTCCGCGCCGACGATGACGGCGAGCCCGAGCCAGCCGTGCGCCGGCAGCGCGCATCGCACCGCGAGGGCCGCGCTCACCTCATCGTGGCGAGGTCGATCGTGAATCGGCCGACGTCGCGGCCGTCGGCGTCGCGGACGACCAGGAGCAGGCGCGCCTTCGGGGTCAAGTCCTTGACCGGAAACCCGTACACGCAGCGCGCGAGGTATCCGCCGGCCTCGGCCCGCACCGCGGTACGCTCGTTCTGCACGAAGGTCGGCTCGATCTCCCGGGTGCCCAGAAGAACCCGGGGGGCGTAGGAGCGCGCGAAGTCCTCTCGCTGTCCGTAGAGGCTCGCCCAGATCACGAGCCGGTCCTGCTGCTCGCGCAGGAGCTTTTCCGGCTCGCTATCCTTCATCCGCTCGTTCCGGAACGCGGCGTGGCGGGCGGCGAGGACGAGACGGTGAAACGGCGTGATCACGGTGACGGTGTCCCCCGATTGGCCCGCCACGCGCCACTCGGCGTCGAACGTGTCGAGCGTGACCGAGCGGGCGCCCACCTGGAGCGCGGTGCTCCGCTCCTGGGGTCCGAGCGCGAACGACGCCGCCGCGACGACGGACGGCCCCACGAGGAACGCGGTGAGTGCCAGCGCCGCGGCGCGCATCATTTGGTCTCGCTGACGACGACGCGGCTGAAGCCCACCGGCGGGAAGTACTTGGCTGCGATCCGCTGGACGTCCCGGACGGTCACGCGCGCGATCCGCTCCCGGTAGCGATCCGCGTAGTCCAGCCCGAGCCCCAGGTCCTCGATTGCCACGAGGAAGTCCGACACCTTGCCCGATGTGTCCAGACGGAGCGGGAAGCTGCCGATCAGGTATTGCTTGGCCAGCGCCAGCTCCCTCTCGGCGACCGGCTCCCGAGCCATGCGGGCGAGCTCTTCACGGATCATCACGACCACCTTCGGCGCCTCGGTCGTCCGCGTCTGGGAGGTCACGATGAGCGCGGATCCGTACCGCGAGGGTTGGACCCAGCTGTAGACGGCGTACGCGAGCCCCGACTCCTCGCGCACGCGGCTGTACAGGCGCGAGGCCGAGCCGCCGCCGAGCACGTAGGAGGCGACGACGAGCGGGAAGTAGTCCGGATCGGTTTGTCTGATCGCCTGCCGGCCGAACATGATCGTGGCCTGGGTCAGCTCGCGCGTGACGGTCTCCTCCCGCGGCGCCGGCGGCGCCGTCGCCTGGGCGACCGACGGCGGCGGGGATGTCGGTCGGGCCCACGCGCCGAACCTGCCGATGATCTCGCGGCGGGCCTCGGCCACGGTCACCGCGCCCACCACGGCGATCACCGTGGTGTCCGGGCGCATGACCTCCTGCTGGAACTTCACGACGTCGTCCCGGGTCAGTCGCCCCACTGATTCGCGAGTCCCCTCGACCGGCACGCCGTAGGGGTGGCCCGGGAAGACGAGCCGCGACAGCACCCGTCCGGCCACCGCGTTCGGATCTTCGTCCGATCGCTTGATGGCCGCCTGGATCTCCGAGATCTTGCGGGCGACCTCGGCTTCGGGGAAGGTCGGCGACAGCACGACCTCGCCCAGGAGATCGAGCCCGAGCGCCATGTCCTTCCGCTGGACGGCCAGCGAAACTGTGATGGAGTCGCGGCTGGCGCCGGCTTCGAGACTTCCGCCCACGAATTCGATGGCCGAGTCGAGCTCGGGACCTGTGCGCTTGGCTGTTCCACGCGTGAGCAGCGCGCCGGTCAGGTTCGCGAGCCCGGCGCGATCGGCTGGATCGAAGGCCGCGCCGGCCCGGCTCAGCACGCGCACCGCGACGATCGGGACCGCCGGGCGCTCGGCGACCAGCAGGACGATGCCGTTCGGCAGCACCTCCCGATGGGCCAGCGGCGCGCCGGTAGCGGTCGCGGCCGGGAGGATGCCGAGCAGGACGACGGCGCTCCGGACGAGGCGCTTGGCGATCATTGCTTCGGCTGAAGGATGCCGATGCTCTTCTTGTCCTGGGCGAACCACGTGCTGGCCACTCGCGCCAGATCCGCGGCGGTGACGGCGCGGATCCTCGCGATGAAGGTGTCCTTGAGCGCGAAGCCGCCGATCACCTCGAAGCGCGCGAGAAGCGACGCCCGGCGATGGATGGAGTCCTCCTGGAAGACCATCGCCGCCTCGATCTGGTTCTTGGCCCGGGCCAGCTCCTCCTCGGTGACCGGCTCGGTCTTGAGCCGGTCCATGTGGGCGAGCAGCTCCTTCTCGAGGGTCTCGGCCGTCTGGCCCGGCATGGGCGTCGCCCAGAACCAGAAGAGGTTCGGGTCGATCGAGAAATACGAGTAGTCGCCGCCCGCCTCCAGCGCGAGCTGGCGCTGGTAGACCAGGTCCCGGTAGAGCCGGGAGGCGCGGCCGCCGGCGAGGATCGTCGACAGCACCTCGAGGGCCGGAGCGTCGCCGGACCGCTGGTTCGGCACGTGCCATGCGAGATAGACGATCGGGAGCTCGGCTTGCTTCTTCACCGCCACGCGGCGCTCGCCGTTCTGGGGCGGCTCGACCGCCAGCACCGGCGGCGGAATCCGCCCGCGTGGGATCCGCCCGAAGCGCCGCCGGATCTTCTCGAGCACCTCGGACGCCTTGAAGGCGCCGACGGCGACGACGATCGCGTTGTTCGGGACGTAGTAGGTCTTGTAGAAGGCGCGGATCTCGTCGGGCGTGATCCGCTTGATGTCCTCCATCCAGCCGATGATCGGATAGCCGTACGGATGCGCCTTGAAC
>Ga0066710_100002434_pt1 | contig 15005 bp, 7 predicted proteins | sample GraSoiAngelo_159_FD_79666 | JGI IMG/M metagenome (GOLD analysis project Ga0066710, IMG submission 79666) | Grasslands soil microbial communities from the Angelo Coastal Reserve, California, USA - 14_1009_16_40cm | ecosystem: Environmental > Terrestrial > Soil > Grasslands | place: USA...
AAGAAGCTCTGCGCCTGCAGGTATTGACTCGTCGTGACCGCCCTCGACGTCGTCTGGACGGTCGGGTTCAGGATGACCGACGAGATGTCCGAGTAGAGCGTGCTCGGCAGGACCTGCCCGATCAGGTGCCGCGCGCTCGGGTCGTCCGGCGCGAGGACGCCGCTGATGAAGCTGATCAGGAACGGTCCGAAGAACGGCACCGCCACGAACAGCCACGTGCCGAACGCCACGAGCGCCGACGTCGCCGCCCGCCGGATGACCACCGAGAGCAGGAGCCCGAACGCCAGCCAGAAGGCAACGTACAGGATGGTGGTCAGGAGCCAGAGCGCGACCCGGATGATCTCCGACGACGCGGGCACGATCCCGAGGCGGAGCAGGCCCACGCCGGAGATGACCAGGACGACTGCGAACAGCGCGGTCGAGATCGCTGCGAGGCCGGCGGCGAACTTGCCGTTGATCACGTCATCGCGGTGGATCGGCTGCGAGAGCAGTCGCGGCAGGGTGCCTTCGTGGCGCTCGCCGTTCACCGCGTCGAACGCGAAGGCGACGCCCAGGAGCGGCGCCGAGATCCCTACCCACAGGTCGACCCGGAGGATCGGCACGCCCTCGGGGCTCAGCTGGAAGAGGTACAGGAAGACCGCCGGCGTGATGCTCGCGTTCGCCGCGACGCTTCGGATCTGCTCGGCCGCGAAGTACAGGGGGATCAGGGCGGCGATGCCGAGGACGATCAGCAGGACGTACAGCCGGACGCTGAGCAGGTGGTCGGCGAACTCCTTCGCCGCGATCGTGATCCAGCCCGGGCGCAGGCGGACCCTGTCGGTCTCCGGCGCCGTGGAGGCGGGCGCAGCGGCGACTGGCTCGGAGGCGGCGGTCACGGTCACGCCGCCGCTCCGCGGGTCACGGCGAGCCCCTTGGCGTGGAGGGCGCGGCGATAGATGTCGTCGAGCGAGGGCACGACCTCGCGGATCGAGCTGAGTCGCAATCCCTTCGCCGCCGCGGCTGCAAGCACCGCTTCGCGCACCGCACTCGTGTCATCGCGTTCGGTCGTCATCAGCACGAACGGCTCGCCGGCCCGTGCCGGTTCGTGCACGTCGCTGACGCCGGCGATGGATCGCAGGGTCTTCGTCGTGGCTCGGTACTGGCTCCGGTCGACGCCCTCGAAGCCCACCTCGATGTGGCCGCGCTCCTCGCCGAACTGCGCCGCGAGCTCGGGCACGGTGCCGACCCCGATCAGCTTGCCCGCCGCGAAGATGCCGACCCGGTCGCACACCGATTGGACCTGGGCGAGCAGGTGGCTCGACAGGAGGATGGCCAGGCCCCGTTCGTGAACGAGGGTCCGGAGCATGTCCAGGATCTCGATCACGCCGATCGGGTCGATGGCCGTCGTCGGCTCGTCCAGGATGAGCACCGACGGGTCCTTGACCAGCGCATCGGCGATCCCGAGCCGCTGGAGCATGCCGCGAGAGTAGGTGTCGACGCGGGTGTCGGCACGATCGGTCATGCCGACCTGCTCCAGGACAGCCTCGATTCTCGCCTCCGCACCGGGCCCGGTGATGCCGTTGAGGCGGGCCGTGTAGCGCAGGTTCTCGCGCCCGGTCATGCCGTCGTAGAAGCCGACGTTGTCCGGCAGGTAGCCGACGCGCCGCTTCACTTCGAGCGGGCGCCGGGTGGGATCGAAGCCGACGACTCGGGCCACACCGGCCGACGGCTCGGTGAGGCCGAGGAGCATCAGGATCGTGGTGGTCTTGCCGGCACCATTCTGGCCGAGCAGCCCGAAGATCTCGCCCGCGCGGACGTCGAGGTCGAGATTGTCGACGGCGACGAGGTCGCCGTAGCGCTTGCTCAGTCGGCGCGTGGCGATCGGGCCGACGTCCTCCGGGATCTGGACCTTCTCACGCTGGCGGAGACGGCCCTTGCGTGGGACGCGCCGCTCGCCGGCCGCAGGGCTCGGGCTGGGCGTGGGTGCTGCCATCGCCTAGCGCCGCCCGTAGCGCCGGAACACCCAGTACAGGCCCCCGACCGCGGCCACGATCAACGCCGCGCCCACGATCGCGCCGAGGATCGATGCCTCGACGGTGAACCGGACGGTGGCGTTGGCGGATGCCTCCGTCGCCTTGACGCTGAATGGAACCTCGTAGTCGCCGGCGATCGCGTCACCCGACGGCGTGATCGTCGCCGTGATCGTCACGACGTCATTGGGCGCGATGGTGTCCGTGGTCGTCGGGGAGAAGTCGACCTTCCAGTTCGTCGGCGCCGTTGCGGACATCGTGACCTTGGTGACCGGTGCGGTCCCCGTGTTGGTGATGGTGAACTGCTGGGTCGTGGCAGTCCCCGCCGTGCCGTGCGTCGACAGGGTCTGGCTCGGTGTCGAGAGCGTGAGCTTGTAGCTGCCGGTGATCTCGACGTTGAGGTCGGTCGTGAACTGCTCGGTACCGACGGTCGTGGCGATCGTGATCGGATACTTGTTCGCGTCGGCGTTGTCGGCCGGGGTGACGGTGACCGTTACACCCGAGGTGCCACCCGCCTTGACGGTCGCGCTGGCCGCCTGGGCGCTGCCGGTGAGCTTGGTATCGACCGTCCAGCCGGCGGGACCCTGGCCCGTCGCCGAGTAGGTCAGGTCCTCGTCTTTCTGGTTCGAGACGTTCAGGTTGAACGTGAACGTCTGATCCGAGGCGCCGCGCAGCGTCTCGTAGTCCGACTCGACCTTGACCTCGCCGCCGACATTCGCCTGGGCCTTGATGTCGAGCGGTAGCTCGACCCTCGCACCGTTGCCCTGGGCGTTGACCGTGATCCTGGTCGTGCCGGTCGCAGCCGCCGGGACATCGACGTCCAGGCGCACCTCCGTGGCGTCGGTGCCGCTGGTCTGCACCGCACCGACCACGAACCCGCCGCCGTGGAGGGCGGCCGTCCAGGACGACGGCACGCCGGTCAGGCTCAGGTCGACCCGGGCCGACGTGCTGGTCTTGACGCTGAGGTTGAAGGTCACGCGTGTGCCCGGGCTGACGGTGACCGAGGGGTACGGTGTCGTCAGCGTGAGCGCATCGGCGGCGAGCGCCACGGGCGCGAGGGCCGGCGCCGTGGCCAGCATGAAGGCGGAGATCAGCAGGACTCCGCGTAGGCGTCGCGAGGACAACGTCGTCAATCCTCCCAGTTCGATTTCGGGGACGGCCGGCGCTCGAGTGGCTCGCTGGCTCGTGTCCCGGGGCGCGACGGACGTGCGCGCCCGAATGCGTCGATAGATGATCGCGCGTCGAATCTGACGGACGCGCGTCAAACGTCAACCAAGCTTCGCTTCAGGCTCGATTAACAGTCGTGAATGGTAGGGCTCCCGCGGCTGCGCGCGCGCAGGCTGCTTGCGCGTAACGGAGCGGGGTGACTTTCGGCGGCGCCGGACCGGCCCATTCGGCGCCTATCGGGTCGCTCGCGCTATCCCGACGATTTGACATGCCGGGGGACTGACCCCATGCTCAATCGCGTACGAGGTGAACGCCGAGAAGGGACAGCAGGTCTGAGCATCGACCGAGCAACGAAACGGTTCGACTCGCTCCCGCGTCCCGCAGGCAACAACTGACATTCGCTCGATCGCCCCACCCGCGACGAGCCACACGACTGCAGAGCTCGGGCCCACACCGCCCGGGATCGCGGCAAGGAAATCAAGAGAACACATGCATTCACGTACCTACCAGTCGTCCATGAGTGGACGCTCTGCGTCGATGCGCCGCTTGCGTCGGCGCTCGATGGCAACCCGGCTGTACTGCCGGACCAACGGCTGCACGAGCTTCCTCGAGCTGTACCCGGAACGCCGCATCGCGATCTGTCCGGTTTGCGGCTCCACCCGCCGCCTCGACTGATCCGGTCGCTCCGGACAGGCCCAGGCGTGCGTTGTCTGACTCCGCACGTCGGTCACGCACCTGAAGTGCGCTCCTTCCGGTGCTCGTCAGCCGCCTTCGCCTGAACCAGCCGGATCGACCGGCGGTCCCCGATCCGACCTCGCGGCCGTCAAACTGACGGCCGTGACGACGACCCGTCGAGCCGCGACGTCGCCGACCGGCGTCGCGCCCGAGCTCGTCCGCCGGCTGCTCGAGACCGAGCTGGCGACCTTCGCCGAGCGCCACCCGCGAACCAGGGCCCTGCACGAGCGCGCCCGCGGGAGCCTCCTCGATGGCGTGCCCATGAACTGGATGGTCAAATGGGCGGGGCCGTTCCCGCTCTTCCTCGAGTCGGCGGCGGGCGCACACGCGACCTGCGCCGACGGCCACGACTACGTCGACCTGTGCCTCGGCGACACGGGCGCCATGGCCGGCCACGGCCCGCCGCCGGTGATCGCCGCCGTGGAACGGCAGCTCCGGCGGGGAATCACGACGATGCTGCCGACGGAGGACGCGGCGTGGGTCGGCGAGGAGCTCACCCTGCGATTCGGGCTGCCGGCCTGGCAGTTCACCCTGACCGCGACCGACGCGAACCGCTTCTCGCTGCGCCTCGCTCGCGCCATCACCGGCCGCCCAATGGTTGCGGTGCACGAGCACTGCTACCACGGCTCGGTCGACGAGACCTTCGCGGTCCTGGATCCAGCCGATCGCGAGCGGCGGCGAGTCGTCGCCCGGCGGGGCAACCTCGGGCCCGCCGTGGACCCCGGCGTGACCACCCGCGTCGTGCCCTACAACGATCTCGCCGCGCTCGAGCGCGCCCTCTCGGACGGCCAGGTGGCAGCGCTGCTCATCGAGCCGGCGCTCACCAACGTCGGCATCGTCCTGCCCGACGCCGGGTACCTCGAGGGCGTGCGCGAGATCACCCGGCGGCACGGCACGATCCTGATCCACGACGAGACCCACACCATCTGCGCCGGGCCGGGGGGCGTCACGGGAGCGATGAATCTCGCCCCCGACATGCTCGTCATCGGCAAGACCATCGGCGGCGGCATCCCCGTCGCGGCCTATGGCATGCGCGCCGAGGTCGCGGAGCGCATCCGCGCCGCCGTGCCCTACGAGGATGCCGACGTCGGCGGGATCGGCGGCACGCTGGCTGGCTACGCCCTGTCGATGGCCGCCGCCAGGGCGGCGCTGGGCGAGGTCCTCACCGCGGGCGCGTTCGAGCGGATGATCCCGCTCGCCGCGCGCTGGGAGCGTGGCGTGAACGAAGCCATCGAGCGGCACGGCGCACCCTGGAGCGTGACCCGCCTCGGAGCCCGCGCCGAGTACCACTTCATGCCGGGGCGGCCCCGCGACGGCGCCGACCAGGTCGCCCACGCGGACGCCGAGCTGGAGCGGCTGCTCCACCTGTGGGTCATGAACCGCGGCGTGCTCATGACGCCGTTCCACAACATGGCGCTGATGTCGCCGGCGACGACCGAGAAGGACGTCGACCGGCACACCGAGGCATTCGACAGGGCACTGGAGGCGCTGTTCGCCTAGCCCGCTCCTATCATCGGCCGATGTCGTTCATGGCCCACGAGGCCGCGCATCTCGATGCCCCGGCCCTCGACTCGGCCCGCGAGCGCTCGCGATACGCCCTGTTCGCGGGCGTCGCCCTCGGCAGCACCGGCCACATCGCCGCCGCGACCGTGGCGGCGATCGTCGGGCAGCAGCTGCTCGGCACGCCCGCCCTCGCCGGTGCACCCGGCGCCGCGGTCGTGTTCGGCGCGGCCATGGGCGCGGTCGCGCTGTCCTGGATCATGGCGCGCCGGGGGCGCCGCGCAGGGCTGACCGGCGGCTACCTGACGGGTGTTGTCGGCGCGGTGATCGCGACGGCGGCGGTCGTCGTGCGCTCCTTCCCGCTGCTGATCTTCGGCACCTTCCTCATCGGGTTCGGGAACTCGTCGACCAACCTGTCGCGCTACGCCGCCGCCGACCTCGTGCCGGCCAACCGGCGAGCGGTTGCCATCGGGCTCGTGGTCTGGGGCGCGACGATCGGCGGCGTCGTCGGGCCGTGGCTGGTGCCGATCGCCGGTGACTTCGCGCCGAAGCTCGGCCTCCCGGCGCTCGCCGGGCCGTACCTCGTGCCCGTGCTGTTCGTGAGCCTCGCCGCCGTCTTCTCGTTCGTGCTGCTGCGGCCGGATCCGTTCGCGCTCGCCCAGGAGTCGACGCTCCGCCTCGAAAGCGACGGCCCAGCGCTGCCGATTCGCGAGATCCTGATGCGACCCTCGGTCCTCGCCGCGATCGCGGCCCTCGTTGCCGGCCAGGCCACGATGGTCCTGATCATGACGATGACGCCGCTCCACCTGACGGCCCACAACCATGGCCTGGGCACGGTCGGACTGGTGATCAGCGGGCACGTGGCCGGCATGTATGCGCTCGCACCGGTCTCGGGCTGGATCTCGCAGCGGGTCGGGTCGCTGTCCACGATCTTCCTGGGCACCGGGGTGCTCGTCGCGGCCTCGCTCCTTGCGGCGCTCGCCCCGCCCGCGAGCGACGCCCTCCTGTTCGTCGCCCTGTTCCTGCTCGGCTTCGGCTGGAACCTCGGCTTCGTCGCCGGCAGCACCCTGCTCTCGGCAGGCGTCGATCTTGCCGACCGCGCCCGGGTGCAGGGCGTCGCGGACGCGGTGATCTGGACCACCTCGGCCGTGGCCAGCCTCGGCAGCGGCGTCGTCGTCGCCGCGGCCGGCTACACGACCCTCGGGTTCCTCGGCGTCGGGCTCGTCCTGGCGCCGGTCTGGTTGCTGCTCAATCGCCGCCAGGCGATCGCTGCCGCGGGCATCGCGTAGCTCGACGGCCCGCTCGGCGCGCGGTCGCTCAGGCGGCCAGGTCCCGAATGAGCCAGGCGGCGAGGGTTCGCGCGCAGGCGACGACCTGGTCGATCGATACCCACTCGTCGGCGGCATGGGCGACGAGCTTGTCGCCCGGCCCGAAGATCACCGTCGGCGTGCCGCCCTCGTTGACCAGCAAGCGCATGTCCGCGCCGTACGGCTCGCCGTGGAACGAGATCTCGCGACCCAGCACCGCCGAGGCAACGCTCGCCAGCCCGACCGGCAACGGGTGGTCCGACGCGATCCGCGATGAGGAGAACCTGCCACCGACCAGCTCGACGGTCGCGGGACGCTCGCGCAGGAACGGATCCGCGGCGCAGGCCTGCCCGATGCACCGACGAAGATCGGCCTCCGCGTCCCGCCACGTCTGGCCGAGCTTGACCCCGTAGCGACCCTCGGCAACGACTCGGTCCATGACCGTCGATGCCCAGTCGCCGCCGAAGACCTTGCCGATGATCGTCGCGTAGGGCAGCCCGAGGACGGTCATGAGCGGGTCGGTCTCCGCCTCGTTGCGAGCCGCCTCGTCATCCGCGAGGGCCCCGATCAACGTCTGCAGGTTGTCGAGCGCGGACACGCCCTCGCGGCGAACCGAGGCGTGCGCGGCGCGGCCGGGCACGGTGAGCCGGAACGTGATCGCACCGGCATGGGCGATCACGAGGTCGAGGCCGGTCGGCTCGGTGATCACGGCCGCGTCGCCGGTGACGCCGGCCCGGATCGCGGCAAGCATGCCCTGCCCGCCATCCTCCTCGGAGGGCACGCTGGCGACGAGAATCTCGCCCCCGAGCCGTTCGTCCAGGCCGGCTGCCGTGATCGCCCGCACGGCGGCGAGGATCGAGGCGACGCCGCCCTTCATATCGACTGCGCCGCGCCCGTACAGTCGATCGCCATCCCGTTCGGCGGCCCACGGATCCTTCGTCCAGCTCGCCGGGTCGCCGATCGGCACCACGTCGACATGCCCCACCAGCAAAACGCGCCGACCGCCTGACCTCCCGAGCCGTCCGAGCACGATCGGCAGCCGGTCGCGCGGCATCTCGTCACCGGGCCAGTCCGGGTCGGCACGCACCGCCGCCGGATCCGGCTCCAATCGCTCGACGCGGGCGCCGGCCTCAGCGAGCATCGTCGCAACAAGGTCCTGGACCGCGCCCTCGTCGCCGGTGACGCTCGGCACGCGGACGAGCCGGGCAAGGGCCTCGGCCGCCCACGCCGCGTCGACCGCGTCCGCAGCCCGTTGCTCGAGTTCGCTCATCCGCGCAGGATCGGGCGCGTCATGCACGTCGGCCCGCCGGAGCCGTTGATCCCGATCTCAGTCGCGGGATACGTGTGCACCTCGAAGCCGTGCGACGCAAGCGCCGCCGTGACCTTGCGGTTGCCCGCGGCGACGATCACGACCCCGGGCCGGACCACGAGCACGTTGCACCCGAGGCGGAGGTACTCGTCCTCGTCGACCTCGATGAGCCGGTAGCCCATTTCCCGCAGCAGCTGCCACAGCCCGACCGGCAGCAGCGGCAGGAAGACCGTGGCGAGGTCGTCGGCGATCGGGTGGACCACCGACAGCAGATGCACGAGCTCCTCCGGGCCGTGCCAGTACGGCACGTCGAAGACGCGTACGTCGCCGCCGACGAGTTCCGCCAGCTGACGGGCGCCCTCGTCATTGGTCCGCAGGGTGCGGCCGATGCAGAACAGATCTGGCCGCAGCCAGAACGTGTCGCCTGCCTCGATGGTGCCCGGCGCCTCGATCCGGCCGATCGTCGGGATGCTCTGCGCGAGCGTCCAGGCCTCGATGGCAGCGGGCTCCACCTGGCGGCTCGGCTTGCCCGGCCGCAGCGGGATGGCGCCTCGATCGGTGATCAGCAGCGGATCGAACGCATACAGCAGGTCCGGGCTCTCGACTTCCGTGTCGAGGAGGCACACCGTCGTGCCGAGCGAGGCGAGGAGCTCCGAGAAGGCAGCGTGCTCGCGCCGCGCGACGTCCAGGTCGACCGGGTGCAGGAAGCCGTGTGTGCGTTCTTCGAACGCCCGGCCAAAAGCGGCCCCCGGTGCCTTCAGGAGCGCCTCGCGCAGTGGCGCGGTCATGCTCTGGCCACCGAACGTGCGCGTCACGGGCTGGACGGTCACCGGCCAAGGATAGGCATGAGGTTTGATTGGGCGACCCAACCCGCCCGTTACACCGCGGCACGGTGGGCGTCTCAGGGCCGAGGGGAAACAAGGGTGGAGGGTTCGCGTGAGTGACCGTGGCATAGCCGGGCAACGTTCGATCGATCGCAGGACGGTCGGACGGGCCGCCGGCGCGATCGGCGTGATGGTGATCCTCGCCGCCATCCTCGGGCCAGCCGCCCTGACCACGCGCCCGACCGCCACCTCCCCGAGCGCGACGCAGGTCGCCGCGGTGCCGACCTCGAGCAACGGGGCAGGTCCGACGACGGCGCCGACCGAGGAGCCCCAGGCGTGGGACGACCTCGATGTGCCGGCGTTCGAGCTCGCTGCCGCCTTCGAGCCGAACGACCGCGACCGCCTCGGCGTCGCGGCCAACAGCACCTTCACGGTGCGCTCCCTGACCTCGACGCCCGCGGTCGAGCTGGCCAAGGGCCTGCGCATCGATCCACCGACCGCATTCACCGTCACGCCGGGCTCGAGCCCGGACCAGGCCATCGTCAAGCCGTCGACTGCGCTCGTGGAGGGCCTCCGCTACCGCTTCCGTCTTGACGCGCCGGATGGCGCCCTCGCGGGCGCCTGGTCGTTCACGACCCGCGCTCCACTGCACGTCGTCAGCACGTTGCCCGGAGACCGCACGACGGAGGTGCCCACGAACACCGGCATCGAGGTCGAGTTCGACCAGGACGGGACGAAGGGCATCGCCGATCACTTCTCGATCGCGCCCGCCGCCCCAGGGCGGTTCGAGCAGCACGGGCGAAGGTGGGCCTTTGTGCCCAATCGCGCGCTCGCCTCGGCAACCATCTACACGATCACGGTGCGGGCCGGCGTCGGCCTCATTGATTCGGCGGAGACGCTCGAATCTGACGTGACGTTCAGGTTCGAGACCGCCGCCGCCGCGACTCCCGGCGTGAGTCGGCTGGCGTTCGGGCGCTCGATGTTCGAGTCGCGACCCGGCGAACGCGTCGTGCTGCCGATGGGCTATGCCCAGGCCGGCGACGTCATCGAGAGTGGCCCTGACTCGGTCACCGTCGACATCCACCGCCTATCCGGGTTCGGCGCTGTGCTGGACGCGGCCATCGCCCTCGCGGGCCCGAACTCGTGGGCGGTCAGCTCGCCAAGCGCCGTCGTCGATACGAGCGACCTCACTCGTGTGGCGCGGGTCGATGGGAAGCTGCTCGATTCGGACCACGGCCTGCTCCTCCGACTGCCGTTCGAGCCGTCTGCGGGGGGCTACATCCTGACCGTCGTCCAGCCCGGGCCGCCGCAGCAGATGCTCCTGCAGGTCACCAACCTTGCGGCCTACGCGCTCACGGCCGAGACGAACACGGTCGTCTGGGTCAACGACCTGGCCACCCATACGGGCGTCGCCAACGTCGCCGTCTCACTGGCGCGAGGCGCTTCTCTCGGCTCGACCAATACGTCAGGGGTCCTGCGGGCCGCGACCCCGACCTCGCTCACCGGCGGTGGCTCGACCGCGAACCGAGGCCAACCCGGCTTCCTCACGATCCGCGCTCCGGACGGGCGTCGCCTGGTCCTCCCCCTCGGCCTGCCCCTGTGGTCCTGGGAGGGCGGTTACGACGGCGGTTACGAGGGAGGCGACGACAGCGCGAACTGGTGGCTGATGCTGCGAACCGACCGGAACGCCTTCCGTCAGACCGACACGGTAAACGTCTACGGGATGATCCGGGCGCGCTCGGATCGGAGCGTGCCCGACGGAATCGAGCTGCGGCTCCGCCCATCGGAGGGCCGGCCCGAGGCGCCGATCCTGCGGCTTCGGGTCAGGCCCACCGAGCGTGGCGTGTTCAACGGCGCGCTCCGCCTGGACGACCTGCCACGCGGCGCGTACATGATCGATCTCTATGTTGGGGTGAAGCGCATCTCCTCGGTCTGGATCAGCGTCACGGAGATTCGCAAGCCGCCGTTCCGGATCGACGTCGAGACGGACCGCCATGTCTACGTCCTTGGCCAGCCGGTGGCGATCTCGGCGGTGACCTCGTTCTATGACGGCACGGCCGTGCCCGGCATGGACCTCCGGTTCTCCGGTTTCGAGAAGACGGCAAATTCGAGGTCCGGCGCGGCAGGCGACGCTGCGGCGACGCTGAAGGCGGCGTCGTCCTACGCGCCCGAGGGCTGGCTCACCGACTCTGTCGGCGTGGCGCCCGCGCACCCCGAAGAGGGCCAGATCGACGGGACTGCCAACGTCGTCCTGGTGCCCGCACGCGTGTGGGTGACGGGCGACGGCACGATCTCCGGCGGGCGTGTCGTCGTCAAGGGCACCCTGACCTGGACCGACATCAAGGGCATGGAGGCGACGCTCGACGCCGGCGGTCAGCTGGATTACGACGGCGACGGCCCAGGTCGGCCGATCGCGGCCGGGAAGATCCGAGCCGAGGTCATCCACGTCGTCCCGGTGAAGAAGCAGGTCGGCACCCAGTACGACTTCATCGAGAAGCGCGTCGTGCCCGTGTACGAGTACAACACGAGCGAGGTGAGCCTGGGCACCTCGACGCTGACCTCAACAAGCGATGGCACCTTCCGGCTCTCGGTGCCGGCGCCCGTCGCAACGGACGACTACATGATCCACCTGAGCAGCGCCGATCCCGAGGGCCGGCGCTTCATCCGAACCGTGTACGCCTCGCCGCCGGTCCAATCGAACGCGTCGCGGCAGCCATACCTGAACAGCCGATCAATCGCCTGCGGCTACGATCCCGGCACCGAGGTCGGGCTCAACAAGCCGTTCACCGTGTCGATGCACGAAGGCACTGGGAAGGTCGCGACGGGCGGGCGGTTCCTCTTCCTCGTCGCCGAGCGAGGCTCGCTCGACGCGACCCTGCAGGACGCGGCGACGTTCAGCCGGACGCTGCGCGACGCGGATCTGCCGGGCTTCACGGTTCGGGCGGTCTGGCTTTCCGAGAGCGGCTATGCGGTCGCCGACGCGCAGGCATTCGTGGATCCGGACACGAAACGCGTGACGATCGCGCTCGTGCCGAACCGCTCGCGGTACCAGCCCGGCCAGCATGCGACGATCGCCGTCACGACGAGGGACCGCGCCGGCCATCCGGTGGCCGCCGACGTCATCGTCCAGGGTGTCGACGAGAAGCTGTACACGCAGGGCCTGGCCGCCGACGTGGACCCGGTCCCGGACCTGATGCAGAGAACCTCCCCCGGATTCCTGCAGTCCTACATCTCACATGACGTGCCATGGCTCGACGAGGGCGGTTGCGGGGGAGCAGGCGGTGGTGGTCGCGATGACTTCCGCGACGTCATCACCTTCCAGCGCATCACGACCGGCCCGGACGGACGCGGCTCCGTCGACTTCGATCTCGCGGATGATCTGACGAGCTGGCATGTCACCGCCACGGCGGTCTCCGCCAAGCTCGACTCGGGAATCGCGTCGGTGCAGCTCCCGGTCGGTCTCCCGTTCTTCGTCGATGCCGTGCTGGCGCCCGAGTACCTCGTGGGCGAGCAACCGGTCCTGCTGGTCCGCGCATACGGTGGCGCACTCGTCGCCGGGACGCCGGTCTCGTTCGTGGTCGAGGCACCCAGCCTCGGACTCGGCCCGACCACCGTCAAGGGCGTCGCGTTCAAGCCGGTACGGGTTCCCCTGCCGAAGCTGGTCGCGGGGGATCATCGGATCCGGATCGCCGGGCACGCGAGCCGTTCGGGCAAGGCGTATGACGATGCCCTCATCCGTACGGTCCACGTCGCGAGCAGCCGGTTGACCGGGCTATCCGCGAGCTACGACCTGCTCGGGGAAGGGTTCTCGCCGCAGGGTGGTGACGGCCTGACGACGTACGCCATCACCGACGCGGGTCGCGGCCGCCTGCTCTCACTGCTGCAGGACCTCGCCTGGGCGGGCAGCGGCCGCTTCGACCGGTTGGCGGCCGCCGCGGTCGCCCGGCGCGTGCTCGTCGAGGAGTTCGGCTTCTCGCCGGCGAACCTCCCGACGATCGATTTCGACTCGTCGCGCTACCAGCACGAAGGGATCGCCCTGCTGCCCTACAGCTCGACGGACCTGTTCCTCAGCGCGCGGGCAGCGCTGTCCGTACCGAACATGCTCGATCGCGGCTCCCTCGTCGCAGCCCTGCGGACGTGGGCGGACGAGGAGCAGGCAACGCGCGAACGAAGGATCGTCGCGCTCGCGGGGCTCGCCGGCCTCGGCGAGGATGTCAGCGCCGAGCTGCGCGCGTACGACGCGTCATCGCTCACGGTCCGCGAGCGGCTGTGGCTCGCCCTCGGCCTTGCCGCCTCGGGCGATGAGGCTGTCGCGCGGCAGATCGAACGCGACCTCCTGGAATCGGCAGGCCAGCGGCTCGGGCCGTGGGTCCGGCTGACGACGGGCACGACGCTCGACGATTCGCTCGAGGCATCTGGGCTGCTACTGCTCCTCGCCGGTCGACTCGGCGACCCGATAGCGAACGAGGTGTCCCGATACCTCTCCGAGGTGCCCTCCAGGGAGCGCGTGTTCTCCCTCGAACAGATCGGCTACGCGACGGGCATGCTCGACCGGCTGTCGCGCGACCCGGGGCGGTTCGCCTGGACCGTGGCGGGCGAGCGGCACGAGGTCCAGCTCCCGCCTGGCGGTGGCTACACGCTCGTCCTGACGAGCACGCAGAGAGCCACCTTGAGGCTCGAGCGCCTCAAGGGCGAGCTGGCCGTCGTGACCACCTGGACGTCGACCGACGTCCAGCTGCCGACGAGCTCGTCGATCTCGGTCCAGCGTACGGTGACGCCCGGCAGCGACGCGCCCGATGACCGCCTCGTCCATGTCCGGATCACGGTGACCTTCGGGCCGCAGTCCGCGCCCGGTTGCTACAGCCTTGTCGATCTGACGCCGTCAGGGCTTTCGGCGGTGACCGCCACGGCAGGCTGGCCGGGCGATGCGGACGCTGAAGGGCCGGTGCTCGTGAACGGGCCGTACTCGATCGACGCCCAACGCGTGTCGTGGTGCGCCGCGCCGAGCGATCTCAGCCATGTGTACCAGTACGCGGCGCGCGTCGTCTCGCCGGGGTCCTACCGGTGGGAGCCTGCGGTGCTCCAGTTCGAGCTCGCCCCCGGCGTCGGCGCGTCGACGGCCGAGTCGGCGTACACGATCCGGTAGGCCCCCGGGCTCAGGCCGGGGCGCCGGTCGCGGCGGGCAGACCCGCGAGCTCCTCGATCAGCCGATCGATCTCGGCGCGCGTGTTGTAGTGAGTCAGCCCGATGCGCACGACGCCGTCGGGCGCGAAGCCAAGCCGCTCGATGAGCCCGGTTGCGTAGAAGTCGCCGTCCCAGACCGCGATGCCACGCCGGCCGAGCTCCTCGGCGGCCGCTCGGGGGCTGACGCCCTGGATCGAGATCGCGGCGGTGGGCGTGCGCCGTTCCATATCGGCGGCGGCGGTCAGGCCCAGGATCCGCACCCCATCGAGCTCGCCGAGCCGGCCCGCCAGGTACCGATACAGGTCGAGCTCGTAGGCGCGAATCGTACGCATGCCCGCGAGCAGGCGCTCACGCCGCGAGGCGCCACCGGCGGCCCCGCCGAATCGAGCGCCGAGGTCCGCAAGGTAGTCGACCGCCGCCACGGCGCCGGCGTCGCCCTCATGATTGCCGGTGCCGGTCTCGAACCGATGCTCCGCCGGCCCGACCTTGTAGGCGGGCAGTGAATTCATGATCGCGCGCCGACCATACAGCGCGCCGAGGTGCGGCCCGAAGAACTTGTAGACCGAGCAGGCGACGAAGTCGGCATCGACCGCACGTGCGTCGAGCGGCAGGTGCGGCGCCGCGTGCACCGCATCGACGTACAGCCACGCACCCGCCCTGTGGGCGCGGTCCGCGATCTCTCGGATCGGGTTGATGGTGCCGACGGCGTTCGAGGCCCAGCCAACGGCAACGAGCCGAGTGCGCTCGTTCAGCAGCTCGTCGAGCGCGTCGAGGCGGAGGGTGCAGTCGGCCAGATCCGGCTCCCAGGTGCGGACGATCGCCTCGCTGTCACGGGCGGCGGCGATCCACGGGTCGACGTTCGCCTGGTGGTCGAGGCCGGTGACCACGATCTCGTCGCCCGGCCGAAGCGTCGCGGCGATCGAGCGCGACACATGGAACGTCAGGGTGGTCATGTTCGGGCCGAGGGTGA
>Ga0066710_100002435_pt1 | contig 15005 bp, 12 predicted proteins | sample GraSoiAngelo_159_FD_79666 | JGI IMG/M metagenome (GOLD analysis project Ga0066710, IMG submission 79666) | Grasslands soil microbial communities from the Angelo Coastal Reserve, California, USA - 14_1009_16_40cm | ecosystem: Environmental > Terrestrial > Soil > Grasslands | place: USA...
CAGCCACTGTCCGGCGAAATTTTCCACCAACGCGACGGATTTGGGATCGAGCAGCATGCGCCGCACCTGCGCGTCGATCACGTCGGGCTGGTGGAGCTTGCGTTCGCCTGCCAACCGGAACAGTTCCTGGTCAGGCATGCTGCTCCAGAGAAAATACGAAAGGCGGGAGGCCAGCTCGTAATCGTCGATGCGGTGGGAGAGCGCCGCATTGTTGGGGTTGGGGTCGTTCTCGATGCGGAACAGGAAGTGCGGTGAAACGAGAATCGCCTGAAGAGCCACGCGCACGCCCTGCTCGAATGAATCGCCATTTTGCTGGGCCAGCTTAATGAAGCGAACCAGGCTGGTGATCTCCGCATCGGAAATCGGCCGGCGATATGCGCGGCGCGCCAGCGCTGCCATAACGAGCCGTGCGCACTCCGGCCGGTGCTGCCCAGGAGCGTGGCCGCAGACGAAGATGCGTTTGTGGGGTTCGGTGAGCGGACGCGCGTGCGGATTATAGGGACCAATGATTTCGAAACGGTCTACAAAAGGATCGCGGCCGACCTTTTTCTTCTTGTCCTTAGCCTTTTCTTCGTTGGGATCTGGCTCGGCGTCGGGGCGCGAATCATCGTGCAGCAGCGTGGCTCTCAATTCGTGCTCGCCCGCGGGAACGTGCAGACGCATCTCGCCCATGCGCGGCGCTTCGTCATCCGTGCTTACAGGGAACGTTTTGACTTCCTTCCCGTCCAGCCAGAGCGTAATCAAGAGGGCTTCGTGCCGGCCGTTCACAAGGCCTCGAACCAAATAATCGCCCTCGACTGGAAACGGATGGCGGGCCGTGAGGTTCTGCGCCGGTGATTCTTCGCCCGCGACCGGAAAGTGTTCGATCTTTTCGCGTGTCGGCTTGGGCGGAGCATCGGCCACAATCGCCTTGCGGGCGATCCGCTCAGCCGCGGTCAGATATTTCTCCATCAGGACCGGCGAGAGCGAGAGCACATCGCCGATGTTGTCGAAGCCGTAGCCGGAATCGTCGGCCGGAAAATCGGATGCGGGCTTGAAGTCCACACCCAGCAGATCGCGGATGGTGTTGTTATATTCGACGCGATTGAGGCGCCGGGCGGTGACGCGGCCGGGGTCGGGCTTCATGTCGCGATCCAGGCGCGCGAATTGCGTCTCAAACCAACCCGTTACCGATGCAATCTCTTCGGCTGGCGGAACAGGCAGTCCCTTGGGAGGCATCTGGCCGCTGCGCAGTTTCTGCACTACTTTTTCCCAGACTTCCCGGTCCTTCAGCGCGGACCTGGCGTCGCGATATCCCTCGAGATTGAGCCCGCCGACTTTCAGTTTCGCGTTATGGCAAAGGACGCAATTGCTTCTGAGGAACGGCTCGATGCCCTTTTCAAAGGTGGGACTCGCCGCCAGACACGCATACGGTATCAGGCACACCAGAGCAAGCAGTCGAGGCGGCATTTTCGGGCTATTCACAAGTATAAAGGACGCCGCCAGGCTTTGGCCGAGTAGTGTCCTAAAAGCCTCTCATCCGTCGCTAAAGACGGCAAAGGGTTTTCAACGCCGAGGCGCCGAGAAATCAGTTTCACTTTGCGGAACGAAGCCAATTAGCGGCTAAGTGGTTGAGTTGGCATGAAGGATGCCGGTTCGGAAACTAGGGCGTCAGGTTGGGAGGCCTGTTCGATCGGTTAGAAGGGGGGCTGGGAGGCCGCGTTGGCCTGGAGGTCCTGGAGGGCTTTGAGGGTGCGGAGGTACATCCGGTTGGTACCATCGATGCGCCGCTGAAGCGGGAAAATGGATCGACGGCATGGAGTTGTGTTGGATGGAGGCGTCGAGAAAATCGGCGTGAGAGAGGTTTTTGTCGAGGCATTCGATTTGGTAATTCCAGAGCTGGGCTTCGATGCGGCGGAGGCGGCCTGGAGGCAACCAGGCTACGTATGCCCACACAAGGACCGCGACCACTAGTTCGACCACAGCTATCTCGTGCCCGAGATGGACCGTCTCTCCGATTCGTTTCATCTCATCTACTACGACCAGAGGGGGCGGGGCCGATCGGCCGATCGTGTGCAGCCCGAAGACGTCACCCTTGCATCCGACATCGCAGATGTGGAGAAGGTGAGACAGTATTTCAAACTTGATTCGGTGGTATTGCTCGGGCACTCCTGGGGCACCGTGCTTGCCCTCGAATACGCGCTTCGGTACCCGGAACGGGTGTCTCGCATGATCCTCATGAATCCTGCGCCGGCGTCCACAGACGACTACAAGCAGCTCAGGAAGGAATGGCTCGAGAAACGGGCTGACGACATGGACCGACGGAAAGCCATATCAGCCTCAGCGGCTTACAAAGACGGCGATCCCGACGCGGTCACCGCCTACTATCGCATTCATTTCAAGCCGGCTCTGGCAAGACCGGAGGATTTCGAAAAGGTGATCGCAAGGCTGAGGTCGGGCTTCACCGAGGAGGGCATTCTAAAGGCGAGGGCAATCGAGAGCCGGCTAATGAACGAACATGGGCATGGCCCGAGTACGACCTGCTCCCCAAGCTCAAGAGCCTTAGGATCCCGACGCTGGTCATCTATGGCCACCACGAGTTCATCCCCGCCGGTACGGCCGCGCACATTACTCAGGCAATGCCAAATGCCCACATGGTTACGTTGAAAGACTGTGGACACTTCTCCTATCTCGAATGCCCCGCTGCCATTCGCGAAAATATTGACGCTTTCTTTCGTGGCAAGATGAAGCCCGCTCCTTTGCAGTGAGTCACGGAAAGACATAAGATCCAGTGAAAGCGCGCTCCATGAAACTGGGCAAAGCGCCGCCGGGCCACTTGCCCGTGTAGCCAGCTTTAGCAGGGAACAGGCATGCCAGAAGATTGCAGCCGGGAAGGCACAGGAGAAGCCGGAGCGAATGGGCCGTCAATGGTGGGTCATTGCCATCAACGCACGTTTTGGACACTTCCCTTGGCCGAGCTTACGAGCTTTTCGCGCTCGGTGAGGTAAGCCTTCACGCATTCCGCCAGCGGGGGCATGGGCGCGATGCCGGCGCGCTCCATTTTCTCGTTGGACAGCGCCGAATACTTCGGGCGGCGGGCGGGTGTGCGGTATTCGCGCTCGTTGGTGGCATGTAATGGTGGATTGAGGCCGGCGGTTTCGAAAATCAATTTCGCGAAACGGAACCACGGGATGGGCGTACCGCCGGCGATATGAAAGACGCCGTGCTGATTTTTCTCCAGCAGATCGATGGTGCGGGCCGCCAAGAGAGGCGCATACGTGGGCGTGCCGATATGGTCCTCGACCACTTTGATGGGCTGGCCGTCGTGCGCGCGGCGCAGCATCAGCTCGACGAAGTTTCCGCGATTGGTTCTGACGCCGGCGGGGCCGAAAACGCCGCAGGTGCGTACGATCAAAGGACGCTCTAGGTATGCCTGTGCGTATAACTCGCCGGCGAGCTTGGAAACGGCGTAGGCGCCCAGGGGATGCGTTGCATCGTCTTCGCGATAGGGGCGCTGAGCCAGGCCGTCGAAGACATAGTCCGTCGAATAGTGGACGAGTTGCGCGTCGAGCTGGCGGCAGGCAAGTGCGAGATTACGCACGCCGAGCGCATTGGCGACGTAGGCGGCCTGCGGCTCCTTTTCGGCGACATCCACCTGGTTGTACGCCGCCGCGTTGAAGACCAGTTTCGGATCGAGGCCGGCGAGCACGCGCTCGACTTTCTCGCGATTCGTAATGTCCACGGCGGCGCGCTCCCACCCTTGCACTTCGTAGCCGCGGGCGGTGAGCTCACGGACCAGCTCAACGCCAAGTTGCCCGGAACAACCGAAGACAGCGGCTCTGCGCGCCATAAGAAACGAGCATAGCGCAGATCGAAACTTCTTACCGCAGACAATCAGACGCAGAGGAAGTTGAGAAAAGGGTGTCCGCTGAACGCGATCCAAGGGATGCCGACGCCGCTGCTGATACCAGCGGCAGAAAACCGGATTTCTCGGCGCCTCGGCGTCGTTGAAACGTTTTTGCCGTGTTAGCGCCGATTAGGGCGGTGTTGTAAAGACGGGGCCGAACCGGATAGACTGAAAATCAGTTTCCAAACGAATCCACAAGGAACAAACATGTCCCAATCGAAGGACCTCACGCGGCGCGATGTGGTCAAGGCGGCGGGGGCCGCGACCGTGATCGCCGCCGCCCGCAAGATCGAGGGAGCACCCGCGATTCAGACCGTCAAAGCGGCCAACAGCCAGGTGCAATACGGCATGATCGGCACCGGTAGCCGCGGCTCCTATCTGCTGAAGCACCTCAAGAGCATCGATAACGGCCGATGTGTGGCGCTCTGCGATATCCAGCCGGAAAATCTCGAGCGTGGCGTCCAAACCATCGGGAACAACCCGAAGACATTCAAGGATTATCGCGAGCTGCTCGTGGACAAGGACGTCGATGCCATCTTCGTGACGGTGCCGCTGTTCGTTCACTTTCCCATCACTCGCGATGCTTTGACGGCGGGCAAGCACGTCTTCTGCGAAAAATGCCTGGTGTTCAAGGCGGAGGAAGTTCACGCGCTGCGCGCGCTCTCCCAGGAGCGTCCCAAGCAAATTCTGCAAACCGGCCTCCAGCGGCGCTATAGCTACTTCTATCAAACGGTGAAGAGCATGGTGGATAAAGGGATCCTCGGCAGCGTTCACCACATCCATGCACAGTGGCACCGCAACATGATCAATAAGCCGAGCTCACTGTGGACCATGAAGCCGGGCGGCGAGGACAACATTGCCAACTGGCGGCTCTATCGCTCCATGTCCGGCGGGCTGACGGCGGAACTGACATCGCATCAGGTGGATATTGCCGACTGGATGTTCGGCTCGTCGCCGGAATTCGTCATGGGCCTGGGCAGCCTGGACATGCTCAAGGACGGCCGTAACGTCTACGACAACATCCAGTTGATCTACAAATATCCGCAGGGCCAGAAGCTGACTTACTCCTCCATCAGCACCAACCAGTTTCTCCCGTACTTCAACGGCTCGCGCCCAGAAATGGGGGAGATCATCATGGGGACTGACGGCACGATCGAGATTACCGTTGGCGACGACGTGCACCCGGCGATTGCCTGGTGGTATCGCGAGCCTCCCCGGACGACCACGGTGACCAAGGCCGACGAAAAGAAAAAAGAAACCTTTGTTGCGGGCGCGACCATGGTGGCGGCCGGCGGCGCCAACGGTCCGATTCCCATCATGACTACCGACCTGGAGCTCTCCGGCAAGGAGGGTTTTCTCAACCGTGAGGTGAAGTTCGCGCGGCGCTGGCTAACTGCGAAAGGCGTGATGTTGCAGGAAGAGCAGCGCAATCCCGTGGACACGGAACTCGAAAGCTTTTTCAATAACTGCCGCGACGGCAAGCGGCCCCTGGCGGATCTCGAGGTCGGATTGGCCGATTCAGTGGCTGTGATTCTTTCGAATCTGGCCATGGACGAAGAGCGCCGGGTTCAATTCAGCGAGATCGAGAAGATGGGGCGGGGAACGACGGCGCAGAGGAAGAAAGTGTAGCCTTTTTTGGCTGCGCCTCAGCTCAGCTGTGAGTGAGAATGAGCCAGGCCAGCAGGCCGGTAGCTCCGGCGAGCAGAATCCCCACCGCTTGCGCGACCGTGATCTTGGGAAGCGCTGGTGGCGTATTCCCGGTCAAAAGCGAATTCGACAGTCGCCGCCGCGACACGCCGGGCAATTTTTTCAATGCCTTCGCAATCTCTTGCCGCCCGCGCCGGTCTGCGATGAGAATCGTACGCGAATTTATCCCGTTGGTGGTACGCAGCAACTTCTTGCGCAGCGGCTCAGGGACATCCTGCACGGAGCGGTAAACGCCATCGATATCGTCCGCTGAAATCAGGATCGTCGACGTTTTCAGCACTCCGGCGAGCTTCTCCGCGACCGGCTCGCCGCACCGCGGACATTTTCGCTGGTTGCCCTTCAGATTCCGGCCACATGCCGCGCATCGCATCATCATGATTTTATCGAACCTGTAAGACGCTGACCCTTCGAATGCTCCGGCGCCGGGTCGCTGAAATTTTCGAGCACCACTTGAATGAACCCCAGAGCTGCTTTGGAAAGCGCCTTGTCTTTGCGATAAATCAGGCCCAGGCGCCGCATCATTGACTCCGGCCCCAGCGAGACGGCCCGCAGCTTGCCAGCCGCGATTTCCTCACGGCAGTTCGATGCCGCCAGAAACGAGAGCCCCAGGCCCGCCATGGTGAAGCGCTTCATCATTTCCGTGGAATCCAGCTCCATCGACACCTGTATGCGATCTTCCACCGGCTCGAGCCATGCATTCAGGCGCGCGCGCGTGGTGCCGGACGTGGGCAGGAGCAGCGGAAACGGCACCAGATCATGGCAGGAGACGGAACTCATCTCCGCAATCGCGTGCTTGGTGGGGGCGATGACGCGGATCTCATCGCGATAAATGTCCGCTACCTGTACACGCTTCTCCTGGATCGGCAACTGCGTGAGACCGAAGTCCGCGGTGTTATCCATTACCGCTTCCACCACGCGCGAGCCGTAAGAACGGTCCACCTGCAACTGCACGCCGGGAAATTGCTTCTTGTATTCGGAGAAAACCTGCGGCAAAACGTAAATGCACGTGGCTTCATTCGCCGCGATGACTAACTCGCCCCGTGGGTAGCGCTCGAGCTCGTTGATCTCATCCTGCGCGCGGCGACGCAAATCCAGAGCTTGTTCGGCGTAACCGGCAAAGACTTTCCCCGCGGTGGTCAGCGAAATACGGCTGCCGAAGCGCTCGAACAGCTCAGTTTTCAACTCCTGCTCGAGTTGCCGGATCTGGGCGCTGATCGCCGGCTGCGTGCGGTAGCACGTCTGCGCGGCTTTAGAAAAACTCTTCAGCCGGACGATCTCGAGGAACGTGTGGAGTTGATCAAAATCCATAGTGCCTGGAGCACTTTCCCGTTCGCCAGCGCTAATAGCAGTGGTCCCGGGAGCCGTCGCGATGGTACTTATTGTAACAGACGGTCACTCTTGAAACTCGTGCCCGTTGCGCAGCGGCCACGGCGTGCATAGAGCGAAGTGTATGAAAACAATAGCAGGTAACCTCAGGTAGCGATGTGGGCGGCGCTGGGATCGTTTCTGCTCGCCGGACTCTGGGCGGCTTGCGCGTTGGGTCAAACGGCCGAGAATGTCCTGGTGGTGGTCAATCAATCGTCCAATGTCTCCCGCCGCATTGGCGAATACTACGTTCACACGCGCCATGTGCCTCTAGTCAACCTTTGCCGCATCAAGACTACCATGGCGGAAGAGATTTCGCGCCCGGTTTACGGAAACGAAATCGAGCGTCCCATTGCCAGCTACTTGAGATCACACCGGCTGGAAGAGAAGATCCTCTACATCGCGACTACGCTTGGCGTGCCGCTCAAAATCAAGGGCGTGGGCGAAGAAATGAGCACTGAATCAGCGGCGGTCGACTCGGAATTGACGCTGCTCTATGGAAAGCTCCGGGGAGCGACGTTCCGCACGGCGGGTGTCGTCCCGAATCCCTTCTTTCGCCAGATGCAGGAGCGCTTCGATCATCCGCGGTTTCCCATTTATCTGGTGACGCGGCTGGCGGGCTACGATTTTGCCGATGTCCAGGCGCTGATCGACCGTTCACTCGCGGCGCGCAATCGCGGCAAGTTCGTTTTCGATTTGAAGGCGAGTGGCGGTGAGGGCGCCAACGAGTGGTTGCGCGACGCGGCGCACGCTCTCCCGAAGGACCGCGTGGTGCTCGACGAAACGGCGACAGTGCTATATAACCAGCGCGACGTGATCGGGTATGCCGGCTGGGGCTCAAACGATCGCGACCGCAAGCAGCGGATGCTGGGATTTGCGTGGCTACCGGGGGCCATTGCGACGGAGTTTGTTTCAACCGACGGCCGGACGTTTGCGCGCCCGCCGGATTCGTGGAACATTACGACATGGGACGATAAGGCCCACTTGTTCGCCAGATCGCCCCAAACGCTGACCGCGGACTATATTCTCGAAGGCGCGAGCGGCTGTTCAGGCCATGTCTACGAACCTTATCTGGCGGCCACGCCGCACCCGCAGTATTTGTTTCCGGCATATTTCAGCGGCCGCAACCTCGCCGAAAGCTACTACCTTTCGATCCCCGGCTTGAGCTGGCAAAACATCGTGGTGGGGGACCCGCTGTGCAAAATCGGGAAGCCGGATTAGCCCGCGGCGCTCTTTACTTTCAATAGGAAGCGAATGGTCACGTAACCCATTACTAAAATCGCTATAACTAGCGTTCCATAAAGGACTTGCGGGTAACGTTCGCTCCACGGTTTCACAGGCGGTGGTGGAGGATGGTAGCCGGGATTGATTACAGGCGCTTGCAGGACGGCCTGGACTTGCGTCTGGGGCGCCTCGCGCGCGATGACAGCGGCGAAATCGTACGCCGGGGGCTTCGCGTCTGGATTTCCAGTGAAGAGGCGCAGTGTTCCGCTACCTGGCAAGCGGAATTTCAGCTGGCGCACGGTCGTTTCCAACATGACGCTCTTCACAGTGATGGGTTTGTCATCGCCATTGAAGATGCGCAGCCGCAAGTAGCGGTCGTGGCGCGGCGCAAACGTCAGTCCGTCGGAGCTTTCATCCGCGGTTTGATAGATCGTGCCGCTGGCGGCATAGCGCCACTCTTTGCCATCTGTACTGGTTTCCAGTTCAGCCGCGCGATAAAAATGCGAAGGTCCCGAATCCAGACGAATGCGGTCATACGGCACGCCCGCCTGCTTCAAATCGATAGTCAGGACACTGGCTTTCGTTTTCGGGTCTTCGGACCGCTCCGGCGTGACTGCGTCCATGACTTCGCGCTCCGCCGGCCGCTCGTGATGATAGGCCGACCAGACCTGGTGGACGTCGCTGGTCTTGATCCAACCGAGGATGGTGGCGCGCACGTAGCGTTTGGTTGAAGTTGGGTAATCCACGGTGAGTAGCGCCACGTGCCGGTCGCCTTGCGAGAAGTCGAAAATGTAACCGTCATTGCGCGCGAGGGCCCACGAGCGGTTGTCATCACTGGTCTCGACGCGCACTCTCTGCCTGAAGTTCGTCTCCGTGGTCGAGATCCGCAAGCGGCTGTGTCTCGAAGGGTGGCCAAGATCGAGCGTTAGCTGCAATCCGTGTCCGGGTACGACGGATTTGTCGAGCACGGCTGGCTCGACCTCAGCGTCTTCGACAGTGCCGCTGCGCGTTTCGATGAGATACGGGACGTCATCACTTTCGCGCGTGACTCGGAGATCGCCGAGGTTGGGCTGAGACCGGACGTAGATGTCGCGCGTGAGCCGTGCCGCTGCAATCCCGATCGAGCCAGGCGGCGTTTCGATTACCGCCTGATACTGCCACCGCGAGGTATCCAGCGCACTGGCCAGGGCAGGGAACAACAGCAGGCTAAGCAGCCGGATGTTCATCGTTCCACCAGGCCTCGATTTTTTCCCGATAGCGGGAATAGACATAAGAGGTGATCAACAGCAGTCCGCCGAGCAGTCCGAATGCCGCGATGCGGTAGATCCGCACCAGCAGCCACACGTCGTAAAGGTACAGCTTTGCGACCACCAGTCCGATCAGGCCCAGGCCGAATACGCGGTTAATGAAGGTGCGTGACAGGACGCCGGCAGCGATCAGCGCGAGCGCGTAGACCGCCATCAGAACAGAGATCGAGGTGGCCTCGAGGTTGGTGAGATTTTGTGGTGCCGCCGTGCGTTCCGCCCAGCCGGTCACTTCGAGCATCAGTGCCCACAGCAGAACCATGTGGCCGGCCACGTACATGACCAGCGCGCGCGTGCCGGCGCCCGCCCAATGAGCAGCGGCCCACAACGCAGCCGCCGCCACCAGAAAAGTGAGAAAGCGGGCGTTCCACAATGCGGTGTAAGCCGGCGTGGCATAGATCCATGAGTCGATGAACCAGAGACGAAGCACGACCAGCACGAAGATAAAAAATGCCGCCCACATCAGACGCTCGCTGTGGGCACGCTTGCCGATCCAGGTGAGCGCCGCTGCTTCGACGGCCCAGCCGATGGTGATGCGATACGCCGTGAACTGGATGGGCGCGGCCAGCGTGATCAACGTGAGCGACACACCCAATGTTAGTAGCACGGGCCGCTCATCTCGTCTCTCCGCGGGTGCTTGCCGCCACAGCTCGACACCCAAGGCCACGTACAAACCACCGAGTGCTACGGTGAAGAGGCCGAGATAGGCGTGATAATCCACCGCCAGCAATTTGTATACGGCGCCATAGTAGGCGACGGCGTTGAGCGATAGCACCAGTAGTTCCGGTGCCTGGAGTTCCGCCTTGCGGCCCAGCGTGCGCCACGGGGGCCAGACAAAGAACAACAAGAAGGCCACGGTCAGAAACGCCAGCGTGGTGCCAAGCGCGGGTTCGCCGGCAAACGAGCTGTACCAGGATGCGTAGAGCGCCCAGAACGCACCCAGCGCAACGGGGGCCATCGCCGCGCGTTTCCGTATGTCGGCTGCCACAAGACCTGCCGCTGCTACAGCTGTCGTGGAGGCAAGATAAAGCACTGCGTTCGATTTCCACACTTCAGCGAGTGCAGCGGTGGCCAGCAGCTGCACGGAAATCAGAATGGCCGGGTGGTCGGCGAATAAAAACAGGGCATAGAAAAGCAGCGCGAAGACCCCGCCTACGGTTTGCTTTTCGGGAGTGAAATGCGTGGTGAGCCAGGCGAAGTAAAGAACCGTCGTGGCCCCGAAAGCCAGAAATTCGAATTTCAGCCACTGGCGCACGCGCACGAGCGCCATGGCTCCGGCATCGAGCAGCAGAATATATCCGAAGAGAATCACTGGTCGGTCCTCGCCTGTGCTGAGCAGTATCGGGGTCAGATATCCGCCGATGAGGCCCAGTGCAGCGATGGCAGGCGAATCGTAATGCAATGCCAGTACGCCTGAGAACGCTGTTGTGAGCGCCATCAGCGCAAAGGCCATGCTCTGCGCCAGCAGATGGTAGAAGGCGAAAGACGCGTAGAACGAAAGATACAGGACCGAGATGCCGAGGCCGCAGACCGCCTGCGCGTAAGTCTGGTGCCCGGCCCGCCAGATGCGATCGCCGATTCCCAGGCAAGTGAGACCCGCGAGAATGCCGAGCACGATGCGGCCGGTTTCGCCAATCCACTGATTGTCGACGGCATATTTGAAGAAAAACGCAACGAAGAAAATCAGTGTGATGGCGCCGATGCGGCTGATCCACATGAGGCCGACTTGCGTTTCGAGTTCGCGCGGGCGGCCAGAATCGGGCGCGGGCTGTGGAACCGAGGGTTGCGGCGGAGGCGCGCCGTCCAGCGCTTCGCTCGGAACCTGCGCGACTGGCGGCTGCTGCGATTCCGGTGCGCGCTCGGCAGGGGCCGACGGCGGCTCAGGCTCGCGTTCGAGTGGGATAACCTCGGGCTGACGCGGGGGCACGCCGATTCCAAGCGCCATCTCGATGCGGGCAAAGCGACGGTCGCTCTCATCGTGGCGCCGGATGAGGCGTACAATCGCTTCGCTGAGCGCGTCCATGCGCTCCTGGTCGGGCGAGGGCACTATGCAGTGAAGAGTATCACGGACCTCGCGCTACGTGGGTCGGATGTTAGTGTAATGCGGCATGCAGAATAACGCGCAACGGGTGGGCAGGCTTTACAGCCTGCGGACCGCTTTCAAGCGGGTCCAGCCGGCCGGGAGGCCGGCTGCGGGCAGGTCTGCCCGCCCGACGACACCGGCGGAATTTCCATTAATAGGTTCGTCGGCGCGCATAACGGCGGGCACGCTGATTGCGCTCGATGGTGCGCAGCTGATCGATATCCTTGCGCACGAGGTCCTGGTCCTCCGGCTGAAAAGGGCCACCGTGGAGGGCTTTCTCGATATCTTTCAGCGCATTGTCGAGATCTTTCTTGGCGGTCACTTTGCGCGCACGGCCGGATTGCGCTGAGAGGAGCAGAGTCTGGCGGCAGCGGTCCAGTTTCTCGGTCTGTTTTTCGTTTAAGGTGGTGTGCGCCATGGCGGTGGAAACGTCATCACGCAAGCGCAGTATGGCCTCGCGGCGTTTCTGGGCGCTGGCTTCAAATGGGAGGATGAGAAACGCCGCGGCGAGTGCTATCGAACATGCGAAGGGCACTCGCCGTGACGGGAATTGAGACCATCGGATCTGCCGCGGGCGGGCCTTAGAAACCCACGCCGGCACCGTGACCGTGTTCATGGCCACCCATGAACATACCACGGCGATGGCCACCCAGTTGGTCCGCTTTAGTGCGCTGTTCGGGCGTCAACAGAGCATAGACCTTGGCGAACGCCTTGGTGCGAATGGCAGTCACCTGGCCCGTGAGGTTGCCAGTAGTTGCAGCAAGCTGATCGATGTCGGCATCGGGCTTGCCTGCTTTAATGGCTTCGTGCAGGGCCTGCCGGTTCTGTTTGAGCTGCTGAGTGATGGGCTGCGCGGACTCGCGTGCTGATTGCATAATCGAGTGCGCCTGTTCTTTCTGGCTGTCTGTCAGGTTTAGCTTTGTGGCCATCCGGTCGAGCATCCGGCCGCGGCGGTGTTGCCAACGCTGGGTAGGTGATTGCGGTTGAGCCGGCGGAGCTGGAGCCTGAGCAAACATCATGCCAGACGCCAGCGCGGCCATGCCCGCAAAACGTACTAGGGAGTTCTTCATATCAAATTGTCTCCTGCCTAAGTAAACGGCGGCCAGTGTGGAAGGTTCTGTGGGACCCTGTAAATGTGTGTAAAGCCCGGATCTGAATAAGCCCGGGCATGGTAGATTTTAGCCGTGAAGATCTTACTGATCGATGACGATGCGGAACTCTGTACGCTTCTGATTGAGCTTCTGACGCGCGAGGGTTTTGCGGTGGAATGCGAGCACGAGGGCACGCGAGGCCTGGACCGCGCGCTTCACGGCGGCTTCGATCTGGTGATCCTCGACGTGATGCTGCCGGGTCTGGATGGCTTTGAAATTCTGCGCCGACTGCGCGCCGAGGGCCGTATTCCCATACTCATGCTCACGGCGCGGGGCGAAGATGTGGACCGCATTTCGGGCCTCGAAATGGGCGCCGACGATTACCTGGGAAAGCCCTTCAACACGCGCGAGCTGCTGGCGCGGATACGCGCGATTCTCCGCCGGCTGGAAGGGCCGCCGTCGGGAGATGGTCCGCTCGAAGTCAACGGCGTGCGTATCGATCCGGGCACGCGTCAGGTAACCGTCAACGGCAAGCCGGTCGAGCTGACCACAATCGAGTTCGACATCTTGGAATTTCTGATGCGCTCCGCCGGCCAGGTGCGATCACGCGATGATCTGATGGAGCACCTCTACCATCGCAAAGCGACGGCCTACGACCGCTCGGTCGACATGCACATCAGCCATCTACGCAAGAAGCTCGAGACCGGCCGTCCCCTGATCAAGACCATCCGCGGCGTCGGATACCAGTTCTGCCGAACGCCGGCGGAACAAGCAGAAGCCACCGCATGAGGTCGCTGTTCGCCAAGATCCTGCTGTGGTTTCTGGCCACGGTCATGGTCGCATTTGTGGGCTTCAGCATCATTGCAGTCGTCAGCTACAACGATCCGATGCGGATGCCGCCTATGGCGCGCGCGTTCCAGTTCCAGGCGCGCGAGGCGAGTGAAGCCTACGAAGCCGGTGGCGTTGCCGCGTTGCGCTGGGACCTTGGGCGCGTGAGAGAAATTTTCCAGGCGGACGCCATGCTCACCGATGTGCGCGGCCGCGACCTTGTCACGGGCGAAGACCGCTCGGACCTGATCGCCGCCGGCCGCCGGCGTGTGTTCTTCCGATGGGATCGCTCAGTAACGGCGCGCAAAACACCCAATGGACGTTACTGGTTTATTCTCTCCATCGCCGGGGAAAATACTTCAGAACAGCTTCTCCCAACTGGACAGTTGTGGGTATTGATGGTCGTCGTGCTGCTGTGTTACCTGCTGGCGCGCTATTTGACTTCGCCGTTACGCGCTTTGCAGACTGCGCTCGAAAAATTTGGCCAGGGCGACTTCTCGGCACGTACAGGCTCCAAGCGGCGCGATGAGTTGGGCCAACTTGCCCGTACGTTCGACCGCATGGCGGAGCGCATTCAGAACCTGGTAGGCGCCCAGCGCCGGCTGCTGCTCGATATCTCACATGAGCTGCGCTCGCCGCTGGCCCGCCTGGGCGTCGCGGTCGAATTGGCGCGCTCTGGGGACAATCGTGACGCCGCGCTTGACCGTATTCAGAAAGAGGCAGACCGTCTGAATACGCTGGTTGACGAATTGCTCCAGGTGACGCGCGCCGAGGTTGACCCAAATGCGCTTCGCGCTCAGCTGGTACGGCTGGATGATCTGCTGGCCGGCGTCGTGAGCGACTGCGCGATCGAAGCTTCTGCCCGTGGTTGCTCCCTGGTGCTGCAGGCGTCCGGTCCGGTGACTATTTCCGGTGATCCCGAACTATTGCGGCGCGCGGCGGAGAACGTGATCCGGAACGCTATTCGCTACGCTCCTGAGCAGACGACTGTCGAAGTGCGGCTCGAGCCTTTGGGATCCACAGCCCGCGTACAGGTGCGCGATTACGGGCCTGGTGTCCCCGAAGAAGCTCTCGACCGCATTTTCGACGCGTTCTACCGCGTGGAAGGAGACCGCAACCGTGGCAGTGGCGGCGTGGGGCTTGGCTTGTCCATCGCAAGGCGGGCGGTGGAGCTGCACAAGGGAACATTGCGCGCGCGCAATGCGAACCCGGGCTTGCTGTTGGAAATGGATCTGCCGGCTTATTTAGTGCGGCATGCGGAATAACGCGGCTGCGGGCAGGATTGCCCGCCCCACATCTCTCCGCGAAGACCGGTGGTATTTTGGTCGCATTACGCCAGCGAGGCTTTGCCTCAGACCAACGAGCATGTGACGAGCGGTTCCCGTGAGCTTTGATTTATAACTAGGCCATGCGTGGCAAACCAACTGGGCAGTCGAAACTCGGAGCACCACAGAGCGTGGCGGAAGTTTGGCGGGATCATGTCGTGCTCGAACTGGAGGGCATCGATCGGATGTACC
>Ga0066710_100002437_pt1 | contig 15003 bp, 17 predicted proteins | sample GraSoiAngelo_159_FD_79666 | JGI IMG/M metagenome (GOLD analysis project Ga0066710, IMG submission 79666) | Grasslands soil microbial communities from the Angelo Coastal Reserve, California, USA - 14_1009_16_40cm | ecosystem: Environmental > Terrestrial > Soil > Grasslands | place: USA...
CTCCGCATCGTCACCGAGCACGACGCCGTCGAGGCCGGCGCTCTGTCATCTACTCAGACAACGCACGAGTCCACCGGTTATCGTGCACCGGCTCGATTCACCGCCGTCCACGGCTTCTGCGACCATTCCGCGCCGTGCCGACGACGTACCGAGGGGTCACGGTCTGGTTCACCGGCCTGCCGCGCAGCGGCAAGACGACGCTGAGCTCGCTCGTGACGGAGAAACTCCGCGCGGCGGGCGTCGGTGTCGAGCTCCTCGACGGCGACGCCATTCGCAAGACGTTCAGCGTCGGTCTCGGCTACTCGAAGGCCGACCGCGACGAAAACGTTCGCAGGATCGCCGAGCACGCGGACACCGTCACCCGCTCGGGCGCGGTCTGCGTCGTCGCCGCCATCTCCCCCTACGCAGCGGCCCGGGCCGCCGCCCGTGAGCTGATCGGGGACTTCGTCGAGGTCTACTGCACGGCGCCGGTCGAGGTCTGCGCGGCCCGGGACACGACCCGGCTCTACGAACGTGCGTTCGCAGGCGAGATCGAGCACTTCACGGGCGTCAGCGACCCCTACGAGCCGCCCGAGCATCCGGATCTTCGTCTCGATACCACGTTCGGCGATCCCGTCGCCCTGGCGGATGAGGTCCTGGACCTGTTGGAGACGCGCGGCTATGTCCAGCGCCGAATGACCACATCCGGGGGATGCGGCTCTCCGGCCGGTACCTCCGATACAGAGACGAGTAGAGCGCGGCACGGCGGCACCGGACGGTCCGGACCGCCGCTGGACAACACCTTGCGGCAATGAGAAAGTCGCTCGTGGTACGAGGTCGGGCAAGCAGGCCATGATCGGAAGCGACGTGGAGATCGAGACTCTCCTTACGAGCGACGACATCCGTGCACTGGTGGAAGTCAGTGAGACCGCCGGCACGATGCGGTCGGCCGACCTCGCCGAGATCGTCGAGACGCACGAGCTCGACGCGCTCGAGCAGGACGCGCTGCTGCGTGAGCTCGAGACCCGCGGTATCGAGATCGTCGAAGAGCCGCCGCAGCCGGCCGAATTGCCCGAGCCCGAGCCGGGCCCCGTAGCACCCGAGTCGACGACTGACGCGCTGCAGCTCTTCCTGCGGGACGCCGGCCGGCACGAGCTGTTGACGGCGGCGCAGGAGGTCGAGCTCGCGAAACGGATCGAACACGGCGACCATGCCGCGAAGCAGCGGATGATCCAGTCGAACCTCCGCCTCGTCGTCTCGATCGCCAAGAACTACCGCAACCAGGGTCTCCCCTTCCTCGACCTGATCCAGGAAGGGACACTCGGGCTCATCCGCGCGGTCGAGAAGTTCGACTGGCGCCGCGGCTTCAAGTTCTCGACTTACGCGACGTGGTGGATCCGGCAAGCGGTCGCCCGCGCGCTCGCGGACAAGGCGCGGACGATCCGCATGCCCGTGCACATCGTCGAGCGCATGCAGAAGCTCAATCGGGCCGAGCGGACGCTCTGGACCCAGCTCGGGCGCGAGCCGACACTCGAGGAGATCGCGACGGAGGCGGCGCTAACCCTTCAGCAGGCGATCGAGGTGAAGGCCGCCGCGCGTGCCTCGACGAGTCTCGACGCTCCTGTCGGCGACGCCGACGAGGCGGTGCTGGGCGACTTCGTGGCCGGAGAGGAACCCCTGCCGGAGGAACGTGTCGAGCTCGAGCTACGCAGCCAGGCGCTGTTCCAGGCGCTCGCCGCGCTCGCACCCAGAGACCGCCAGGTCGTCGTGCTGCGCTACGGCATCGGCGGGGCGGAGCCGAGGACGCTCGAGGAGATCGGCCGGCAGCTCGGGCTGACGCGCGAGCGTGTGCGGCAGATCGAGCTCGACTCGCTGCGCCGCCTGGCCGCGGCCCGCGAGATCCAGGCAGTCGCTAGGACGTAAGGGTCAGACCGTCGGGTCTGACCCAGCCGTTTAGCGACTGGGTCTGGCCGGAGGGCCAGACCCTAGTTGCGCAGGTAGAGCTCGAGCCCGGGCGCGACCGACCTGAGCTCGCGCAGCGCCCGCGTCTCGAGCTGGCGCACGCGTTCGCGTGTGATACCGAGGATCGACCCCACTTCCTCTAGGGTCTTGGGCGGCTGGCCGCCGATGCCGAAGCGCTCGACGAGCACGCGCTGCTGTCGCGGCTTGAGACGCGAGAGCGCCTCCTGCAGCTCGGTGGCGCGGAGCCGGTCCGAGGTCTCCTGCTCCGGCGCCGAGGCGAACGTGTCCTCGATCAGGTCGGCGACGCTCGACTCGCCGTCCCCGATGGGCGTTTCCAGGCTGACGTGATCCTGGACGAGCTCGAGGAGCTCGCGCACCCGCTCGGGCGCGAAGCCGCTCTCGGCCGCGATCTCGTCGAGCGACGGGTCGCGGTTGAGCTTCTGACCGAGCGTCCGCCGCGCCCTCGTCACCTTGCGGACCTGGTCGGCGACGTGGACCGGAAGCCGGATCGTGCGCCCCTGCTCGGCGAGCGCACGGGAGATCGCCTGCCGGATCCACCACGTCGCGTAGGTGGACAGCTTGAACCCGAGCTTGTAGTCGAACTTCTCGACCGCGCGGATGAGCCCGAGATTGCCCTCCTGGATCAGATCGAGAAGCGGCACTCCCGCCTTGGTGTAGGCGCGCGTGATCGACATCACGAGGCGAAGGTTCGACTCGATCAGCTTCCGCTTCGCCTCCTCGTCGCCCGCGTCCTTGCGGCGTGCGAGCTCGCGCTCCTCGGCGGGGGTCAGCAGCCTGCCGTCACCGATCTGGCGGACGTACAGCTTCAGCGGGTCCTGCGTGAGCGGTTCGACCGGCCCTTCATCCGACGGCTCGCCCACAGGGTCGAACAGGGGTTCTGCGAGGTTCCCTTCCACGGACGCTGTTATCGGCGCAGAACGACCCTCTCTTGAGGGACGGCTACAGATCCCGAGGAGAGATGCCGAATCTCCCGAAGACGACTCTCGGGGCGACACGTACGCCGGCGTCGGTACGCTGGACGGCGGCGCTGTCGGAACGAGGAACGGAGCTCGAAGCACGTGTGCGGCATTGCGGGATACAGCATTTCCAGTGAGTCCGGGATCGACCGGACGCTGGCCGCCCAGTCGCTGCTCGCAGGAATCGCCGAGCGCGGCGGCGATGCCGTCGGTGTGGCCCACCGCGGCCACGGCGCCGACGTCAGCGTGCGGAAGCAGCAGACGGGCCCGAGCGGGCTCCTGGACACCCTCTCGCTCCCCCACGATGCGACCCAGGTTCTCGTCCACGTCCGCGACTACACGAAGGGCCACCCGACCATCGAGGCCAACAACCACCCCATCCGCCACGGGGCGGTGGTGGGCATTCACAACGGGATCATCGAGAACGACGACGCCCTCTTCGAGCAGCACGGCATCCCGCGGGCGCACCCGCTGATGACCGTCGACTCCGAGGTGATCTTCGCGCTGGTCGACGCGCGCCAGGGCGACCTGTCGGCCCTCGAGGAGCTCCGTGGCGCGATGGCCACGGCCTGGCTCGATGAGCGCGAGCCCGGGGTGCTCTGTCTCGCGCGCGGTGTCGCCCGGCCGCTCTGGCTGGGTAGAGGCCGCCGCGAGCTGTTCTTCGCGTCGACGCGCAGCACGCTCGAGCTCGTCGAACGCACGCTGCGGTTGCATCTGCGGATGGACGAAGTCGGTGAAGGCCGCTTCTTGCGCGTCATCGAGCACCGGATCGTGCAGAAGGAGCGCTTCCGCCCCGATTCGAGCTATCGCGAAGAGAACACCCTGCCGACTGTGCGCGCCCCGCACGAAGGAGCCTGGTGCCTTCAGCGGCTGGCGGCGATCGCCGATCTGGCGTAGCTCAGACCGGGTTCACGCAACCGAGCGGCTCGAGCACCGTCGCTGCCCTGTCGCGCGCCTCCTCTGCACCACGCGAGTCACCCGCCGCCGCGAGCGCGAGCGCAAGGTCGAGCTCGGCGCAGGCGGCGGCGTAGTGCGCGTCACGCGCGCGCTCGAGTGACACGGCGTCTCGAAACGCGTCGACTGCGTCGCCCGGACGTCCCCCCGCGAGCGAGAGGTAGCCGCCGCTCACCCGCTTCGCGGTCCGAAGCTCTCCGACGGGCCTCCCGTCCTCGAGCGCGGCGGCGAAGCGCTCGAGCGCGTCGTGCTCACCCGCCCGCGCAAGCGCACGTGGGATGGCGGGCGCCGTGACGAGCGTCCAGTACTCGCGTCCCGGCAGCTCGAGGATGATCTTGGTGATGTCGCGTAGCGTCCCGCGGTCCCCGGCCATGGCCGCCCGCGGCAGCACGACACCCGCCATCGGCAGAATGCGCTGCGGCTCCTCGCTCGCTACCGCCAGCCGACGGAACTCGGGCAGCATGGTGTCCGCGCGCGGGAGATCGCCGCGGCGCAGAAGTGTCCCGGCGACAACCTCGAACCAGACGATCTTGTTGCCGCCCGCGACGACGATCTCGGGGCCGCCGACGATCGCGTCGAGCTTCGCCCACTATCCGGAGGGAATCCAGAGAAACTTGGCCCGTGACAGCATCAGGTACTCGTTGTACGTCTCCAGCTGAGAGCTGGCGTCGCCGATCCGTGTGAGCGCGCTGTCGATGCTCGCCGCGAGCCTGTCGACCGGGACGTACGGCCCGGCCGACCAAAGGTAGTTGACAACCGCACGGAATGCCTGGTCGTATGCCCCCGCAGCTACCGAGCTGTCGATGATGTCGAGCGTCTCGGCCTCGTCAGGCTCCTGACCTCGCATCACGCGCGAGGTCGAGAGATTGATGCGCGCGTTCGCCTCGGCGAAGCGGTCACCGACCCTCCGGGCGACCTCGATCGCCTCGACGGAGTGCTCCTCGACGGTGGGGAGCCCACGCAACCTCTCCATCTGCGAGCGTCGTGCGAGCGCCCGTGCGAGCTCAGGCGACTCCGGGAGGCCGTCGAGGATCTCAACCGCCTCGGTGGCGACCGACATCGCGTCGTCCCATCGCCCCGCGATCCACGATGCCCGTGTCAGCCACGAGAGGACATCCGCCTCGAGCGAGGGCAACGCCGCCTCGTGTGCGCGCAGGCGCGCCTCACCCAGCAACTCGAGCGCCTCGTCATCCCGTCCGGCGCCGGTGGCGGCCCGGCCAAGACCGAGGAGCGCGCGACTCTTGGCCTCGGGAGTTCCGGCGAGCTCGAGCGCCTGGAAGCGGGATCTCGACGAGGTTCGTGGATGCTGTCCAGCCGCGTTCTCGCCGTTCGAGCGCGCCCCAGTCGATCAGCATCCGCAGGATCTCCTCGACGAAGAACGGGTTTCCCTCGGCCCGCTCGAGAATGCGTGTACGCGCCTCGTCCCCGACCTCGTCGACGTGCAGCAGCTCGTCGACGAGCCGGCGGGACTCCCGTCGACCGAGTGGCTGCAGGTTGAGAGCGGTTGCGTTGTCGGTCTCGAGCACGCCCGCATGGCTCTTGGCGACCTCCGCGAGCGGCCAGTACGTGATCCCGTCCCCGTACGGGAGGCATCGCCCTTTCAGAAGACGGACGTCGCGTCCGAGCCGATCGACCAGCTCGGCGAGAAGGCGGCTCTTCCCCACGCGGCCTGACCGTAGAGCGTGACGAGCTGAGGCGCACGCTCGTGCGACACGCGTTGGGCGAGCGCCAGGAGCACACCCATCTCCGCGTCGCGCCCTACGAGGGGCGCCGAGAGACCCTCGACCCCGCGCCGGGTGGGCCGTGACACGACCTCGAGCGCGACCCAGGCCTCGACTGGATCGTCCTTGCCCTTCGCCTCGGTCGCGCGGGGGCCTGCGAAGGCCACCGCGCGCTGCGCGGCCGTTCGGGTGCGGGTGCCGACGAGGATCTCGCCCGGCGCCGCGCGCTGCTGGAGGCGCGCCGCGACGTTCACCGGATCGCCGCTGACGACGAGCTCGCCGCGCGCGGCCGACTCGCGACTCGAGACGACCTCGCCCGTGTTCACCCCGATCCGCAGCGCTACCTCATGGGCATGTCTCGACCGCACGCGTCCCGCGAACTCCGGGAACGCGTCGCGGAGGGCCAGTGCCGCACGGACGGCCCGCTCGGGATCGTCCTCGTGCGCCTGCGGAACACCGAAGACTGCCATCACCGCGTCGCCGACGAATTCTCGGTCATGCCGCCATGCCGCTCGACCTCGGCGTTCAGGAACTCGAACAGCTCACCCTGCAGCTCGCGGACGTCTTCCGGGTCGAGTCGCCCGCCGAGCGCGGTCGAGCCTGCGAGATCGGCGAACAGCACGCTGACAATCCGCCGCTCCTCGCGCGCCTCGGCGCTCCGGCCCGAGGCGTGTCCTCGCGCAGCGCGAAGCCGCACGCCGAGCAGAACGCCGACGTCACCGCCTGCTCCGCTCCGCAGCTCGGGCAAGAGCTCCAGAGCGACGTCCCGCAGGTGTTGCAGAACCGCGCGCCGGCGGACTGTTCGCTGCCGCATGAGGGGCAGGTGAGCTCCACGCCGCGAGTGTACGCGGCGTCCACCTGTGTCTAGGGGGCCGTGAGCGTGCCGTCCGGCCGCACGTCGACGCCGTCCTCGCGGAGACGCTCCCGCACGAGGAACTGGAACGCCGCCCACGGTCCGGCGTCGATGTCCACCAGCCGGTAGACCTGCCATTCGGACAGCAGCGACCGATCGCGCTGCCGCGCGGCCTTCCAGTCGGCCATCTTCGGCAGGCGCCCCAGCTCCTGTGCCAGCGAGGCTCCCTGTACGACGGCCCGCTCCAGCTTCTCCTCTCCGACCGGGACATCGAAGCCGGCTTCGCGCAACGCAGCTGTGAGCGACCCGAACGTGTGCCAGAAGAGCGACTTCGACGCCATCGTTCGCCGGCGTGCCTCGAGATCACGGGCCGTGGGAAGACGCCCGAGCTCGTCAGCCAAGGCTCGCAGCTGCTCGAGCAGCTCGTCCCGGCTGATAAAGCGGCGCGGGGTGAGCCCTGCGGCCCGCTTGGCGGCGTTCCACGTGCCGAAATGCTCGATCACGGTCTGAGGGTGGACGGTGGCCTCGTCGTCCCCTGCGAACTCGCGCATCGTCGGTGAGCGCCCGAGACGGCCCGCGCTCGCGCGCAGCTCCTCCAGGATCTGCTCGTCCGTGTAGCGGCGGCGCAGCCCCGCACGAAACTCGGCCAGAGCCTGTTCGTCGATGCCTTCGAGGGCCGGGTGCCGGCGCCGACCGCGTGCCATGCAATCACTCTAGAGCTTCCTGGACCAATTGCAAGATCACCAGAACGAGGTCGACGCACCGCCTCGCGGACGTCACGGAACGACCCGCGGGTAGGCTCGACTGCGTGAACGTGCGCCTCAGCGTCGAGACGGCCGCCGCTCGCGCTGTGGGGAAACTGTCCCGGGCAGCCGGCCGTGGAGGGGGCACGACGCTCCCCGGGAAGCTTTTGTGGAAGCTCGATCCGGGCGCCATCGACGCGCTCGCGGCGCGTCTCCAAAGCGGGGCGGCGCTCGTCTCCGCCACGAACGGGAAGACGACCACGACGGCGATGGCGGCACGGATCCTCGGGGCGCGCCACGTGCTGGCGTGGAACAACTCGGGGGCGAACCTTGCGTCGGGCATCGCCTCCACCCTCCTCTCGGCTCCCGCCGCCGACCTCGCGCTGCTCGAGGTCGACGAGGCCGCCCTGGCGGAGATGATGCGCCGCGTCCGCCCACGGGTCGTCTCGCTGGGCAACCTGTTCCGCGACCAGCTCGATCGATACGGCGAGCTCGAGACGATCGCCGAGCGCTGGCGCGCCGCCGTGGCATCCCTGGACCCCACCGCGACGCTCGTCCTCAACGCCGACGATCCGCTGGTCGGCGATCTCGCGCGGGACCGGACCGGACTGCTCCGTTTCGGTGTCGACGACCCGCAGCACGCTCGACCGGCATTGCAGCACGCAGCCGACTCGAAGTACTGCCTTCGCTGCGGCTATCCGTACACCTACGACGCCGCCTACGTCGGGCACCTGGGCGCGTACCGGTGCGAGTCCTGCGGCCACTCGCGTCCACCGCTCGACATCGCTGCCCGGAAGATCGAGCTGAACGGACTCGATTCCTCGAGCTTCGACCTGGTCACAGCGGACGGCATGACGCGCGTGCGTCTCCAGCTTCCCGGTCTCTACAACGTGTACAACGCACTCGCCGCGTCGTCGGTCGCGCTGGCGCTCGGCGCCACCGTGGACGAGGTCAGCACCGGTCTGGCAGGCTTCGGGGGCGCGTTCGGGCGCTTCGAGCGCATCATGGCGGACGGACGCGAGGTCGTCGTCCTCCTGATCAAGAATCCCGCCGGCGCGAACGAGGCGATCCGCACCCTGCTGGAGGGCGACGTCCCGCCCGTCCTCGTGCTTGCGCTCAACGACGCCATCGCCGACGGACGTGACGTCTCCTGGATCTGGGACGTCGACTTCGAACCGCTGCTCGAGCGCGCCGAGCGGATCGTCGTGAGCGGCGAGCGGGCCGCAGAGCTCGCCTTGCGCTGCGTCTATGCCGGTTTCGGCGAAGGCGCTCTCGAGGTCGTTCCCGATCTCGAGCGGGCTCTCGATCGCGGCATCGAGCTCGGGCAGCCCGGTGCCCCGCTCGTCGTCCTCCCCACCTACACGGCAATGCTCAGGCTGCGCGGGATCGCAACCGACCGCGGCCTCGTGAAGCCCTACTGGGAGCGCGCATGAAGCTCCGGGTGGCGCATCTCTACCCGGAGTACCTGAACATCTACGCCGATCGCGGCAACATCGCCGTGCTCGCGCGCCGCGCGATGCTGCGCGGCCACGAGCTGGCCGTCGAAGCCGTCAGCCTCGGCGACGAGATCGCCGCGGGCGCACACGACCTCCTCTACGTCGGCGGAGGCCAGGACCGCGAGCAGGCGCTGATCGCATCGGATCTGGCGGCGAAGGGGCCTCCCGTCCGCGAGGCGATCGGCGGCGGCGCCGCGCTCCTCGCGGTCTGCGGCGGCTACCAGCTGCTCGGGCGCGGCTACCGGAGTCGCGGCGGCTCGCTCCTGGCGGGAGCAGGATTGTTCCCGCACGAGACGGCGGCGGGCGAGCGGCGCATGATCGGCGACGTTCTCCTCGCCTGTGAGCTCGTCCCCGGTGAGCCGCAGACGCTTGCCGGGTTCGAGAACCATGCGGGCCGCACCCGGCTCGATCCTGGAGCAGAGCCGCTCGGACGCGTCGTCGCCGGGTTCGGCAACGACGGCGAATCCGGCTTCGAGGGCTGCCGCGTCGGACGCGCCGTCGGCACGTATCTCCACGGCCCGCTGCTTCCGCGCAACCCGTGGCTGGCGGACCTGCTCCTGTCGTGGGCGGTCGCGCACGCGACGGACTCGGCCCCCGAGCCGCTTGAGCCTCTGCAGGACCGTCTCGAGCGTGTCGCGCACGACGTCGCCGCGCAGCGCGCCCGTGACCGCGGCGGCCGCTATTAGGCGACGAGTCTCTCGCGAACCCGCTCTAGGTCGCGTTCGCGCAAGCCCCCGTCGGTCAGGTAGCTGACGGCGCCCCCGTATCGGCCTTCGAGCGTCTCGAGCACATCCAGCATGGCCTGTTCCGGTGCAAGCCCGACGCGCCGCCGGTGCTCGCGCTCCTCCGGGTCGTCTGCGTCGTCGATCCACGCCGCGAGCGACGAAGTCAGGTTGGGGCCGCTGAAGGCGTAGTCGGCGGCGATGTCGGCCGCGCCGACGCCCGCGATCCCGAGCAGGAAAGCAACGACGAGCCCCGTCCGGTCCTTGCCCGCGTGACAGTGGACGAGAACGCCGCCATCCGGGGCACACGCGATCGCCGCGACAGCGCCCACGAACCTCGGGCGGAAGAGCTCGAGCATCTCGAGGTAGACGGCACGCGTGGAAGTCGCCTCGTCGGGCTGGGACTTGCTGATTCGGTCGAAATGCGCGCCGAGGCGTTCATCGGGCTCACCCAGCACCGACACGCAGACCGTGGTCAGCGAGCCGGGCCTACCGACGCCGTCGACCTGCGGGCTGCCCAGGTGCCGCGACAGCCCGCCCGGGCCGGCGTCGAGCGGCTCGTTCGCGTCGATCTCGACCCGGAACCTGAGGTCGAGCACCGTCCTGATCCCGTAGGCCTCGAGATCGCGCCAGCCCGCGGGCGTCAGCTGCCGCAGGGTGTCGGAGCGGACCACCGCGCGGCTGCGCGTCTCACCGCCGCCCGCGACGGCGAGCCCACCGAGGTCGCGCGCGTTGCGGAGTGCCTCCCACTCGAGTCGCCGCTCGATCACACATCGAGACTAGCTGTGCCGGTCGAGCGCATCGTGCAGGCGCTCGCAGCCGATGCCTGCAACGGCCCAGACCGGCAGGTAGGCGGCGCGCACGAGGCCGTGGAGGTGGACGCGCGCGTGGGAGTAGTCCCACGGCGCATCGCCACGTGCTCGCCGCAGCGCCCGACCGCTGCCGTACTCGACGAGCGAGAACCCCGCTGCATACGCGGACATCCGGGCCGCGAGCGATTTCCCTCGCAGCCGGTCGTGGAGCGGCTCGAAGAGCGGTGCCGCGAGTGCGTATACGGGCAGCATCCAGAGGCTCGTCCGCCGCCGCCCGCGGATTCCGGTGAAGGCGAGCTCGGCGGCCAGACCCGCGCTGCCGTAGGCGCCTGCTCTGGCGGCCCTGCTCACTCGACCCAGAGCGCGCCCAGGTAGACGCAGGGGTCCCCCGGTTGCCAGCGTCTGAGAAACCGCTGGATGGGCGGGTGCAGGGCGATGCCGTCGAGATCGTCGGGCGAGAACAGGCGGTGACCCTGCACGGCCTCGTCGTCGGAGGAGACATCGACGAGTGAGCCGTCGAGCTCTCCCGCGAAGATCACGTGGACGACGTGCTTGGACCAGAGGCTTCGCTCCGGCGAGATCGAATCGACGATCGCGACCGGGCCCTCGACCGGCAGCTCCACCCCGCGCCGCACGATTCCGGTCTCCTCCGCAAGCTCGCGCTGGAGTGCCTCGGTGAGAGTCTCGCCCGCGTGCACGCCTCCGCCGGGCAGCAGCCAGTGCTCGCGGCCGCGCTTCTCGTGGCGGATGAGCAGGATCTGCCCGTGCCAGCGGAGGACGGCGGAGACGCGGATTCGTGGCTCCGGTCGCATCGTCAGTGCGCGGAGCTGCCGAACCCGCGTACACCCCGCTCGCTGTCGGCGAGCTCTTCCACCTCGAGCAGCGAGACCGTGGGCACCGGGAGGACGACGAGTTGGGCGATGCGCATCCCGGGCTCGACGGTGAACGACTCGCGAGCGTCGGTGTTGAGCAGGATGACGTGCAGCTCTCCCCTGTACCCCGAGTCGACGAGACCGGGCGAGTTGACGACGGCGATGCCGTGGCGCGCTGCAAGGCCCGAACGCGGTTGCACGAACCCCGCGTACCCCTCGGGAATCGCGACGGCAAGCCCCGTCCCGACCAGCGCACGCTCTCCCGGCGCGAGCGTGACGCGCTCGCACGCCGACAGGTCGAAGCCGGCGTCACCGGGATACGCCTGACGCGGGAGGACTGCGTCCTCGCGCAGCCGCGTGACAGGGAGCTCGATCACCGGGTGGACGAGGCGGTGGTTCGGGACTCGGCGACGAGAAACGGCGCAAACCGCCGCACCTCGCGATGCGGGAGACGCGCCCGGATCAACACCCCGTCCTCGGTGTCGCGGCGCTCCTCGATCGGGGCGCCCAGCGCGTAGAGATCCGAGAGCGCCCGCCCTTCGTCGTACGGCACGAGCAACCGGACGTCCTCGAAGCGGTCTGCGAAGCGTGCGGCGATCCGTGTCTTCAACTCGTCCAGACCCTCGCCCGTGACGGCGGAGATCTCGGCCGTGTCAGGGAAGCGGTTGGCGAGCCGGCGTCGCGCGAGCGGATCGACGAGATCGATCTTGTTCAGCACGAGCTCGATCGGCACGTCCTCGGCTCCGATCTCGGTGAGGACGCGCTGTACCGCGACGATCGTCTCGCGCAGACGGTCCTCCGACAAGGACGCGTCGGCGACGTGGAGGACGATGTCCGCCACGAGCGTTTCCTCGAGCGTCGCGGCGAACCCCTCGACGAGCTGCGTCGGAAGCCGGCGGATGAACCCCACCGTGTCGGTGACGAGGTAGCGCTTTCCGTCGTGCTCGAAGCCGCGGGTCGTCGGGTCGAGCGTCTCGAAGAGCCTGTTCTCGACCGAGACCTCCGCGCCCGTCAGCGCGTTCAGTAGCGTCGACTTGCCGACGTTCGTGTAGCCCGCAAGAGCCACCGTCGGCGTCTCTGCGCGCGTACGTCGTTTCCGGCGCGTCGCGCGCTGCGCAGCCAGCCCCTCCAGCCGCTTCTTCAGGAGCGCAACACGCCTCCGGGCGAGGCGGCGGTCGGTCTCGAGCTGAGACTCACCGGGCCCGCGCGTCCCCACGCCGCCGCCGAGGCGCTCCAGGTGCTGCCACATGCCGCGCATGCGCGGGAGGTTGTACTCGAGCTGTGCGAGCTCGACCTGGAGCTTCCCTTCGGCGCTGACGGCGTGCTGGGCGAAGATGTCGAGGATCAGCTGGGTACGGTCGACGACGCGCGCCGAGAGCGCGTTCTCGAGCGTCCGCTGCTGCACCGGGTCGAGCTCGTCGTCGACGAGCAGCACCTCCGCGTCCGAGCCGGCGAAGGCCGCTTCGAGCTCGGACAGCTTTCCCTTGCCGACGTAGGTTCGCGGATCCGGACGCTGACGCTGCTGGACGAGCTCCGTCACCGGGTCGACCCCCGCGGTCCGCGCGAGCTCGCGGAGCTCGCCGAGCTCGTCCTCGGCGTCTGCTCCCTTCGGGAGAACCGCGAGCACGAAGCCGCGCTCGGGCTCCGCGCCCGGGTGCGGATCGGGCTGGCGGGTCGTCATCGCGACGGATGATGCCACGGGTACGCTCCGCCGATGGAATCCCTCGCGGAACGGCTCGCCGGCCGGACGCTCGAGCTTATCGACATCCCGTCCGAGAGCCGCCACGAGGCGGTCGTACGCGAGCATCTGCTCGAGCTGATCCCGGAGGGCTACGCGGCCGAGTTCGCGGGCGACGAGGCCTTCCTGTTCGCGCCGGTGCAGCGTCGCGACGTGCCGCTCGTCGTCCTGGCGGGGCATTACGACACCGTCCCCGCGCAGGACAACGTGCCCGGCCGGATCACCGACGGCGCCGTCCACGGGCTCGGCGCGGCCGACATGAAGGGCGGCGTCGCCGTCGCGCTCGAGCTCGTACGGGACATCGCCGCGGGCGCCTCCAGCACGGTCGACGTCGCGTTCCTCCTCTTCGGTCGCGAGGAGCTCCCGGCACAGTTCAGCCCGCTCCCCGCATTGTTCGACCGGTCGGCGCTGATCCGCGACGCTTCGCTCGCGATCCTGCTGGAGCCGACGGGCGGCACCATCCAGGCCGGCTGTGTCGGCAACCTCAACGCGCGCGTGACGTTCCACGGCGTGAGCGGGCACTCCGCCAGGCCGTGGCTCGCCGAGAACGCCGTCCATAAGGCGCTCGTCGCCCTCACACCGGTATCTGCGCTCGAGCGGCGCGAGGTGGTCATCTCCGGTCTCCCGTTCTACGAGGTCGTGTCGGTGACGCGAATCGAGGCCGGCATCGCGGACAACGTCGTCCCCGATCGGGCGACTGCGACGCTGAACTTCCGTTACACGCCCGACCGCACCAGCGAGGAGGCAGAGGCCTACCTCCGTTCCCTGGTGCCCGACGCCGACCACATCGAGCTCAGCGGCGACTCGCCTCCCGCGCGCGTCGTCGCGGATGCACCGCTCGTGCAGGCGCTGCGCGAGGCGGGCGATCTCGCCGTCGAGCCGAAGCAGGCCTGGACGAACGTGGCCGACTTCACGACGCGCGGGATCGACGCCGTCAACTTCGGGCCCGGTCATCCACACTTCGCCCATCGCCGCGACGAGCAGGTGGAGATCGGAGCGCTCGTACACTGCTACGAGACGCTGCACCGGTTCGTCTCGGCGTCGTAGAGGGAGTCTCCACCGACGTGCCCATCTCGCCGATCCTGCGCGCGCAGACGACGTACCCGTTCGTCCGCTTGAACGAGGCTGCAGCGGCGCGCCGCGCCGGCGGCCTCGAGGTGATCGACTTCGGCATGGGCGACCCACGCGAGCCGACCGACCCGCGGATCATCGAGGCGGTCCGTGAAGGCGTTCGCGAGCGCATGGGCTATCCGGCTGCCGCGGGGCTCCCCGAGCTCCGCGAGGCGATCGCCGGCTGGATCGGCCGCCGGTTCGGCGCAGCGATCGACCCGGACGGCATCGTTCCGACGCTCGGCTCGAAGGAGGCGATCTTCTCGTTCGCGCAGGTCGTGCTCGATCCGCCGGCCGGGAAGGACACGGTTGTCCTCACCGAGCCCGGCTACCCCGTCTACGAGCGAGGTGCACAGTTCGCCGGCGCCCGCGTCGAGCTCCTCCCGCTCCGCGAGGAGAACGGCTTCCTCCCGGACCTCGACGCGATCCCGGTCGAGACGTGGCGGCGTGCCGCGCTCGTCTGGGTGAACTACCCGAACAACCCGACATGTGCCTGTGCGCCGCTCGCGTTCTACGAACGGCTGGCGGCGCTCGCGCGCGAGCACGACTTCGTGCTCGCCTCCGACGAGGCGTACACCGAGCTGTGGTTCGAGGAGCCGCCGGTGTCGGCGCTGCAGCTCGGCGATCTCACCAACGTCGCCGTCTTCAACACCTTGTCGAAACGTTCGTCCATGACGGGGTACCGCTCGGGATTCGTGGCCGGCGATCCCGAGCTCGTCGGAGCGCTGCGGCATTTCCGGCCGACGATCGGAACCGCTCCACAGGAGTTCGTCCAGCGGGCTTCCGTCGTCGCGTGGGACGACGAGGAGCACGTGGCTCGTGCACGCGCCGCGTACGCGCGCAAGCGGGCGCTCGTGCTCGGCGTGCTCGCCCGCAAGGGCGTGCGCGTCGCGTGCAGCGAGGCGACGATGTACGTGTGGGTGGCCGTCCCCGACGGCGAGTCGTCCGAGGGGTTCGCCGCGCTCCTACTGGAGCACGGCGTTCTCGTCGCGCCGGGCTCGTTCCTCGGCCCGTCGGGGGAGGGCTACGTCCGCTTTGCCCTCGTCCCCACCGAGGAGGAGTGC
>Ga0066710_100002439_pt1 | contig 15003 bp, 15 predicted proteins | sample GraSoiAngelo_159_FD_79666 | JGI IMG/M metagenome (GOLD analysis project Ga0066710, IMG submission 79666) | Grasslands soil microbial communities from the Angelo Coastal Reserve, California, USA - 14_1009_16_40cm | ecosystem: Environmental > Terrestrial > Soil > Grasslands | place: USA...
CACTTCCTCGATCACCTGAAGCGCCGTGAGGACGTCGGCGCCCAGACCACCTTCGGCCTCCGGCAGCGCGACCTTGAACAACCGGGCGTTCGCCAGTTCCACGACGAGATCGGAAGGCAACTGGCGCGTCGTCTCGATCTCGGCGGCTCGTTCGCGGATGCGCGGCGCGAGCGCACGGGCAATCTCGAGGGGGCTGGGTACTGCCCGTGCGGTGGCGGTGGTCATGGCTCTGGGCGGGGCCATCCTGCCCCGCTGCGGGTGCGCCGTCAAGACGCCGGCGCCGGGCGGTCCGTCACCGCCCGCGCAGCTTGGGGTCGAGCGCGTCGCGCAGCGAATCGCCGAACAGGTTGAAGCCGAAGACGCCGAGGCTGATCGCGATGCCGGGGAACAGCCCGATCCAGGGCGCCTTCTCGGCGTACGACGGCGCCGAGCCCGACAGCATCAAGCCCCACGACGGCGTCGGCTCGGCCGTCCCCAGGCCGAGGTAGGACAGCGCGGCCTCGGCGAGGATCGCGCCGCCGAGCTGCGCGGTGAGGATGATGGTGTAGGGCGCCATGACGTTCGGGACGATGTGCCGGAGGATGACGCGCGGGCGCGACGCGCCGAGAGCACACACGGCCTCGACGTAGACGTTCTCCTTCACCGACAGCGCGGTGGCCCGCACCACGCGCGCGGCGCGCGGGATGACCGGGATCGAGACGGCGATCACCACGTTCCGGACCGACGGGCCCAGGATCGACGCGATCGCGAGCGCCAGGATCAGCTGCGGGAACGCGAGGAGGATGTCCATCAACCGCTCGAGGAGGAGATCGACCTTCCCGCCGTAGTACGCGCTGATCACGCCGAGCAATGCGCCGAGCGAGCAGCCGGCGAACGAGGCGGTGAAGCCCACGAAGAGCGCGATCCGCGCGCCGTACATGATCCGGCTCAGGATGTCGCGGCCGAACTCGTCGGTGCCGAACCAGTGGTCGGCGCTCGGCCGCGCGAACTGCGCTCCGTAGTCGCCCAGATACGGGTCGTACGGCGCCAGCGCTTCCGCAAAGACGGCGACGGCCATCATGGCGAGGATGATCGCCGCGCCGGCCGCGCCCAGCGGCTTCTCCCGGATGAACTTCGCGACCTCTTCCGCGACGGTGAGCCGCGGCGCCAGCTCGGCCGACGCCATCGCGTGAGTCAGCGGGTAGTTCGTCGCCATCACACTGGGCGGGGAGCGCTCAACGGTAACGAATCCGTGGATCGAACCACGCGTAGGTCAGGTCCACGAGCAGGTTGACGATCACGAAACCGAACGCGATGAGGAACACCAGGGCCTGGACGACCGGGTAGTCGCGGTGGGCGACGGCGTCCACCACGAACCGGCCGACGCCGTTCAGGGTGAACACGGTCTCGGTGACGACGAGGCCGCCGATGAGGAAGGCGAACTCCGTTCCTATCAAGGTGATGACCGGGAGCATCGCGTTCTTGAGCCCGTGCCGGAAAACGATCGCCCACTCGCGCTGTCCTTTGGCCCAGGCCGTCCGGATGTAGTCCTCGCGCAGCACCTCGAGCAATGTGGACCGGGTCATCCGCGTGGTGACGGCGGCGTACCGATAACCCACGGTGACGACGGGCCAGACCATCTGCTGGAAGTTCGCCCACGGATCGACCCACGGAGGCGTGAACTCGAGGGGCGGGCCCCAGCCGAACCAGATGACCAGGAACAGGATGCACAGGATGCCGACCCAGAACGACGGGATCGCGAGCCCTCCGATGCTGATCACGCGGATCACGTAGTCGATCCAGGTGTCCTGGCGGACGGCGGCGAGCATGCCAAAGGGGATCGCGATGACGACCGAGACCAACGTCGCCGCCAGCGCAAGCTCGAGCGAGAGCGGCAAGCGGACCAGCAGCTCTTCGATCACGGGGCGCCCCGTCCAGAGCGAGGTCCCGAAGTCGAAGCGGAGCACTCCCCAGAGCCACGTCCCGAACTGCGCGACCAGGGGCTGATCCAGCCCGAGCCGATGGCGCATGTCGGCCAGCTGCTTGGCGTCGATCTGGCCGGCGGTATCGCCTCCGAAGATCAGGAGCGCCACGTCGCCCGGGATGACCCTCATGATGACGAAGACCAGCGCGGCGGCGCCGATCAGCGTGGGAACGATCAGCAGAAGGCGCTTGGCGAGGTACGTGCCCATGTGCCGCGCTCCGCCGGCCGCATCAGTCCTCGGACAGCCAGACGTCCTGGAGCTTCTGGTTGGCGTAGTGATTGGGCGGGGCCACGTAGTTCTTCACCTTGGCCCAGTGAACGACGCTCCGGGACCACCAGAGGCCGGGCATGTAGTACGCGTTCTCGAGCACTCTCCTCTGGAGCTGCAGGATCGTCCGCTTCCTCTCGGCGGGATCCAGCGCGCGCGACTGACGCGAGAACAGGTCGTCGATCGCGGGGTCGCTGAACCGGCCCCAGTTGTTGGCGTCCCCCGTGGTGTACCGCTCGAGAAACACGTCGGGGTCGTCACTGGCTTCGACCGTCGGGGCGACGATCAGCTCGAAATTGCCGGTGTCACGGCCGTCGGAAAACCAGGCCGCGGTCTCGAGCGGCCGGTGCTCGGCCTCGATCCCGATCTTGCGCCATTCCTGGATCGCGAAGACGGCGAAGTCCTGGTAGGGAAGCCTGATGTTGCGATTCTTCAACACGACCTTGAACCCGTTGGGAAAGCCCGCCTCGGCCAGGAGACGTTTCGCCTCGGCCCGGTTCTTCGCCGGATCCTTGCCGAACCCTGGCAGCTCCTGGAGGTCGGCCTCCGCCATCGCGAACTCGGTGGACGGGCGCAACAGCCCGCCCACGTCTCTCAGGCCAGTGATGCCAAACAGGACTCGGCCCCCGGTGTAACGATCGAGCCCCAGCGTGAGCGCCTTGCGCACGCGCACGTCGGTGAACGGCTTCACGGTGTTGTTGATGGCGATCCCGACCTGGCCCGTCATCGGCGTTTGCTGGACGACGACCTTGTCGCCAAGCTGCTTCTTGATCGCCTCCACGTCAGCGTTCGGCAGATCGCGGAACTCGATGTAGGCGCGGCCGGACCGGATCGCGGCCGCCCGCACGGAGGTCTCCGTGCTGATGAAGAACTTGTAGCCGTTGAGGTACGGTCGATCCTTCACGAAATAGTCCGGGTTGCGCTCACCCTCGAACGTCGCGCCCGGGGTGTAGCTCTTGAACTTGAAGGGCCCGGAGCCGACCACGTTCTTCATGAAGTAATTCGGATCCTTGTCCAGGTACTTCTTGGGGTAGATCACGTTCCACGGCGAAGCGAAGTTCCCGAGCAGCGAAGCCGACGGATGCTTGAGCTTGAACACGACGGTGCTGGGGTCGGGCGCGTCGATGCTGGCGACCACCGAGTACGTGCTCTTTCGAACGCTCCGAGTTCCCGCGGGCGGGAAGATCAGCTTGTCATAAGTGGCCTTGACGTCGACGGCCGTCAGGGGCGACCCATCGTGGAACCGAATCCCCGGGCGAATCTTGAACGTGTACGTCAGGGCATCGGCCGAGATCTTCCACTCGCTGGCCGCGTCGCCGATGATCTTCGGGTAGGCGTACGGATCGGTCTGCACGAGCGTGCTGTAGAGCGGGGCGACGAGCTGCAGCGTGGCGAAGGTGCTCTCCTGGTGCGGATCGAGGCTCGGTGGGTCGGCGCCGATGACCGCCAGGAGAACTCCGCCGGGGCGCGGTGTGTCGGCGGCAAACGCCAGCCCGGCCACAACCGAGAGAGTCGCGACGGTGCACAGCACGCGTCGACCCCAGGATCTGGCCATCCGGGACCTCCTGCGAACGCGAAACGCTTCTCGTAGGGATACCGATGTAGCGGCGGACGCTACAGGTCCCACACGCGCTTGTCAATCCTCGGCCAGCCAGACGTCCTGGAGTTTCTGGTTGGAGTAGTGGTTGGGCGGAGCGACGTAGTTCTTCACCTTGGCCCAGTGCACGACGCTCCGCCTCCACCAGAGCCCCGGGATGTGGTACGCGTTGTCGAACACGAGCTTCTCGATCTCGTGGACGAGCCGCTTGCGCTCGGCCGGGTCGAGCGCCCTCGCCTGGCGCGCGTAGAGATCGTCGATCCGTGGATCCGAGAACCGACCCCAGTTGTTGGGGTCCCCGGTGGTGTAGCGCTGAAGGAACAGATCGGGGTCGTCGATGTAGTGGAACATGCCGTTGACGATCAGCTCGAAGCTCCCGGTGTCCCGCCCATCCGCGAACCAGGCCGCGGTCTCGAGCGGGCGGTGCTCGGCCTCGACACCGATCTTGCGCCACTCCTGGATCACGAACACCGCGAAGTCCTGGTAGGGAACTTTCACGTTGCGGTTTTTCAGGACCACCTTGAACCCGTTGGGGTAGCCCGCCTCGGCCAGGAGGCGCCGGGCCTCCGCCCGGTTCTTCTCCATGTCCCTCCCGAACCCGGGGAACTTCTGCAGCTCGGCCTCCGGCATCGCCCACTCCGTGCCCGGACGCATCAGTCCCCCGACGTCCCTCAGGCTGGCCAGCGGGTACAGCACCCGGCTCGCGGTGTAACGATCGAACGCCAGCGTGAGGGCCTTGCGGACGCGCACGTCGGTGAACGGCTTCACGGTCTGGTTGATCCCGATTCCGAACAAGCCCGTGCCGGCCACCTCCTGCACGACGACCTTGTCCCCGAGTTGCTTCCGGATCGCGTCCACCTCCGCCCCAGGCATCGTGCGGAACTCGATCCATGCGCGCCCGGACCGAAGGGCCGCCGCCCGCACCGACGTTTCCGGGCTGATGAAGAACTTGTAGCCGTCGAGGTAGGGGCGGTCCTTGACGAAGTAGTCGGGATTCCGCTCCCCTTCGAACGTCGATCCCCGCGTGTAGTGCTTGAACTTGAAGGGCCCCGAGCCCACGACGTTCGTCTTGAAGTAGTTCGGGTCCTTGTCCAGGTGCTTCTTGGGATAGATGACGTTCCACGGCGAGGCCAGGTTGCCGAGGAGCGACGCCGACGGGAACTTGAGCTTGAACACCACGGTGCTCGGGTCAGGAGCCTCGATGCTCGCAATCGCCGAGTAAGAAGTCTTGCGGATGCTGCGGACGCCTTCCGGCGGGAAGACGATCTTGTCGTACGTGGCCTTGACGTCGGCCGCGGTCAACGGTGAGCCGTCGTGGAACCGGATTCCCGGGCGCAGCTTGAACGTGTAGGTCAGCCCGTCGAGCGCGATCTTCCACTCGCTGGCCACGTCCCCGATGATCTTCGGATAGCTGTACGGATCGATCTGCAACAGCGTGCTGTAGAGCGGAGCCACCAGCTCGATGGTGGCGAACGTGCTCTCCTGGTGCGGATCGAGGCTCGGCGCGTCGGCGCCAATGGCCGCAAGCAGGACGCCTCCTCGGCGCGGCGTATCCGCTGCGGCGGCGGGGCCGGGAGTTGCCACGACCAGCGAGCCGGCCAGAAGGGCCAGGACCATGACCGAGCGAAGAGCCATGGAGACCTCCTGCGGACCTGTCACTTCTTTTTCAGCCGAACTTCCTCCAGAGGCGCCGACCAGGGATACGGGTTGATCAGCATCAACGCGGGCTCCTCCACGCGTGGCCCGATCCCGCTCGGCCAGACGTAGTCGAAGATGGGCGCGAATCGCACGCGCTCGTGGACGAGCTGCTGAATCTGGTAGAGCATGGCCTCGCGCTTTTTCCGGTCGACCTCGAGGCCCTGCTGCTTGTAGAGGGCATCGATGTCCGGGTACCCTCCGTAGGCGTAGATACCGTCGCTCGGCACCAGCTCCGACATCCGCGTCGCGGCGTTGCCGTAGAGACCGGTCCCACAGACGCAGACGCCCTTCAGCCTTTTCGTCGCCCACGCCGAGAAGAAGGCCGCGCGCTCCATCGGCCGCGTGCGCAGCTTGATCCCGACGGCGCCGAGATAGCCCATGATCGCCTCGCCCCGTGAGAAATATGGCGGCGTCTGATGCAGCTCGCCGGCATCGAACCCGTTGGGATAGCCGGCCTCGGCCAGGAGCTGCTTCGCCTTCACCGGATCGTGCGGCGTGGGCTCGATGGGGAGCGCGAACTCGAAGGCGCGGGGGATGATGTTCCCCGCGGGCTTCGAGGCTCCCAGGGTCTCCGCCTCGCTCAGCGCCCAGCGATCGATGGCGTAGCTGGCGGCCAAGCGTACCCGCTTATCGGCCCAGGGTGATTTCGGGTCCCACTGGTCGAAGAAATCCAGGAAGGTGGTCCCGATACCGCCGGAGAACGCGAGCTTCAGCGTGCGATCCCGCTGGAGCTCCAGCGCCTGCGGGGGATCGAGCAGGTACGCCACGTCGACTTCGCCGCGCTTCAGCATAGCCGCCCGCGTGGTGGCCTCGGGCACGCTCTTGAAGACGAGCCGCTTCACGTTGGGGACTTTCCGCCAGTAGCCCTCGAACGCTTCCATGACCAGCTCGATCCCCGGGCTGTGGCTCACGAACCGGTATGGCCCGAGCCCGACCGGCTGCTTCTTGAAGCCGTCGTCGCCGACTTTCTCGACATACTTCTTCGGCACGATCCATCCGGCCCCGGTCACCAGGGTGCCGTAGAACGCCATGAAGTCGGGAAAGGGCTCGTGGAGCTGGAAGCGTACGCGGTGAGGATCGACGACGGTGACGTCGCGCACCCGCTCCTTGAGAATTTTGGCGCCCTTCGTGCGGTAGAAGCTGAACTTCACGTCCTCGGCGGTGAACGGGTCACCGTTGTGGAACTTCAGCCCCTCGCGCAGCTTGAACTCGTAGACGCGCTGATCGGGACTCACCGTCCAGGACTCGGCGAGGCTCGGCGTCATGAGGTTGCCGGGCATCGGCTTCACGAGCGCGTCGTGGATTGCATAGAGCACCCAGAACGGCGTGATCTGACCCAGAACCTCGGACGGATCGAACCACTGAGGGGCCAGCGTCACGTACAAAGCCCAGCGCATCTCGCCTTCCGGCTTCGGCGCGGATGCGTCGGCTCTCGGCGAGGCCGGTGATCTGGGCTGGGCGGCGGCATCTCCGACGAAGCCACACACGAGAACAAGGCACTGCAGGGCAGCCGCGGCCAGCACGAGCCAGGGTCTCATGAGCGTTCCCTCCACTCACGCCGATGCGCGGGACCATAGCAGCCATCGCCTCCGGCTACAAGGACGTGGTAACGTTCCTTGTCCTGCTCGCGATCCCGTGGACGAGTGGCGGGGAGGAACAGCTATGGGGCGCGTTTGGGGATGCTTCGCGGTGATTGCTGTTCTTGCGGCGGCTTGCACGAGCGGACTCAATCCGCGGCAGGAACGAGCGTGGGATGATTTCCATGCATGCCGCTCGGTGGCTCCGACGGCCCGGATCGTCGAGCTCCAGAAGAACGGCATGTTGCGCTACCAGGCTGACGGCCCAGAGATAGGTCCGATGGAAGCCTGCATGAAAGAGCGTGGGCGCTGGAGCCGGAACCTCGAGCCTCAGCGACCCGAGCCAACGTTTCCGAGCAACGAGCAAGAAGCTGATTTCGAGTGGCTCAAGGAGCACAAACTCAAGGCACAGGCGCCGTCAGTATCGGCCCGAGTCGCCGAAGCACATCCCTCTCCTGCGGTCAGCCCACCGGTCTGGGAGCGAGGTTATGAATGGACATATCGGTGGGAAAGTCCCCGCGGACAAGGGACGTTCGTGTGGTCGGTGGACCGAGAGCAGATCGTGGACGACGTTGCCTACTACGTCGTCAAGATCGGCGAAGGGAGGAAGGCCTATTTGAGAAAAACAGACCTGGCCTTCTACATGGATACGGTCGGTGAGCAGGTGGAGCTCCGTTATATACCGCCCCGCGTCCTTTACGCCTGGCCTCTGCTTCCAGGGAAGGCTTGGGAGAATACATCGACGCGAGAGACCCCAGGCGATCGCCAAACTTCTGTGCTGGTGGAAGCGTGTCAGGCCGGAGCTCAGGAGAGCGTGGCAGTTCCGGCCGGGACGTTTTCGGCTTACAGAGTTACGTGCCGGAGCCTACGGACGGGGACGATCAACTTCGAGAGCTGGTATTCGCCAGAGGTCAAACACTACGTGAGGGAGCGAACCCGGCTTGCATATGGGATTCGGGAACGAGAGCTCATAGCCTTCAAGCTCGGCTCCCCGTAAGGGACTACACCTCTAACCCACCCTCGACCCTGCGCTGAGCAGCCTCCCCGCCCTCCTGATCTCATCTGAGTCGAACGGCGGCGAGACGAGCAGGATCAATCGCGCCACGCCGGCGCGCTCGAGGGATTCGCGAGCGCGGGAGTCCGCGCGGAGCATCCGCTCGTCCAGCCCCGCGAACACCGTCATGATGAAGCTCGAGGCGTCGCGGCCAGAGGCCGCGTGCTCGTCCCGCGCGCGCTTGATCAGATCGCCGAGCTGAGGATGGAACGCCTGGGTGTTGAAGCCGTCACCGTGGCGGCCGGCAATCGCAGCCATGCGGGGACCGAAGCCGCCCACGATGATCGGCGGCGCGGGATCGGGCCTGAGGAAGCCCTTCTCGCCCGACCACAGCGTGCGAATGAGAGCGATCGCATCGACGACGCGCTGAGCGCGAATCTCGTCGCGCTCGACCTTCTGTTCGATGGCCGCCTGCTCGACGGCGTACGGTGTGCGGCGATTTCCGCCGGCGCCGAGCCCGAGGAGTAATCTGCCACCCGAGATCGTCTGAAGCGTCGCCGCCATGTTGGCCAGGACTCCCGGATGGCGATTGGCGACGTTGAGCACGAGCGGCCCGAGCGCGACACGTTTCGTGACTTCGGCCAGCGCCGTCAGCGCTGTCCACGCTTCCGGGACGCCCGGCCCTCCGGAAGATCCGTCGGGATCGCGCAGATGATCCCAGGTCCAGATCCCATCGAAGCCGGCCTCTTCGGCGGCGACGGCGGCAGCCCGCATGTCGGCCCAGCGGGCGCTCATCGGGATCAGGAGGAGATCGGTTTTCAGGCGCGTGATCCTTTCGGCCCCTACTCTACCCGATGGCACGGCGCGAAGTGCGGAGCGCGCTCTCGCCATTGACAGCCCCGGCCCCCAGCGGATAATCGGCGTCGCTTCGGGTCCCGTTCGTGGTTCCTCTCGGCTTCGGTCCTCAACCGTTCGCGACGCAGAGGAGGCTTCCCATGACCGGACGGACGCTGCTCACCCTGACTGTCGTACTCATTCTGGGACTGCTCGTCCCCACGGCTGCGCCAGCGACTCCCGAGGGCCAGCTCACGTGGGCGGTGCATGTCTCGCTCGCCCCCACCTGGTTCGATCCTGCCGAGACGACGGGGATCATCACGCCGTTCCTGTTCCTCTACGCCATCCACGACGCCCTCGTGAAGCCGATGCCGGGGAACCCGATGGCGCCGAGCCTGGCGGAGTCGTGGACGGTGAGCGCCGACCAGCGCGTCTACGAATTCAAGTTGCGCGAAGGCGTGAAGTTCCACAACGGCGACCCCGTCACCGCCGAAGACGTGAAGTTCTCCCTGGAGCGCTATCGCGGAGCCGCCGCCGGCGCGTTCAAGTCCCGGATCGCGAGCGTGGACGTGCTCGACGCTCAGCGCATTCGCTTCACCTTCAAGCAGCCGTGGCCCGACTTCATGACGTTCTACGGAACCCTGGCCACCGGCGCCGGCTGGATCGTGCCCAAGAAGTACGTCGAGCGCGTCGGCGACGACGGCTTCAAGAAAGCGCCGGTCGGGGCCGGTCCCTACAAGTTCGTCTCCTTCACGCCCGGCGTTGAGCTGGTGCTGGAGGCCAACGAGCAGTACTGGCGGAAGACGCCGAGCGTGAAGCGGCTCGTCTTCAAGGCGATCCCCGACGAATCGACACGCCTGGCGATGCTCAAGCGCGGCGAAGCCGACATCGCCTACTCCATCCGCGGCGCTCTCGCCGAGGAGGTGCGACGCACGCCCGGGCTCACCCTCAAGCCCAGCTATCCACCCGGCACCTTCTGGCTCGTCTTCCCCGAGCAGTGGACGGACCCCAGGTCGCCCTGGGCCGACAAGCGGGTGCGGCTCGCTGCCAACTACGCGATCGATCGCCAGGCCATCAATCAGGCGGAGACGCTCGGGCTCTCGAAAATCACCGGGAGCATCATCCCGCAGACCTTCGAGGCCTACTGGCAGCCGCCGCTCCCGGTCCATGACGCGGCGAAGGCGAAGCAACTCCTGGCCGCGGCGGGCTATCCCAACGGCTTCGACGCCGGCGACTACTACTGTGACTCCTCCTACTCCAACCTCGGTGAGGCGGTGGTGAATTATCTCCAGGCGGTGGGCATCCGCGCGCACCTCCGCCCCCTGGAGCGGGCGGCGTTCATTCTTCAGAACAGCCAGAAGAAGCTGAAGAACATCATCCAGACAGCGAGCGGCGCCTTCGGGAATGCCGCCACCCGGCTCGACGCGTTCGTGGCCGCGGGCGGCGCCTTCACCTACGGCACCTATCCGGACGTCGAAGGCCTCATCAGGGAGCAGGCGAGCGAGATTGACGCGAAGAAGCGGGAGACCATCCTGCTGAGAATCCAGCAGCTCATCCACGAGAAGGCGATGGTCGTCCCGATCTGGGAGCTGGCGTTCATCAACGGGCATGGACCTCGGGTGGCGGAGTCGGGCCTCACGCTCATTACCAGCCACGCGTACTCGAGCCCCTACGAAGATCTGAGGCTCAAGACCCGGTGAGCGTCGCCCACGGCCGGCGTGACTTCCTCGCCTTGGGTCTCGCCGGCCTCGCGACTGCGTGCGCTCCCGATGGGTCGCGTGCGCTCATCGATCTCACGCCGACGATAGCGACGACCGTGCGCGACCGTCAGGCTCCGTCGTATTTTCACCTGGGCACGTCATCGTTCCAGGACCATGTTCGCCGTCAGGACTTCGATCTCGGCGGCATCGATTACGGGCCGGCGGCGGCGAACGACGACACGCTCGTGTGTCCCGTCGCGGCCGGCGTCGTCATCAGCGCGCGCGACAACACGGCTTCGGCCGGGATGATGCTCGGGGTCGGCCACGGCCTCGGCTGGAAGACGCAGTACGCGCACCTTCAGGCCCGGTTCATCGGCTACCGCGAGCGCGTCGAACGCCGCGACGTCACCGCGGTGATGGGAGCGTCCGGCACGGGCGCGTCGCGCGGGGGCGTCGGCGTCGCGCGGCATCTCCATCTCACGCTCCTGGGGCCCGCGTGGGCGCCGCTGTTCGCGGGGGCGAGCCGCCAGGACCGGCCGGCTAACAATCTGGGCTGGCGTCACATCCTCGACCCCGAAGAGTTCTCGCTCGGTGGCCGCAACACCTTCCTGCCCTACTCGCGCGGAAACGACGCCGCGCACGACAGCGCCTTCGCCGCCCTGCACGACGAGGCCGTGCGGGTCGCCGACGACCTGCTCGACCGGATCGGCGACGCGGACGCAACCCGGACGAAGACGCGCGACCAGTTCGAGCGCGAGGCGCGCTTCGACTATCACGTCGATCAGCGGATCTGGTTCATGTGGCAGCGCCTCGAGCGGGGCCCCCACCCGTTCACGGAGGATGAGGCTCGCATCGCGCGACGCTGCTCCGCTTCATGAGCGCGGCGCCGCGCCTCACGGCGCCCATCGTCGAGCCCGCGCGTCGCAGCGAGTACCGCGTGCGCCGGGCCCAGCCGATGAAGACGTACGAGGGGCGCGCGATGTAGGCCGAGACGCTACCGTTGGGTGAGCGCTTTGGTGAGGTTGGCGACCGGACTCGAATACACGATGCCCAGCGGATCGACCGATTTCTGCAGGCGCGCGCTCACGGCGCAGCCGAAGACTGGCAGTGGGTCCGGCGAGGCGGCGTCGGCGAGCTGAGCATAGATCTTCTCGTCGAGCGGCGAGCCGGTCGAGGGATGGGCAAAATACCCGCCGGCGTAACGCAACCGCCCCGTCGCATCGAAGGCGATCAGGACGGGGGCGGCCTCGAGCCCGTACCGGTCAGCAAGCTCGGCGGCAGACACGGTGGTGAATGCGAAGCCCGCCCGCTCGGCTGACTGCCGCTTCGCTGGATCCTCTCCGACGAACAGGACGAGCTCTTCGCTTCCGGGAAGACGGCCGCGCTCCACGAGGTGGGCGAACAACCGATCGGTGCACGAACAGCCCGCGGAGATCACGTGGACGAGGAAGTTCGTCGTCGCGCCGCGACGCAGCGTCAGCATCGCTCGCGTCAGTTGCGCTTCGTCGCCCGGCTCCGGCATGGCGGCCATGTGACTCAGCGACAGCGACGCGAGCCCGGTCAGTGCAATGACGATCCAGCCGGCGAGAAGAACCTTGCCGGCCCAGCCCCGTCCGTCACCGAGCCAGCGACACACGCTTCGCATCGACCGCCGAGGTTCGAAGGGTCGTCAGGTCGGCGACGATCCGTGCAGGATCGGCGGGCCGAAGCAGGATCCCCGCCAGACGGCCATGCGGGTCGAGGACGAAGAGCGACGTCGAGTGGTCGATCCCCGATCCGACCGGCCGAGACCCGGCGCCGACTTCGGTCTTGAAACGATCGACGGCGTCACGACGCCCGGTGAGTCCCAGAATGTGGCCGCCGAAATGCGCCAGGTAGCTCTTCACCCGCGGGGGCGTATCGCGGTCGGGATCGAGCGAGACGAAGACGATCTGCGTGGCTCCCGACGAGACGCCGCTGCCCGGATCACGCGCGACGGCGCTCAGCGCCTGGAGGGTGGTCGGGCAGACGTCCGGGCACGCCGTGAAGCCGAAGAAGATCAGGCTCCACTGCCCCCGCAGCCGTCCAGGCGCGAACACCGCGCCGTTCGCGTCGACCAGGGCGGGGACGCGCAGCGGTGCACCGCCCTCGACGGCGAGGAAGGTCTGCTCGAGCGCAGCCAGCCGATGGCGGCGCTCGGGCTCCGGCGGCGTGTGGCCCACGAACAGCACGATGAGCGCGCCCGCGCACGCCACGGCGACGGCCACGGAAGCGAACCGCACGCGGCAACTCAAAACAGGACCGCCCCGGCGTGCATCACCACCCCGGCGTCCGCAGGCGACTTTCCCTGGTCGAGCTTGAAATCGGGCGCGAGCACCACCTCCAGGGCGAGCGTCATACAACCGTGCCCGGAAGCGAAGAAGTACCGGCGGGTCTCCGAATCCGGTTGGGTGACAGTCACCATGTCCGTGCCCGTGATCAGCGCCGGCAATCCCGTCCTGACGTCGCAGCCGACTTCCAGCAGCTTGTTCTTCAGCCGCCCCACGAGCTGATTGTTCAGCTCCCGGCACCAATCCTGCAGGACACGCTGCGACGAGTGCTCGACTCCCAGAAGATGCGTGCGGGCCAGCAAATCCGCGTCGATACTTGCGATCGACAGCAGCCTGATCCGTTCGCCCGTCGCGCTGACGACCGAGACGTAGCCCGCCGTGTTGCGGTCGCGCCGGTCGGCCTCCTGGGCCTCCAGGTGGGCCGTCAAGCCATAGGCCGCGAACAGCTCACCGCAGGCCTCGACGTACAGATCGTTCACGACCTCGAGGGGTGCCGCGTCATTCACCCTCATTCGCCTCTCCGCTCAGAACAGCATGACTTCGCCCGGCGCGGGCTCGACACCGCCGGGCGATCGATCGTCTTCGGCCGCCGCCAGATCGACGTCCCCGTCGAGCACTCGACGCACCCGGCCTTCGAGGACGTCGAGGTCGCGATTCATCGACGTCAGCTTCTGGACGAGCGGGTCCTGGAACTGCAAATGGGACAACGCAACGTTGGACAGCTCGATCACCGCGTCGAGCCGGCCGCTTCCCGCCGAGCCGGCGTCCGTCTGGAGCGAGGTCGACTTGACCTGCTCGGCGACCACGTCGATGAAGGATCGCGTCCGCTCGTGCATCGACGTCGCGCGCTCTCTCACCGGAGGCAGGCCCTGGCGCACGGCGCCGATCGACGAGCGCACGGTGTCGGCCGTCGTCCGTACGGTCTTGCTCATCTCGCGCATCTGGTCGGCGATCACCGCGACGCCCCGTCCGTGGCTGCCGAGTCGGGCCGCCTCGATGCTGGCGTTGATCGCCAGCATGTGTGAAGACTGCGCGAGGCCATTGATGGCGTCGATGGCGTCTTCGATGCCGTCGGCCAGGAGCAGCACCTGCGTCACGGCGGTCTCCTGGGCCAGGAGGTCTTCCTGCATCTCCGTGACGAAGCGCGACGTGAGACCTTCGGAGCGCGCGAGCGACGCCTGCACCGTCCGATCCGTCTCCGAGACGAGGGCCCGAACGTTGTCGACGATGGACGAGAGCACGTCACCACAGGCCAGGATCTCGCGCCCGGTCAGCACCTTCAGATCTTCCACCCGCGCCGCGATCCGCTCCTTACCCTCGGCAATCTCGGCCATGACCTGCGAGTGCGCCCCGTCGGCGCAGCCCGCGGGCGCGGTGTCGACGGCGGGCCGCGTTGCGAACCACGATGCTCCGAGCATCAGACGTTGGTCAAGTGCTTGGCCGTCTGCACGAGCTGGGTGGCGTTGAACGGCTTGACGATCCAGCCGACGGCACCCGCTTCCTTGGCGCGCTTGATCATCGAGGGTTGCCCCTCCGTCGTCAGCATCAGGATGGGGAGGGACTTGTTCTCGGCCTTTCGCTTGACGGACTCGACCATCTCGAGCCCGTTCATCCGCGGCATGTTGACGTCGCAGACGACCATCGCGATGTTTCGGTTGGCGTCGATCATGGCCAGCCCTTCCTGACCGTCAGCCGCCTCCGTGATCGCGAAGCCTGCCTGCTTCAGCGCCATCGACACCTGTTGCCGTACGGTGTCGGAATCGTCCACCACCAGAATCGTCTTGGCCATTTCGCTCTCCTCCATCGTGTCTCGTTGAACCGCCGAGCGCGCTCAGACGGTGACCGTTCTCCGTGGCCGGCGCAGCATGGCCGCGTGCCCCTCGTAGACCGACTGATCCTTGGGCAGCACGAAGCTGACCCGAGTGCCGAGGCCATGCCGGGATTCGATCTTCACGGTGCCGCCGAGCGCCGCGCAGGCGTCCCGCACCGCGCCCATGCCGACGCCGCGTCCGGACAGCTCCGTCACGCTCGTCTTCGAGCTGACGCCGGGCAGGAACATGACG
>Ga0066710_100002440_pt1 | contig 15002 bp, 19 predicted proteins | sample GraSoiAngelo_159_FD_79666 | JGI IMG/M metagenome (GOLD analysis project Ga0066710, IMG submission 79666) | Grasslands soil microbial communities from the Angelo Coastal Reserve, California, USA - 14_1009_16_40cm | ecosystem: Environmental > Terrestrial > Soil > Grasslands | place: USA...
CGTGCGCTCATCCATTTAAAGCAGTTCACCAGCGGTACTTGAGAGGGCCGCCTCCTGATTTAAAATTCAAAAGTCCGGCTTCATCCGGGCTCTTTTGTTTTCTCTGCTTGACGCCTTGTGCGCGCATTCGGTAATGTCCATTGTCTTTCTCGAACGTTTGGACCATAGGATGTCAGCCTCAAAGTCAGGAGGATTTATGAAAGTGATCTATCACCAAGACCGACCCTTATTGGAATTTCCCGACGAGCCGTGGCGTCCAACTTTACGAATGGCGGTTAATCGATCTGCTGGAGCAAACTCCGTGTCGGTCTGGCTGAATGACGCGGAAGGTCAAAAGCGAGCTCCGCTTCACTGGCATGACGTTGAGGAGGTCTTGGTTTTCCTCGAGGTGGAAGGCGATGGTTTCGTTCGTGTCGGTGAAGAGGAGCATAAAGTGGAAACTCAGACCAGTGTCGTGGTTCCTCCTGGAACGGTTCATTGTTTTGGACTTCGCGGTCGAGGCAGTTTAAAGGCGATCTCCGTTCTTCCCGATGCGGACGCTGTCCTCGGTCATCGAGTCTTTGAGAAAGGTAATGAAAGCTTTGACCTACCGCCACCGAAGAAGGACGGTTGACAGAGACTGGGCAATCATCAATCCTTAACCAGGATTCTTTTTCAGGGAGAAAACGATGAGTAACGCGGGATGGATGGCTATTCTTTTTTCTCTCTCAGTAACCTCGTTTCCCGGCTTGACCAGAAGCGCGTTTGCCGCCGAGAGAGCCGGCAGACTCTCTCCTCTCCGCATCGCGATCGTCTCCCGCAGCACGCTCGACATGCCCTTTTACGTGGCGCGGGAGCGCGGCTTTTTCCGCGAGGAGGGCTTGGAGGCCGAGCTCATTTTTATGAAGGCGAACCTGACGGTGCAAGGGATGTTGGGCGGCAGCATCGACTTCGGTACGGCAACGGGGACGGCGGTTAGCGCCGCCGTAAACGGCGCCGATGTGAGAGTTGTGTTCGCTATGAGTGACAAGCCTTCATTTGATCTGGTTGCCCAGCCAGGTATCACAAGCGTCCAACAATTGCGCGGCAAGAAAATCGGCACCTCCGGGGTCGGAGCGCTTACAGAAATTCTAGCGCGCCAGATCCTGATCGCGAACCAGGTGCCTCCGGAACAAGTGACCTTTCTTCCGCTCGGCACGAGCGATGTGACTTACGTGGCGCTAAAAGCCGGCGTGATCGACGCCACCATGGTCCAGATTCCGCAGAACTTTCTTGCGCAAGATGAGGGGTTTCGAAAGCTCGCTTCAGGTGCAGATTTCTATCGAGCCGTACAGGGCGGCCTGGCAACGACGAAAGCGACCGTTTCCGAGCGTCCCGAACTCGTGGCCAAAGCGATCCGAGCGACCATGCGCGCGGTGCGGCTGATCGCAAACGACAAGAAGTATGCTCTCGAATTTATGAAGGGGCCCTACCTCGATCTCGGTAAGGAGCGCGAACGTTTCGCCGAACGCGCTTATACTGCGGCGGTCCAAGGGTATCTGCTATCCGGCGTCGTAGATGAAAAAGTGCAGCGGGAAATGATCACGGTCGCGGCCCAGCGAGCCAAACCGCAGCAGCCGGTGACGCCCGAGCGGGTCTTCGACTTTAGCTTCGCTCGCAAGATCAGCGAGGCCGTGCGATAAAAGCACTGATTTAGCCGCGACAATATCAGTTCTTAGTTTTGGGTTTTGAACTTTTAGTTTCAGCCTGATCCGCCACAGGCTTCGGATGGACTCGCTGCGCCACAGTTCTTTGGCGGATGGCCAGGGCTGATTCGTCCTTTGGTAGAAGCTCAAAACTCAACACTCATAACTCAAAACTGAATATGAGTATTGAGAAGTAGGTCGCCGCCGGACGGACCTTTTGCTTGGGCACGAAGTGGAAGTTCTTCTTGTTGAGCACAGACTAGGGATGGATTATCTTGGGATCACAGCGATCCCTTTGATGTTTTGGAAATCGCGATCGAAACTTGCGATCACGCCTACATCCTGCCTGCGGGCTACTGTGACAATGGCCGCGTCCGTAAAGCTCAACTTGGTGCCGGTTTGGTTGCGAAATGTCTCAAGGGTTTCGAGAAAAAGTTCCGAGCAGGGAACAAAATCGAGTTCCCGAGCCTGCAAAAGTGTTGAGCCTACGGGAGTGGCCACGGGAAGACCCCGGCGGGAAGAGAGAACCGTCACGACCTCTAAAAACACGTATTCTAGCAGCAGCGCCTGTCCCCATTTACCTGCTATAAGTTCACCCATGGCGTGCACCGAGGCCGTATGGTGGACATCCCGCGCGTTGTGGTAAGCGATGATGAAGCTTGAATCTAGAACGACCATGCGGTCATGCCCTTAGGCTCCATAAACAACAGTGTCGATCTCCTCACTGAGCCGCTCGTTTCCTTTTGGGTAGCTCTCGGGTTGGAGATCCCGAAGACTACCTCGTCTGGCGCTCAACTCAGGACGCATAAGATAAGCATGGATCGCTTCATTGACTATTTCTCCAATAGTCTTGCCGGCTAAAGCCGCCCTAGCTTTTAATGCTCTGTAGACCCTCTCGTCGATATTGCGAATTGTAGTGTCCATAGTGTGCACTGTAACACAAGTGTTCTATAGGTGCAAGCCGGTTAGAAGCCCCCTTCTTGCCTGGGATATAATGTGGCGCCGCTGGCGCTAATGCAGTTATCGTGTGGGAAGAGTGGCTCGCCGCTGGATTAAGATTTTATGAGGCTCTGCTCTTGGGAACCTGTCTCCAGCCGGTCGAAAAGGTCCAGCAAGTGGGTGTCGAGTCACGCATCTTGGGTTTTCGGGTTTAACTCGGAACTCAAAACTCGAAACTGCAGCTGCGATAGGCCTTAGCGGGCCAGACCATAGAGCCGGGCCGGATTGTGCTCGAGTATGTTTGCCTTTGCGGAAGCGCTTAGGTCTTTGCGCTCTTGCAGCTCGCGGGCGGCGTAGCGCTCGCGGTCTCCATGGGGCATGTCCGTCCCCATAACGATCTGCTTTTCGCCCACCAAGTCCATCACCTGCGGCAACAGGGAATCCTCCAGTTCCGCGCTGAAGTAAAGCGTTCCTCGTTTGATGTACTCCATAGCCGGTAGCTGCTGCAGCGGCTTGGTTTGCGGCAGAAATTTGGCCAGGTATTTTCCCTGGTTTTGATAACGATGCTCAAGACGGTCGATCATAAACGGTATCCACATGCAGCCGGCTTCGAGAAAGACCGCGGTGAGATTCGGGAAACGATCCAAAACGCCACCGCTGATCAGCGCGGCAAAGCCCATGAGCACGGGAAAGTGAAAGGCGACGACGCCGGAAGGATAGATATGGCTGTAGAGATTGTTGATCGAAGGACTTGCCCATCAGACATGGACCGCGAGTGGAAGTTTTTCCTCGCATAGAGCTTCATAAAAGGGGCAAAATGACGGGTCGTCCAGCTGACGATCTCCGATGGTTCCCAGGAGCATGACATTCGCCGCGCCGAGCCGCTTCGCCTCATGGACCTCGCGCACCGCTGCTTGGATCTGGTCGAGATTCACCACCGCCGCCCATTTGAGCCGCTCATGACGCGACAAGGTCTCGCCCAGTCAGCAGTTATAAGAAGCGCAGAGCGCTGTCACGAAGGCCGGATTGGAGCTCAGCGGGTAGGCGAGGAAGAGCGTCGGGTAGATGACCTGGACCGCGATATCCTCTTCATCCATGATCTGAAGACGCGCTTGGATGTCGGTGAGCTCCATGCAGCCGACACTTTCCGGTTTATTTATAGTGTGGAGCGCGGGTTTGCCATCGTAGGTCGTAGGCGTGCCCAAGTTGTTGCAGCCGCGCCCCACGCGCCGGGGAAACAACTGCTCGTCAATGTCCCAGTAGGCCATCCCGTCCACGCCGACAACTCGGGGACGCTGGGCGTGGAAGGCGGGATCCAAGTAGGCATCGCTGAAAGTTGCTGGGCTTTCTTCCAGGTGACCGTCGGCATCAACATAACGCATGATTATCACCTCCAGGCGAGTCCATCAGCGTTCTTATACAATCCTGCGCCCAATGCGTCAATTAGATGGGTTTGATCCAGTTCAGCCGCCACACGGATTTATGATTCAAAAGGCCCACTGCTCGAAAGAGTCCGAGTCCTTTTGTTTCGGCAGTCCTTTTGTTTCGGCTTGACGGCAGGCGGAGACTTCGAGTAATTCTAGGTATTTTTTGTTGATCTTGAAATTAAGGCGTCGTCCCTGGATTCGGTGGCATCTTTTACATTTGACAAACCCCGATACGGTCGTGATCGGCTAGGATAACGACCTGAAAAGGGTATCAGGCATTTGTTGCTTTAGTTTGGCCTGGTCGAAGTTCGGACTGGCTGCGAGTAGAGTTTAAATCCCCCCCAGCCGAACTCGCCGACCGGTTTGTTCGTGGAGGCGTCGAAAAGATCAATGAGCATGAATTTTTGCGGATGGCCAGCGAGATAGTTGGAAAAGGTATCCACGAAACGTTCCTGGCTTTGAAAATCGGCGCGGTAAAAACCTTCGCCGAGATAAAGCCTATGAGGACGGTGTTGCCCGTCGAGCCTGATCCAGAATTGCGAACCCTTGGGCCCTAGGGAGTCCAGCCATTTCTTGTACTCGGCGATTTGCGCCTCTTGTTTTTTGAAGTCTTGTCCGGAAGCGGGCATACTCTGGACAAGGCTGATTGAAAGAGCGAGAAGGGTAGCAGCTACAATTTTCATCGATCCTCCCGTCTGAAATTGTCTGCGACTGCTTACGCAAGACTGCTGCCATCGGAGGGGGACCCAGAGCAAAAAGGGTCTGCTACGCCTTTTTTGTAACAATCAGGGACAAAAGAACGTCGCACGCCAGCCGGACCCGGCGTCGAGCTGTGACATTATTGGCAACGGAGGACTGCGCTGTCGGCGGCTCTTAGATGCTGTCCCAGCTTCCCAGGTCGGTTCTCTATGTGGTCCAATTTAGGGAAACGGAAGAATCTAGGTGTGGCCTCCCAAATCATCCACGTCAGCGCCGCGACGACATATCCGTCTATGGCGTAATGCCAGCCTAGATGGACCGATCCGATCAGATTGATCATGGCAAAGGCCAGCAGAATCCGGCCGAACCACGAGTTGACCTGGTAGCCCGCTAAAGCGAATAGCACGGCCACTGCAACATGCATGCTGGGCATCGCCGAGATACCACCGAGAGGTAAATGAGTCGCATTGAGATGAGCATCCCACAGACCTTGTTGATTGCGGACAGCCCAGAGGGAACCATCTTCGTGCACGGAGCGGAGATAGTTCATCAATGGCAAGAAAGGGTTGTCAGAATCTGTTACGTAGGAGTAATAGCATGGACCGGCAGATGACAGGAGAGTCGCCATGATGGTCCCGACGACGATCCACACCAGGCCGAAGCTTACAAAAAATCGCAGCCTAAGCATACGCCTGCGGCTCCAGGCCATCCACAGCAGAAATCCAACGAGAAGAGGAAACCAGGCCATATAGCAGATATCCAGCGCCCGCGTGATGATGGGTCGGCCAAGCAGCGGCTGAAGCAAAGCCCATGGATGGTTTCCGAAATGCAGATAGTAATCTAGCTTCATCAAGGTCTCATCCCACGCGAAGGGCTGAATCCTGGGGATGGTTTCCTTAAAGCTCCGAAACGTGCTTATGAATGGCGCGATTGAGAGGTAAGCGAGGAGGAATCCAACCAGTTTTTCCAGCGTGAGATAGCGCTCGCGAATTTCGCACCCCGCTGTGCGAAGGTCGTCTTCGCCCCGGACAAAACGGGGAATCCTCACGATGAAATGCATTGTGAAAAAGCAGGCGGTGAAGAAGATAGCGAAGACATCCAATAGATAGTAGTTGAACTGAATTTGCATCATGCCGTCGAGCCCTAACGACGATTCGATAAGTAAGCCCTCTCCCACGTAGACGGCGACGATCAAAAGAATGGGGAAGTTCTCACACAGGGCGCTGATCAGATCGTCGACCCAGGGCCAGCGTGTTGCCGTGCGTTCCAGCCGGTCTTTAGACTGTACTGTCGGCAGAATCTTGGGAAGTGCGTTATAGAGTTCAGATCCCTGTAATCGCGTTAGTCCATCCATCCTGAATCTTTCCGTCTGCCGTCGCGGGGACACGCCACCGGAAGTTTAGACGACGAAGTTCCTTCGTGTTGTCCAATGTGTAATAAAATTCATTATAACAAATCAGATGCCAAAAGGCTAAAACACAGAAAACTAGTTGAAATGTTGGCGGTTTTTTCTGCTTGAAGATAAACCTTAGGTGGCAAAACGCCTCACGAATCAGGCGGAATTGCCATAGTTAGGTTAGAGAATTTCAGAAATGCCCCTTTCTTGATGACGCCCGATCAGAGCCACTCGCGAGGATCGACTGAGACTCACGAGATCTGTTCCCGGATGCCGTACCGTTTCCCGATCTTCTGAGAGATCGACACAAGGATGATCAACAGCAAAAAGATCAGCACGCCAAAAGCGCTGAGTTGCGGGAAATAGCCGTTCTCCCAGAGATAGTAGATGATCACGGCAGCGGTCCGGTTATTGGCGCGGGAAAGCATCAGAGCGATGGTGAGCTCGCGATAGGCGTGAACCATGACCCAGAACCATCCGGCCATCAGCCCGGGCCGAAGCAGCGGTAGATAGATACGCAGAAAATTTTGCCACCAGGCCCCGCTGGCCACGGCGGCGGCCTCCTCGAGTTCCGTGTGGATTTGCATCATCGAGTTCGACACGAAGCGAAGGGCTACGGCCATGTATCTCGTGACATAGGCGAGCCCGATAATGATCAGCGTACCGATGACCGGCAGGGGGACCAAAAGGTAGAACCACAAAAAAGCGGCACCGAGCACGACACTCGGAACGGCGATCGTCGCGAAGCCCAGGAAGTCGAGTGTCTTGCGTCCCGGAACGCGCGTCTTATGGACGAAGTAACTCATGGTGGAAACGAGCAACATCACTACGGTGGCCGCGCCTATACCTAAGAGGGTGCTGTTCCACATCGGCTCGATTCCATACGTTTGATCGCTGAGGACTTCCTGATAATTGACGAGCGTCATCGTATGGAAAATGTCGAGCGTCGGTGGGCGGTAGCGGCGCAGAAAAGAGGTGTAGAGAATAACCAAAAAGGGAAGGCCGGTAATTAGAAAGACGAGAAAGAAACTGGCGGCGCAACTGACGTAGCGCCAGCGGCCAAGAACGATCCGCCGCGGGCGGAAGTCTCGCCCGGTGATGGTTTGGTAGCGCTCTCCATGCCGCACGAGCCGAAAATAAAGGTAGAGCAACGCGAGTGAAAGGACCAGGAGCGCCATCGCATAGGTGCTGGCCAGCCCCCAATCGGTGGGCGTCCGCGACGTATTGAAGAAGACCTCGGTGGTATAGACCCTGACGTTGGCGCGCGCGCCGAGCAGCAGCGGCGCTTCGAACGTCTCAACTGTCTGGATGAACAAGAGCAGCAGCGTCGAGCCGACCGCAGGCATAACGAGCGGCAACGAGATGCGCGTGAGCGTAGACCAGATTCCCGCCCCGGCCACGGTTGAGGCCTCCTCGAGACGGGGATCCATCGACTGAAAGGCGGCAGAAAGAAGCAGATAGGCAAGAGGGGACATCTCAAGTGAATGAATCCAGACCATTCCCCAGAACGAATAGATGTTAAGCAAACCCTTCACGCCGGTGGTCGCCTCCAGCAAGTAGTTGAGCATTCCGATGGTCGGACTGGCGAGGAGAATCCATGAGATCGTGATGAGAATTCCTGGGATGATGATGCGCCCCAGAGTAACCAATCCGATCAGGGACCCGAGCGGAGTGTTCGTGCGTTCCACGGCCCAGGCCAGAAAACCCCCCACTGCGAACGCGAGCAGTGAGGAGGAGAGCGCGAAGTAGAGCGTGTTCCACGTGGCGTGCCAGAAATCCTTGTTTAGATAGGCGCGAACGTAGTTGGCAAGCGTAAAATCGAAGTTGAGGAATGCGGCTTCTCCGGGTCTGGCGACTTTGAAGCTCGTCCAGATGATCATCAGCAAGGGAACGACCACCTGGTAAACGAGAACTAGAAAGAGAAGGCTTAAGACAACTGCGCGGCTATCGAGTGATGGCCGCCTCTCAAGCCCTCTCCGGATAGCGCCTGGTGCCATTTAGTGCGCCGGGAGAGGGGCCAAGCTATTTCTTTCTGCCGATATACTGATTCCAGTAATCGTGCAGCCGGTTCACGAGCTCGTCGCTTAAATAGCCATAGGCGATGAGCTTCACGTTGTCGGGCAGATAGGGATGCTTTAGGGCCAACGGGCCGCGCAGCTCCTCGGCGGTGTATTTCTGGCTTTCCTCGGACAGTGTCCAATCGGCGAGCAACGCTGCGGCGTAAGGGTTGGGCGTATTCTTGTTGATGATGATGGCTCCAGCATAAGCGAGGATCGGCGCTGAATAGATGATCGCGTAAGGTACTTTAGGGTCTTTTCTCTTCTCGTCGACGCCCTGGTAGAGGAAGTTGTCTCCTTGAACGGCGTGGTCGCCCGATAGCATCAACTCCATCCTCTGGGTGTGGCCGCGCTGGATAATCGGCTGATTCTCGCCGATGCACTTGAGCCAGCCTTTGAGCTTTTCTTCTCCCATCATGACAGAGAGCCCCGCCAAGAAGCGGGTCTCCGCCGGATCAAAGGAGACTTGTCCTTTGTAAGCTGGCTTGCAGAGGTCTTCCCAGCCTTTTGGTGCCTTGTCGGCGCTCAAAAGATTGGTGTTGTACGAAATACCGTGCTCGCTCCAGTACCAGGGCATCCAGCGATTCTCCGGATCGATGAACCCTTGATATTGCTTCAGTATCTTTTTGGTTGCCGGTGTCGGATACCGAGCGACGAGATTCTGCTTCAGGATGACCGGCAGGTCGGGCACTGCGAGCGTTATCGCGTCGGTCAGATGGCGTCCAGCGGTCTCCTCAGCAATCAGGCGCTCGGCGGCGTCCTGGGAGCCGATATCGACCATTTTAACCTTGAGGAAAGAATAACGCTTCTCAAAAAGACGGATATGACCTTTGGCGAGCTTGCCGCGCCAGGTGTGAACATAGTTGAGCTTCCCTTCTTTTTGCGCGCCTTCCTCAAGTCGCTTTTGACGTTGGGTCTCCGGCAATTTTGCGAGCTCTTTGTAAAGCTGGTCCGCACTCCGTTCCGCGGAATGTGACGGCCTTCCCCAGCCGGTCAGCAGTGCTATAATGCATAGCGCAGGAGCACTCATGGTCAAGAAGGATTTTGTCATGCGCATGTTTGGACGCTCCTTTTTTTCAAGAATTGGACGGCATATCCTGAGAAACGGCGTGCTTCAGCACTCTAATATCCAGGTGATCCCGACATTTCAAGCTCATGATTGAGCCCAAATGCAGATGGATGTTGGCATGTTGCTAGTGATCGGCGATTCAGGTGGGCCACAGATTATCCCGGGCACCAAGCGGCTGGTGCAGAAATCCGAAGGGATTCATTTCACCGTTGTGAACGGAAAGGTGATTTACGAACATGGACGCTTGAGCGGCGATCTCCCTGGGCAGGTGCTGCGCGGTTCTGGTCGCTCCATGCGCCAGGCGGCTGCAGCTTAGGAGTTGCTGTGGGCGTAAGTTTGGTGCCCGTCTCGCGCGTCGACGATCTGCTGCCAGGCAAGATGAAGCCTGTCGAGCTCGGGGGCCGCCAGCTTTTGCTTGCGCATGTGGATGGCCGATACTTCGCTTTTGTCCGTGAATGTCCGCATGAGGCCGCTGACCTTCAGATGGGGGAGCTGGATGGCTACAAGGTCCGCTGCGTCAATCATGGCTACTGCTTCGACCTCACTACGGGTGAATGCCAGCTCCCTAAAGGAGGCCCGCAGCTCACCACCCTTCCTGTCGAAGTGCGCGGGGAAGAGATCTGCATACGGCTCGAATGGTAGGAAATCTTCTCAGCACTAACCAACTTTTCCCTAACACAAACAAATAAGCTTCTTCCTTTGTCATCTGGCTGAGCCGACAGAAATCTTGTTGGTGAATATGAGCAAGGCCACAAAAAATCCAACCAAGATGGCCTCTAGTACAAGTGGGAGTGCGACGTCGGCATTCACTGTTAAGAAAAAGGGAAAATAGAGACTGATACTTGCCCACGCCATCAAAGCTGACTTCCTTAAAAAGTCTCCTTCCGGTGTTGTCCACTCCCGTCCTGCTAGAATGACACCTGCAGGGAAAAACATACAAAGATCATAATACAGCATATGAGGCGGGACCAACGGGAGAAGGCTCAGCCCGAGTGCGCTGATGAGAGATATCTTTGATGACCAATCTTCGTTGGATCTGGCAAGCTTTCTACCCTGCCACAATCCAATCAGCCAGAGGGCTGCAGCGAGCGAATAAAAGGGCAGCTTCAACGAGGGGCGTTGACTTACGGGAAAGAGCATCAGAAGGTTGCTCGGCAAACTGGTAATAATATGGATTGGGACGGTATAGAGCCCGGTTACATAGGTGGCGTCGCTTGCTTTGAGGGATGTCAACCAGTTCATCGTGATTTCCTTGGGTAAAATAAATAGGTTCGCAAGAAATAGTGCAGCGCTGCCCAGGACGATTCCTAGAAGACAATGAATGCGCCCGACCAGGGCCAGAGCCAAACCCACCAGCCCAACCGTGGGAAGATACTGAGGCTTGAGGCTGAGAAATGACCATGCGAGACCGGCTAAGAAGGGGCGGTTCTTCATGAGCAAAAAATAGCCGCCGCACAACGGCAGGAGCCCAAAAACAATGCCTAACTGCCCGATCCATACACTGATGAAAACCGGGAACAGCAGGAAACTAAAAAAAAAGATATCGCTACTCCTGGTTTGAGTAAGGGCCGCTAAAAGCGCGCAGCAGATGGCGAGCGCGGCAAGAGATAATCCCTGCCACAACAGGAGTGACAAGTTGGGTCTCAGATGGCTTAATGGAGTGAAGATCCATGCCACAAGCGGGCTGTACATGTAGGCGGCAGTTAGATTTTGCGGCAGATGGGGAAGCAATGCATGAGTAGCCTTGTCGAAAGGAGCACCAGTGAAGGAAAGAGCATCGGGCCCCGGGTAGAGATTCAGAGCTTCGCCGGAGGCGACCAAATGTCCGGCCACGTAGAAAGTCATCACATAATCCGTTGATTCCGCAGCCTGAGGCAAATAAAGAGCACTGTAAAGAATGACGATGATGGCGAGGATCGTCCATGTCTTTGCGAAGAAAACTAAAATCCGGTACGGGGTAATCGCCACAGTCATTGCAAGTTCCTGTAAAAGATCATGTGACGTGCCTACATTCGGCTGTTGATTCTCCGCGCTCCCCTAAAGAAAACGAAAAATATTCTATCACATCACCGAACAGGCTGCATTTTCATTACGTTGTTGCTAAAGGGAATAGCGCTTGGTGCTTTCGCTCTGGTTGCAAAATCGTCGCGACAGTATATGTTTTCGTTTCAGCCTTCAATCCATGAAGCCTAACAGGTTACTTACAGTCAGCGTCATTGGCCTTGTTCTTTTAGCCCTGTCAAGCGCCGCTTTCGCTCAGGGCAGCAGCACGAAGTCCACGACCAAGCCATTTCAAGCAGAGAGCTCAAAGTCATCACAGAAAGAAGTTTCGGCATCCCAGAACGAACTTATCGAGAAGATGAAGGCTTCCAGGGAAAGCCTGGAAAAGCTCCTGGCCGTATATGAAAAGCAGTTCCAGAGCCAGTCCGCGGATTTTGAGACCAAAAAAGGTTTGTATGAGAGGGATTTGATTTCAAAGTTAGAACTTGAACAGAGTCAGCGGGCCGCTGCCAACACGCGCTTTCAAATCGAACAAGTACAGAGATGGATTGCGGAGAATGATGTCGTCCTTGCCGAAGCGCTCGCACGGGACGAGCTGCAGCGACTGCCCCCACTGCCCTTAGGCGGCTACAGCGAGACCGCAGCGCTCATCCGTTACAACGGGGGCGCGAGATGGTCGCTTGCCGATGCTGGCAAGATCGAGAAATTTTTCGCCGAACGTTTCGGCCATGAGCTGCCGGTCAGCGCTATGGGTTAGACTCCGGTCCATGAGCGCATGAGATTTGATCACAGAGACGCGATGGACATTGCCGTTCATCCGGACAGTGTGGAAGGGCGAGCGCTGATGGCCTACTTGCGCAGCATGCGCGTACCGTTCATCGCTTTTCGAGTTAAGGTGACGGGTTCGGCGACCGGAACGCACATTCATGTCGGAAGACCCTCGATTCGAGTCATTTCCCCGATCAGCGGACGCTCTTCTGTCCAATAGATCAGTCACGGGGTTGCGCAGATTCGTGAGTGGACGACGAAATCTATCTCTTGATTGTGGATCAAGGCGGAGAGATGATTGAAAATGAACTTACATGCTGCATTCAGCGTGATCATGACCCATGAGGCTTCTAAGCTTTAGAGAATTGTTCCACAGTGTTCTTTTCTGGATGAGAAGGCGCTTTGAGGACCATGACTCCCTACTATCGCGTCGGACACGGATTTGACGTCCATCGTTTTCGACGCGGACGGAAGTTTATTCTCGGTGGGGTCAGGATTCCTCATGCCTTTGGATTAGAGGGTCACTCGGATGCCGACGTTCTCATCCATGCGTTGATGAACGCGCTTTTGGGTGCCATGGGGAAAGGAGACATTGGAATCCATTTCCCGGACACGGATTCCCGCTATAAAGGAATTTCAAGCGAGAGACTGCTTGCGCGAGTGCTGCGGATGGTGGATCAGGAGGGGCTTGGCCTCATGAACGGAGACATCACCCTTATCGCTGAGAAGCCCCGGTTGGCGCCTTTCTTTCCGGAGATAAAGAAAAATCTGTCGCGACTCCTGAAAGTGCCGCCGAGTCGGCTCAATATCAAAGCCGTCACCACGGAAGGGTTAGGCTGGGCGGGCGAAGGACGCGGGATCGCCGCCACGGCTGTCGTGTTACTTCGAAGAAAACGGCGGGGCTGACCAAATGAAGGTTGACAAATTTTTTTATCTATAATAACAAAAATCCTATCTTAGGTGGCCTCAGATTCTCCCAATTCAGGCCAGCTCGGGCCGGAGCAAGAGATAGAGAGATTGGCCCAAGAGATTGGTCGTCTGATCCAGAGCGCTGAGCCGGAAAGACGAGAAGATCTCAAGGAGTTGGCGTACACCCTTATCCGCGAGGAGATGTTCGAGCGGGGCTGGGGTGATGAGAAGACGGCGAGCGCGACTCCGGGTCCCTTCAATCCGTTGGGAACCGGCGTTCTCTTCTTAGTGCTGGGAGGCGGTCTTTCGTTCGTCTTCGGACCGGTGGGGCTCACGCTCATGTTGTTCGGCCTGATCTTCATCGTGTGGGGCGCGGCGATCAGTTGGCTCAAGCGTTAAAACGGCTATGGCGGACGACGTAAAGAAAACTGAAGTCAAAAGAGGGATCTGGTCGCGGCGGGATTTCTTCACTCGTTTGGGCTGGAGCGGCTTCGGCATCTTCGGCGCCTTCAGCCTGCTCGGCTTTATCCGCTCCGCCTTTCCACGGATTCTGTTCCAACCGCCGGCCACTTTTAAGGCCGGTTTTGCTTCCGACTACGCCATCGGGGAGGTCAGCGAGAAGTACAAGCAAGAGCAGCGCGTCTGGATCGTGCGCGAGGAAGAGGGCATCTACGCGATTTTCGCCAAGTGCACGCACCTCGGATGCACGCCACGCTGGCTCGCGGCGGAGAACAAGTTCAAATGCCCGTGCCACGGTAGCGGCTTCTACAAGTCGGGGCTCAACTTCGAAGGGCCGGCGCCGCGGCCGCTCGATCGGCTGAAGGTCACGGTCGGCGACGACGGGCAGCTCGTGGTCGATAAAAGCAAGATCTTGAGAATGGAGGCCGGCCCGGAGCCCGACGAGCAGCATCCGGAAAGCATCCTCAAAGCTTAAGCGGAATCATTATGGCGTTAAAAGACAAAATCGAAGAAATAAAAAAGGACATCGTCGAGAGCCATGTGTGGAAGGCGATCTTCCGCCACGGCTACGAAGACACGCCGCGAAACCGTGTGCTCATGGTCACAGCCAACGTCTGGCTCCACCTCCATCCGGCCAAAGTGCGCCGCCACGGCGTCCGGATGCGCTTTACGTGGTGCATGGGCGGTCTCACGTTCCTGATGTTTCTCATGACGGTCATCACCGGTATCTATTTGATGTTTTATTACCGCCCCGTGGGGGAGTACGCCTTCGCCGACATGCAGTACTTGGAACAGGACATGCCCTTCGGCATGCTGATGCGCAACATGCACCGCTGGGCGGCACACGCCATGGTTGTTTTCGTCTGGCTGCACATGTTCCGAGTCTTTCTTACCGGCTCGTACAAGCCGCCGCGCGAGTTCAACTGGATCGTCGGTGTGCTCTTGCTGGTGCTGACCCTGTTGCTGAGCTTTACGGGTTACCTCCTGCCCTGGGATCAGCTCTCGATCTGGGCCGTGCCCGTCGGCTCGAACATGGCGCGGGCTTCACCCCTGCTCGGCCATGAAGGACCGTTCCACGAGTTTGTCGGTGCCAATCCGATTTACGACGCGCGCGCGTTTCTTTTCGGCGGCGGAGAGATCGGACCACACACGCTGCTGCGCTTCTATATCTTGCACTGCATCTTCATCCCGCTCGTGGCCAGTCTCTTGATGGCGGTCCATTTCTGGCGCATTCGGCGCGACGGCTTTTCTGGACCGTCGCTCTGAATGGTCGAGCCCTTGGAGAATTAGAGGTTGGAGGATTAAAATGGCTGAAGTCGCCCCGGCAACGAAAAAACCCGCGCAGGTCGACGACAAGATTCACACCTGGCCGCACCTCGTGCGCGGCGAGTTCCTGGTCACGATTTTCGTTCTGGTCGTGCTCACGCTCTGGGCGATCTTGCTCGACGCCCCGCTCGAAGAGCCCGCCAATCCGACAAGGACACCCAACCCTTCCAAGGCGCCGTGGTACTTTCTCGGCTTGCAGGAAATGCTCGTCTATTACGATCCCTGGCACGCTGGCGTCGTCCTGCCGACGCTCATTATCATTGGCCTGATGGTGATTCCTTTCATCGA
>Ga0066710_100002442_pt1 | contig 14999 bp, 13 predicted proteins | sample GraSoiAngelo_159_FD_79666 | JGI IMG/M metagenome (GOLD analysis project Ga0066710, IMG submission 79666) | Grasslands soil microbial communities from the Angelo Coastal Reserve, California, USA - 14_1009_16_40cm | ecosystem: Environmental > Terrestrial > Soil > Grasslands | place: USA...
AGGCGTTCACGACCCGGTCCTCGAAGGGATGCGTTTGCAGGACCAAGTCGTCATTCACGGCCACTCGGTCGCCCAGCTCGCCAAGGTCCTATGTGAAGAGGCCGGTCGTATGGGTGTAAACGCCACGCCCGAGTCGCGCTCGAAGCAGTCGGAAATACCAGGGGAGGAAGGGCCTGCCCTGTAACGCCCCGAGCGCAAGCGGCGTCGCAAGGAACTCGTTGAGCGCGTTCACCAGCTCCAGCCGCCAGATGAAATTGCACCAGAGCGGACGCTCGAAGGGGCGGTAGCGTCCCATGACGATCCACTTCAGAAGCGCCACCGTGGCGATCACAACGCCGCAAAACACGGTATAGACGAGTGCTAGCAGTCCCAGCGTGGCGAGGAGCCGGTTTGGGGAGGCTACTCTGGCGGCTTACTCAAAATGAAGTTTGACTTTAAGAAGTGGGTAGTTGAAAAAGCCTACAAACTCACGGAGTCCTTTCAACAGACCGCTGACATCCTCAAGATTTCACGGGAGAACGTTTCTTGTATTCTGAATGCGAAGTTCAAGATGGGTCAGAAAAGGTCATCCAACAAAAAGCCATCCAAGCGAATGAGACAAGTATCACGGAATAAATTCACTAAGAAAAGAGGTCGTCAAACGGGCACGTGAGCTTAACCAGAGGTTTAAGGGTTCGAAGATCCTACTCAGGTGGTGTTGGGACGGAAGAGAAGACGTTGCTGGCATCTTTGAGAACGTTGATCACGCCTGCATGCGAGCACGCAGTGAATACGATGATTCCCTTGGTACATACTCGCAATCAGCTTCTCCTAGATTCTCAGCGCGGAGTTTGTACCAGATTGCCGGTGTGATATCAGCAACGTCAAGAGACTTGATGTGCTTTCCCATCCTTGAGAGGGTCGAAGGCTGGACTCCAAGAACAGTAGAAAGTAAGGAAACCACCGATTCTGGAATTTGCCGCTGTCCGGCAGACCATTCACTGAAAATCGCAGGGCTAATTCCAAGCAAGTTTGCACAGTTTGAGGGATTCAGCCCAGTATTCTCAATGATCTTTTGGAGCATCAGACCTCCGTTCAAAATTGCTCCTTTCAGCCGACTCTAAAACCCTTTAGAGTTCCGTGGCATAGAGTGTTTAACCAATGATATTTTCTAGGGACTTCCGTTGAAGACTCTATAGTGACAGTTTTTGGATGATACTTGAACCACAGTGTTGACGCAACTACCTTCTCAATCCTATCAACAACAGCAAAAACTTGCCAAATTTCCTTTCAACTTATTATCGACCCATTGTTTCAAAATTTTTATCCAAAAGGGGCACAAATCGCGCAATACTGAGATGCTTCCATACCCCCGCAAATGGCCGGAAGATGAAACTATGTCAAAAAGAACGCAAGCCATTGCTGGGGGCAGAAAATGTAGTGAATACCGTAGTGGAATTCTCGGCAAAACAGGGGTATTTTGGGGGAAGGCCAAGGAATGCTTAGAAACAGCAAAACCCGCATGGGTAGCGGGTTTCACTGTGTTTTCAATGTCTTGAGAGAGCCGCCCAGATTTGATTAGAAGGCAGGTGCTCTATCCGACTGAGCTACGGGCGCTCCATCATGGGGAATAGGTAAAGCCAGTGTCGAAAATTGCAGGGCCATACGATCCGGTATGAAACCCGAGACCCTGAGGCAAGACCCTGATCCCGTGCTTCTTTGGTGAGAATACCATAACACAAGACCCTGACATCGGGAAGAGGAATTCGGATCCCTCGGTAATGCGTTAGAAGCTGTGAAAAAATTCAAAACCGGCCGACATCGGGAGGACGAGGCTCCCGCCGAGCCTCATGGAGCAAGGACTTGCCAGGGTGACGGCTCGCCAGGAGGCTCGCCCTCCCGATTTTTTCACAGCTCCTTGGTTACGGAGGGCGAAGAAACAGCTTTGGTAGCCACGACGAATTTGCTTCTAATTCGTCGTGGGTTTGTCCACCCGCGCGGAAAAGCCCACGGCGAGCGACGGTGGCCGCGCAGAAAGGCGCTCGCCGTGGCTACCAAAACTGCACCCCCCCAACGCCCCCCGGTAACATTTACATCCCTCGATCATTGGTTATTGGGAAGATTTGCCGCTCTTCACAATCGCGGTACGGAACGGCTTCGTGCAGAAAGACCCATACGAACTCCCACTGTCGGGAGCGGCCCCAATAACGAACCCATTGCGTCGCTTATGCTATAGTAGGAGTGGGATTGATATGAGAGCTGGCGTCATGCCGAAAATCACGATCTTGCCCGATGCCGTCAGTGGTGAGATAAAAACAGGCACTAATTTATTGAAAAGCGCAGAAATGCTGGGAGTCGAGCTGCTCCATTCCTGTGGCGGCATGGCGGCTTGCACCACTTGCCGCATCGTTGTCAAACAAGGGAATGAAAATCTATCCCGCATCAAGCTGGCGGAAGAAGAGGTGTTGGCGGAAGCAGGAATCCTTCACTCTCATCGACTCGCTTGCCAGGCAAGAGTCTTTGGCGATGTTATTTTTGAGAGGCCTGTTTGGACCCTCGGCCGGGATTCGAGTCTGACGGGAGATTAAACCGTGGACAAATCCAGAGAGACACTGGAAGTGGATGTGCTCTTCGTGGGAGCAGGCCCAGCCAGCTTGAGCGGCGCCTTACATCTCCGGAATCTTATCCAAGCTCATAATAAGCAGGCGGCAACCCAGGGGAAGAGACTCGATTCAGTGAGCATTGCCGTCATTGAAAAGGGCAGGGAAATTGGGGCGCATATCCTCTCAGGGGCGATTCTGGATCCTATCGCCTTAAAGGAGCTGATCCCCAATTTTGCTGAGCTCGGGGCTCCACTAGCCAGCCCGGTCACGCGGGACTCCCTCTATTACTTGACGCCCCATAACAAGATTCCCTTTCCCTGGATTCCACCCCCACTCGATAATCACGGGAATTACATTATTTCGCTGAATCGCTTTATAAAGTGGATGGGAGAGCTGGTCGAAGCCAAAGGAGTTGATCTCTTCCCTGGATTTGCCGGAACAGAATTGCTCTTCGCAGGTGAGCGGCTTATCGGCATACGGACCGGTGATAAGGGCATAGACAAGAAAGGCAGGAAAAAAGACTCTTACGAACCCGGAGTTGATATCCTGGCGAAGGCGGTTGTCCTTGGTGAGGGTGTGCGAGGTTCTTTGACCAAGCAACTCGTTCAGCGATTAAATTTGGATCGAGGCAAAAATCCGGCGGTCTACGCTCTCGGGGTCAAGGAAGTTTGGGAACTGCCGAATTCCTCAGGAGCCAAAGGGCATGTGATCCACACTCTGGGCTATCCGCTCAAGCAAGAAAACTATGGCGGCGGCTTCTTGTACCATATGGGAGAGATGCTCTCCCTGGGATTAGTGGTGGGCCTGGATTACAAAGATCCCTTTTTGGATCCTCATCAGGAATTCCAGCGATTTAAAACTCACCCATTTATTGCCTCGCTGTTAAAAGGTGCGCGGATAGCCCATTACGGGGCCAAGGCAATTCCGGAGGGCGGTTATTATGCAATCCCGAAGAGCTATTTCAATGGGGGCCTTATTATCGGTGACAGCGCCGGTCTCCTGAATTCTCAGAGGCTGAAGGGAATTCATCTGGCCATGAAATCCGGGATGCTCGCTGCAGAAACGCTCTTCCAAGCCTTATTGCAAGAAGATTTTTCCGAGTCGACGCTCAGCGCGTATGAATCCCTTCTGCAGACAAGCTGGGCCGGAAAAGAACTGTACAAAGTCCGAAATTTTCATCAGGGGTTTGAGGGTGGTCTATTTTGGGGGATGATCCATGCTGGAATGCAGATGATGACGGGTGGCAGAGGCTGGAAGGAACGTTTATGGAATACCCCAGGACACACCCGCATGAAAAGGATTGTGGACTACTATGGTCAACGAGCCGAGCCTCCCGCTCCCCTCAGCCTGGACGGCCAGCGGACCTTTACTAAAGTGAACAACGTTTACTTTTCTGGCACGAAGCACGAGGAGGATCAGCCAGCTCATCTATTGATTGCCGATCTCAATATCTGTCATCAGCGCTGTCGAGAGGAGTTTGGAAATCCCTGCCAGCGCTTTTGCCCTGCGAACGTCTACGAAATCGTAGACGAGGAAGAGGGCAGAGGGAAACACCTCCAGCTTAATCCTTCCAACTGCGTCCATTGCAAAACTTGTGACATCATGGACCCGTACGAGATTATCACCTGGGTCCCTCCAGAGGGGGGAGGGGGTCCCAATTATGTGAATCTTTAGTCGCTTGAATTATTTTGTTGCTATTCAGAGATTTGCCGATATACTTATAGTCTTGGGTTGCATCTGCGTGGTAAATCCTCTCGAGTCTTCCGAGCTTGAAAGTTTCCTCCGCTGAATACGCCAACCGAGTGAATGAGGTTTCTGCCTGACCTGCCAGAGCGCAGGTATGAATTGACCTCTTCTTGTCCCTCTTTGGCCGCGATCCTCGTATAGAACACGGTTCGAAAACAGCCGAGATTTTAAATCGGGGAATCTAACTGCATTCCCCAAAATGGAGAAACTATGCCTTTTACAAAACTGGGGCTTAAATCTGAATTAATGCGCGCTCTTGATGCATCAGATTATATTCGCCCTACTCTGATTCAATCCGAGGCCATTCCGGTTATCCTGGAAGGCAATGATCTGATTGGAACCGCCCAAACTGGAACCGGTAAGACAGCCGCTTTCGTTGTACCGTTGCTGCAACAACTCGAGCGGACTACGGGCAAGATACGAGCTTTGATACTCACCCCGACTCGGGAGCTCGCCCACCAGGTAGAACTGGCCGTGCGCAAATACGGCCGTTATCTCAATTTACGCTCCACCGCCATTTACGGGGGCGTATCCCAAAGGCCCCAGGAGGAAGCTTTGCGCAAGGGAGTCGATTTAGTCGTTGCCACTCCCGGCCGTTTGCTCGACCTGCTTCAGCAACGTCTGCTTGATCTTTCTTCGGTTAAGTATTTGGTTTTAGACGAAGCCGATCGAATGCTCGACATGGGGTTTTTGCCGGATGTTCGCGAAGTGGTGCGTTCCCTGCCAAAGCAACGACAGACGTTGCTCTTCTCAGCAACGCTACCCCAGGAAATTCAGGAGTTAGCTCGCTCTATACAAAAAAATCCTGTGCTAGTCGAAGCCGGAATTAAACGGGCACCCGCCGCTGGTGTGGACCAACATCTCTATCCAGTCCTTCCACACTTGAAGACGGAACTCTTGTTACACCTGTTGCGACGGGAGGCTATGGGACCGCTGCTGGTCTTCACTCGAACGAAACACGGAGCCGATAGGCTTCACCGGGCCTTGGAACTCGAGCGCTTCAGGGTGGCTCGGATTCATTCGGGTCGCTCCCAAAGTCAGCGCCAGGAAGCCTTGGACGGCTTTCGCCAATACCACTATCAGATCCTGGTGGCCACCGACGTGGCAGCCCGCGGGATCGACGTCAGAGATATTTCTCATGTCATCAATTACGACATTCCAAACAATGCTGACGATTATATTCACCGCATCGGACGGACCGGTAGAGCAGAAAAGGAAGGAATCGCCTACAGCTTTGTCTCGCCGGAGGAAGAAATTCACGTTCAGTCGATCGAACGGTCGATCCAGAAGAAATTCAATCGGGTAAAACTGGATGAATTTAACTTTCATCGTCCCATTAAGCCCAGGAACTCCGAAGCGACTCATGCCTCCCGGAAGCCGAGCTCACGACCTGCAAGGAAACCAGGCATCCCGGCCGATACAGCCCAGTCGCCCAAGGTTTTTGATCGTTTTGCTTTCATGGCCAAAGATTTGTCCCAGAACCCTGTGCCTGCCACGAATTCTATGACGGCGGGTTTTGGTGGCACCCAAAGGAGAAGGAAAGCCATCAGTCGGAATCCCAGAAAGACTGAGAGGCGGTCTTTTCATGTCGAAGGATTGATAGGCGCGCCCAGCCCGGAAGAGCAGCGCGAGCTGAAACGTCTGCAGGTCAAGCTGTTCGGATCCTCTTCTCCGCGGCGGCCGTTTTCCTCCAGGCACTCTGGAAGCTCGAGGAATGGATATTAAGGAAGCCGTTGAAAACAGCGAATGCCTCAAATTCTTTCTGATATGAGTTCGTTCCTGAGAGGGCTTCTGTCTGGAGGTGCGATCCATCTGGACTCACAGCCAAATCTTACAGGATCAGCATGCAATCGCCGTAACTGTAAAAGCGATAATTTTCCTCGATAGCGCGCTTATAGGCTTGCAGAGTCAGATCGCGCCCGGCAAAGGCAGATACCAACATCAGAAGGGTGGAACGCGGAAGATGGAAGTTCGTCAGCAGCCCATCCATCAGACGGAATTGAAACCCGGGATAAATAAATAGATCGGTTTCGCCGCTGACGGCAGATATTCCGCCTGGGTGTTTGAGAACCGCCGACTCCAGCGTGCGTGCAACAGTGGTGCCGACCGCGATAATGCGACCCCCTCTTGATTTGGATAAATTGATGGCCTTTGCGGCCTCTGCGGAAATCTCGAACCTTTCCTTCTCCATTCGGTGCTCTTCAATTTGTTCGGAGTGAACGGGTTGAAAAGTGCCAAGTCCCACGTGGAGAGTGACCTCACACCATCGTATGCCTTTTTCACTCAGGCGGTCAAAGACGGACCGGGTGAAGTGAAGTCCCGCCGTGGGCGCCGCAACGGCTCCGCGTCTTTTGGCAAAGATGGTTTGATAGCGCTGCTTATCCTGAGGTTCATCAGGACGGCGGATGTAGGGGGGCAAAGGTACATGCCCTGATTGATCGATGATTTGATCAAAATCGCCGGTGTAGTAAAATCGAACCTTCCTTATTCCCAGTTGGCTCCGCTCCAGGATCTCACCGTCAAGTCTCCCGGCAGCAAAGGAAACCCGCTCTCCTACGCGCATTTTCCTTCCTGGCTTGACTAGGACTTCCCAGACATCATCGCCCAGCGGCCTTAGCAAGAGCACTTCAATCTTGGCTTTGGGCCGGTCCTCTTTTTTGAAAGATTCGGAAGTCAAACCTTCACGCTGCCCTAAAAGACGGGCGGGGAAAACTCTTGTATTATTAAGTACCAGTAGATCAGTAGGCAGTAAGAGTTCGTCCAGATTTGAAAAGACATGATGAGAAATCTCTGCGGTGGCTCGCTCCACCCTCATCAGGCGTGACTGATCACGATCTTTTAAGGGATGCAGCGCGATTCGATCTTTGGGAAGATCGTAGTCAAATTCTGAAAGTCGCATGAGGTCTCACCTGAGTGCCAATTGGGCTAGTTAGACTTCATTAGTACCAACATTTAAGGTACTCTAAAATTTAGAGAACCGTCGAGCCGGATTTCCGTTGCAGGAAATAGCACCTTTTTGGGTTTCACGAAATATCAAGAGCGCAGTTTTTGCCTGGTTGGTATAACCGCCGTTTCTGAGCACGTCGAGAAACCCTTGAAGCGAGACCCGCTACTAAGTGCTGTCTTTTGCGATTATGCTGACGTAGCTGACTCCTACTTCCTCAGATGCCTTTGAGGGCATGCGCGTTTTCGTTAGCCCCGTGCTTCAGCGCGGGGTAGCGGTCTCGGCCACACTTTTTCTGGTCCGGGCCTGCCGTGCCCACTGAATGATGGGCACGGCAGGCCGGACGAAGGGAAGAACATAACAACAAAAGCCCCCGCACTGAAGCACGGGGCTAATGAAAATCTAATAGACCTTCGAACGTCATCTAGCTGAATCGGTGTATGTAGAGAGCTGAGAGGCAGAGCAGGCTAGCTATGAGCTCCCCTAGAGTCATTATTTCAAACAAGGCCGTCGAGCGAGTGAGGGCGGGACATCTCTGGACCTATCGCAGCGATATCTTAGAGTGCGATGCGGCTGCAGGTTCTATAGTCTCACTGCTTGACAAGAAGGGAAGATTTTACGGAAAAGCTTTTTATAGTTCCACTTCCTTGATTGCTCTTCGGTTGTTGAGCCGTGCGGATGAGCCCATCGACCGAAATTTTTGGTTGACCCGAATTGAACAAGCCTTTCAACTGCGCCAGCGCGTCGTCAAGGATACAGAGGTTTATCGTTTAGTGCACGGCGAGGGGGATGGAATGCCATCCATAATTGTTGACCGATACGGAGGTGTTCTTTGTCTGCAAACCCTCAGTCAGGGGGCCGATCAGATCAAGCCACTTTTGAAGGAGCTATTGCTGGATCTGCTAGCGCCTCAATCTGTAGTGGAACGAAATGACAGCAAGGTCAGGGAGCTTGAAGGTTTACCTCAGCAGGTTTCACTTCTACATGGCGCTGATCCGGGAGAAATCGTTTGCTACGAAAACGATCTACGTTTTTACTATCAACCGGTGAGTGGGCAGAAAACCGGAGCTTTCCTGGACCAGAGAGAAAACCGGGTCTGCGTTCGAAATTTAGCTCGCGGCAGAGCTTTGGATTGTTTTTGTTATGCGGGATCCTTTGCGATTCAGATGGCTCACAGTTGTGACGACGTGGAAGCCTTGGACATCTCGGAAACCGCCCTGCTGGCAGGTCGGCGCAATGCCCAACTGAACCACCTTGAAAATATCCATTTTGAAAAGGAAAACGTCTTCGACCGCCTGAAGCTTTATGTCCATCTGAAAAAACGCTTTGACACGATCGTATTAGATCCTCCCGCCTTCGCCAAAAATCGAGCCCATATCGAATCCGCCTTGAGAGGCTATAGGGAAATAAATCTCAGAGCTATGAGTTTGCTCAATGCGGGGGGAGTATTGGTCACTTGCAGTTGTTCCCAGCTCATCGATGAAACCACCTTCCTGAACTTGTTGACCCAAGCCGCCGCTGATGCCAAGCGCAAGGTCCAGGTCATCCAAAAACGCACCCAGAGTCAGGATCATCCCTTTCTACTCGCTATGCCAGAGACTTACTATCTAAAATGTTTACTTTTGAGGATACTGGAATGAGTCTCGAGCGATGAAGTGCGAGTAAAGTCCTCATCAATTTGAGAAATATGGAGGGGGCACTTTGACAAGCGGGGACTCAGATTTTATTATCTGCTTGTACTAAATCTCAATAGGAGGGTTTTCAAACCATGACCTTAGCAAGATGGGATCCCTTCAGGGACCTGGTAGCATTGCAGGATCGGATGAACCGTCTTTTTGATGAATCAGTTCGCAATGTCAGGACTGGCGACGAAGCTCTAAGCTCTGCCACTTGGAGCCCGGCGATCGATATCTATGAAACAGCTAATGAAGTAGTTGTTAAAGCTGAGCTGCCTGAAGTCAATCAAAGCGATATAGACATTCAAGTGGAGAATAACACTTTGACTCTGCGAGGGGAGAGAAAATTTGACAAGGAAACAAAACAGGAGAACTTTCATCGGATAGAACGTGCTTATGGTGTCTTTTCTCGCTCTTTCACTCTTCCCAGCACCGTCGACCAGGAAAGGATTAAAGCAGATTATAAGGATGGGATTCTTAGAATCTCTTTGCCAAAGCGAGAAGCGAGCAAGCCAAAACAGATTAAAGTGGCCATCTCCTGAACGAAACGGGAAGTTGAGGGTCGGGGAAGTTTTCTCTTTTGACAAACTGAAACCTCGATATTAAAAAATGGGAGTGTAAGACGGCTGAACGCCTTGCGGAAGTTTGTCCCAAGAAGGTGTTCTGATGAGGCCTACTAAATCTTTTAGGGAGGTGTTTGACGATGTTGTCACTTTCTAGAAGTTTATTTGATGATTTCTTTTCCCTGCATCGGGAATTGGATAATCTTTTTGAAAAGAGTTGGGGAACTGCGGCTAGACTCCTCCCCACTTTTGGGCAAGCGGCTGATTTCTATCCCGAGGTCGAAAGCTACACAAAGGATGGGAAGGTGGTCTATCGGCTGGCGATTCCCGGTATCGACCCCCAGAATGTGGATCTTTCGATCGTCGGCAATCAGGTCACCGTGAAAGGTGAACGGAGCAGCCCAGCGGAAGTTAAAGACGAGGACTGGTACGTCCGGGGATTTCGCTACGGGCAATTTGAAAGAACGTTTACTTTGCCGGAAGGTGTCGAAACGGACAAGGTGAACGCCAGCTTTACCAATGGGGTACTGGAGATCTCGGCGCCCGTGGCTAAGGCTCACCTGCCGCGACGGATCGAGGTCAAACAGCTAAGCACCGGTGAGCAGAAGCCGCAACTGAAAGCCAGCGCTTAATTTTTTGCGGAAACATTTGGCGGCAGTCATGCCGGCGGAGATGGAGGAGCCTTAAGCTCTTCTGTCTCCTTTTTTTTGCACAAGGCCAGTTTGAAATTTGAGCCTGGATGCTCTATGATGCTTAGGAAATCTATGGAAAAGGATTAGTGGGAGATGGCTGAAAGAAACCTCGACCAGGAACAGAATACAGTGGAAAAACCCAACGAAGGGCAACCGATACCGATCAAATTGAAAACCAAGAATGAGGAACCTATCCGTGTCACTGACAAACGATTTTGGGTTCAACCGGAGAACGAAAGTAACAGAGGGGAAACCTCGTTTTCTTTGAAGCCCAGCTACGTTGAGGAGTTGGAAAAGAAGCTTTCAGATTCGCAAAAGCGCCTGGATGAATTGATCGCCGCTTACCGAGCCTTGAAGGTCGATACGGCTGCCGAGACACAAAAGGCCCGCGAGAGAATTCAGAACGAGTACAACAAGCGGCTGGTTCAGGCCAGGGCAGATGTGGCCAGGAAATTCATTAATGTCCTGGAAAATTTGGACCGGGCACTCACTGCCACACAGGAGAGCAAGAATTTCGAGAGTTTGCTAGAAGGAGTCAAGCTGATTCGGAATCAATTCAATACCGCCCTTTCTGACCTTGGACTCGAGGAGATTAAGGTGAAAGGGGAGCCTTTCAATCCAGAAATTGCTGAAGCGGTTCAAACAGCAGAAGTAGAGAATGAAGCTGAGGACAACTTGGTACTCGAAGTGATCAGTAAAGGATATCGAATCAATGACACCCTGGTTCGACCTGCTCAGGTAAAGGTAGGAGTCAGCAAAGCTCCGATTCCGGAATCGGCGGCTTCTTAAGCTGGTATTGACTTATATTATTGGCTTGAAACTAGGTTAGGAGTCGAGGTTGCCGAAGATGCAGCCACTCTAGAAAACCTGATGCAATTTCCTCCATCCCTTTTGGCAAAAAGGAGGGCTTGGTCGGCCGCGTTAAGAAGTTCATCGGCAGAGCAGAAGTTTTTCTCTTCATAGCTTGCCACACCCATGCTAACGGTTAGTCTCAGAGGCGGATCCGCCAAATCGTACGCTTCCTTTTCGATCAAACGCAGGAGCTTGTCTGCCATGGCCATAGACTTCTCCTGATTGGCCTCCGGCAAAACCAGCAGGAATTCATCCCCCCCAAAGCGGCACTTCATATCGCTGGCTCTGGAATATCTGATCAAAAGTTCTCCGAGTCGTTCCAAGACCGAATCTCCACAGAGGTGCCCATATTGATCATTGACTCCTTTGAATTTGTCAATGTCCAGAAAGACACAGCCCAAGCTTCGGTTATAGCGGTCACTGCGTTCGAACTCTTGATAGAGTTGAGAGTAGAAGTGGCGTCGGGTACTCAATCCAGTCAGGCAGTCAGTGTTTGCCACGCGAACCAATTCCAGCAGGAGCCGCTTATTCTCCATACGGAGTTTCTGTTTTTCCAAAGCTTTGAGTATTGCCGCTTTTAATTCAAAAAGCTTCACCGGCTTAAGCAAATAATCATGGGCCCCGTTTTGCAACGACGTGACAGCAGGTCTAGCCTTGTCAGGTAGTTCGCCTGTTAGCAAAATCACCTCGACTAGCTCATTGGCCTCCTTTACTTTTCTAAGTATCTCGAAGCCTGAAACGTAAGGCATGACAATGTCCGTGATGACCAAGTCAAAGTCACCAGTGCTAAAGACATCCATCGCCTTTTCCGGCTGGAAAATCGCGACCACATTGAACTCACTTTGAAGACCCAATTCAAGCATGTTAAGAACATTGGCGTCATCATCGATGATCAAAATGCTCGCCTTTTCATTTGGTAGACTCATGGCTGATTTTCCTGGATACGGGATCTCCCGCATTAATGACTCGCGAATCGTGACTGTGAAGCTACGTGGCTTTTCGGCAACCCCTCCCAAGGGAATTAGCTGTTTCGCGACTGTGATGGGTCAGCAAGCTTCGTGCAGATACAGGCCCAATGGTTTTTGAAGAAACACGTCCTGCTCCCCCAAGAATCCAGTCTGTAAAGGTCGAGGCCCTATGCGAGTCGGGTAAAAGAAGTCGGGATCGGATAGCATCGAGGAGAAATTCTTTCGGAGCGCGCAAGAATTCGAAGGGGATTCCAATCCTTTTCCTTCGACCAGCCTGATGAATTCGTAGACTAGCTCAGGATCCCGCCATCCTTTCCTGGCTTCATCCTTCATCTGGTCGAAAACTTTAGTCATGGAATAGGGAGGTTTGTAAGGTCGCCGTGAACAGAGAGCATCAAAGACATCAACGGTCTGCAGAACACGGGCAGTTACGGGGATGGATTCGCCTTTTAGACCTTCAGGGTAACCACCCCCATCCCAGCGTTCATGGTGATATCGAATGATAGGGAGAACTTGCTTAAAAGAGCGTAAGGGACGGCAAATACGCTCCCCAATCACGGTATGCTGCCGCATCACCTGCCATTCTTCTTCTGACAGGGGATGGGGACTGAGCAAAATCGAGTCAGGCACTCCCAACTTGCCGATGTCATGAAGGATTCCTCCACGTTTCAAGGCTTTCAGCGAATCTTGATCAAGTCCCAATTTTGCTCCCAGTTTAGTCGAATAGTTGGCCAATCTCTCACAATGTCCATTGGTATTGGGGTCTTTAGCCTCTACCCCCAAGGCCATGCTGAATAGCACGGTTTCGGAATTTTCCAGTTCATCAGTAATTTGCTTCAAGCGCAGCAAGGAACGCACCCGAGCAGCAAATTCAGCCAGGTTAAAAGGTTTATTCAGAAAATCATCCGCTCCCAATTCAATACCCTTGATCTTGGCATCCAGTTCCTGGAGAGCCGTGATCATCACCACCGGAACCAATTGGGTTTTTTCGTTGGTTTTTAAGCGATGGCAAACTTCATAGCCATCCATTTCCGGCATCATCACATCCAGCAGAACCAGGTCGGGCTCACACACAAGGGCCTTCTCGAAGGCGTCTTTGCCGTTGGTTGCGGTGATCACCTGACAACGACTGGAGTGCAAAATGTCTTTGATGAGCTCCAAGTTTTGTGGCTGGTCATCCGCCACTAGCACTATGAAATTGCGATCAAAGCCCTTAAAAACATCCATGATGACTCCTGAATTTCAGTTTGCACCAGGATTCCCCTAGCTTAGCATAAGTAGCGACATTATAAAGAAAATCGGCCCTCAAAGGTGGAACCGATATGGGGCTGAATGTGGAAACTTCTTCAGTCCAAGACAGTTTAGTAGGACTTATCGACTGAAGCCCTCGCGGAGCTTAGCGGGCACAATAGGAGAAACACTGACGAGTAAAACGAACCGTGGCACCTCTGTATATTAGCATGGCGACAGAAACAATGCCCCGGAATTCGGACCTGGACTGCTAGTCTGCATGCGGCTACACTGGCGGCACGCAAGGTGACAAGAAAACAAGTATAAACCAAACTTATGGTGGATTGAGCAAAAAAACAATTTGGTCGAGACCGTTAGCGGAGATTCGTTCGTATTAGCAGGCAGGAGGCCAAGAATATTTGGAAGAACTCTTTCAAGAGATCGAGCAGTGTTTAGAGGAAATGATCCGACTTCAGCGAGAAAAAGTCTTTATGATCGCGATTAAACTGAACTCTTCTATTACGCGGGATGACCTTTTCAATCCCCAGGACTTTGTAGAACTGGAGCGGAGCGGGCTTTTCAACTTTGAAGATGGAATTCTAGCGGGATTGATGAGCGCCCAAATGGCGTTAAGGGCAAATGTATTCAGTAAACATCGGCGCTAGGGGCAAAGCATTCATTGTGTCCCTCAGCAATCCTGTATGATGGGGAGGCATTTCAACGACTCTGAGAAGCTCTGCGTCACCTACGATCATGATCCTCTGACTCGCGATGTGGAGCGTTCAAGAAGTCGTGCGCGGATACGATGCTTCGTTCCTAGGGGCAGGGGCTTTGCCAGATGACGTGGCCGACAAAGAATGGGCCCATGGACTGAATGTATTCGGCGGTTTGGCGAGTCTTGCGCATGGATTGAATGACATGAGACAGAGGATAGAGTTCCCGGCCAATGAGGCCGATGATGAATTCGTTGTCGCGAGCATCGAGTCCGTGGCAGGCGAGACGGATATCGTGGGCCAGGTCTGCTTCTCCGTAGGCCCGTCCTATCATGGCGTGCTCCCGCAGAATGGCTCCTTGTTCCTGATGAGGAAGTTTGGCAAAGGCTCCGGTCCTTCGCAATGGGTACCAAACGGCCCAGGGCCACGCAGGATTGAAAGCAGTACGCCTAGGCTTTCGAAGTAACCAATCCTCCAAATCCTGCTCGTAACCGGTTGAATAGGTGCGCCCGAGCATCGTATATTCCGGTTTCTGCATCAACGTTTGAAACGGCGCAGTATTAAGCAGCTCGCGCAAGGTAGTCACAAAGAAAGCCGGGTCTTCGTGCACCGCCAGGATGGCTACTCCTCTGGGGTCGTTTGCATCCCGGTAGAAGACGCCTTCCAACTCGCTCTGCTTGATTTCATTGACTAGCTTTTTGGTATCCGTACATCCTCCGAAAACCTGAAGTTGCATAAACAGCCGCCCGTTGAGAGTCTGTTTAGTGCCGTCTCGATCAGTGCCTCGCTCATGAAGATCGATTTGTGTTTCAGAGCCTTGATTCATAGTGTGCCTGACCAATGTTCGTCTGCCAAGTGCATTATCCTCGCAAAATTCCTCAGCTATTGCAACCTCTAGCCTTTATAGGCCAAGCCCTGTTTGTCGCAAGGTGGTGGTTACCTAGACCCGGGCTGCGATGCGTGATGAAGTAAATAAGTCATGGCATTGTAACGGCCTTCCTGCGAGCAGGCAAGGGTTGCTCCAGAACGCTTC
>Ga0066710_100002443_pt1 | contig 14995 bp, 11 predicted proteins | sample GraSoiAngelo_159_FD_79666 | JGI IMG/M metagenome (GOLD analysis project Ga0066710, IMG submission 79666) | Grasslands soil microbial communities from the Angelo Coastal Reserve, California, USA - 14_1009_16_40cm | ecosystem: Environmental > Terrestrial > Soil > Grasslands | place: USA...
ACTAATGCCTTTCGGAAATTCAATGCAAAGGAGCCGAACAACTGACGGACCAGCGGTTCTCCAATCCTAAAGGGATTCTGTCTGCCAGCCCAGGGTTGCGAGAAACGAGCTACCCTGGGTGGCGACCGACAGCGATTCCAACCCCAAAGGGGTTGCGTCTCGTTTTCAGGGTCTGGCCAAAACCCCGTTGGGGTTGTTTGGTCTTGCGGCGATGTCCCAGGGTAGCTCGTTCCTCGCAACCCTGGGCTTCAGGCCGGAATCCCTTTGGGATTCGGTTCTGGAAATTCCGAAGCGCATTGAAGCTGGTGTGTAAGCCCCGTGGCGTCCTTGCCGCGAGGCCGGGTCACTGGTACCAACCCCGCAGCCGCACCTCGACGCCGCTGTCTTCGCCGACGAGCTTTTTGAACTTTTCCACGTCGCTGCCGCGATAATGATAGGGGTAAACAATCTTCGGCTTGAATTCGCGCGCGGCGCTCGCGGCCTGCTCCTCGGTCATCGTGTAAGGCAGGTTCATGCAGATAAACGCCACGTCGATGTTTTTCAAGGCGCGCATTTCCGGAATGTCTTCGGTGTCGCCGCTGATATAGACGCGCTTGCCTCCGACCATGACCACATATCCGTTTCCGCGGCCTTTGTTGTGATATTTCAGACGGTCCGCCGTCAGGTTATACATCGGGACGGCCTCGACGTTGATACCGGCCACCGATTTCGTTTCGCCGTTCGCGAGCACGGTCGTTTGTTTCCGCAATTTCTCTGGTAACTTTTCGGCGACGGCTGATGGAGCGACAATGGCCGTTTTCGCATTGGTGACCGCTTCGAGCGTTTCCGGGTTGAGATGGTCGCCGTGAATGTCCGTGACGAGAATCAGGTCTGGCTTCGGCAAACCGTCGAATCGTTTGCTGGTGCCAACGGGATCGACGTAAATCGTCTTGTCCTTCCAGCTCATGACAAACGTCGCATGGTTGATGGGATGAATAATCAGGTCGCCGTCGCTGGTGGCGATGTGATCGCCGTCAATTTTGTCTGCTGAACGGGCCGACGGAGCGATCACACCAACGAGCAGCCCGAATATCAACGACGCAGGAAGAACAATCCGATTTGACCGGGTAACGAGTATTAGGTTTTGGCGCATAACGAACCTTTCTTTGATTGTCGTGACTTAAGATACAACCGAATCTTCTCTCTTTTCAACCCACGTCCGCTCGCGTAATTTCGCCGCGCTTGCAGCCAATGCCGAGTGTTTACATCAAAACCTACGGTTGCCAGATGAACGAACGAGACAGCGAGGCGGTCGCCGCCCAGCTCGTCGCGAAGGGCTACACCCTGGCCCAATCGGAACACGTCGCGGACGTGATCCTGCTGAATACGTGCAGCGTGCGCGACCAGGCGGAACAAAAGGCCCTTCACAAGATGGAAAACCTCGCCGCTGATGTTCGCCGTAGCCGCCCTGGTGTTGTGCTCGGCTTCCTGGGGTGCATGGCTCAGAGTCGCGGACGCGAACTCATTGACCGGTTGCCGGACGTGGACCTCGTCATCGGCACACAGAAGTTTCATCGCACCGCCGATTATCTCGACGAAATAATCGCCGGACGCCGCGACCAGGTCGTCGATGTCGAAGAGGAGAAGGGAAGCGAAGCCACGATTCGCGAGCACCTGCTCAACGGCAAGCCGGCAGCCCAATCGGTCACCGCGTTCGTCAGCATTATGCAAGGGTGCAATCAGTATTGCACTTTCTGCATCGTGCCCTACACGCGGGGTGCGGAACGGAGCCGGACGATTCCCGACATCGTCGCGGAATGCCGCGAACTGGTGTGCCGCGGCGTGCGGGAAATCACCTTGCTGGGCCAGATCGTGACGAGCTATGGCAAACGTTGGAGGTCAAGCTTCAGCTTGCCGGGGACTTCTCCTTCGCCGGACACGCTGAAGCGCGAACTCCAACGACCGGGCAAGTCGGCATTTGTGCAACTGCTCGAAGTGGTCAATGAAATTGAGGGATTAGAGCGCCTCCGGTTCACTTCGCCGCATCCGAAGGGTTACGGCGACGATTTAGTGGAGGCTTACCGGCGCCTGCCGAAGCTTTGCGAGAGCGCGCATTTGCCGGTGCAGAGCGGGAGCGATCGGATTTTGAAACGGATGCACCGCGGCTATACGCGCGAACAGTTTCTCGGCCTCGTCGGGAAACTGCGCCACGTTAACCCGGAAATGGGAATTACGACGGACATCATCGTCGGTTTTCCGGGCGAGACCGAGGCGGACTTTGAAGAGACGATGTCGCTGGTGCGCGAGGCCGCTTTCGACAACGGATTCGTTTTCAAATATTCGCCGCGGAAAGACACGCCGGCGGCCACCCTGCCGGACCCGGTGCCACAGGAGGTCATCGCCGAGCGGCACGGCCGGCTGCTCGATCTGGTCAATGACATCGGGCGGGAGAAATATCGGCGCAATGTCGGGAAGCGGGTCCAGATTCTCGTTGAGGGACCGAGCCGTAAAAACCCGGCTCGACTCGAAGGCCGCACGCGCACGAATAAGATTGTCGTATTCGTAGGCTCGGAGCGCCATCGCGGCCAGTTGCTCGACGTGAAAGTCACGCGCGCCGGTTCGTTCACGCTCTACGGCGACCCGGCCATTTTGAATGACCAATGACGAATCGAAAATGACGAAAGAAATCCGAATGACGAATGATGACCGCGCCGGTTTTGGCGCGGTTCATCAAGCTACCGTCGGTGGTGGGCGGCGGGGCGGCGGTTTTTTTTGGCCTTCGGATTTGGTCATTCCTTCGTCATTCGGAATTCGTCATTCGTTATTCTGCTTACTCAAAGCATGAAGCTTTCCACGCTGGCCATTCTCCTGGGACTCGGATTCGGTCTTCCGCAGCTCTACGGTCTGCTCAAGCCTGCGAAATTTCGCGATGCGATGCGCAAATTTCCGCGCTCGGAACCGGTGGGTTACGTGTTGATGCTGCTCGGCACGGTTTGGTTTCTGTGGAATCTGCAACAGGAGAACATCTCCGATTTCGCGGCCTACAAGAAGGCCATGTTGATCGGCTTCGGCGCGGTGGGTGTGGCGACCTGCATCTACGTGCGCGATTTTCTGGCGGTGCGCGGACTGGCGATCGTTTTTCTCCTGCTCGCCAAGCTGATGGTGGACACAGCGCGCTGGGAAGACACCGAGTGGCGGCTGGTGATTGTCACGTGGGCTTACCTGCTGATCGTCGCCGGAATGTGGTTCACGATTTCACCGTGGCGCCTGCGCGATTTTCTGAGCTGGGGCACCGCGACGGACAACCGGATTCGCATCGGCTGTGGCATGCGGCTGGCCTTCGGGCTGTTCGTGGTCATTCTGGGGCTGATCGTGTTCCGCACTGTCGAACAAAAATCGCAGGCTCAGGAAGCGGCCACACCGGGCGTCGCCCGCTGAGGAGGCACGGTTTGGATGTGAGTCACACGCGCGGCAAAATCGTCGTCATCCGCGGCGGCGCGATTGGGTTTCACGTAGAGTGAAGCTGATGGTACTATGAGCGAAACGATCCACCAGCTTGAGACGTCTCCGGGGAAGCCGCGCAACCTGGCCAAAGGGTCGAAGGTGCTGTCGGGTCTATTCTTCAAAATGTGAATCGGAACCACGGCAAAATCCTCCTCATCCGCGGGGGAGCCATTGGCGATTTCATCCTCACGCTGCCAGCGCTCGTGGCGCTGCGACAGCAATTCCCGGATGCGCGCCTCGAAGTTCTCGGCTACCCGCACATTGCGCAGCTTGCTTTGGCCGGTGGCCTCGCGGACGACATGAAATCAATCGAAGCGCGCGCGTTGGCGAGCTTCTTCGCTCGCGATGGCCAGCTTGACGAAGGTTTGGCCCGATACTTCGCCGGCTTCGCGCTGATCATTTCCTACCTCTACGATCCCGATGAAATTTTTCAAAGCAATGTGGGTCGTTGCTCGGCGGCACAATTCATCGTCGGGCCACACCGGCCCGAGGAAAAACTCGCGCTGCACGCGACCGAAGTTTTCCTCAAACCTTTGGAAAGGCTGGCAATCTACGAGGCTGATCCGGTGCCTCTTCTTCCCATCAACCATCCACCCTCCGTAGCAAAGCTACTGCGGAGGACGGGTCAACCTTCAACTCTCCACCAGCTCGCGCTTCATCCTGGCAGCGGCAGCGAGCGAAAGAACTGGCCGGAAGAAAACTGGATGCGCCTCATCCAACATTTGCAGACGGCGACACGGTTCAGCTTTCTCCTGGTGGGGGGCGAAGCGGAAGTGGGACGGCTGCGCCGTTTGTCGGCCGTCTTCCGCCCGGACCGGCTTGAATTGGCGCAATGCCTGCCTTTGGCCGAACTGGCGCGGCGGTTGCAATCGTGCCTCGGCTTCATCGGCCACGACTCCGGCATTTCGCATCTGGCGGCGGCACTGGGTGTGCCCTCCCTGGTCTTGTGGGGCGAAACAAACGAGACCGTCTGGCGTCCGCGCGGCGAGCACGTCACGGTCCTTCGTTCGCCGGAGGGATTACAAGGACTTCCCGTCGAACGCGTGCTCGACCAGCTACAGCGTTTCCTGCCCGCGTGAGAACACGCGCAGTGATTCGAGCCGGCCGGCTTCATCCGTCTGCACCAGACAAAAATCGGCCGGGCAACCTGGCGTCAGGCCGCCCCCGATGCCCATGAATTTCGCGGGGTAAATCGAGAACCCATCCCACGTGCCCCTCCAGTCTCGGGCCAGCATTCGCGCGGCGCGAAAGACGCCGTCGATGGGCCGGAGCGCCGAGCCGGCGTAATTGCTTTTGCCAGGCTGGCGGACGATCTGGTCGGCACCAACTTCCACCTCCAACGCGCCGATGGTATAGCGGCCCGGCGACGCGCCAGCGGCAGCCATTGCGTCAGTGGTGTAATAAATCGCTTCGGTGCTCAGCGCGCGATGGACCAGTCGAAACAGGGCAGGAGAGACATGCACCTGGTCGGGAATCAAGCTGACTGTGAGACCTGGTGTGTCGAGGGCGCGCCAAAGGATATTGTCGTGACGATCCAATAGTTGCGGGCAGGCGTTGCCGAGATGCGTGAAACCGGTCGCCCCGGCTTTCACCGCCTGCCGCAAAACCTCTGACGACGCGTTCGTGTGGCCGAGACTGACTTTGATGTCGAGTGAACGTGCCAGAGCAATCGCTTCCAATGCGCCTTTGAGTTCTGGAGCCATCGTCAAGAGCACGGGGTCGGTGTTGGTGATTCCCCGCAGTTCGCGGATGTAGTCCGGCGTCGGGTCGAGCATCAACACCGGATTATGCGCGCCGTGAAAGCCCGGTTCAGCCGAAAGAAACGGCCCTTCGATATGCCAGCCGGCGATGGCATGGCGCAGTTCCTCGTGCCCGGCGCGCAACCGGCGGAGCTGCTTCAGCCGCTGGACCAGCTTCGGCCATTCATCGGTGACGAGAGTCAGGAAAAAGCGACCACAGGCGGCCGCGCCCAACGCCCTCGCCGCGATCAGCGCCTCCTCGACCGTCACTTTGTCGCGCTGAAAATCGACGCCGGCGTAACCGTTCACCTGCAGATCGATCAGGGTGGGAGCGAGCCAAACATCGCGTTCCGGTGGATTTGCAGAAGCCACGAAATGAGTGATGACTCCTTTCCGCCAACCCACGCGGACAGGCTGCCTGGTAGCGTAATGCCGGGCCAAGATTTCTCCGTCGCTCATGGGGCTATCTCGGTGGCTTACTCAACTGATTGCAAGCGTTTTGCGGGGAGAAAAAACTTGTAATCGCCGAAGCTCGCCCGCATAGCTTTTTGCCTATGAAAGTCGAGTTCTACGGCCACGTGCGCCAGTATCGGAACCTTCAGAAAGAAATTGACGCAAATCTCCAGCAAGTGCTCTTGAGCGGCCAATACGTCATGGGACCCATGCTCAAGCGATTCGAGGAGGAATTGGCGCGCTACCACGGCATGAAATACGCCATCGGCGTCGGCAACGGCACCGATGCCATCTGGCTCGCGCTGATGGCCTTCGACATCGGCCCCGGCGATGAAGTCATCACCCACCCCAACACTTTCTTCGCCACCGCCGAGGCGATTTGGATCGCCGGCGCGACGGCGGTGTTTGTCGATTGCGATCCGAAGACCAAGTGCATTGAGCCCGCCAGAATTGAAGCGGCCATCACGCCGAAGACCAAGGCCATCGTGCCGGTGCACCTCTACGGCCAATGCGCCGACATGATCGTCATCAGGAAGCTCGCTGACAAACACAAGCTCCGCCTAATCGAGGACAACGCGCAAGGGATCGGCGCAATCGGCGGCAGCTTCAAGGTTGGGGAACTCGGCGACGCGGCGACGATCAGCTTCATCATCCAAAAGAATCTCGGCACCTTTGGCGACGGCGGGGCGGTGGTGACGAACAATCCGGACATCGACGCACGGATCCGCAAGCTGCGCAACCACGGCTCGAACGCGCGCAACGTTCACAGTTTCGGGTTTAACAGCCGGCTCGACGATCTCCATGCGGGCATTCTGAGCGCCAAGCTCAAGCACATTGATCAGGCGAACGACCAGCGACGCCGCTGGGCCGCCCGTTACACCGCCGGGTTGAAGGATTGTCGCAACCTCGACCTGCCCGTTGAACTGCCCGGCTATCGGCATGTCTTCCACCTCTACGTCATCGAGACGAAGAAACCGGAACAACGCGATCCGTTTCTGAAATTTCTCAATGACGCCGGCATCGACGCGAAGACCCATTACTCAATTGCGATTCACCAGCAAGCCGGCTATCCGTGGGGCAAAAGCGCGCGCGTCGTCGATCCGCTGACAAATGCCGAACACAATGCCGCTTGTTGCATCAGCCTGCCGATGTTTCCCGAGTTGACCGCCGAAGAAGTGGACTACGTTATTGCAAAGGTGAAGGAATGGGACCGCGGCCAAGGCTGAATGACAAATGACGAATGTCAAATGACGAAGGGATGACCAACCTGCAAATCCCAAGCCGCGAAGCCCGGTGCAAAGAAGGGGCACGACGGCCTGTCCAGGTGACTCTGGTTGAGAATTGAACATTGGGATGTCTTCGTAGCTTGGACATTGGGGTTTGGGAGTTTGACAACAAACCCCCGTCTTGAGTCGTAGCGAAGCGGTGCCGGAAAACGAGTAATCGGATGCCCAAAATTTATCACGTCCTCGTCGTCGGCATGGGCAAGCGCGGCTTGCATCACGCCACCTTCTTCAAGGCCAATCCGCGTTTCGAGCTGATTGGCATTTCGAGCCGCGACCAGACGCGCTTGCAAAATGCGCTGAGTAAACTAGGGAACGTGCCTTCCAGCGGCGACGCCCGTTCGCTCGCGCTCTCCGCGAGGCCCGACACTTTCTGCTTCTGCACGCCACCCAACGTGCGCCTGGACATGATCAAGCTCGGCATCGAATGCGGCTCGAAGTTGATCGCGTTCGAGAAACCCGTCGCGCTCACCAGCGCCGAACTTTTTGCGATGCGCGACCTCATCCGCAAGGCGGGCGTGAAGGGCGTAGTGAGCCACCAGCATCGTTACGGTGTCCACTATCGCAAGGTGAAGGAGATCATTGCGAGCGGCGTGCTCGGTCGCGTGCACACCGTCTATGGCACGGCCACCGGCTGGATGACGCACATGCTGTCGCACCTGATCGACTACACGTGTTGGTTCAACAATTATGCGCCGGCCACGTGGGTCATGGCCCAGGCCGCCGGCCGCACGAAGTTTACTGACAATCATCCATCGCCCGACTACATCGGCGGCTTCGTGCAGTTCGACAACAGCGTGCGCGGGATTTACGAGTGCGGCGCGGGCGCGCCCGACCAACCTGAAGTCGCGAAATGGTGGGGCAAGAACCGCATGGGCGCGCAAGGCACCGAAGGCTTCGCGGAAGTCCTCACCAACGGCGGCTGGCGCGCCGTCACGTGGAATGGAGGCTACCAGAGCGGCGAAGGCGCGATGAACTACGAGCAGGATATGCCGCCCTACATCCAGGAAATGGCCGATTGGCTGGACGACGACGCGAAGGTACACCCGTGCAACTTCGACCGTGCCTGCATGGGCGCTGAACTCATGCTGGCCCTCCAGCGATCCGCCGCCGAAGGCGGCCAGGTCGCGTTGCCGCTGGCGGCTGGGGCTGACGAGCAAGCCATGCTCAAGGCGAAAATCGCTGATCGTCCGGTGCTCGTGTCCAGTGAGCAGAACCGGAAGGAGTTTGGGTTTTAGCGGCGCGAGTCCCGCCTGCCGTAGAGCCGAACATCCTGCCCGGCCGAGTCAATGCGCTAGCACCGGGGCCCTTCCTGCTCAAAGCACAAGTCTCAGAGGGCATAAGGTAGATTCCTCGCGTGGGGAAAATCCATGAGCCGAAATCTCGCGACAATAAACCCTAACGTTGCATAAAATTCCCATGACAACCTTTTGTCGCATATGCGACAGAAGGTTGTCATGGGCGTTTCGAGTGTTCGGCAGACGGTCATTTCCAGTGGTCGTTCGCTAGCGGCACAATTCATCAGCAATGGCCTGACACGTAAGACTCAAATTGCAACCCCGGTACCAATTATTGCAACAATAGGGTAAATGATCCGGCCGGATGATTTATCGTCGCGGCGCCCAGAAGCGGTATCTCAATTTTTCTTCGTGTTCATTCGTGTTCATTCGTGGTTAACTCCGCACCGTGGAAGTCGTCATTCGACCAACCGATAATGCTGCCTCCGAGTTGGTGGCGCGGATCATCGCACTGGAACTTCGTGCGAATCCGCACCTGGTGTTGGGCCTGGCGACCGGACGCACGATGGAGTCGGTTTACCGGGTGTTGGTGCGGATGCATCGGAAAGAAGGCCTGGATTTTTCCCTGTGCAGCACCTTTAACCTCGACGAATACGTCGGCCTGGCGCCGGGCGATCCGCACTGCTACCGGCATTACATGAACGAGCACTTGTTCCGGCACGTGAACATTGATCCGCGCAACACGCACCTGCCGAATGGCCAGGCGCCAGACCTCGACGCCGAGTGTCGAGGTTACGAAGCCGCCATCGCCCGGTTTGGCGGCATTGACCTCCAACTCCTCGGAATCGGGCGAGCCGGTCACATCGGGTTCAACGAGCCGCTCTCTGCCCTGCGCTCGCGCACGCGCGTGAAGGCGCTCGCTCCGTTGACCTTGGAACAGAACGCCGAGTCTTTCGGCGGTGAAGCCAACGTACCGCGCCGGGCGATTACGATGGGCGTCGGCACGATTCTCGAGTGCCGACGCGGCCTGTTACTGGCGACCGGGGCCGAAAAGGCGGATATCATTGCCAAGGCAGTTGAGGGACCGATCACTTCCATGATTTCGGCCACAGCCATGCAACTCCACGCGCACTGCACGGTGGTGGTTGACGAATCGGCTGCCAGCCGGCTCGAAGGCTCGGAGTATTACCGCCGGATTTTCGCGACCGAACCAGAGTGGAAAGAGTTTCGCAACCTGGAGTGAATGGCCCAACCGATTAAGAATTTTGTCGTCGAATCGCTTCGCGTGCGCGTCTATGCGACGCAGGACCAACTTGTGCAGGACGCCGCCCGCGAGGTCGAAAGTTACCTTCAGCAGGTCTTCATGGCGCAGGGCCGCGCCGCCGCCATCCTCGCCACCGGCAACTCGCAGATCAGGTTTTTGCAACAATTGGTCAATCTGGGCGGTGTGGATTGGTCCCGAATCACTCTCTTTCACATGGACGAGTATCTAGGCCTTTCCGCGGACCATCCCGCCAGCTTTCGCCGTTACATGCGCGAGCGGGTGGCGGGCCTGGCTCAACCCAAAGTATTCCACTACCTGGAAGGTGACGCGTGGCTGCCGATCAAGGAATGCGAGCGCTACGCGCAACTGCTGCGCGCTCAGCCGATTGATCTTTGCTGCCTCGGCATCGGCGAAAACGGGCACCTGGCTTTCAACGATCCGGCCGTGGCTGACTTCAACGACGCTCGTTCGGTCAAAATCGTGAGGCTCGACGACGCCTGCAAACGCCAGCAGGTCGGTGAAGGGTATTTCCCGAGTCTGGAATCCGTTCCGTCGTATGCGCTGACGCTTACCATTCCAGCGCTCTGCGCAGCGAAAAAAATGATTTGCATCGTGCCGGAAAAGCGCAAAGCCGAGGCCGTCAAAGCCGCGCTGCAAGGTCCGATTACTGTCGCCTGTCCGGGTTCTATATTGCGCAAACAGGCGCAGTGCCTCCTGTTCCTGGACAGCGAGTCGGCGAGCTTGTTGTAGCCGGGAAGGACAGCATCCGGACGATTTTCGCAACCGTCAAACGCCGCGGGTCCCCTGGCGGAGCCGAAGGTTTCCCGATAACATTATGCTCAGTGTTGAACCGTGACGGCAGACCGCGAGGCCATCCATCTTTCGATCTCAGTTGCGTCGCGCGGCAGGCCGTCGCTCAGGAATTTCGCGCCAGCCTTGGTCACGAGCACATCGTCTTCGATGCGCACGCCGAATTTCTTGTCGGGCAAGTAGATGCCCGGCTCGAGGGTGATCACCATGCCGGGGGCAAGCGGCTCGTGATAGGCGCCAGCGTCGTGCACGTCCAACCCCACGAAATGCCCCAATCCGTGAATGAAATAATCACCGTAGCCCGCGTCTAGGATCACCTTGCGCGCGACGGCGTCGAGGTCCTCGAAATACGCCCCGGGGCGCACCTGTGCAAACGCCGCCTTTTGCGCCTTCAACACCAGGTCATAAATCTGGCGCTGGAGCGCAGTGAATTTACCGTTGACCGGCAGCGTGCGCGTGATGTCCGCCGCGTAGTGCGCGAACTCGGCGGACATGTCCATCAGAATCAGTTCGCCGTCCTGCATGACCCGCTCGCTCCTCGGATAGTGAAGAATGGTCGAGTTCGGTCCCGAACCCACGATGCTCGGATACGCGGGTCGGCGGGCGCCACGCGACTTCCACACGCGCTCGGCTTCTGCCTCCACGCGGCCCTCGAAACCGCCCGGGCGAATCTCCATCACCGCCGCTCGAAATCCTTCTTCGCTGATGCGAACTGCTCTCTGAATCAGCGCAATCTCACCCGCCGAATGGCGCGAACGCATGCGCGCCAGCGTGTGCGGCAACGCGCGCGTGGACACCCCCGCAAGCTTCGCTGAGACCTTCCCGTAAAATTCGAGGTCGGCCGCCTTTGATTCATCTCCGCTCTCCGCCAGGCTGATTTGCCAAAGGACCGGCGAGCGAGCGGCGAGATCCACTACCAGTCCAGTCAAACGGCCGGTGCGAAATATTTTGTCGAACCCGTGCTTTTTGCGGAGCGCCATACCGATGGGGTCGCGTTCGCCGGTCCAACGCTCCGCCTCCGGATCACGGCTGGGCAGCAACAGAAACTCGCGATTGGTCCGTTCCTTGGGCGCAAGCACCAGCATCGCGTCCGGTTCGCTGACACCCGTGAGAAAAAAGAAATCCGAGCTTTGCCGAAACCCATCGCCATCTTCGTGCCCCTTGGCGAAGATGACCGCAACGCCTTCGCCGAGCTCTTTCATAAGCGCGTCCCGCCGCGCTCGATATACTGATGGCTCTTCCGTTTGGCCCGGCTCGATGAGCGTTGGCAGGGGTGGGTCGCTCGGCGGGTAAATCTCGGCAGCCGGAGCGCAGCAGGGCGCAAGCCCCAAGGCGAGCAAGGTCGGAAAAGCGCGTACCAATGTCAGATCAGGTGTCATGACGGGTTGAAGTTTTGGTGCTGCTGCGGCTGATAACAGTTTTCAGGCCCCAGATCAAGCCGAGGCTAGTACTGTGACAAAGAATTTGCGACACATGCGTTGCCAGAAAATTCTTTGTCACAGTACTGGATTGCCAGTCGCGTCGGCGCTTGCTTCGATCCGCGAGCCAAGTCAAGATGGGTTCCGGTCCAACACCAAACCGATACGCTTGGGCGCCGGACCATCTGAACCACTGGATATGTCGAATAATCGTTGGGCTTTCGCAGCCACATGGCTGTTGCTCGGTGCCTCTTCGTCCGAAATCCCGGCGGCCTCCAACCCGGTCCCTCGGTCTAATGCCCCTTATATCATCGACGTCAAAGAAACAGAGGATGGGCTGCCGCAGAACTCGGTGATTGCGATTACCCAGACACGCGACGGCTATCTCTGGTTAGGAACGTTGTATGGCTTGGTGCGTTTCGATGGCATTCGATTTACCGTGTTTGACGAGAGCAACACCCCAGGGCTGAACAGTGGCCGGATTGTCCTTCTCTTTGAGGACAGCCAAAGCAATTTCTGGATCGGAACCGAGACCGCCGGCGTATTTCTGGTTAAAGATGGCCGCGTCAAAAGTCTGGATATCGGGCGGGGCAGCCGCGAAGGACGCCTGATGGCCGCTTGTGAAGACCTAAGTGGCGCGGTATGGCTCTACACAGCAGACGGCCAATTGTGTCGCCATCGGAATGGGCGGGTTGACGTCTGGAGCGTGAGCGCCGACCGTTTCAGCAACTGCCGGGTGGTCATGGCGGAAAAATCCGGGCCGCTGTGGGTGGGCACCGACTGGGGACTGATGGCAATAGGTCCCACCGCGGACATCGATCCTCGCGAACTTCCCTACGAGAGAACCGTGCCGGTGGACAAGCTCGATTTGCTCCTCGCGAGTCAACGGGCCGGCTATTGGCGTCTGGCCAACGGTCGCGTGGAGAAATGCAGGACACACCAGGTCGAACGCGATTTTGGGCCCTATCCCTGGAGCAGCAACGCACGGGTCTCCGCCGCTTGCGAAGACTTGGAGGGCAACCTGGTGGTTGGCACCCTGGGTGGCGGGGTTTGGTGGTACGACGCTGAAGGCAAGGCCTCCTCTCTTTCCACCAACCAGGGGTTGTCCAGCAATTACATCCTCTCTTTGCACGTGGATCGTGACGACACTCTTTGGGTGGGCACCGACGGCGGCGGCTTGAACCGGGTGAAGCGGCAGGTGTTTGATGTGCTGGAAGAATCCAGAGGTTCGACGGTGAGATCGGTCTGCGAAGATGATCGGGGAGGCTTATGGATCGGCCTCAATGCTATTGGCCTTAACGCAAATGGAGCGGGTTATTGGAGAGGAGGCGTCCTGCAGCGGTTTGGCTCCGGCCAAGGCTTGTTTAACTCGTCGGTATGGGCTGTGTTTGTAGACCAGAAGCAACGAGTCTGGGCCGGTACATGGGACGGACTCTATCAATTCCGGAGTGGACGGTTTCAGCGAGTGGGTGCGGCGGAAATGGTCCACGCGGTAGTTCTGGCCATCCATCAAGACCGCGTTGGCCGACTGTGGCTGGGGACCCGGGGTGGATTGGTGCGTTGGGATGAACGGGAGTGGAAAAGGTTTACCACCCGCGACGGGTTGTCGAGCAATGAAGTCCCGGCGATCGCCGACGACTTGGAAGGAAGCCTCTGGATTGGAACCCGTGGAGGCGGCTTGAATCGGCTGCGGGACGGCCGGTTCACATCATTCCACCAGAAAGACGGGCTCCCCAGTGAAGACATTTCCTCGCTCACTGTGGATGCGGAAGGCGTATTGTGGATCGGGACCGATGGTGGCGGCCTGGCCCGGCTCCAGGGAGGAAGATGGACGCGTTACACAACCCGTGAGGGACTCATCAGCAACCGCATTGGCTACTTGGTTGAGGATGGCCAAAGCAACCTTTGGATCGGGTCCGTCGCCGGACTAATGCGCGTGCCAAAAAAGGCGCTCAACGATTTCGCCGTCGGTTCGACTACGTTTATCCCTGGCCATGCCTATGGGAAGCCGGACCGCCTGCCCACGAGTGAATGCACACTGGGTTCTCAGCCCGGAGCGTGTCGCACGCGCGATGGAAAACTCTGGTTTCCTACCATCATGGGCCTGGTCTCTGTGAACCCGACTCAGCTTCACCTTAACACCAATCCGCCCCCGGTGATGATTGAGTCGGTGCTGATCGCGGGCCGGGAGCAGAACACAAACAACCTGCGCACGGGATGGCTACGAACTGTAACCATCCCGGCAAACCAGGAACGCTTGGAGATTCGATATACCAGCCTCAATCTCGCCAATCCGGATCGGGCGCGCTTCAGGTACCGGTTGGCAGATCATGAGAGGGCGTGGACCGAAGCCGGCAACAGCCGCGTCGCGCGGTACAGCATACTCCCGCCCGGTCATTACCGTTTTCAGGTGACGGCCTGCAACGAAGACGGTGTATGGAATGAGGCCGGCAGCGCCCTGGCCGTGGTCGTGCAGCCTCCGTTCTGGCGGACATGGTGGTTCCTGACTGCGACGGCAGTTTGGTTTCTGGGAACGATCATTGCCGTGGTCCATTACCTCTCCACTCAGAAACTACAACGCCAACTGGAAAGCTTACGACAGCAAGAGGCGATCGAAAAGGAGCGGGCACGGATTGCGCGAGACATCCACGATCGACTCGGCGCCAGCCTCACTCAGGTTTCCCTGTTGGGCGAGTTGGTCGAGAGCGATAAAGAGTCTCCGGAAGAAGTGGAAGCGCATGCCCGACAGATCACCCAGACGGCGCGTGAAACCACTCAGGCCCTCGATGAGATCGTTTGGACGGTCAACCCTTCCAACGATACCTTGGACAGCTTGATCAGCTACGTTTGCAAGAACGCCCAGGAATATCTTGCCGTGGCCGGCGTGCGCTACCGGTTGAATGTACCGGCCCGATTGCCCGGCGCTGCCATTTCCCCGGAGGTCCGGCACAACGTCTTCCTCGCCTCGAAGGAGGCCATTACCAACATCGTCCGACACGCGAAAGCCTCTGCTGTTTCGATCCGCCTGCGCTTGGAACCCACGACGTTCATCCTGGAGATCGAAGACAACGGCCGCGGTGTGGCCGGACTGGACGAAACGACGGCACAGTCCAGAAATGGGCTGCGCAACATGCGCAAACGAATGGAAGACATCGGTGGCAGTTTTTCAATCGGCCCGGCACCGGAAGCAGGCACGCTGGTTCGTTTGATCGTCCCAATCGACAGCCGCTAGACAGTCCATGGCCATCACCGTTTCCATCGTGGAAGACAACGATCAATTGCGCGGCACCTTGGCCCGCGTGATCAA
>Ga0066710_100002445_pt1 | contig 14991 bp, 10 predicted proteins | sample GraSoiAngelo_159_FD_79666 | JGI IMG/M metagenome (GOLD analysis project Ga0066710, IMG submission 79666) | Grasslands soil microbial communities from the Angelo Coastal Reserve, California, USA - 14_1009_16_40cm | ecosystem: Environmental > Terrestrial > Soil > Grasslands | place: USA...
CGAAGCTCGCCAACTCGGTCGTCGGCGCCCTGACCGTGCTCCTCGTCCACGACGTCGCGTTCCGGGTCAGCGGGAACGAGACGATCGGCCTGCGGGCGGCCACGTTCACCGCGTACTTCCCCTCCCTCGTCCTGTGGTCGGTCCTGAACATCCGCGACTGCTGGGTGGTCTTGCTGATCGTGCTGATCTGCCGCCAGGCCCTCGTGCTGCAGGAGCGCTTCGCGCTGGGGCCGCTCCTCATCCTGGCCGCGGCGATCCTGGCCGTGATCCAGTTCCGCGACTACATCTTCTTCGCCGTCACCTGTCCGGTGGCGGTCTCGTTCCTCGTCCGCCACCGCCGCGCCCACCTCGCCCGCAACGCGGTCGTCGGCATGCTCCTGGCCGGCCTCATCATCTACGCCGACCGCGCGGTCAGCCACAGCCGGCGGCTGCGGGCGATGGACCTCGAGACCCTGGACGAGATCCGGAAGGGAACCGCGGTCGGCGGGAGCAAGTTCGAGCCGTCGGCCGACATCTCGACGCCGGTCAAGGCGCTGGTGTTCCTCCCCAAGGGACTCTCCTATTTCCTGCTGGCGCCGTTTCCATGGGCCGTCCGGAACCTCCGGCAGGCCTTCACCCTTCCGGAGATGCTGGCCTTCTACGTCCTGCTGCCCTTCGTCGTGCGCGGGATCCTCGCCCTCGTGCGCTACCGCCTCTCCAGCTCGCTCATGGTGCTGCTGATCACGCTCGGCCTGACGCTGGGCTACGCCCTCGGGGAGGCCAACGCCGGCACGGCCTACCGGCATCGGGCGCAGGTCCTGAGCTTCTATCTGATCTTCGCCGCGGTGGGACTCGAGCAGCGGCGCACGAAAGGGGCTGCGCTGGCCGCGCCGCAGACCATGCAGCCCGCCGCCTGACGCCGGTCGCGGCCGGCGCCGGCCCCCTTCGGGTCCTCGCCCTCGTGCCGTACCCGACCGGCCGCGTCCCGGGCCAGCGCTATCGCATCGAGCAGTGGGCGCCGCTCCTGCGGGCGGCACGAATCGAGCTGACCTTCTCGCCGTTCCTGTCGTCCCTCGGCATGGACGTGCTCTACCGGCGTGGCCGAGCCGCGACCAAGCTTCGGGAGACGGCCGGAGGACATCTCCGACGTCTGGCCGAGCTCGGCCGCCTCGCCGGCCACGACGTGGCCTACGTGTTCCGGGAGGCGGCGCTGCTCGGCCCGGCCTGGATGGAGAGACGGATGGCCGGCCGGCTTCCGATCGTCTTCGACTTCGACGACGCCATCTACCTTCCCGCCCACGCGGAGGCCAACCGCGCGGTCCGGTTCCTCAAGCGACCCGGCAAGGCGGCCGAGCTGTGTCGTCTCGCCCGCCACGTGACGGTGGGAAACGAGACCCTGGCCGCGTTCGCCCGGCTTCACGCCTCCGCGGTCACCGTCGTCCCCAGCACCATCGACACCGAGGCCTACGTCCCGCGCGAGCGCCCCCCCAACCCACGCCCGGTCGTGGGATGGACGGGGAGCGCGACGACCGTGCCCTATCTGCGAGCGCTGGCCGGGGCGCTCGTCCGGCTGGGCCAGCGCGTCGACTACGAGCTGCGAGTGATCGGAGGCGAGGTCGACATCCCGGGAGTGCGCGTGAGCTGCCGGCCCTGGCGGCCCGAGACCGAGGTGGAAGACCTGCGCGTCCTGGACGTCGGGCTCATGCCGCTTCCCGACGACGAATGGACGCGGGGCAAGTGCGGCATGAAGGCCTTGCAGTACATGGGCCTGGCCATCCCGCCGGTCGTCTCGCCGGTGGGGGTGAACGCCGAGATCGTGCGCGACGGCGCGAGCGGGTTCCACGCGCGGAGCGAGGAGGAGTGGGTGGAGCGGATCGCGCTCCTGCTCCGCGACCGGGACCTGCGGGCGCGCATGGGGGGCGAGGCGCGGCGCACGGTGGAGGAACGCTACAGCGCGCGCGTCCAGGCCCCCCGCATGGCGCGCGTCCTGCGCGAGGCGGCGGGGCGATGAGGGCGCGCCGGTTGTGGGCGCGCCTGCGGTGCCCGATCTGCGGGGGCGAGCTGCGCCGGGAGGAATCCAAGCTGCAATGCGCCGCCCATGCCTTCCCCCTGGACGCAGGGATCCCTCGCCTGCTTCCGCCGGACCTCATGAGCGTCCGCCAGACCGGAGAGGCCGGCGGCCTCCGCGGCCGCACGTATCGCTCCTTCGGCTTCGAATGGCAGAGCTTCTCGACTCCCCTCGCGGCCTACCGCCGGAACTTCCGCTGGTATCTCGAGCCGCTGCCGGCGCGGCCGATGAAAGGGTGCCTCGTGCTGGACGCCGGGTGCGGGATGGGCCGCCACACCCGCTATTTCCTGGAGTCGGGCGCCGAGGTCCTGGCCCTCGACGCCAGCCCCGCCATCGACGTCGCCGCGCGAAACAACCCGGAGGGTGAAGCGCTCTTCGCGCAGGCCGACCTCCTTCACATGCCGGTGCAGGCGGGAACGTTCGATCTCGCCTGCTGCCTCGGCGTCCTTCACCACCTGGAGGACACCGAGGCCGGCCTGGCCCAGCTCGTGCGCGCGGTCCGGCCCGGCGGCTGGGCGCTCGTCTTCCTGTATCACGACCCGGCCGAGCAGTCCGCATGGAGGGGCGCGCTCATCTCCCTCGTGTCGGCACTCCGCCGCTTGACCACGCGGCTGCCCATGGTCCTGCTGCGCCCCCTCGTCTGGCTGCTCGCCGCCCTCCTGTGGGTGGGTTACGTCGGCCCGGCCAAGCTGCTCGTCCGCATCCCGCGCCTGTCCGGCCGGCTCCGTGGCCTTCCCCTCGGGCAGTACATCGACTATCCGTTCCGCGTCCTGTGGAACGACCAGTTCGACCGCTTCTCGGCCCCCCTCGAGAAGCGCTACCGGCGGAGCGAAGTCGAGGCCCTGCTGCGGCGTGCGGGCCTCGAAGACGTCACCATCCTGGGCGGCTACGGCTGGAGGGCGGCGGGACGCCGTCCGCTCGGCTGATGCGGCGGGTCCTCGGTGCGGCCGCCCTGCTCGCCCTCCCGTTCCTCGGCTCGCTCGCGCTGGGCGCCTCGCTCTCTCCCGCCCATTCCCCTCCTCCCGCGGTGGTCGTGGCCGACGCGGCCCTGGTGCTGTCGGGCGACGTCGACTATCTGCGCTCCGGCCGGGCGGCGGCGCTGTACCGCCAGGGCTCCTTCCCGGTGCTGATCGTCACCGGGGCCGGCGTCGGCGGTGACAGCGGCGAGGCCCTCCGGGCCGAGTGCATCCGCCTCGGGGTGCCCGCGGACCGGATCCTGGTCGAAGGCGCCTCCCGGTCGACCCGTGAGAACATGCTGCGCGTCGCGAGCCTGGTGCGCGCCCGCGGCTTCCGGCGCATCGCGCTCGTCACATCGGACTCGCACATGGGGCGCGCGGAGCGGGCGGCCCGGCGCGTGCTGCCGGAGGTGGACTGGGTGACGGTCCCGGTGCCGGACGCGGGCGACGCCGCGCGGCTCCGCCGGGTCCGCCTGCAGGAGTGGGCGAAGCTGGCCTACTACGTCGCCCGCGGCTGGGCTTGAGGCAGCCATGTGCGGCATCGCCGGCATCCTGAGCTTCGACGGCCGGCCGCCCGAGGAGGCCGGCCTGAGGGCCATGGGGGACGCGCTGCGCCACCGCGGGCCGGACGCGGACGGCTATCACGTCGATGCCTCCGCGGCGCCGTCGGTCGGCCTCGTCCACCGCCGGCTGTCGATCATCGACCTCTCCGCCGCCGCCGACCAGCCGCTGGCCAACGAGGACGGCTCGGTCCACGTGCTCCTCAACGGCGAGATCTACAACTTCCAGGAGCTGCGCGGCGGCCTGGAGGGCCGGCACGCCTTCCGCTCCCACGGCGACACCGAGGTGATCGCGCACCTCTACGAGGATCGGGGGGACGAGGCGGTGGCCGCCCTCGACGGCATGTTCGCCCTCGCCCTGTGGGACGCGCGGGCGCGGCGGCTGGTGCTGGCCCGGGACCATTTCGGCAAGAAGCCCCTCTACTACTGGCACGACGAGCGCCGGCTCGTCTTCGGCTCGGAGATCAAGGCCCTGCTCGCGGCCGGCGCGCCGGTGGAGATGGCCGAGGAGAACCTCGGGGAGTACCTGGCCTTCGGCTACGTGCCGACGCCGCGCACGCTCTTCCGGGGGATACGCAAGCTGCCCCCCGCCTGCCTGCTGGTGGCCGACGCCGGCGGCGTCGCCGCCCCCCGGGCGTACTGGGACCTGCGCTTCCCGCCCGCGGGCGAGGCGCTCTCCGTGGACCTGCCCGAAGCGGCCGGGCGGGTGCGCGAGCTGCTGATGCAAGCCGTGCGCAAGAGGCTGGTGGCCGACGTGCCGCTCGGCCTCCTGCTCTCGGGCGGCGTCGACTCGGCGGCGGTGGCGGCCTTCATGGCGCGCCTCGTGCCGGGCCGCGTCCGCACCTTCACCGTCGGCTTCGAGGGCGACGCCTTCTTCGACGAGCGGCCGCACGCCGAGCGCGTCGCCCGCCACCTCGGCACCGACCACCATGCCACCGTGGTGCGGCCCCAGGCCGGCGCGCTGCTGGAGACGCTGCTCGACCACCACGACGAGCCCTTCGGCGATTCTTCGGCCCTGCCCACGTACCTCGTGGCCCGCGAGGCGCGGGCCCAGGTGACGGTGGCCCTGAACGGCGACGGTGGCGACGAGACCTTCGCCGGCTACGACCGCTTCCACGCCGCGCTCATCGCCGACCGCATCCCCGGCCCCCTGGCCCGGGCGCTTCGGGCGGCCTCGCGGCTGTTCCCGGAAGGGCCGAGCCATCACGGCCCGCGGCGGCGGCTCCGGCGCTTCGCCGAAAAGGCGGCGCTTCCCTTCGACGAGCGCATCTTCGCCTGGAGCACGTTCTTCGACCTCCCGGCCCTGCGCGCGCTCGACGGGGAGCTGGTCGCCGACCGCGACCGCGTGCTGTCGTCCTACCGCCAGGCCCTGGAGCGCTGCAAGGAGGCGTCGCTGCTGTCACGGCTGCTCTACCTCAACGCGCGCACGTACCTGCTCGACGACCTCCTGCCCAAGATGGACCGCATGACGATGGCCCACGGGCTGGAGGCGCGCAGCCCGATGCTCGACCGCGCCCTCGTCGAGTACGTGGCGGCCCTGCCGGACGGCCTCAAGCGCCGCGGGGGACGGGGCAAGGTCGTGCTCAAGAAGGCGGTGGCCGACCTGCTGCCCCCCGAGATCCTGGATCGTCCCAAGCACGGCTTCGGCGTGCCGCTCGGAGACTGGTTCCGCGGCGAGCTGAGGGGCCGCGTCGAGGCCCTGCTGCTCGACCGTCCGCGCCTGGCCCGCTGGCTGCAACCGGAGGCCGTGCGGCGGCTCTACGCCGAGCACCTCTCCGGCCACGGCGATCGCGGCCACCAGCTCTGGACACTGCTGACGCTGGAGCTGTGGCTGCGCCGGCATCGCCTCGGATGAGGGGCCGGCTGGAGGCGCTCGGCGAAGCGCTCTTCCTGGCCGCGCTGCTCGCCGCGCCCTGGCCCTACGGCAGCGCCGGCGACCCCGCCCGTTATGCCCTCGTCGCCCTGCTCCTGCTCGGCGGGATGCTCTTCGCATTCGGTCGGGCCGTCGATGGCGAGGGGCTTCCCCTCATCGCCCTGGCCGCCGCCGCCCTGCCCGGGCTCGGGCTGGTGCAGATCGCGCTCGGCCTCAGCGCGGCGCCGGAGTGGACGGCGGAGACGGTGCTGGTTGCCGCGGCGATGATGAGCGCCCTCGTCTTCTGGAGCGAGCGCGGGCGGGAACGCGCGGCGGCGACGCGACTGGCGGCGGCGGTCCTCGCGGTGTGCGCCGCCGAGGCGGTCTTCGGGGCCGCGCAGTGGTCGCTGGCCCCGGAGCGGATCTACGGCCAGGCCTCGCCGATCGTCACCACGCCGTTCGGCTCCTACGTGAACCACAACCACTTCGCGGGCCTCGTCGAGATGGCCGTCGTGCTGTCGGCGGCCATGGCCCTGGGCCTCGCGCGGCTGCGCGGGGGCGTCACCCCGGGCGTGGTGGGGCTGGCCGGCCTCAGCCTCGGGCTGGCCGCCGTCCATCTGGCCAGCCGCAGCCGCGGAGGCCTCATCGCGCTCGTGGCGGGGCTGCTCGTCGCGGGCGCCCTCTGGGCCTTCGCCACGTCGCGCCGCGAAGGTGCCCGCGTCCGGCTGGTCCCCCTGGCGGTGGGCGGGCTCGTCCTGGTGGGCTTCGGCCTCGCCGTAGTCCCCGCCGACACCCGCGCCCACCTGGCCACGATCCTCGAGGGCCGCGGCGGCGCCTCGGGCGACTACCGCCTCGACGTCGCCCGGGACACGCTACGCCTCTTCGCCGCGCATCCCGGTCTCGGCGCCGGCCTCGGCGCCTACGCCGACGCGTTCCCGGCCTTCAAACGCGGCCATGGCGACGTGCGCACGACCCACGCCGAGGACGACGCGCTGGAGCTGCTCGCTGAATCGGGCCTGGCCGGTCTCGCGATCGTCGCGTGGATCGTCACCCTGGCCGGCCGCGGCCTGGCCGGGCGCCTGCGCCACGGCCGGGATCCCTTCCGCAAGGGCATCGCGGTCGGAGCGGCGGGCGCGGTGGTGGCGCTGGCCGTGCACTCGCTCTTCGACTTCAACCTCCGGCTCCCGGCCAACGCCCTGGTGTGCGTGTCGCTGCTGGGCCTGGCGGCCTCGCCCCGCGAGGCGCCCCGTCCGGTCGGCGGGCGCGCGCTGGGCTTCGCGGCCACGCTCTTCCTGCTGGCGCTTTGCGTGGCCGCCGCATGGCGGTCGGCCGGGGCGGTGGCCCTCGGCCGCGCGCTGCGCGATCCGGACCCGCAGATGCTCGTGGCCGCCCTCGACCGCGTCCTCGTCCGTCATCCCTACCTGGCCGACGGCTATCGCGCGCGTGGCCTGGCCTGGCGCGAGCTGGCCGTCGGCCGGCGAGGCTTCGCCGGCCCCCGGCTCGAATGGGCGGACCGCGACCTGGGCCGGGCGGTGACGCTGCGGCCGGCCTGGGGCGAGGCGTGGGCCGATCGGGCGTGGACCCGCCTGCTCCGCGGAGACGTCCCCGGCGCAACCGCGGCCATGGACCACGCCCTGCAGCTCGATCCGACGCATCCCGCGCTGGCTCGCGCCGCATCCGAGCTGCGCTCACGGGTCGTGCCCACCAGCGGGTCATCGAGCCCGAGGTGAACACTTAAAGTATTACTTGAGTGCCGACGCCGTTTCTGCGCCTCGGCCCTTGACCAGAACCCTAAGCCATGCTATAGCTTACGCCGCCTGAGCCAGCTTCAAAGGTCAAAGACAGGCGATGAGGACCGATGACCTCGCGGCTTCTCCGGCGCGGCGCGGGGTGAAGGTGTTGCGTCTCTTCTCCCGGTTGAACGTCGGAGGTCCTTCGGTTCACGTGATCCTCTTGACCGCCGGCCTGAAGGATCGGGGGTACGAGACACGGCTCGTGATCGGCCAGGAGTCCCCGCGGGAAGGGAACCTCTTCGACCTGGCCCGGCGGAAGGGTGTGGCCTGGATGGCGATGCCGGGGCTCGGGCGCGCGGTCCAGCCGTGGGACGACCTGCGGGCCCTCGTCGGGCTCTTCCGCCTCATGCGCCGCTACCGGCCCGACATCGTGCACACCCACACGGCTAAAGCGGGAGTGCTCGGCCGGCTGGCCGCCCGGGCGGCCGGGGTGCCGGTGGTCGTCCATACGTTCCACGGCCACGTTCTGCGCGGCTACTTCGGCGCGCTGACGACCGCCTTCTACCGCGCCCTGGAGCGCCGGCTCGCCTCGCTGTCGGACGTCGTGATCGCGGTGTCGGACGCCGTCAAGAGCGACCTGGTGGCGCTGGGCGTCGCCGGCGATGCGAAGATCCGCGTGATCCCGCTCGGCCTCGATCTCGAGCCCCTGACCGCCGCCCTGGCTCGCGGCTCGCTGCGCGAGGAGGCCGGCGTAGCGCGCGGGGCGCCGCTCGTCGGCATCGTCGGGCGGCTGGCTCCCATCAAGGACGTGGAGTCGTTCCTGCGCGCGGCCGCCGAGGTGGTGGAGGCGCTGCCGGCGGCTCGCTTCGCCGTCGTGGGCGACGGCGCGGAGCGGGCGCTCCTGGAGGACGAGTGCCGGCGGCTGGGCCTGGCCGCTCGCGTGCACTTCCACGGCTGGCGGCGGGACATGGCGGAGGTCTACGGCGACCTCGACGTGGTCGTGAACTGCTCCCGGAACGAGGGGACGCCGGTCGCCCTCATCGAGGCGCTGGCCGCGGCCCGCCCGGTGGTGGCGACGAGGGTGGGTGGGACTCCCGACCTGCTCGGTGATGGCCGGCGGGGGCTGCTGGTGCCGGCCGGCGATCCCTCCGCGCTGGCGGCGGCCATCCTCGAGACGCTGCGCTCTCCGGGGCCGGCCGCGGCGCGGGCCCGCGAGGGCCAGGCCTACGTCCTCGTCCACCATTCCGCCCGGCGGCTCCTCGACGACGTCGACGCGCTCTATCGCGAGCTGCTGTCGCACCGCGCGGCGGCGGCCTGAAGGCGGATGGACCATGTGCTGCTGGCGGCGCTCGTCATGACGGCGACGGCGGCCCTGTGCGCGGTCCTCGTGCCGCCGAGCCGTGTCGCGGCCCGCCGGTTCGGGGTCATCGACGAGCCCGGCCACCGCAAGGTCCACGTCCAGGCCATGCCGCGGATGGGCGGCCTGGCCGTCTTCGTCTCGTTCACCACCGTGGTGCTGGCCGGCTCGCTGCTGGCGCCGGCCCTGCAACGCCTGCCCTGGGTGCAGTCGACCTTCGGCTCCTCGATGGCCATGCTGCAGGAGGCCTACCGCGTCAAGGCGCGTCTCTTCGGCATCCTGGCCGGCGGAGCCCTCACCTTCGGCATCGGCCTCGCCGACGATGTGCTCGGCAAGCGCTTCCCGGTCGCAGTCAAGGCCGCCGGCCAGCTCGCGGCCGCGGTCATGCTCGTCGCGGCCGGCGTCCGCACGTCGTTCATGCCCAGCGAGGCCCTCAACGTCCTGGTGACGCTCGTCTGGCTGGTGGGAGTGACCAACGCCTTCAACCTCCTCGACAACATGGACGGCCTGGCCGCGGGGGTGGCCTTCGTGGCCTCGGGCGTCTTCCTCATCAACGCCTGGGCGCTCGGGGAGTTCTTCATCAGCCTGATGCTCGTCGCCTTCATGGGGAGCCTGCTCGGCTTCCTGCTCTTCAACTTCCACCCGGCGACGGTGTTCCTGGGCGACTGCGGCAGCCTCTTCATCGGCTTCACCCTCGGCTCGCTGACGCTGCTCGAGCGCTACGTCTCCCATGCTTCCAGCTCGCTCTTCCCGGTCCTCATGCCGGTGGTGGTGCTGGCCCTGCCCCTGCTCGACACCGCCACCGTCATCGCCATCCGGGTGAAGGAGCGCCGGCCGGTCTACATCGGGGACAGCCGGCACCTCTCCCACCGGCTGCTCTCGCTGGGCTTCTCGCAGCGGGCCGCGGTGCTGTTCCTCTACCTGGTGACGTTCGCCCTCGGCCTCGGCGCGGCTTCATTGACCGACGCCACCCTGGGCCAGACGCTCCTGATCCTCGTCCAGTTCGTCGCCTTCATCGCCGCGATCCTGATCCTGCTCTTCTTCGAGCGGCGCAAGCAGCCTCGGGGTGCGACGCGATGAGCGCGCTCCTCCTGCTGGCCTGGGCGGCCGCCGCCCCGCCGCGGCTCCTGGAGCTGCGGAGCGAGACCCTCGAGGGACGGCCCTCCGTGGTGGCTGTTGCCGCGGGAGTCCTCGGCGAGGTGGCCGTGCGCCGGGAGGGCCCGGAGGTCGTGGTCAGCCTGGCCGCCTCGGCGCCGGACACGCTCGCCGCCCCCGCGGCGGCGGCTCCATTGCAGTCCATCCGCCTCGAGCGCACCGCCGGAGGCGTGCGGCTGCGGATGCGCGTGGCCCCCGACGTGTCGTACGAGCTACGCCGCGAGCTGGACCGCCTGGCGCTGATCTTCGGCGCGCGTCCCGACCCCAGCCCGCTGCCGGCGGCGGCTCCGCCGTCGTCGACCGACCTGTACCATGGCCTCTTCCCGCCTTCCATCGAGGCCAGCGAGCAGGCGGGAGGAGGACAGGCGACTTTTCCCGGCGGGGTGCCGCCCGTGGAGCGCCCTCAAGTGGAGAAGGCGCCCGGGCTCGCGGTGGGCATCTTTACCGTGCGGCCCGCCGCGACGCTCAGCTACGTGGACGCGGACGTCTCGCTCCTCGAGACGGCCCAGCCGGTGCGGGACCGTTATGCCGAGGCACGGTCGTCGGTGGGGATCGAGTTGCCCGTGCGCGAGGACGGCTACCTGCGGCTCGACTACCAGGCGCGGATCCGGCGATTCTCGTCCTTCGAGCCTGTCAACGGCGTGAGCCACGAAGCGAACGGCAACCTGCAACTCCCCACCGGCCCCTTCGTCACCCTGCGCGGCCACGGACACTTCGCCCGCGGGCTGCTGGAGACGTCCGAGGTCGATCCCGGCGGCGAGTATTTCTTCCGCCTCGGCCGTTTCACCCGCAAGCGCTTCGGGGGCGGCGCCCGCTTCAACCCCACCGGACGCTTCGATCTCGATCTGGACGGCGCCGACGACCGCGTGAGCGTGGCGGAGGGGTCGGGCTTCTTCGCCTACGAGCGGCGGAGCGCCGCGGCAGCGCTGGGGGTGGAGGTCGGCCCGGCCCGGCGGGCCAGCCTCGGCTACTCCTTCGAGCAGGTGCCGGCGACTGGCGAGCGCCCCGAAGCCGAGTCCAGGATCCACTCGATCTGGGCCGCCATCGATGGGGAGATCCTGCCCCTGACGACGGGCCGGATCAGCGCCGGCTACATGCGGCGCGAGAGCCCGCGGGCGGGGGCGGCCGGCCAGCGCTTCCGCGGGCTCGGCTTCGGGGCCGAGGTCCGACGGGACTTCGGGCGGGCCGCTCACCTGACCCTCTCCGCCAACCGGTCCACCGAGCTGTCGGCCTTCGAGCACAACGCGTTCTACCTGACCACCTCCGTGCAGTCGACGCTGACCGCGCCGCTGCCCTTCTCGTTCGCCCTGAACGTCGGCGGCGGATACCACGTGAACCGCTACCCCACCGCGGCCAGCGCGCTGGGCGTCCCCCGCCGCGACCAGATCGTCGACTGGCTGGCCGGCCTGGGGCGCAGCATCACCCGCTGGCTGTTCGTGCGCGCCGACTATCGCCAGGACCGCCGCGACTCGAACCTGGACGTCTTCGACCAGCGGACGCACGCGTTCTACGTCCAGGCCGGCATCGGCTTCTTCAGCGAGGCGCTGCGCCGATGATCCGACCCGGCCCGGCCGCCGCGCTCCTCGCCGTGCTGGCCGCCGTGACCGCCGCGGCCCAGGCCCCCCGCCGCCCTTCTCCCACGCCGAGCCCCAGCCCGCCCCGGGCGCCGAGCCCCACGCCGCCCGCGCCCCCGGTGGCCGCCGCGCCGGTGCCCACGCCGGCTCCCGAGTACCGCCTGGGCGCCGGAGACGTGCTGGAGGTCATCGTGTTCGGCAACGACGACCTCTCGCGCACCACGACCGTCCAGACGAACGGCGCGATCTCGCTGCCGCTGCTGGGCGAGGTGCCGGTGGCCGGCCTCACCGTCGCCGAGGCCAAGCAGAAACTGACCTCGCTCCTCGCGCGGGACTTCCTCGTCAACCCCCAGGTCGACCTGAAGGTGAAGGAATACCAGAGCCAGTTCGTGACCGTGCTCGGGGAGGTGAACAGCCCCGGGCGCAAGGGCCTGCGGGGCCGCACGCGGCTCATCGACGTGCTCGTCGACGCCGGCGGCTTCACCCCTCGCGCCTCGGGCGAGGTGGCGATCGCCCGCGCCGAGGGCACCTTCGAGGGCGGCGGCCGCACGATGCGGCTCCGCTTCGGCAGCGCCAGCCCGAGCGCGATCGATCAGATCAACCTGGAGCTGGTCCTCCGCAACGGGGACATCATCACGGCCCTTCCCAAGTTCTATGTTACGGTTGAGGGCGAAGTGAACCGCCCGGGCCGTTACGTCCTGGACGGCGACCTGACCGTGACGGGGGCCATCTCCACCGCGGGGGGGCTGACCCGCTTCGGGAAGAACGACGTCCAGGTGCGTCGGATCGATTCCCAGACGGGGAGGACCACCATCATCGCGGTGGATCTCAAGGACGTGCGCAAGGGGAAGAAGCCTGATCCGCCGCTCCTTCCGAACGACGTGGTCACCGTGCCGCGCCGGATCTTCTAGGAGCGTCATGCAGCCCCTCCCCCAGAGCGCGGCCGCCGGTCCCTCCGACATCCCGTTCGACCTGCGCTATTACCTCGACCTCGTCTGGCGCGGTCGGGCGCTCATCCTCGCCGCGACCCTGGCCGGGCTGGGCCTGGGCCTGCTGGCCGGCTTCCTGCAGACGCCGCAGTACCAGGCGGCGGTCCTGCTGCAGATCGAGCCCCCGACCCCGACCTTCATGAGCGTCTCCGACGCCCTGGTGGGCGGGGGCAGCTACTACCAGAACGCCGACTTCTACAACACGCAGTTCAAGATCCTGCACTCCCGCGGCGTGGGCGAGAAGGTGGTGGAGCGGCTGAAGCTGTCCGACCGCTCGCCCTTCACGGACAACGCCGATCCGGGGGGGACGCTCATGGCCCACGTGGACATCGACCCCGTCCCGGAGAGCCGGCTGGTGCGGATCCTCGTCACCCACGAGGACCCGCGGCAAGCGGCGCAGTGGGCCAATGCCCTGGCCGACGTCTACATCGAGCAGTCGCTGGCCGCGCGGGTCCAGGCGGCGCGGCAGGCCTACGACTGGCTGCAGGAGCGGCTGGCCGCCACCCAGGAAGCGATGCGGCAGGCTCGCACCAAGCTCGTCGCCGGCTACCAGGGCCAGGACCTGTTCGTGCCCGAGGGCAGCGTCTCCGCGGTCACCACCTCCATCACCAAGCTCAACGACGACTACCTGGCCGCCCGGACGCGCCGGATCGCCCTGGAGGCGGCGATCAAGCAGGTGGAGGACAAGCGCCGGCGCGGAGAGAGCCTGGAGACCGTGCCCCAGATGGCGACCGACACCATGATCGGCAGCCTCAACGAGCAGCTCGCCACGCTGAACCTCCAGCTCTCCCAGCTGCGGGAGAAGTACAAGGAAGGTCATCCCGAGGTCCAGAAGGCCCAGGCCCAGGTCGCCGAGCTGCGCAAGACGCGGGAGGCCCGCTTCGGGCAGATCGTCGACGCCCTGCGGGCGGAGTACGCCCAGCTCGAGAAGCGGGAGACCGAGTTCCGCTCGGCGATCGAGGGGCAGAAGTCGCAGGCGGCCACCCAGAGCCGGAAGGCCTCGGAGCTGGAGATCCTGAAGAAGGAGGAGCAGTCGGCGACCAGCCTCTACGAGGTGCTGCTCCAGAAGCTCAACGAGACCGACATCGCGGCCTCCATCCGCAACAACAACGTGAGCGTCGTGGAGCGCGCCTCCCCGCCCGGCTCGCCGGTGCGGCCGGCCAAGCGCCGCATCGCCGCCATCGCCCTCGCCCTCGGCCTGGCCCTCGGGGTCGGCCTGGTCTTCGCCCGCGACTACCTCGACAACACGGTCAAGGGGCCGGAGGACGTCGAGCGCTACCTGCGCCTCGACCTGCTGGCCGCGGTGCCCAAGTACGACGAGGCCAACGTGCACCTCGTGACCGAGGCCTATCAGAACCTGCGCACCTCGCTCATCTTCGGCCGCCGCGAGGAGACGGGCCAGGTCGTGCTCATCACCGGCACCGCACCCCAGGAGGGCAAGACCACCACCCTCGTCAACATCGCCAAGCTGCTGGCGTCATCGGGGGAGAAGGCGGTGGCGGCGGACTTCGACCTGAGGCGGGCGCAGCTCCACGCCCGCCTGGGCCTGACCCGCGAGCCGGGGGTGACCGACTTCTTCGTCCGCCACGCCGACCTCGACAGCCTGATCCGGGCCACCCGGGTGCCCAACCTCTTCGCGCTGACCGCGGGGCCGCTGCCGCCCAACCCGCCCGCCATCCTGGCCCGGAAGCAGATGGCGGACTTCCTGAACCACCTCCGCCGGCACTTCGAGTGGATCCTGGTCGACGCTCCCCCGGTGGCCTCGGTGACCGACGCGCTCCTGCTCGCCCGCCACGCCGACCTGGTCGTCTATGTCGTGGAGCACAACAACGTCGACAAGAAGCTCATCCGGCGGAGCGTCAACGCGCTGCGCAAGGTGACGCCGAACGTGCTCGGGGCGGTGCTGAACGCCGTCGACATGAAGGCCAAGGGCTATTACTACTATTACTACCCGCACACTCCGGAGGCCGAGGGACGAGCGGCCAAGCCCCGCCCGAAACCGGTCGCCGCCGTAAAGAAGTAGGCGAAGCGACTACGGCGTCGACGAGGGCAGGACCGGGCTGCCCGGAATCTGGGACGGGATCGTCGGCGGAACCGGCACCGGCGTGGGCACCGGGGCCGGTGACGGCACGGTGGGCAGGGTCGCCGGCGGTCCGGCCGGGGTCGTGGTGGGGGTGGTCACGGGCGGAACCGGGGCCGGTCCGGGTAGGGGCACGACGGGCCCTCCGCCCGGGCCCGCGCCCGAGAAGCCCGGGGCGGCGCCGGGTCCGGCCAGCGGGGCGGGTTGGGCCAGGCCGCCGTCGGCCACCTGGGACGGGACGATGTCACCGCAGGTACCCGCCATCTCCCTCCGGTGCTCGCGGATGAACTGCATCGCGTCGACCGCGCGAACGCGGCTGATGGGTCCCCCGGCCCCGACGTCGAAGCCGATGCGCCGCAGCGTCGCCACGTAATCGCCGGGGCTGTCGTTCTTCCGCTCCGCGCGCAGCCGCTCCACGGTGGCGCCCGGCGCCAGCGTCACGTTGAAGAAATGGCGGCCGGAGCCGAAGGCCGCGGTCATGAGCGCGTGCCATGCCGGCGCCCCGGAGGGGGCCGGCGCGGCCGCGCCGCACCAGACCGCCTTGCGGCAGGCGTCGGCCTTCCAGCTCTGGCCGGCGCCCGCGTCGCCGAACACGGAGAGGCTGTAGAGCCCGGCCGCCGGCAGGTCCACGAAGACGATCGCCTGCAGCCCCCGGGGTCCCGCCTTGAGCCACAGGCCGTCCGTCGCC
>Ga0066710_100002446_pt1 | contig 14989 bp, 9 predicted proteins | sample GraSoiAngelo_159_FD_79666 | JGI IMG/M metagenome (GOLD analysis project Ga0066710, IMG submission 79666) | Grasslands soil microbial communities from the Angelo Coastal Reserve, California, USA - 14_1009_16_40cm | ecosystem: Environmental > Terrestrial > Soil > Grasslands | place: USA...
ATGGATCGCGGAGAGAAGACGAGTCCTTACACCCGCAAGGCTCCTTATCAATACGGCTGGAATTGGGCTCCTCGTCTTGTTACTTGTGGGATCTGGAGGCCGATTGCCCTGGAGGCCTGGGATCAGGCTAGAATCAATGACTTTCACATTTCACTAAAGCGAATTAGCCCTGAGGTGGCCAGGCTGACAGCTGAAATCGAACTGCGCTCGACTGCGGCAGTCGAGGTGAACTTGATGATCGATAGTCTGTCTCGGAAGATTGAAAGAGCGGAACGTCAATTCAACTTGAGGCCGGGTCTGAATCTGTTGACCATAGAGGTTGTTATTCCAAAGCCTGCCCTATGGTGGCCCAATGGATTGGGTGATCAGCCGCTTTATGATCTGCGAGCACAACTGCGAGTAAGTGCTAAGCCAATTGATCAGGTCGTAACCCGGATCGGGCTCCGAACGCTGCAACTGGAACAAATGGGGGATTCCTGGGGGAAGAGTTTTCAGTTTGTGATCAATGGTGTTCCGATATTTGCCAAAGGCGGAAACTGGATTCCGGCTGATAGCTTCCCAACTCGGGTTACTCCAGAAAGGTATCGCTACCTGCTCCGGTCTTGTCGTGATGCCAATATGAACATGCTTCGTGTTTGGGGTGGCGGAATCTACGAAAATGAAGAGTTCTATAATCTGTGCGATGAGATGGGCATCCTCGTCTGGCAAGATTTTATGTTTGGCAACAGTCTATATCCCGCAGACCAGCCTTTCCTCGACAGCATCACGGAGGAAGCCATCGATAACCTAAAACGGCTCAGGAACCACCCCAGCCTTGCGCTCTGGTGTGGAAATAATGAAAGTGAAACAGGCTGGTTTCATTGGGGATGGAAAAGGAAGTTACCTGCCCGGTTCTGGAATGACTATAAGAGGATTTTTCACGATATTTTGCCGCTGTTGTGTGCGGCTTACGACCCCTCAAGGCCTTACTGGCCCAGTTCTCCCAGTTCGAACTTAGAGGACGATTCTGAATCCCAAAAAATGGGTGATTTGCATTACTGGGACGTGTGGAACAAAGGTTTGCCCTTCCTGGAGTACAAAAGGCAGTTACCACGATTCATGAGTGAATATGGCTTCCAGTCATTTCCCGAGGCAAGGACGGTCAGTGCCTTTACCGTCGCCAGTGATCAGGATATCGGCTCGCCAGTCATGCTGGCTCACCAAAAATATGCCGACGGTAACCGGATGCTGCAGACCTATATTCTTCGGGATTATCCTGAACCCAACGGCTTCGAGTCTTTTCTTTACGTGAGTCAGGTGTTGCAGGCTGAAGCCATCAAGGTTGCAACCGAGCACTTGCGGCGGATCATGCCGCGCTGCATGGGTTCTCTTTACTGGCAAATTAACGATTGCTGGCCTAGCATCTCCTGGTCTGGGATTGATTATTTTGGACGGTGGAAGGCCCTTCATTACTATGCACGAAGGTTTTACAAAGACATTCTCGTCAGTCCCACCGAAGAAAACGGGATAGTCAATATCCACGTTGTTTCAGACCGCCTGAACGGGATTCAGGCACTCCTCAGAGTAACACTCCAAGACTTTGAAGGGCACAGCCTATTAGAAAACAGAAGAACCGTGAACTTACCTCCGCTAAAAAGCAGCGTCTATCTGAGTCTTCCCAAAAGCGAGCTTTTACTGGGAAAGAACGCAAAGGAGGTATTGCTGAACTGCGAGTTGTGGACGGATGAGAACCTCATTTCTTTCAACCATTATTTTTTCACTTCCTACAAGAATCTCAATCTACCCAAACCGAAGATCAGCGCAGAAGTTAGCCCCAGCAAAGCAGGGTGCAAGCTTAGATTAACCTCCAGCCGGTTTGCAAAAGATGTTAACTTGTCGGTCGATCAACCTGACGGCCTGTTCACAGACAATTTCTTTGATCTGCTTCCAGGCACACCGGTGGAAATTGAGTTCCAAACCACGCGTCCGTTCCAACTTCAGGAATTTCGCAAGAACCTTAGGATTCAATCGCTGGCTGAGGCTTTCCAGGAGCAAAAACTCAAGTAGAGCCGAAGCCCCGATCTCATATCTTGTGTCTTTCATGGGTAGTTGCGATCCTATCTACGCATTCCTTTCCGCGACAAGAACCTAGACAGTTTCGTGCTGGTGCGTCGCAGGAAATAATATTCGTTGTACGGCCAGTCATCGGCAATGAAAACACATGGGTCCTGGTTTAGAAGGGTGTCCAGCGGAATCTCACGTTCCAGCAGCTCCGTAACAAGCATATGCACTGGTCTGCTAGATTCCCATTCGACCAGATCCATCTTTGCCCTGAGAGGCAGGCGGGACAACATCTCTTCCACCGTGGGAGATTGAAGCGGACTCGGTGACGCAAGGAAGTGGGTTCCCTTGTCGCCAATCGAACGAAAGGCTTTCACGTGCGGAAAAGATCTTTCGAGAGATCTTGCCACGGCCTGAAGAATGTTGGTCTCTCCTAATGGAAACCACTGCTGCAGGAGTCCTTCTTTCCTAAGTCGTCTCTTGACCAACGCATAAAATTCCTCCGAATACAAAAGGCTGGAGCCTGCAGACTCAGGTGGAGGAGGGGGATCGAGAGTTATCAAGTCAAAGGTCTCCGTCGTTCTTTTCAAGAATCGGCGCCCGTCGTCAATAACGATCTGCCCCTTCGGATCTTTGCGCAACGACTCCGCATCGCTGAAGTAGTAGCCAAACGCTTCTTTGACACTGGGAACCAACTCTACGGCCGTGACTTTTATGTCCCAACTCATCAAGGAGCGAAAGGTTGTACCCATCCCAAAACAAATTACCAAGGCCGACTGAGCGGGATGATCCAAGAAAGCCAATGGCAAATGGGCCATCACCTTTGTAGCGGGGGTCAATTCGGTGATTCCAATTCCATTGACCAATAACCGCTTGTTCATTCCACTGCCTGATGAAATTACCGTGGCTGCGTAGTCTCTCCTAACTACTCTGGTTCCGTCGGCTTCTCCCTGCTCGTAGGTGGTGATGAAGAAAAGCGAAATCGCCAGGAGCACTAAGGCTGAAGATCCAAAAGCTGCTCTCCAAACCGACCTTAAGCTGCCAGATTGATAATAAGGCAAAAGATAAACAAGGAATGGAACACCCAGAAGTATCATCGATATTTTGACACCGAGATGGGGTAGAAGTATATAGCCAGCCGAAATCGGGCCGAGGATTGAGCCGAGAATATTAACAGCGAATGCGCGGCCAGCCCGCTCGGGATGGCCTGAGGAATACTCGTCAACCAGCTTGGGCGTGAGATAGCCCAAGACGGAACAAAACGGGAAGACGCTTAGAAGCACTCCTAATTCTTTCAGGTGCACGCGGGGGTCACCGAAAGGAAGCGGGAGAAAGGCAAATACCGAAAGGCTAGCGATCAACTGGGCAGTGGATAGGACTCTCTTTCGCGCGATATGCTTCCGATAGAAATAGGAGCCGAACCAAGTGGCCAAGAGATAGGTGGTCAATAAAAGAGCAAAGGAGTAGATCGTGGTCTTAAGCACAGGAGTAAACGCCCTGGTCCAAACTATTTCCATGGCCATTGAAGTGAACCCGGTTGTGAAAAGCAAAGAAAAGGCGAGGCCGGTCGTGCGGACCGGAAGCACTGCTTTGCGGGACGAGACAAGTGGCGTGCTCGCTGAAGTTTGCAGAGAAGCAGCCATATGGTGGTGGCTAAAGCCAATCATAAGGCTGACGAAGGCAATCACAAAATTCAAGCATGCGGCCACCCACAAGGTTGCGTTAAACCCCAGAATCTCCACGAGCACACCCGCTGTCAGCCCTGCTCCAGCCGTGGCGCCCAGCAGGTTAGCTAGATAGAGAAAGCTAAAACTGGTGTTATTTGCGTCATCCAGTCCCTTCACAGACATCATCATCACGGGGAAAGTCGCCCCCATGAGGAAGCACCAGGGCAGGATGGAAAAGGTGATGATTGAAGCAGAGAGCAGGAGATACCCGGCAGAACTCATTTCTCCAAGTGAGAGCAAGTTGGTTTCTCCGATTGAAAAGAACTTTGGCACGGCGAAAGACCCAACCCCTATGAGGCCTTCGGCCAGCCCATAGAAAGACAAGGCCGGCATGCCGGTCTTTTGAGTCAAATTCTCAATCCACTTTCCGCCGGCCCATGACCCCAGTGAGAGGCCCAACATAAAGACGGACAGAACCACTGACATTACAGGAGTGATAATGCCAAAACTCGCAAAAGCCAGCCGCATCCAAACGATTTGGTACAGAAGGCCACAAAATCCTGAACCAAAGAACATGAGAAAAAAAAGCCTGTTTGTGTAGCTCAAATCCGACCTAAGAATTGTACCTGTGTCCTGCTGATTTCGCGGAATCGTGGTGATTTCTCGTAATGAAGGCCCACCAAAGTATCCACAAACTCAGTCTCGGCCCAGAAGGAAGCCACCTTGATGGGATGAAGTCTACGCAGAAGTCCTTTGATTTTCAAGGCCTGGAAACAAATCAAAACGTGCTAGATATTGAGCACCAGTTGCAATACGCTAAGGATAGTCGCCTAAGAAGAATGAGGACCTCAACCTTATGAGCCAATCCGAGCGTCGTCGAGGCTGGATCATTGCTATTGATGGGCCTTCGGGGGCAGGAAAAAGCACGGTGGCCAAAGAGATTGCAAGGCGATTGGGATACCTGTATATCGATACCGGCGCTATGTATCGAGCGATAGGTCTCAAAGCCTTGCAAGAAAATCCGCGCTTGGATGACCCCCAACGGATCATCACCATCGCTCGCCAATCCAAGCTCGAACTCAAATCCTCCGAGGGGCACCCTCAGGTCTGGCTGGATGGCGCAGACGTGACTGAGGATATTCGGGTAGAAGCAGTCAGTCAAGCTGCTTCGATCGTTTCAAGCATTTCGGAGGTACGTAAGGTGTTGGTGCAGGCTCAGCAAGAACTGGGTGCAGCAGGATCGGTAGTGATGGAAGGGAGGGACATTGGAACCAAGGTTTTCCCCAATGCCGACTTGAAGATTTTCCTGGACGCCACCGAAAGAACTCGAGCCCAACGTCGTTTTGAAGAAAACAGACGCAGGGGAGCGAACCTGACTTTGGACCAAACTATCGCCGAGATTCATGAGCGTGATCAGCGCGATAGTCTCCGGTCGGCTTCCCCGCTGACACAGGCAAAAAACGCAGTCTATATTGATACTTCAGAAAAGAGTATTGAGCAAGTGATACAGGAAATCTTGGCGCTGGTGCAAAAATTGCGCGCTAGCGAAGAGAACTTGTAGACGTTGAGTGAAACTCAAAGTTTGGTGAGGGAGTCGTGAAATTCTTTGAACCGAGGAAACCATTAGCTCGTGATCCTGCTGACCAAATGGCTGCAGACGGAACTGAGTCGTGGAAACTTGTCATTTGAAATGCTGCTGTAACCGACATCCAGTGATTCATCCTCCGTTGCTCATCGAGGCCAGGAAATCTGCATTGGTTTTCTTTTTGGAGAGCCTTTCGAGCAAAAGTTCCATTGTTTCTACTGGCGAAAGCGGATTGAGGACCTTTCTGAGGACCCAAACTCGATTTAGTTCGTCCTTGGGCAACAACAACTCTTCTTTCCGGGTGCCCGAACGATTGATATCGACAGCCGGGAAAACTCGTTTTTCCACCAGTTTCCTTTCCAAATGGACTTCCATGTTGCCAGTCCCCTTGAACTCTTCAAAAATCACATCATCCATGCGGCTACCGGTGTCGATGAGCGCGGTCGCGATGATGGTGAGGCTGCCGCCTTCCTCAATATTCCTGGCTGCTCCGAAAAACCGCTTGGGTCGCTGCAAGGCGTTCGAGTCGACACCGCCAGACAGAACCTTTCCCGAGGGTGGAACAATCGTGTTATACGCCCGTGCCAATCGGGTGATAGAATCCAGCAAGATGACCACGTCTCTTTTGTGTTCCACCAGTCGTTTGGCTTTCTCAATCACCATTTCAGCCACTTGGACGTGACGCGTAGCCGGCTCGTCGAACGTAGAGCTGATTACCTCGCCGTTAACAGAGCGCATCATGTCAGTGACTTCTTCGGGCCGCTCATCAATCAGCAGTACGATTAAAATGATTTCCGGATGATTCTGAGTAATGGAATTGGCAATGGTCTGCAGCAGCATTGTTTTTCCAGTGCGGGGCGGCGAGACGATCAAGCCACGCTGGCCCTTGCCAATCGGGACCATCAAGTCCATCACCCTGGCGGAAAGGTTGTCGGAGGCGGTCTCCAGCTTAATCCGCTCGTTGGGATAGAGCGGTGTGAGGTTGTCGAAAAAGATCTTGTTGCGAGCAACGTCTGGGTGCTCGAAATTAATGGCTTCTACCTTGATCAGGGCAAAATACCGCTCTCCGTCCTTGGGAGGACGAATTTGCCCGGAGACCGTATCGCCAGTGTGCAGATCGAACTTACGAATCTGGGAAGGCGAGACGTAAATGTCGTCTGGCCCGGGAAGATAATTGTAGTCTGGGGCTCTCAAAAAGCCGAATCCGTCGGGAAGAGTTTCTAAGACCCCCTCGGAAAAAATCAATCCGTTCTTTTCTGTCTGTGCCTGCAGGATCTTAAATATCAACTCCTGCTTGCGCATGCCCGTAGCGCCGGCGACATTGAGATCCTTAGCAATCTGCGTTAGGGCCGCAATATTCATTTCCTTGAGTTCAGCAATATCCATACAAACTCCTTAAGATAACCGTCATCGCATTCCATCTGCTGGCGGGGTTTCTAAATTGAAATCGATTAGAGATTTTGAAACTGAACGAATGTTCTCGATAAAATGGCTCGTTTTTGGAAACTAGAGTTGGTTACGAATGAGATGGTGTCATCTTGATATGAGGATGAAGCAGCGACCACACTCTATTGTGGCCCAGTTTCTTAATCGCCGAAAACGCCACCACGGGTTTTCCACCAGAAAACCTCTGGGTGTGCTGGACCGACCTTTGTAACTCAATTCTGGGTAGCTTATCGGCTTTTGTAGAAACAACGAAGAAAGGTAGGGAATTCTGTTGCAACCACTTTAGCTTGTGGAGATCCTGTTCTGTTGGACCTATTCTGGAATCAACAATCAAAATGCTGACTGCCAGTTGCTTCCGACCCTTCAAATAGCGTTCAATAAGATCCTTCCAGGATTGCTGCAAGACCTGAGGAACTCTAGCATAACCGTAACCAGGCAAATCTACAAAGAAAAATTTTTGGTTGATCTTAAAAAAGTTGATCTGCTGGGTACGGCCCGGGGTGGAACTGGTATACGCCAGCCTCCTTTGCACCAAAAGACTATTAATGACACTTGATTTGCCAACATTGGAGCGACCAATAAACGCCACTTCGGGAAGGTTTTCATGCGGGAACTGGGCTGGTTGTGCAGCACTGCAGACCAATTCGGCCGATAAAATCTTCAATGGGTCACGGATTCCTGGGGAAAACCTTTGTCGATTGAATCATGGAACTGGTCGATCTTTTCTTCCTTCTCTTCCAGCACCTGGATCGAACCTTCCAAAGCTACTTTGAGGACTTCATCCATAGTCTCCACCAAATTGATAGAGAACTGATCCTGTATATTCTGCGGAATCTCCGACAAGTCCTTTTCGTTGTCCTTAGGTAAGATGATTGTTCTGATACCCGCCCGGTGGGCTGCCAGAAATTTCTCCTTGACACCGCCAATCGGGAGCACTTTGCCGCGCAAAGTAATCTCTCCTGTCATGGCCACATCCCTGCGAACCGGAATTTTAGTTAAGGCCGACACCAGCGAAGTTGCCATGGTAATGCCGGCGGAAGGCCCATCCTTCGGAATAGCCCCTTCCGGTACGTGGATATGCAAGTCATAGCGTCGATAGAAATCCCGAGGAATTCCAAGCAGGTTAGCACGCGAACGGACATAACTCATAGCGGCTTGAGCCGATTCCTGCATAACATCCCCTAGTTTACCGGTTAAGGTCAATCGACCTTTGCCATCCATGAGAGAGGCTTCGGTCGCCAAAACTTCACCGCCCACTTCTGTCCACGCCAAACCGGTCGCCAGCCCTACTTCATTCTTCTCCTCGGATTTGGTATTGCGAAACTTAATGACACCCAAGTAATCCTTCAGACTTTCAGCGGTTACCTTGATCGTGATATTTGTCCCATCTTTGACCACCTTCTTGGCGACCTTCCGGCAGACCGAGGCAATCTCGCGCTCCAGGTTCCGCACTCCCGCTTCACGAGTGTAATTTTGAATGATCCTTAATATAGTTTCGTCCGGGAAAGAAATATGGCTATCATTCAACCCATTTTGGGTGAGCTGCTTTTTCACCAAATAGCGCTTGGCTATTTCCAGTTTTTCCGATTCGGTGTAGCCGGAAATTCGGATGATCTCCATTCGGTCTTGCAGGGGCTGAGGAATCGTATGAATCACATTAGCCGTGGCGATGAACATGACCTGGGAGAGATCATATTCCACATCTAGATAGTGGTCTACAAAAGTATGATTCTGTTCCGGATCTAAGACCTCTAACAAGGCGGCGGATGGATCCCCGCGAAAATCCATACTCATCTTGTCCACTTCATCCAGAAGAAAAACAGGGTTTTTGGTTCCGGCTTTCTTCATCATCTGAATAATTTGACCTGGTAGGGCACCAATATAAGTCCGCCGGTGACCGCGGATTTCGGCTTCATCCCGCACACCGCCCAGGGAAAGACGAACGAATTTTCTGCCCGTAGCCCGGGCAATCGAAGTTGCCAACGACGTTTTCCCCACGCCAGGCGGGCCGACAAAACAGAGGATTGATCCCTTGGGATTCTTGACCAGTTGCCGGACGGCTAGAAACTCAATGATACGTTCCTTGATTTTTTCCAACCCGTAATGATCGGCTTCCAGAATTTTTTCAGCACGCTCAATACTGCGAATTTCTTTAGAGCGCTTTTTCCAAGGCACAGCCAGCAACCAGTCAATATAATTTCTGGAAACCGTTGATTCTGCCGACATAGGAGGCATCATTTCCAGCCGCTTTAGCTCCTGCAACGCTTTTTCCAGCGTCTCTTTGGGCATCCCGGCAGATTCAATTTTCTTCTTGAGTTCGTCAATTTCTGATTTCTCGTTGCGTCCTAACTCTTTCTGGATCGCTTTCATCTTCTCGTTGAGATAGTATTCCTTCTGCGCCTTCTCCATTTGCCGTTTCACCCGGGAGTTAATGGCGCGATCCATGTTGAGCTTCTCGATCTCGACGTCGAGAAGATCGCACAGGCGATTTAGCCTTTCCACCGGATTGAAGATTTCCAGCAACTGCTGCTTCTCTTCGATGCTAATGGTCAGGTTTGCGGCGATCGTGTCGGTGAGCCTGCTAGCATCTTCCACCCGGATCGCAGCAATCATCGTATCGTAATTCAAATTCTGACTCAGCTTCACATATTGCTCGAAAAGAGAGGTGGCTTTGTTGACGAGCGTTTCATTGGCAGCAACTGGAGCGTTTGCTTGAGGGGGAACCTTGAGAATTGCTCTTAAGTAGCGCTCCTCTTCCACGATTTGAACCGCCTTGGCCCTCTCCACACCCTCTACTAACACCTTGATATTGCCATCAGGCAAACGGAGACTTTGAACAATATTAGCAATCGTCCCCACAGAATAGATCTCATGGGGTTTGGGATCGTCGACGGAAGCGTCGTGCTGAGTGGCAAGAAAAATTCTTTTGTCGCCACTGAACGCTAGTTCTAAAGCTTTGACGGAAGCCGGTCTCCCAATGACAAAAGGGATCATCATATAGGGAAACAACACTACGTCCCTTATGGGCACCATCGGTAGGGTCAGCAGATCGGATTTATCTTTGGATTTATTGAACATTCCTTAGTAATTGCACTTTAGGTGATTGAGTTTAAAACAGGTCCTTTCTTAGGAAGTAAGATCCATGTTCAACACTCTTTGGCTAAGCGAATTGTCCTTCATGTCTCATAAGTTCTTGTCAGCCCTCCGCTCCAGATTCCATGGCCAACAAATGAGGTTGAAGTAATTGTTAACCTGCCTTTTCAAGGAGGGAAAGATCGATCCGGTTTGAGATTACCATATCCTTCGTGACTACAAACTCCTTAACCTTACGTTGAGCGGGCAAGAAGTACATCAGATCGAGCATTAGATCTTCTATAATAATCCGCAAGCCTCGCGCACCCACTTTTCTCTGTTGTGCCAGGTCGGCAATGGCCTCGAGGGCGTCCTCCTCGAAACGAAGCTTGACACCCTCGTATTCAAAGAGCTTTTGGTATTGTTTTATAAGAGCATTCTTGGGCTTTGTCAAAATCTCCACCAAGGCCGCTTTGTCCAGGTCGCCCAGAGTTCCAACCACGGGCAGCCGTCCCACGAACTCGGGAATGAGGCCATACTTGATTAGATCTACCGGCTCCACCTGTTCTAACAAGGCTAGGTTTCTGCGGTGCGGTATTTTCTTAACCTCTCCACGAAAGCCTAACGTCCTTTTCCCTGTGCGTCGCTCGATAACCCTTTCCAGCCCTACAAAAGCCCCGCCGCAAATAAAGAGAATATTGGTTGTATCGACCTGGGTAAATTCCTGATGCGGATGCTTTCGGCCACCCTGGGGGGGAACATTAGCCACCGTTCCTTCCAGGATTTTCAATAATGCCTGCTGAACGCCCTCCCCGGAAACATCTCGCGTGATGGAAGGATTTTCGTCTTTGCGACAAATCTTGTCCACTTCATCAATATAAATGATTCCATGCTGACACCGCTCAACATCCCCTCCGGCGTTTTGTAACAGCTTGAGAATGATGTTTTCCACATCTTCGCCGACGTATCCCGCTTCGGTTAACGTCGTGGCATCCACAATAGCAAAGGGCACACTGAGCCGCTTTGCCAGAGTTTGAGCCAACAAGGTCTTTCCGGTGCCTGTTGGCCCAATTAATAAAATATTGCTTTTGTTTAATTCCACATCACTGCGGCGTTTGGCCAGTTCAATACGTTTATAATGGTTGTATACGGCAACGGCCAGTTTTTTCTTGGTTGTATCTTGACCAATGACATATTCATCCAGGTACGCCTTAACTTCATGAGGCTTGGGAAGGGGATGGCTTTTCGCCTCACTTTCAACGACTTGGTCATCATCTATAATGTCATTACAAACCCGCACACACTCATCGCAGATGAACACAGTGGGCCCTGCAATCAATTTACGTACATCGTTCTGACTCTTGTTGCAAAAAGAGCACCGTAAGGCCTCTTCACCATTGTTTTTCTTCATGCCACTTCCCTCCGGAAGATGAAACCTCACTCAACTCCCAACCACTTTTGATTTGTCAAGATTGTCTTCGGCGGAAATCGAAGAAAGGAGCCTGTCGGTTGGCGGTCATTCGTGTCGAACAATAACTTGATCCACAAGCCCATACTGTTTTGACTCTTCCGCGGTCATGATGTAATCACGATCGACATCATGCTCTATCTTTTCCAAAGGCTGTCCCGTGTGGTCGGCCAATATCTTGTTACAGATGGCGCGCAAGCGCAGGATCTCTTTGGCATGAATGTCGATATCTGAAGCTTGCCCTGACAAGCCACCCATCGAAGGTTGATGGATCAAAATTCTGGAATTGGGTAGGGCGAATCTCTTCCCTTTGGTCCCGGCCGTAAGGAGCAAAGCCCCCATACTGGCGGCTTGACCCACACAAATAGTCGTAACGTCGGGTCGTATGAACTGCATGGTATCGTAAATGGCTAGCCCAGCAGTGATAGACCCACCTGGACTGTTAATGTACAAGGAAATGTCCTTCTCGGGATCTTCGGCTTCCAGAAATAATAATTGAGCGGTCACAAGGTTGGCGACGTTGTCATCAACAGGGGTACCAATAAAAATAATATTGTCCTTTAAAAGGCGGGAATAAATATCGTAGGCGCGCTCACCTCGACTAGTTTGCTCAACTACCATCGGAACTAACATTACACGTGACCCCGCAAATTTTCGAACTAAGGCTGAACAATAACTGCTTGGGGACTCTTGAACGTTGCAAAGCTTAGCAGCAAATCTAAACTCTTCCGATTTCTGATCCTATTCCTGATTCTATCGGTGCCCCCATCCTTTGTCAAGCGTGATTTGAGCGCCTCAAAGGACTGCTGGGCCTCCTGGGCGCGCTTAGAAATTTCTTCTTCCACTTCTTCGTCGGTGACCGTGATATTTTCCTGGTCCGCAATGTGTTCCAAGACCAGTGCGGCTTTCACATCATGGACGGCCTGCTCACGTTGGCGTTCTTGAAATTCCGCCCAATTCATATCCAGGGTCTGGGGATGAATTCCTTGCATGAGCAAGGTCCGGACATAGTCGTTCAGCCGGTTCTCTGCTTGCTTATGAACCATCACTTCAGGCACCTCGAAAGGATTATTTTCAATCACTTGATCCAGCAATTTCGACTGCATCTCGGAACGCACCGCTCGCTCTTTTTCAGTAGTGAGGTCGGCTCGGATCTTACTTGCGAGCTCTTCAAGAGTTGCAAACTCTCCCACGTCTTTGGCAAAGTCATCGTTCAGTTCGGGGATTTTCTTTAGCTTGATCGCTTGCAATTCAAGGGTGTATTCCACTTCCTTGCCGGCTAGCTTCTGATTCGGAAAGTCCTGGCTGTACTTTATGCAAAATGTTTTAATCTCCCCAATCTTAGCCCCCACCAGATTTTCACTGAATTCTCGTAAGGTGCTGGCGCCTCCCACTTCGCAATAAACGTCCTTGGAGTTCAAGCCAGGCTGAGTTCCGTCCGTGAATTTCCCTGAATAGGTAATAACGGCAAAATCACCCGACTGCACGCCTCGGTCCTCCACTGGAACAAACTGAGCGATTCGTTCTTGCAATTGTTTGAGTGAGGTCTCAATTTCTTCGTCTTTGACTTCCGGTAGAATTCTCTCGATTTCCAACCCCTTGTAGCTAGAGACCTCAAGCTTGGGTAGTATCTCAAAAACCGCCTTGAAACGTAGAGGTTGACCTTCCGCATAGGAGAGATCGTGGATTTGAGGGGATTGCAAGGGAGAAAAATCTTCCGCCTTGACAGCCGCAAGGAAATGTTTCTGAACAGCAGCTTCCAGGAAATCTTCGCGGATGGCCTCTTTGTAACGCTGCTTGATGAACGACATTGGAGCCTTGCCAGGTCGGAAGCCGGGAACTCGTGCGTGTTTGAGAAATTTGTGGCAAACCGAATTATAGTCTTCCGCTAGCGTTCCCGCTTCTACTTCAATAGCTAATTCCTTTTTGCAAGATCCAATATTTTTGACTTCAATTTTCAAAGTACTAGTCCCAGCTACTCAGTGTTTTTGAACATAAAATATTGAGTGAGTTTCGAGGACCGAAACAACCTGGTGCGAAAGAGGGGAGTTGAACCCCTACCCCTTGCGGGACTGGATCCTAAGTCCAGCGCGTCTGCCAATTCCGCCACTTTCGCAGGAGAACTTCGGGTGCGTTAACTTAAGAGACTACATGAATGCCTCGACCAGCCACCCACGTTCCAGCTTGTCTTGTGACATCTGTCATCATGTCTCGCCCAGCACGGTTAATTGTCATCGTATGACCAATTAACAATTTTTTATAGCATAAAGTCTTTTTGAGTGTCAATGCAACCTCTCCGCCGAAAAGGTGTTGCTACCAACTCATGCTTTCAAATAAATTTTCTGTAGGGCAGGGAAGGAATAAGATTGAAGTCAATGTTTCGTTCACGACTTGGATTTGAGACGAACCCTTTGACAATGAAGGCATCGCATCAGAAATGCCATTCTATGTTTTCGTGCTCTCGCTAATTCATTCGAGTGTTCCCAGCGATTCAGACCCAGGCCTCTGATCGACGTCTAGAACCGATCAACCTAGCGCAATTAAAGAAAGTCTCGGGCGTGAACAAAGGGAAGGTGGTGATAGTGAATTTTGGGCAGCCTGATGTTAGTCCTATCGGGAAGATTCCGGAATTAATCAGGAATTAATCAGGCTTTATGAAAAATACGGTCTGAGGAGTGCAGCTCTTATTCCTGTTCCTGTCAACGAACGGGCCGGACCGCACCCGCGAAACCAAGGACTTCCTCAACGAAAATAAGTCAGCTTTGTTACTTGCATTCGCTCCGACGGAGACTTCGAATCTCTCGTCAATTCCATTGATCCGGATTGGATTGGGGTTTATCCCAGCGACTTTCCTCTTCGGACGCAAAAGGAAGCGCGTAGAAACCCTGGTTGGGGGGCAAGCCTCCGAGACTCTTGAAAAGGCCTTCCAGCCTCTACTCTAGGTCTTTTGCTCTGCAAATATACTCACACGCTCGTGCCGTCAGGGCCAAGATAGTCGGGGCCCTTTTCATAGTTGCTTCCCTAATCACTAATGTTAATGTTCCGGCGCCAGGACATGAGGTGATGTGCTGCCGAGGCTTACTTCACGCTTTTGTGATCCAGAAAATTCCTTGGAAAGATACCAGAGGAATCGTTGGGAAGGGCGGAAGCGTTGTGCAAAAAGACCCAAACGTTCAATGGTTGCTCCAGCTTCCGCTTGCGAGGCAAAACCTTCCAAGGCCCAAACCCAGTATTTTTGATTACCTGTGTATTCGTAAAGCGCCGCGAGTCCCGGTGAGAGAGTAATGGCAAACTCCGAAAGAAGAGAGCCCCGACCCTTGTTCGACTTCCATTCACCAGTCCCACGATAGGCCAGATCCACCGAGCGCTGCAGATAGCTGGGAACGTCCTTCCTACCAGTTAATTCGTAATACTGCTTCAAAGCTTCCCAGGTCGTTCCGTAAGTCCAAAATTCTTCGTCGTACCCATCGCGAAATTTTTCACTCCAGGTTTCGCTGACCTGTGAGTTCAGGTGCCTCAAGACATTACTATTCCCGTCTTGCCAGGCGTGAACCGTATCGATAACCCAGTGCGCGCGTTCCAGCAAACGCCTTTCCGCAAAAACTTCATAGCCCTTTAATAATCAAAAGAGAACGTTGCCGATACTTCGAGAATGATGGGCGATGTCCAGACCATTGTAATGGAGAGCGTGTTCCACTGAGGTCGTAGTTA
>Ga0066710_100002449_pt1 | contig 14983 bp, 17 predicted proteins | sample GraSoiAngelo_159_FD_79666 | JGI IMG/M metagenome (GOLD analysis project Ga0066710, IMG submission 79666) | Grasslands soil microbial communities from the Angelo Coastal Reserve, California, USA - 14_1009_16_40cm | ecosystem: Environmental > Terrestrial > Soil > Grasslands | place: USA...
GACGACCGCGAGCAACGCCAGCGCGCAGATCGCGGAGGGGACACCATGAAATGGTGTCCCCCAATGGCGACGCATCTACCTGGCCGGGCCGAGCTCGTCGGCGGAGCTGAAGTCCGTCTCCACCTTGGCGGCGTTCTCGGCGAGATCCGGCAGCGCCTTGATCAGCCGCGCGTATTCCTTCTCGTCGATCAGGCCCTTCTTGAGGTACCGCTCGACCACGCGGCGATCCAGGTACTTCATCGGAAGGTCGTGCTGCTTGTCTGCCACTTCTGCTTGCTCCTTGGCCCGAAGCGCCTTGGCGGCGCCGCGGGTTCCCTCGAAGGGGCGGCAACTTAACACATCGTGCGCTATGGTAAAGGGGCGGTGCTTGTCCGGCAGCTCAAGGAGCGGCGGCTCGCGCGACTGCGCGGGCTGTACGCCATCGTCGACGACTCGGCGGCGTGGCCGCCGCTGGAGCTGTTGCGGGCATTCCTGCGCGGCGGCGCCGCCGTGGTGCAATTGCGGCTGAAGGCGTTTCCTGCGCGCGAGCTCTGCGAAGTGGCGCGCGAAGCGGTGGCGGTCTGCCGACCGCGGGACGTGCTGCTACTGGTGAACGACCGCCCCGACGTGGCTCGCGCCGCGGGCGCCGACGGCGTGCATCTTGGCCAGGAGGACCTTCCGGCGGGGGCCGCGCGCGAGGTTCTCGGCGCCGACGCGTTGATCGGCGTGTCGACGCACTCCGACGCGGAGATCGACGCCGCGACCGCGGCCGGCGCGGACTACCTCGGATTCGGCCCGGTGTTCGAGACGCGCTCGAAGCGAGGTGCGCGGCTGCCGGCTCCCCACGGCCTGGCCGGGCTGGAACGCGCCGTCCGGCGAGCCGCGCCGCTCCCGGTCGTCGCCATCGGTGGCCTGACCGCTGGGTCCGTCGGGGGAGTGGCGCGCGCGGGCGCCGCCTGCGCCGCGGCGATCGGCGAGATCTGCCACGCTCCCGACCCCGAGTCGGCTGCGCGGGCTCTCGCGGAGGCGTTCACGCGTGGCTGACCGCCGGCCCGTGGTGGGTCTGACGCCCGACGTCGGGGAGACGTTGGCACGGCCGGCGCGACCGGCGCTGCCGCAATACGAGCTCAAGCAAGCCTACGTCGAGGCCGTGCTCAGCGCGGGCGGTCTGCCCGTGGTCCTGCCGTACAGCGACGACGAGGACGCCGCTCTCCAGGCGGTGGCGCTCTGCGACGCGGTGGTGGTGACCGGCGGCGCATTCGACATCCCTCCCGAGGCATACGGGGCGCACGCGCACCGGATGATCGGCCGGCTGAAGCCGGGGCGGACGCGCTTCGAGCAGCGCGTGCTCCGCGCCGCGCTGGAGGCGCGCAAACCCGTCCTGGGAGTCTGCGGGGGCATGCAGCTCCTCGCGGTCGAAGTGGGCGGGACGCTCTGGCAGGACATCCGGGAACAAGTGCCGGGCGCCGCGGACCACGAGCAGAAGATCGATCCGCGGCAGCCTGGCCATTCCGCCCGCGTGGTCTCCGGGACGCAGCTCGCGCGCATCGTCGGGGTGGACATCGTGCAGGTGAACTCCACCCACCATCAAGCCGTGCGCGATGCCGGCCCGGCGGTGGTCTCGGCGATCGCTCCCGACGGGGTGATCGAGGCGATCGAGCTTCCCGACCGCTTCGCGCTGGGCGTGCAGTGGCACCCCGAGCTGATGCCCGGCGCCGAGCATCTGGCGCTCTACCGCGCGCTGGTGGACGCCGCGCGAGCGCCGGTGCGCTGAGGCTCTGGTGGCCGACGCTGACCGCACCCCTTGCGTGCTCGTTCTGGCGGGCCTCGATCCAAGCGGCGGCGCCGGGTTGCTCGCCGATGCCGAGGTCATCCGCGCGGCCGGCGCCCGGCCGCTGTGCGTGGCTACGGCGCTCACCGCGCAGACGACCCGGCGCATGCACGGTTTCCAGCCGCTCGCGCCGGCGCTGGCGCTGCAGACCGCGCAGGCGCTGCTCGAGGAGGAGCCTGTCCGGGCCATCAAGGTGGGCATGCTGGGCACTGCCGCGATGGCGCGCGCCGTCGCCGATCTGCTGGCCCGGGCGGCGCTGCCTGCCGTCGTCGATCCGGTGCTGTCCGCGACGAGCGGGGCGGCGCTCTTCCAAGGTGGTCCGGAGGCGGCCCGCGCGGCGTACTCGGCGCTCTGGGCCCACGCGCTGCTCACCCCGAACGGACCCGAGGCGCGCGTCCTGCTCGATCTGCAGGAGGACCCGCGCGACGCCGACGCGCTCGAGCGCGCGGCGCGCGAGCTGGTCCGCCGTGGCGCGAAGGCGGCACTGGTGAAGGGTGGCCACGCCGGAGGCGCCGAGGCGGTGGACGTTCTCTGCACTGCGGACGGGTGCGAGCGCCTCTCGGCAGCGCGCATCGGCGGATCCGGCGCGCGGGGCACCGGCTGTCGCCTCGCCAGCGCGCTGGCCGCCGGGCTCGCCCGGGGTAGGTCTCTGCCGGACGCGGCCCGCGGCGCGAAGGAATTCGTCACCGGATACCTGCGCGCGACGGCTGAAGAACGGTGAGTCCGAATCGGAAGCCTCCGCTGGTCTGCCGTGTTATCGTCGCACTGCTTCCCGGAGGAATTCCCATGCGCACGCGCCGCTTCTTGCCCATCGTTCTCCTGACGCTCGCAACGGGCTGCGGCTACAACCGTATCGTCAACGAGGAGCAGCAGGTCGAGGCCTCCTGGGGACAGGTGGAGAACCAGCTCCAGCGCCGCGCCGACCTGATCCCGAACCTGGTCGAGGTGGTGAAGGGCTACGCGAGCCACGAGAAGTCGGTCTTCGACAACATCGCCAACGCGCGCTCGGCGATGGTGGGCGCCGGGTCGCGCGCGGACAAGATCGCCGCCTCCAACCAGCTCGACGGCGCCATCTCCCGCCTGCTGGTGGTCACCGAGAACTATCCGCAGCTCAAGGCGGACGCGAACTTCCAGCGGTTGATGGACGAGCTGGCGGGCACCGAGAACCGGCTGGCGGTCGCGCGCAACCGCTACAACGAGGCCGTGCAGCAGTACAACAGCGACGTGCGCGGCATCCCCGGCTCGTGGTGGGCGCGCATCGGCGGGTTCCCGTCCCAGAAGGAGTACTTCAAGTCCGAGGCCGCGGCGAAGACCGTCCCCAAGGTGTCGTTCCAGCGCTAGTCGCCGCCGTATTCGGCGGCGCTACGCTTTTCCACGGCGCGGAGGTATCTGATGCGATTCGGGCGCGAGCGATGAAGACGGGTGGCATCCTCTTCTTCGGCGGCGTGGTCCTCTTGCTGCTCGGCGGGGTGGGCGGTCTCGTGTTCGTCGGGCCCCCCCTCAAGGGACAGGGCGGCACGTTCTCCAATCTGCTCGCGGTGCTCGTACTCGGTGCCCTTCCGGCCGCCGCCGGCGTCCTCCTGATGGCCGCGGGAAGCCGACGCAGCAAGCTCGAGCGTGAGACCGAGGATCGCGGGTTCACCGACCTGGCCACCTCGCTCGCGCGCAAGAACGGCGGGAAGATCGGGCTCGACCAGGTTGCACGCGCGAGCGGCGTATCCAAGGACGAGGCTCAGGCGAAGATGCGCCAACTCACCGGGCGCGGCCTCTTCGAGCTGGACTTCGACGAGAGCGGACAGATGGTCTTCAAGCTCTCCCCCGACGCGGGCCGGGCGCAGCTCGCCGAGCTGGGAGCGAGGCGCTGATTGGGCGGCCGCGCGCGCGCGCCGCGCCGCGGCCCGAAGGCGCGGAGCCCGCCGCCGCGGTGCTCGGTCCAGGCCGTCCTCGCGTTGGCATTGCTCAGCGGTTGCGCTGGCGCCGGGAAGCGCCCTGCGCCAGGACCGCCCGCTCCGCAGTCCGGAGAACCGGCCCTGGAACCCGAGTCGCCGCGGCGCTACGTCAGCGCGCGCGCCCACCAGCACGTCCTCACGGCGTTGCTGGCCCGCGAGCGGGACGATCACGTCGCCGCCGCGGGGGAGCTGCGCGAAGCGCTCCTCTACGACCCGGACTCCGGCTATCTCCGCACGCTGCTCGCCGAAGAGTTGCTGCGGCAGGGCAGGATCGCCGAGGCGGAACGCGAGCTGCGCACCGCGCTGGATCGCGACTCGAAATACGCGCCGGCGCACGTTCTGGCCGCCCGCGTCGCGTTGGCGGGCGGCAGGACGGACGAAGGACGCGTCCAGCTGCGGGCGGCGATGGCGGCCGCGCCCCAGGATGCGGATGCATATCGGGACCTGGTGCGCCTGGACATCGCACAGGGCGAGCTCGCTGCGGCCGCGGCCGTCGCCAAGGAGCTTGGCGCCGCGGCCGAGCGGGTCGAAACCGATGAGGGGCCTGGCGGGCGGTCGGAGCGGTGGCAGGCCGGCCGGTTGCGTGCGCAGGCCGCCGACGCGTGGCTGGAGGTGGCGCGCGCCATGGCTGACCGGGACGACGATTCCGGCGCGCAGGACGCGTTCGCGCGCGCCTCGGCGATGCGCCCGGACACCGACGATGCGCTGGCCACGCGTGCGGCGTTTCTCGAGTCGCGCCGCCGGTGGGAAGAGGCGCGCGAGCTGCAGCTCCGCCTGCTCTCGCGGCGGCCGGATTCGCCGGACGCGCTCTCGGCGCTGGCGCGGATCTCCCTCGCCGAAGGCGAGCTCGAGGTCGCCTCCGCTCACGTGCAGAAGCTCCGCGCTCTCGCGGCGGCGACCGCCGCCGGCGCCGGCGACGACGAGCGGCGCGAGGTCGCGGGCGCGCTGTTCCGGGTCGCCGTGCCGCTGCTCGGCGCGCACCGTCCGAGCGATGCCGAGGCCGCCCTCGACGCGGCGCTCCGGATCTTCCCCAGGCATCCCGAGCTGTCGTTCTACCGTGGGCTGGCGCTGGAGGAGCGCGGCCGCCACCGCGACGCCGCCCAGGTCTTCGAGCAGATCGAGGGCGCGCTGAACGCCCCCGGGCGGCCGCGCGAAGCGGCGCTCGCGGCGGTCGCCGACGGTCCTGCTTTCCTGGCTCCCGATCCGGCGCAGCTCCTGCTCGATGCGCGCGTCCAGGCGGCCCTGGCGCGCGGCCGCGCGGGAGAGACCGCCGAGGCCGCGCGCCGGATGAAGGTCCTCTTCTCGGCGGACCCTGGCGACGAGGGCGTGGCGCTCGGTCTTCTCGAAGTCTTCGAACGCGCCGGGCGCGCGCACGCAGCCCTGACGCTGCTGGACGAGGCTGCGCGCAAGCACCCCGACAGCCCGGCTCTGCTCTATGCCCGCGCTTCGGCGCTGGACCGAGCCGCGCGCGTTCCCGAGGCGCTGGCCGCCATGCGCAAGGTCCTGGCCGTGGCGCCCGCGCATGCCGGCGCGCTCAATTACGTCGGCTACGTGATGACCGAGCAGGGCGGCGACCTGCGCGAGGCGGAAGGCCTGCTGCGGCGCGCCGCGCAGCTGCGCCCCGACGACGGCGCAGTGGCCGACTCGTTGGGGTTCTGCCTGCTGAAGCAGGGCCGCGTCGAGGCGGCGCTCGCCGAGCTTCGCCGCGCGGACCGCCTCGCGCCGGGCGATCCGGTCATCCTCGGTCACCTCGGCGACGCGCTGCTCGCGGCCGGGCAGCGGGACGCCGCCGCCGACACGTTCCGCCGCGCCCTGGCGCGGCTGGCGAAAGCCCCGCGAAGCGCGCGCGGGAAGCGCCCGCAGGAGGGCGCCGACGAGCAGGAATCCCGGTCTCCGGAGCCCGGAGACGCCCGCGTCCGCGCGGATCTTTTGGAGAAGCTGCGCTCCTTGACTGCGCGCTGACGCCGTGGTCTTTCCGCGCCGGAGGAAGGACGTGCCGGATCCGAAGATCGACGAAGGCTTCTTCAGCGCGCGCGACGGCTTGCGCCTGTTCCGGCACGGGGCGCAGCCGGTCGGAACGCCGGTCGCGGACGTGGCCGTGCTGCATGGGTACGCCGAGCACCTCGGGCGTCACGAAGAAGTCACCCGCGCCCTGTGCGGCGCCGGCTACGCGGTGCACCTGTTCGACTGCCGCGGACATGGGCAGAGCGGCGGGAAGCGCGCGCACGTCGATTCGTTCGACGAATACCTCCAGGACCTCGACGTGTTCCTCGCCCGCGTCCGTGAAGAGGCGCATGGGCGGCCGCTCTTCTTCCTCGGCCACAGCCACGGCGCGCTGATCGGCATCCGCTACCTTCTCGACCGTCCCGACGCCGTGCGCGGGGCGGTGTTCTCCTCGCCCTATCTGCGCCTCAAGCTGCGCGTCTCGCCCGTGAAGATCCTGGCGGGGCGCCTCATCGCCCACGTGCTGCCCTCGCTGCCGATGCGCAACGAGCTGAAGCCCGAGCAGCTCACCCGCGACGTCGCCATCCAGAACGCCACCCGGACCGATCCGCTCTACCAGCAGATCGCGACGCCGCGCTGGTTCACCGAGTCCAGCTCCGCCCAGGAGACGTGCCTGCGGCGCGCGACCGAGTTCGTCACGCCCTTCCTGGTCCTGACCGGCGGTGCCGACCCGATCGCCGATCCGGCCGCCGGCCGCGAGTTCTTCGATCACGCGACCAGCAAGGACAAGCAGCACAAGCGTTACGACGGCCTCCTCCACGAACTGTTCCATGAACCGGAGCGCGACCTCGTCTTCCGCGACTTGATCGGCTGGCTCGACGAACGTTCGCGAGGCCTGCAGGCGCGCGCGGCCACGGGGCAGCGCGCGTGAACGAGCGGGACCGTCTGCTCGAGCTGCTCACGCGGCTCGCGTACGAGAAGCGCAAGGTGATCCTCGCCAGCGGACGCGAGAGCGACTTCTACATCGACACCAAGCAGGCCACGCTCTCGGCGGAAGGGCACTATCTGGTCGGCCGGCTGGTGCTGTCCGAAGTGCGGGCGCTCGTGCCCGGCGTCCAGGCGGTGGGCGGGATCACCATGGGGGCCGACCCGATCGCCAGCGCGGTGAGCCTGACGAGCTTCCTCGCCGGCCAGCCGGTGCCTGCCTTCTACGTCCGCAAGGAGCCGAAGGGACATGGCACGAACCAGTGGGTCGAGGGGAAGAAGGGCCTGCCCCGCGGCGCGCGGGTGTGCGTCCTCGAGGACGTGGTGACCACCGGGGGGAGCACGCTCAAGGCCGTGGAGCGTTGCCGGAGCGAGGAGCTGGACGTGCGCGGCGTGGTCGCCCTGATCGACCGCGAGGAGGGGGGCCGGGCGGCGGTGGAGGCCGCCGGCGTGCCGCTGCGGTCCTTGTTCCGGAGGAGCGATTTCCCGTGAAGAGTGGCCGGATGATTTTTCGAAGCTTGCTCGCCTGGTGCGCACTGCTCTTGCCGACCGCCGGGTGCAGGACGCTTCCGTTCCCGGAGCCCACCTTGGAAGGCGACTACGGCAAGGTGCTGGCGAAGTGGACGCGCGAGGTGGCGCTCTACAGCGGACTGGAGACGCGCGGCTTCTGCCGCACCGTCTATCTCTCCACCGAGTTCGTCGACGCGCAGGCGAAGAAGATCTCGGACATGCGCGCCGAGCTGCCCGACGAGGCGCAACGCACGCGCGACCGGCTACGCGCGCAGGCGGCAACGCCCACCGTTTTTTCCGTGTTCTACACGCCGGACAAGCTGTCCAACGATTGGAACGAGAAGAACTCGGTCTGGCGCATCGCGATGAACCTGGGGATGGGGCAGGTGGAGCCGCAGCGGATCGAGCGCATCGAGCGTCCCTTCAACGCCGAGCTGCGCTCGCTCTATCCCTACCTGGACGATTACTCGGTCGCATACGTGATCCATTTCCCCGGGCAGGCTACGCCGGCCGATTTCACCCCGAGCGAGGCCGACATGGTCGTCGCCGGCGCGCTCGGCAAGATGGAGTTCAAGTGGAGCCTGCTCCACCCCGAGAAGGACAGGCGACACTGACGCACCTTCGCGCACGTTGCCGCGCCGAGGCTTCCTTGCCGGAGCGGTGCGGCTCGCGCATCGTGGCGGCATGCGGATCCCGCTCGGAATCCTGATGGCGTGGTCGCTCCTCGCGCAGCCCGCGAGCGCGCAGGCGCAGGTTCAGATCACGATGGGTCTTCCGGTGGTGCTGCCGCCGATGGTGGCGGTGCAGCCCGGCGTGCAGGTGGTCAGCGAGCTCGACGAGGAGGTTTACTTCGTCGACGGCTGGTACTGGGTGCGCCGCGGACCGCACTGGTACAGAACGCACGATCACCGCGGGCAGTGGGTCTGGGTCGTTCCGGCGCGCGTTCCGGTGAGGCTGGTGCGTATTCCGCCGGGCCGATTTCGGCGGCTGCACCGTCGGAACTGGAAGGAAACGCGCCGCGAGCGCAAGCAGCGCGAGAGGGCGGAGCGTAAATACTGGAACGAGCGAGAGAAGGCGGAACCGGCCGCCTGGAAGGAAGGAAAGGGCAAGAGGCGCGGCCACGACCGGGACGACTGAAGCACCGCCCCCTCATCTGCAAGGCGGAGCCGGCAAAAGTGCTTAGAATGCCGGCATGACCTCGCCATCACCTTGCTCGGGCTTGCGGCGCGTCGCTCGGCTGGAAGATCTACCGGAGCGGGACAAAGACCACGACTGCGTCGGCTTTGGACCGCACCGGATCTGCGTCAAGGTCGACGGGGTTGCCGAGCTGCCGACGCGATTCGGCCGGTTCAAGATCGTGGCGTTCTGGAACAATCGCGACGGGAAGGAGCACGTCGCGCTGGTGCACGGCGACGCAATGGGCGCGTCTGAGCTGCCCACGCGCCTCCACTCCGAATGCCTGACCGGCGACGCGCTGGGCTCGCTGCGCTGCGACTGCCGCGACCAGCTGGAGGTGGCGCTGCGCCGGCTCAGCTCGATGGACCGCGGCCTGCTCCTCTACCTGCGGCAGGAGGGACGCGGGATCGGGTTGCGCAACAAGGTCCGCGCGTACGCGCTGCAGGACCGCGGCCTCGACACCGTCGAGGCAAACCGCGCGCTGGGGTTCCGCGACGACGAGCGGGACTACGAGGTGGCGGCGCACATGCTGGCCAGCCTGAACGTCGAGTCGATCGCCCTGATGACCAACAACCCGGACAAGATCGCCCAGCTGCAGCGCTACGGGGTCAAGATCGCGCGCCGGATCCCGCACGTGATCCCGCCCAACGAATTCAATCGCAACTACCTGCTCACGAAGGCGCTCCGCTCGGGGCACCAGCTCGAGATCGACGGCAAACCGATTCTCTCGGAGCAGGACGACCCCGTGATGATCGAGCAGCCCGGAGCCTCGACCTAACGCGGCCAGGCCTCGGGCGCGGGCTTCCCGCGGACCAGCACGGTGTCGCGCACCGAGGACGGATCGGCGCCCGGCCAGGACAGCGTGTAGTGCAGGCCGCGGCTCTCCTTCCGTTCTTGCGCGCAGGCGACGATGAGGCGGGCCACGTCGGCCAGGTTGCGCAGCTCGACGATGTCGCGGGTGACGAGATATCCCCAGTAGTACTCCTGGATCTCGCCCACCAGGTTGTCCAGCCGGCGCTCCGCGCGCGCGAGCCGCTTGTCGGTGCGCACGATGCCGACGTAGTTCCACATCAGGGCGCGGATCTCGTCCCAGTTCTGTTTCACGATGACGCCCTCTTCCGGCGGCACCGCACGGCCCGGATTCCAGTCCGGGACGGAGAGCGCGGGCGGCTTCGCGGCTGCAAGCTCCGCCGCGCACTCCGCCGCGCGGTGGCCGAAGACCAGCCCCTCGAGCAGCGAGTTCGAGGCCAGCCGATTCGCCCCGTGCAGCCCGGTGCAGGCCACCTCGCCGACGGCCAGCAGCCCCGGAATGGTAGTCTGGCCGCGCAGATCGGTGCAGACCCCGCCGCAGACGTAATGGGCGGCAGGCACCACCGGGATGGGCACCTGCGCCATGTCGATCCCGAACGCCAGACAGGTCGTGTAGATGTGCGGAAAGTGCTCGACCACGAATGCCTTCCCCAGGTGCGTCATGTCGAGGAACGCGCAGTCGTCGCCCCGCCGCTTGAGCTCGGAATCGATGCTGCGCGCCACCACGTCGCGCGGGGCCAGCTCGCGGCGCGGGTCGTAGCGTTCCATGAACCGCTCGCCCGCGGAGTTGCGCAGGATCCCTCCCTCGCCACGCAGCGCTTCTGAGATGAGGAAGGTCTTCGCCTGCGGGTGATAGAGGCAGGTAGGGTGGAACTGGATGAACTCGAGGTTCGCGATCGCCGCCCCTGCCCGGTGTGCCATCGCCAGCCCGTCGCCGGTCGCGACGTCCGGATTCGTCGTGTACAGGTAGACCTTGCCGGCGCCACCGGTGGCGAGCACCACGACCTTCGCCAGGTAGACGTGCACCTCTCCGGTGCGCGCGTCGAGCACGTACGCGCCCACCGCGCGGTCGCGCCCGCCGGCGCCCAGCTTGGCGGCGGTGACGAGGTCGATCGCGACCTGTTCTTCGGCGACGCGGATGCCCGCGCGGTCCGCCGCGGCGAGGAGCGCGCGCTCCACTTCGCGTCCGGTCATGTCGGCTGCGTGCAGGACGCGCCGCTGCGAATGGCCGCCCTCGCGCGTGAGGTGGTACCCGAGCGGCGTCGCGTCGCGGGTGAACTCGGCGCCCAGCTCGATCAGCTCGCGCACCCGCGGGGGTCCTTCCTCGACGGCGACGCGGACGGCGCGCTCGCGGCACAAGCCCGCGCCGGCGATCAGCGTGTCCTCGAGGTGCTGCTCCACGCTGTCGTGCGGCGAGAGCACGGCGGCGATGCCACCCTGCGCGTGCGCGGTGTTCGACTCCGACCGGCCCCGCTTCGCGAGCACGGTGACGGACCCATGCCTGGCCGCCTGCAGGGCGAAGGAGAGGCCGGCGATGCCGCTGCCCAGGACGAGGAAGTCGGATTGGTGACGCATCCTTGCGCAGCTTATCGAAGCCCGGCCGGGTGCGCTCGGGTAGGAGCTTCGAGCAGTCCAGCGCAGTCGTGGAACGGACGGGCGCCCGTGCGGGGATTTGCTTGCCGGCTCGCAGACTTGTTATCGTTTCAGTCGAAGATGTCGCGTTCCGTCCTCGCTGCAGCGTTCCTGCTGGCGGCCCCGCTGGCCGTGCGCGCCGGACCCTTGCATTCGTGGGTGGACAAGGACGGCGTCTACCACGTCGCCGACGCGCCGCCGGACAGGGTGCGGAAGCCGCCCCGCAACGTGGCGCCAGATCGACCCGAAGCCGCAAGCCGCAAGCCGCAAGCCGCGACGGAGAAGCGGCCGGCCCGCTGGTGGGAGCGCCGCAGCGACGCGCCGCCCGACGAGATCGATCGCGCGGCGAAGGTCTTCAACATCCCCGCGGAGCTGATCCGGGCAGTCATCGCCGTGGAGAGCGCCGGGGACACCTCCGCCATCTCGCACAAGGGCGCGGTCGGGCTCATGCAGCTGATGCCCGACACCGCCGGACAGATGTACGTCGAGGATCCAGTCGATCCCGCCCAGAACATCATGGGAGGGACGCGCTACCTCCGCCAGCTCGCCAACCAGTTCGCCGGGGACATGGTGCTCGTCCTGGCCGCGTACAACGCCGGGCCGGATGCCGTGCGCAGGTACAAGGGCGTTCCGCCGTTCGAGGAGACGCGCCTCTACGTGAAGAAGGTGCTCGCCTGTTACTACCAGCTCAAGCGCGCCGCGAGGCGGACCCAGGTGGCCGAATCGGCGCCCGCACCCGCGGCGGCGCAAGGCGCTCCCTGATGGACGCGACCAGGCCGCGGGCGCTGGACGACGGGGGGCTGTTCGAGGACGACGCGGATCTGGCCGAGAACCAGGAATTCGATCGCGCGGTGGCCGAGGCGTCCGACACCTTGCAGCGCGGAGATGCGGGCGGCGCGAGGCAGCTCCTGGAAAAGGCGCTGAGGTACAAGCCGCGCAACCAGCGGGCGCGCAACCTGCTCGGGCTCTCGCTCTTCAAGCTGGGCGAGTTGGAGAAGGCGGAAGCGATCTATCGCGGGCTCATCGAGGACCACCCGGCGGATCCGACGCTGCGGGTGAACCTGGGCCTGGTGTTCTTGAAGCTCGGCGCCGCCAACGAGGCGGCGCGCTGCTTCGAGACGACGATCGATCTCTCTCCCGACCATCGCAAGGCGCAGAACTACCTCGGTCTGGCGCTGGCGCAGAAGGGCGAGGTGGGCCGCGCCCGCGAATGGTTCCTCAGGGCCGGCAACTCGGCGATGGCGCAGCGGATGGAGCAGCAGCTCGGGGCGACGCCGCTGCGCGAAGCGGCGGAACAGGCCAGCGACACGCTCGAGGAGGCGCGGCCGTTCCGGCCGGCGACCGAGGAGAGACCCGCCCCGCCCGAGGAGCGCGCGCCGGCCAGCACCTGGGTGGCCACCGCGCCCGCCAGCGCGATGGCCATCGGCCGGGTCGCGCTCGGCGCCACGGGGACCGCCGCCGCCAACGAGCCGCCCGAGGTGGAGGAGCCTAGCGAACTGTCGGCCTATACCACCACGCGCCGGCTCTCCATCACCAACCGCGAGGGCGGGTTCGGGATCGGCTCGACCGAGGTGCTAATCCAAGTGCGCGGCGAGATGCTGACCCGCCTCGACGGTCTGGTGGCGAGCTGGGGCCAGCTCTCGCTCAAGCCCGAGCTGAAGCGGTTTCGCGGGCGGCCCACCGACAAGCCGTTCGGAGAGGGCGCCCGGCGCATGCTGCGCGCGTCCGGAGGGGGGCGCTTCGTCATCTCGCGCGAGGGGCGCGTGTTCACCGCGCTGGAGCTGGGCGACGAGCCCGCCTACTTCCGGGAGGAAGTGCTCTTCGCCTTCGAGGAGTCCATCGTCTTCGAGAACGGGCGCGTGCCGTCGAAGACCGGCCACGATCTGCACCTGGTGCACGTGCGCGGCCGCGGGAAGCTCTTGCTGGTCACCGTGGGCGAGCCGAAGGCGGTGGAGCTGACCCGCGGCGAGCCCCTGCGCATCCCCATGGATCAGCTGGTCGGCTGGCACGGGCCGCTCATCCAGCCGCGCGTGGTGCCCATCGTCGAGGAGGCGCCCGAGCTGGGCGTGGCCCTCGAGCTGGCCGGGGAAGGCAGCGCGCTGGTCGACGCGCCGGACGGGAGATAGGTCGTGGAGTCGCAGGTGTTTCCTCATCCTCCGGCCTCGCCGGTGCTCGCAGTGGCTCCTCCCCCGCAGCGGCGCAAGACCCGGCGCGAGCGGTTGCGCGAGGAGCTGCTCAACGCGCCCAATCTGATGACGCTGGGGAGGATCCTCTGCATCCCGGTATTCATGGGGCTCCTCGCCTACGAGAACCGGCGCAACTGCTTCCTCGCGGCGCTGGTCTTCGCGGCGGCCGCGATCTCCGACTGGCTGGACGGGTGGCTGGCGCGCGTCTCGAACAAGGTAACGACGCTGGGGAAGTTCCTCGACCCGCTGGCCGACAAGATCATCGTGCTCTCCGCGCTGGTGATGCTGGTGCGCCTGGGGCGCGTCCCGGTCTGGGTGGTGGTGATCGTCCTCGCGCGAGAGCTGCTGATCAGCGGCCTGCGCACCATCGCGATGAGCGAGGGTCTGGTGATCGCGGCGTCGCGGGGAGGCAAGTGGAAGACCTCCTTGCAGCTCTCCGGGATCATCGCGCTGATGGTGCACTACCACTTCCCCATCGACTATCTGCTCTGGACGGTGGTGACCGACTTCCACGCCGTCGGCCTGACGCTCCTCTACATCTCCCTCGTCCCCGGGATCACCTCGGCGATCGACTACGTCCGCGCCTTCTACACCCTGGAGACGGGCGAAGGCCGGTGAGCTCGCGCCATTGCTAGTCAGGCTCGAGAGGGAAGCGCGACCGGATGTCCTCGGGGATGCGGCGCGGGCGGCCGCGGTCCAGATCGAGGAATGCCCAGTCGGTGGTGGCGACGCAGAGCTCGGCGGAGTCGGAGGCGCGGAGGATGCGGGTGCGGCGGATGCTGCTCGCCGCGGCCATGCTGGCGACGCGTGTCTCGACGGAGAGCTGCTCGCCCACAAGAGCCGGGCGGAGGTAGCGGATCTCGTGGCTGCGCACGACCCAGACCTCGCGCCGCGCGAGGTAGGCGGCCTGGTCCAGCCCGACCGCGGTCGAGTGAGCCAGCGCCGCCTCCAGCACCCAGCGGAGGTAGATCAGGTTGCCGGCGTGGCCAAGCTCGTCGATGTCCTCGGGCCGCACCTCGACGAGATGCCGGTACGGCACCTCTACTTCTTCGTGCCGAACACGAGGGCCACGTAGACGGTGTTCGGTCCGAGCACCGGGTGATTGCCCTGGGCCAGGCCGATCCCGACGAGCTTCTCCTTGGTCGTGAGCACGATCTTCTCGTTGGCGACGTCGAGAGGATCGCCCTTGGCGCCGGAGAGCAGGTCGACGGTGCGGAAGCTCCGGTAGAGCGGCGAGACGAGCTGGCTGTGCCGCGCGTTGGAGATGTTGCCCCCGGAGGCGGCCAGCTCCTTCGCGTACTCCTCGGCGACCTTGCCCAGCGTCGGGTCGTCCCGGAGCGGCGGCGTGCCCGCCGAGGCGCGGCTGCGGTCGATGGCGTCGCGGAGCTTCCCGTGGACCGAGGCGACGTCCACTGGCGCCAGCTGGCGGACGAACAGCTCGGTCACCACCGCGGCCGGTCCGCCCTGGAGCGTGAACACCGTCACGCCGACGGCGCCGTGCGTGGCATCGCTGTTCATGTAGTTCGCGCGGTGGACGGGGCTGATCGAGAACCGGTCGTGGGCGCCCTGCGCGGTGCGCGCCTCGCCGGGGTTCTGCAGCACGAGTCCCGAGTTGATCCCGGCCTGCTTCAGGCGCTGGGTCACCTCCTGTTCGCTGGTCGCGCTCCCACTCCCGCGGGCGGAGGTTTGCGCGTCGCTTTGCGAGACGCTGCGCGCCACCTGCGCCACCTTGTCGTCCCAGGTCAAGGCGGCGATTCCTGCGGCGGACCGTTCGGCGTTGATCTGCTCGAAGACCGAGCCCTCCTCCTGCGCGCGGTCGGCGGAGGCCGCCGAACCGAGCGGCACCGAAGCGGGCGGGTCGATGCCGCAGAGGACGGGGAAGGCGGCGGCAACCCTCTGCGACCCCTGGCTCTCGGCGCGAATCTCGATCACCATCCGGCCGGTGCGCCCGCCGCAGCTGAGCGGCGCGCTCAGCTCCTTGC
>Ga0066710_100002450_pt1 | contig 14981 bp, 15 predicted proteins | sample GraSoiAngelo_159_FD_79666 | JGI IMG/M metagenome (GOLD analysis project Ga0066710, IMG submission 79666) | Grasslands soil microbial communities from the Angelo Coastal Reserve, California, USA - 14_1009_16_40cm | ecosystem: Environmental > Terrestrial > Soil > Grasslands | place: USA...
GCGCGGCGAGCGGCCCGAACGAATCGGTCACGCCGCACTCGAACCAGCAGATCATCCCGGCGCTGACGCCGGTCAGGATCACCCCGCGTTCCCACGCCTCGCGCATCATCCGGTCGACGCCGTGCACGCGCCACACCGCGAGCATGTTCGCGGTGTTCCCGCCGCCGACGTAGATGATGTCCTGGCTCGCGAGCAGGCTCGCGATGTCCGTGCGCGGCCGTCCGAAGAGATAGAGGTGGCTCGCCTCGGCCCGCCGGGCGAACGCGTCGTAGAACTTCGTCGTGTACTCCGGTGCGTCGCCGCTCGCGGTCGGAACGAAGCAGATCTTCGGGCGCGGCTTGCCCGCCAGCGCGAGCACGTACGCGTCGAGAGCCGAGCCGTCGGGCTCGACGCTGAAGCTGCCGCCGCCCATCGCGACGATCTGCTTGCGCCCCGGCGAGGGGGTCACTTGCGCGTCGGCTGGTGGCCCACCGAGTCGGCGTACTTCTCCGCCTCTTCGGGCGGCAGATACTGCGCCTCCCACTCGCGAACGCGATCGAACCCGGCGAACGTGTGCACGTCGCCGAGCGGATGGCGCTTGAACCGTTCGGCGAAGCGCTCCTCGGCCAGCGGGCCCTCGTCGCGAAGCGCGACGGCCAGGTCGTAGACCGCCTCGATGGTCGCGCGGAAGGTGGCGCCGGGGATGATCGTCACGGCGATCCCGAGCTCCTGCATCTGGGCGAGGCTGAATCGCGGGGACACGCCGGTCTGGTTGTAGAAGACCGGCCCCTTCACCTCGCGACACACGCGGCGCACTTCCTCGACGCTCGTCGGTCCCTCGACGAAGGCGAGATCGGCGCCCGCCGCGAGATACGCGTTGGCGCGGCGAATCGCCTCGTCGAGCGAGCCGCCGCTGGCGCCGCGCGCGTCGGTGCGGGCAACGAGGACGAAGTCCGGGTCGAGCTCGCGCCGAACGGCGTCCGCCGCCCGATATTTGCCCACGGCTTCGTCGATCGGGATCACGCGCCGGCCGGCGACGTGGCCGCACCGCTTGGGGATCACCTGGTCCTCGATGTGGATGCCGGCCACGCCGGTACCGATGTACTCGCGGACCGTGCGCATCACGTTGATCGCGTTGCCGTAGCCGTTGTCGGCGTCGGCGATGACCGGGACCGGCACGGCATTGGCGATGTAGCGCGCATTCAGGTGCATCTCGGTCATCGTCGCCAGGCCCGCGTCCGGCATCCCGAGCAGCGAGAGCGAGGTTCCGTAGCCGGTCATGTAGACCGCCGGAAACCCGACGTCGGCGAGGATTCGCGCGCTGAGCGCGTTGTAGCAGCCGGGGACGAAGAGCGTGTTGCCGGACTTCAGGAGCTGCCGGAGCCGCGAGGTCGCGCGCATCGTGTGTCCTCCTGGGCCTGAAAGGCCGATCCGATTGGGTGATACGCGCCCGGCTCGCGGGTGTCAAGGACGTCGGGCGGCGGCCGCGCGGCCTGATCTACGAGATCAGCGAGATCTTCGAACGGGACCTGAACAAGCGACTCAACACCGGGAACGTCAAGGTGCACGTCGCGATCGTCCCCATGTCCCACCACGAGTTCGTCCCCGCTCTCCGGGAGGGGCGGGGCGACATCGCCAGGCCCGGCGCCCCAACGCGAACCTCGCGCGAGCCGGCAAGCCGAAGGTGAAGATCAGGCCGGCGCCCGAGCACCTCGAGGCAACGCACCGAGCTCCTGGCGAGATACCTGAAGAACACCAGATGGGCGAAGGCAAGAAATACGGCGGAGAAGATCGGCCGGGAGACGGTGACCTACGTCTCCAACATCGACAAGTACTGTCTGGCGTATCAGATGCTGGCCGAGGAGCGCGCGGAGCGCGAGCGGGCCAAGGAGGGTGGCCAGGGCTCGCCTTGACAGACGCGCGCCCCAGCGCCTACTGTCCCGGGAAATCACGTCCCGCGGCCAACCACCCGGGACCCGGAGGACCGGATGACCACCCGTCGAGACTTCTTGACCCTGACCGCGGGGGCCCTCGCCGGCGCGACGCTCGGGACCGAGCGTGCCGGCGCCGCGCCCAAGGCCATGACCGTCGTCCGCGAGAGCTCCTTCATCAAGCCGTTCGACGACTATTTCGCCAAGACGCTCGCGACGGACTACGAGAAGCTGACGGGCATCAAGATCAACTACGAGGCCGTGAGCGTGGGCGGAATGCTCACGCGGCTCACGACGATCGCCGAGACGAAGTCGGGGCCGGAGATCGCGATGACGGCCCTCAACTGGCCACACCTCTTCGACGCGAGCCTCGTGGACCTCACCGACCTCGCGACCGAGATCGGCAAGAAGATCGGCCCCTGGCACGACAACATCCTCGACGCGGTGGTGGTCAACAAGAAGTGGAAGGCGCTGCCATGGGGCAACATCGGTCAGCTCGAGGTGTATCGCACCGACTGGTTCAAGGAGGCCGGCGTCAACAAGTTCCCCGATAACTGGGAGGACCTGCTGGCGGTCGGGCGCCTGCTCAAGAAGGCCGGCCATCCCTTCGGCTTCGAGCTGGGTCACGGCTTCGGCGACAACCACGGCTGGCTCTACCCGCTGTTCTGGTCCTACGGCGGCCGCGAGGTCGACAAGGATGGCAAGACCGTCCTCATCGACTCCGACGAAACCGCGAAGGCCGTCGACTTCTGCCGCCGGTTCTACAAGGAGACGATGTTCGAGGACGTGCTGGGCTGGACTGATGTGAACAACAACAAGGCGTTCTTCGGCGAGCAGATCTCCTGCACCAACAACGCGTCGTCGATCCTCGTGGTCGGCAAGCGTGATTTCCCCGAGATCGCCAAGGTCACCGACCACGGGATGAATCCGCAGGGTCCCAAGGGCCGATTCCACCTCCTCAATCCCGTTTCCCACGCCGTGCTGACCCACGCGCCGGACCAGGCGGCGGCCAAGGCGTTCCTGCGCTGGCTCTACGACGACAAGCAGCTGTCGCGCTGGCTCACGTCCGGGGACGCCTACTATGCGCCGTTCCTCAACGGCTACGAGAACCACCCGATGTGGGGTCCCGAGCCGCGTTACCTGCCCTACAAGGAGTCGCTGAAGACGTCGCGGCTGCACGGGTGGCCGGGGCCGCCGAGCCACGCCATGTCGGAGAGCGTGGCCAAGTACGTGCTCGTCGACATGTTCGCCAAGGCATGCCGCGGCGACTCGACGAAGGACGTCATCGCGACGGCCGCGGCCCAGCTGAAGCAGATCTACAAAGCGAAGTAGCCCGCGATGTCGGTCCGGCCGGCGACACTCGCGCGGACCGCCCCGGTCTCCGCCGGGCGGTCGGCGCTGCGCAGCTTCCTCGAGCGCGAAGGGATCTTCGGCTGGCTCATGCTGGCGCCCGGCGTCCTCTTCCTGCTCGCGTTCGTCGCCTACCCGTTCTTCTACGGCATCTTCTTGAGCCTGGAAGACCGGCGGGTCGCCAGCCCGGGCACGTTCGTCGGCTTCGCCAACTTCGTGACGCTCGCCCACGACGCGGTCTTCTGGCAGGTCGTCCGCAACACGTTCATCTACGTGACCGTCACGACGGTGCTCAAGCTCGCGGGCGGCCTCGGGATGGCGCTGGTCATGAACCAGGCGTTCCGCGGCCGCAACCTGGTCCGCGCCTTCCTGCTGCTTCCCTTCATCGTGCCGACCGCGCTGTCGACGGTGGCCTGGATGTGGATCCTCGATCCCACCTTCAGCGTCGTCAACTGGCTGCTCGTGCACGGCAAGCTCATCACGAGCGGCTATTCGTTCCTGGGCAACGCCACGTTGGCGATGGGATCGCTGATCGTCGTCAACACGTGGCGGGGCATGCCGTTCTACGGCATCACGTTGCTCGCCGGCCTGCAGACGATCTCGTACGAGCTCTACGAGGCGGCCGCGATCGACGGCGCCACCGGGGTCCAGCGGTTTCTCTACGTCACCCTGCCGGTCATCAAGCCGGTGCTGATCATCGTGACGATGTTCTCGGTGATCTTCACGTTCGGCGACTTCCAGCTCATCTACGCGCTCACCCACGGCGGGCCGGCCAACGCGACCCATGTCTTTTCGACGTGGTCCTTCGACATCGGCATGTCGGCCGGGCAGCTCGGGATGGGGGCCGCGGTGGCGCTGGCGATCCTGCCGGCGCTGGCCCTGCTGATCGTGGCGCTGACGCTCTATCTACGCCGGGAATAGGCATCATGGTGGGCGGGCGAACGATCGGCGGACGAATTCTTCGGCTCTACCTGCCGCTGGCGATGTTCATCGTCGGCATGCTGTTCCCGTTCTACTGGATGCTGATCACCTCGATCAAGCCGAACCGTGAGCTCTACAACGCGAAGATCATGCCGCTGATCGTCTACCAGCCGACGCTCAAGCACTACGTCGACCTCCTGTACGAGACGAACTTCCTCACGTGGACCTACAACACGATGCTGGTCGCGATCGTCACCACGGTCGTGTCCCTGGTCATCGGCACGATGATGGCCTATCCCCTCGCGCGGATGCGCTTCCCCGGCACGGCCGTGGTCGCCATCGGCGTCGCCGCGACATATCTGGTGCCCCAGCCGCTGCTCTTCATCCCGATGTCCGACATCATCAACCGCCTCGAGCTCGGCAACACGCTGACGGCGGTCATGCTGACGTACCCCACGCTCCTGATCCCGTTCAGCGCGTGGCTCCTGATGGGCTACTTCAAGAGCGTGCCGCGTGAGCTGGAAGAATCCGCTCGGATCGATGGCGCGAGCCGGTTTCAGGCGATGACCCGCATCATCCTGCCGCTCTGTACGCCGGGACTCCTCTCGGCCGGCATCTTCGCCTTCACGCTGGCCCAGAACGAGTTCCTGTACGCGCTGATCTTCCTGGCCAAGAGCGACGTGCGCACGGTGCCGATCGGCGCGATCACCGAGCTGATCCGCGGCGACGTCTTCTACTGGGGCCAGCTCATGGCGGCGGCGCTGCTCGGCTCGGTCCCGGTCGCGGTCATCTACTCGTTCTTCGTGGAGTACTACGTGGCCGGCCTGACCGCCGGCTCCGTGAAGGGATAGCGGCGACGCCGCCGGGCACCGGAGAGCGTCGCGGGCGACGTGGCGCCCGCGAATCGCTCTGGGGTATCATCCCGGGACCGGAGGTATTACCTATGCAGTCGCTCGGGTTTCCCACGCGGCGGCTCGCGGTGCTCGCGCTCCTGTCCAGCATGACTTTGATCGCGACCGGCGCGGCCGCACAGACGCCCGCCCCGGCGCCGGCCAGCGCACCCGCCGCGAAGACCGGGCTCCCGCCAGTCGGCACGGTCAGCAAGACGTGGACGGGCGATTTCGACGGCATGGTCAAGCGGCGAGTGATTCGGGTCCTCGTTCCATACTCGAAGACCTTCTACTTCGTCGATCGCGCCATCCAGCGCGGCCTGTCCTACGAGGTGACGCAGCTCCTCGAAGCGGATCTCAACAAGAAGCTCAAGACCGGAAACATTCGTCTCCACGTGGTGTGCATCCCCGTCACCCGGGGCGAGATGATCCCGCACCTTCTCGAGGGGCGAGGGGACATCGCCATGGGCAATCTGACGATCACCCCCGAGCGCCTGAAGCAGGTGGACTTCACCGACCCCACCGGGCGCAACGTCGTGGAGATCGTGGTCGCCGGGCCGAGCGCCGAGCCCATCCTAACCGTGGAGGACCTGTCGGGGAAGGACGTCTACCTGCGCAAGTCCTCGAGCTACTACCAGAGCATCCAGACGCTCAACGCCGAGCTCGCGAAGGCGAAGAAGGCGCCGGTGAAAGTCCGGCTGGCGCCGGAGAATCTCGAGGACGAGGACGTCCTCGAGATGGTGAACGCCGGCCTCGTCAAGATGACCATCGTCGAGGACTACCTCGCCAACTTCTGGAAGCAGATCTTCACCAAGCTTGCCCCCCACCCCACTGTGACAGTCCGCACCGGCGGAGAGCTCGGCTGGATGATCCGCAAGGACAGCCCGAAGCTCAAGGAAGAGCTGAACGTCTTCGTCGCCCGCTTGATGAAGTCGGGGCAGCGCAGCGACATCCTGGCGAGGTACCTGAAAAACACCAAGTGGGCGAGGGGGGCGACATCGCCGGAGGACGTCAAGAGATTCCAGCAGACGATCGCGCTCTTCCACAAGTACGGAGACCGCTACGACTTCGATTACCTGTTGCTGATGGCGCAGGGCTATCAGGAGTCGCAGCTCCGTCAGGAGGCCCGGAGTCCCGTCGGGGCGATCGGGGTCATGCAGGTCATGCCAGCCACGGGCAAGGACATGAAGGTCGGCGACATCAACGAGACCGAGCCCAACATCCACGCCGGGGTCAAGTTCCTGCGCGCCATGAGGACCGAGTACTACGACAAGGAGCCGATGGATCCCCTCAACAAGGGGCTCTTCACCTTCGCCGCCTACAACGCCGGCCCCGGGCGCGTCCGAGGGCTGCGCCGGACCGCGGCCGAGCGCGGCCTCGACCCCAACGTCTGGTTCAACAACGTCGAACTGGTCGCGGCGGAGAAGATCGGCCGCGAGACGGTGACGTACGTCTCCAACATCTACAAGTACTATCTCGCGTATCAGATGGTCGAGGAGGAGCGCGCCGAACGCGAGAAAATCAAAGAAGCCGTCAAAGGCGGCACCGGCAAGTAGCGCGATGAAGATCGTCCGCGCGGGCACCCTGATCGACGGCACCGGGGCTCCCCCGGTTCGCGATGCGGTGATCCAGATCGACAACGGCCGGATCGGGGCCGTGACGACGGGCGGGCCGGGTACCGACTGGCCGTCCGGCACCGAGGTGATCGACGCGTCGGGCCTCACCGTGCTGCCCGGGCTCATCGACTGCCACGACCATCTCGCCTTCCACGGCTACGAGCTCGCGAAGCGCTGGGGTCTCGACGAGCCGCGCTCGACCTGGCATCTGCGGACGGCCACCGTCGCGCGGCAGATCCTCGAGTCCGGCTACACGGCGATCCGTGACGCCGGCGGGCTCGACACGGGCTTCCGCGTCGCCATCCAGGAAGGCTTGATTCCCGGCCCTCGACTCGTGCTCTCGCTCGCGATCATCTCGCCGACCGGCGGCCTCGGCGACCGCGTGAGCCCGTCCGGCCACCGCGCTCCGGCCGACAACGATCCGTGCCTGCCGTCGAGCGTCGCCGACGGCGTCGAGGCCGTGCGGACGACCGTTCGCACCATGGTCCGCGCCGGCGCCGACGTGATCAAGTGCGCGACGACCGGCGGCGCCAGCTCGCGCGCCGGCCACGGCCCGAAAGACTCGGAGTTCACGCTCGAGGAGATGAAGGCGCTCGTCGATGAGGCGCACTCGCTCGGCCGTCGCGTGATGTGTCACGCGCTCGGCGGAGCCGGACTGCGCGTCGCGATCGAGGCGGGCGTCGATTCGATCGAGCACGGCTGCTATCTCGACGAGGATCGTGAGCTGATCCCGACGATGGCCGAGCGCAACGTCTTCTACGTCCCGACCCTGACCGTGTACGAGTATCACCGCGAGTCTCCCGCCCCGCACGTGCGCGAGCGCGCCCACGCCCTGCGCGCGCACCACGTCGAGAGCGTCGGGCGCGCGCTCGCGGCGGGCGTGAAGGTCGTGGCCGGCACCGACGCCGGCGGCCACGGCCATCCGAGCAACGCGCTCGAGCCCGCGCTGCTGGTTTCAGCCGGAATGACGCCGATGCAGGCGCTCCAGGCCGCGACGGGCCGCGCGGCCGAGTGTCTCGGGCTCGCGGCGGAGATCGGCACGATCGAGAAGGGCAAGTGGGCCGATCTCGTCTTCGTCGAGGGCGACCCGCTGCGGGATATTACCGTGCTCCAGGACAAACGCCGTATCAAGCGTGTGATCAAGGGCGGCGTGACGGTCCGCGGCTAGCGCAGGCGAGCGCACGAGTAATAGTCATCGCCTGCCGGCGACTGCCCAAGAGAGAGGCAATCGCGTCGACGTCGATCCGGGCTGCCGGCGATTGAAGTAAATAGAACCATGACTTAGTCACCTCTCCCCCTTGGCTTGGTCCTTGCTGATTCCCCTGTCTCCCGGGTGTCGTTCGAATGCGCACCCGGGTGGAAATCTCCTCGAGAAGGAGCCGGAATGAAGGAGCGCGCCGGACAACTCGATCGCCGGGAACTCTTGCTGGGCTTCGCGGGAGCCGGGGCGCTCGGCGCGCTCGCGGCCGTCGGTCGGGCGCTCGCGGCCGACAAGCTGGTTGTGGGCGTCATCTACGTCGGCCCCCGCGACGACTACGGATACAACCAGGCGCAGGCCCAGGCGGCCGCCGCCGTCAAGAAGATGCCGGGCATTACCGTCGTCGAGCAGGAAAAGGTGCCGGAGACGACCGACGTGCAGAAGACGATGGGCTCGATGATCGAGCAGGACGGCGCGACGCTCCTGTTCCCGACGTCGTTCGGCTACTTCGACCCGCACATCCTCCGCATGGCCGAGAAGTATCCCAAGGTTCGCTTCGCCCACTGCGGCGGTCTCTGGACCAACGGCAAGCATCCGAAGAACGTCGGCAGCTACTTCGGCTACATCGACGAGTGCCAGTACCTGAACGGTGTCGTCGCCGGCCATACGACCAAGACGAAGAAGCTCGGCTTCATCGCGGCCAAGCCGATTCCACAAGTATTGCGGAACATCAACGCGTTCTCGATGGGCGCCCGCACGGTCGACCCGAAGATCACGACGCAGCTGATCATCACCGGCGACTGGTCCTTGCCGGTCAAGGAAGCGGAGGCGGCCAACAGCCTGATCGACCAGGGCGTGGACGTCGTCACCTGTCACGTCGACAGCCCGAAGGTGGTCGTGGAGACCGCGGAGCGCCGGGGCATCTTCGTCTGCGGCTATCACGCCGACCAGTCGGCGCTGGCCCCCAAGGGCTATCTGACCGGCGCCGAGTGGAGCTGGACCACGCCGTACACCACGCACGTGAAGGACGCGATGGCCGGCAATCCGATGAACAACTTCATGCGCGGCGGCCTGAAGGAAGGCTTCGTCAAGGCCGGCGCCTACGGCCGCGCGGTGGGCGACCAGGCGCGCAAGAACGCCGACACGATCAAGGCGCAGATGGTGAAGGGCGACTTCGTGATCTTCAAGGGCCCGCTGAAGGACAACGCGGGCAACACCGTCATCGCCGCGGGAAGCGCGCACAAGCAGACCGACGTGGTGCTCGAGCAGATGAACTATCTGGTCGAGGGCGTGATCGGCAAGGTCTGACCTCGCGGCGATGGCGTCCGACCGCTCGGGTCCGTGGCGCCGCGCCGCCGAAGCGCTGGTGATTCCGATCGCGGCGCTGGCGGCGGCGATGGTGGTCTTCGGGCTCTTCATGGCCGCGCTCGGGCAGAACCCGCTCGAGATCTACGCGCTGATCTACAAGGGCGCCTTCGCCAGCGCCTTCTCCTGGCAGAACACGCTCTCGCGGGCGGCGCCGCTCGTCCTCACGGCGCTCTGCGTCGCGCTTCCCGCGCAGGCGGGCCTGATGGTGATCGGCGGCGAGGGGGCGGTGGTGCTCGGCGGGCTCATCGCCGCCATCGTCGGCCATCTCCTGAGCGGCGCCGCGCCGACCGGCGTGAAGGTGGCGATGGTCCTGGCCGGCATGGCGATCGGCGGGATCTGGATCGCCCTGGCCGGCGCGCTCCGCCAGTATCGCGGGGTCAACGAGACGATCTCGAGCCTCTTGCTGACGTACGTCGCCGTCGCGCTCTTCAACCACTTCGTCGAGGGGCCGCTGCGCGATCCGTCGAGCCTCAACAAGCCCTCGACCACGCACATCGGCGACGTCAACATGATCGGCAGCCTCCCCGGCCTCGACATCCACTGGGGCCTCGCCTTCGGCATCGGGTTCTGCGTGGCCATGCACGTGCTCGTGCGCTACACCACGTACGGGTTCGCGCTGCGCATCGTCGGCGGCAACCCGCGCGCGGCGCGTCTCGCGGGTCTGCCGGTCACAAGGCTCGTGCTCACGGTGTGCGGCCTGGGCGGCGCGGCCGCGGGGCTCGCCGGTGCCGTGGAAGTCGCCGCGGTCCACGGCAGCGCCAACGCGTCGCTGATCGCGGGCTACGGCTACGCCGGGATCGTCGTCGCGTTCATCGCCCGCCAGAATCCGCTCGCGATCGTGCCGGTGGCGGTGCTCGTGGGCGGGCTCTCCGCGTCGGGCGGAATGCTGCAGCGGCGGCTCGACCTGCCGGATGCGACCGTGCTCGTCCTGCAAGGCATCGCCTTCATGCTCATCCTCGGCAGCGAAGCGCTCTACGGCCGGCTCAAGCTCTTCCGAGCCCGGGTCGCGTGACCGTGGTCGAGCTCGGGTGGTGGGGCGTGCCGATCGGCGTCCTGGGCGGAGCGATCCGGATCAGCACGCCGTTTCTGTTCGTGAGCCTGGGCGAATGCATCACCGAGCGGAGCGGACGCATCAACCTCGGCCTCGAGGGCATTCTCGTGATGGGCGCGATGAGCGGCTACGCCGTGTCGTACACGAGCGACAACCCGTGGCTCGGCGTCCTCGCGGCCGGCGGCGCCGGGCTGCTGCTCGGCCTTCTCCACGGTCTCGCGTGCAACCTGCCCCGGGTCAACGACATCGCGGTCGGCATCGGGCTCATGCTGTTCGGCACCGGGCTCGCGTTCTTCCTGGGCAAGCCGTACGTCCAGCCCAAGGCGCCGACCTTGCCGGGGATTCCGCTCGGGGCGTGGAGCGACTCGCCGCAGATTCGTGCGGCGCTTCAGGTGAACCCGCTCTTCCTGATCGGCCTGGCGCTCGCCGTCGGGCTCGGCTGGGCGCTCCGCAACACGCGCTGGGGGCTCGTGGTCCGCATCGTCGGCGACAGCTCCGACGCCGCGCGGGCCATGGGCTACGCGGTGGCGCGCGTGCGCACGCTCTCGACCGCGCTCGGCGGCTTTCTCGCCGGGATCGGCGGCTCGTTCTTATCACTGTATTATCCCGGCAGCTGGAGCGAGGGACTGTCGAGCGGACAGGGACTGATGGCGGTGGCGCTCGTGATCTTCGCGCGCTGGAACCCGATCCGGTGCTTCTACGCCGCGCTGCTCTTCGGCGGCGCGGGCGCGCTCGGCCCGGCGCTCCAGTCGGTCGGCGTCACATCCGGTTACTATCTCTTCAACGCGGCACCGTACATCGTGACACTCGGCATCATGATCGCGACATGCTCGCCGCGTCGGACACTGGCGGGCGCGCCCGGGGAACTTAGCATCAACCGATGAGCGTGAGCCGCCAGTCCGGCCTGTTCATGCGCGATCATCGACCGAAGCCGGGCGGGTGGCGCAGGGACCGGCCCCTGCGACAGGCCCCGCCCGCCTCGAGCGTGAGATCGCGCATGAACAGGCCGGACTGGCGGCTCATGCGCATTTGGTTTTGCTTAGGACGGAGGAGGCACCGCTGAGATGACGCAGCCCGCTGGGCGCTTCGTGAAATCGGATCCGTATCCGTGGCCGTATAACGGGGACCTGCGTCCGGAGAACACGGCGCTCGTCGTCATCGACATGCAGACCGACTTTTGTGGGATCGGTGGGTATGTCGATCGCATGGGGTACGATCTGTCGCTGACGCGGGCGCCGATCGAGCCGATCCGCACGGTGCTGGCGGCGGCGCGGGCCCGTGGCTTCCACGTGATCCACACGCGCGAGGGGCATCGGCCGGACCTGTCCGATCTTCCCGCGAACAAGCGCTGGCGCTCACGGCGGATCGGCGCCGGGATCGGCGATCCCGGACCGTGCGGGCGCATCCTCGTCCGCGGCGAGCCCGGGTGGGAGATCGTTCCCGAGCTGGCGCCGAATTCCGGCGAAGCCGTGATCGACAAGCCGGGCAAGGGCTCGTTCTGCGCGACCGACCTCGAGCTGATCCTGAGAACGCGCGGCATCCAGAACCTCGTGCTCACCGGGATCACCACTGATGTCTGCGTCCACACGACGATGCGCGAGGGCAACGACCGCGGCTTCGAGTGCCTGCTGCTCGAGGACTGCACCGGCGCGACGGACTACGGCAACTACAAGGCCGCGATCAAGATGGTCACGATGCAGGGCGGCGTCTTCGGCGCCGTGTCGCGCTCCACCGATTTCATCGCGGCCATCCGAGAGCCGGCTTGATGCCGGTTGCCGGCGCGCGGTCGAGCGGTCAGGGCCGAGCGGTGGACGTCGAAGTGCTGGGCATGACGAAGCGCTTCGGCGCCCTCACCGCCCTCGACGGCGTGTCCCTTCGCGTCGAGGCGGGCTCGTTCATGGCGCTCCTGGGCGAGAACGGCGCCGGCAAGAGCACCCTGGTGAAATGTCTGGTCGGCTATCATCAGCCGGACGCCGGCGAAATCACCGTGGCCGGTCGCGAGCGTGACATCCGATCGCCGCACGACGCCCACGCGCTCGGCATCGGCATGGTGTACCAGCATTTCACCCTGGTGCCGAGCATGACGGTGGCGGAGAACCTCGTGATGGCGCGCGACGAGGTGCCCGCGGTCGTCAACTGGCAGGCCGAGTGGAGCCGCCTCACCGCGTTCATGGCCACGGTTCCGTTCCGGCTCGACCTCGATCGGCCGGTCTCGCGGCTCGCCGCGGGCGAGAAGCAGAAGGTCGAGATCCTGAAGCAGCTCTACCTCCGGCGGCGGTTCATGATCCTCGACGAGCCGACCTCCGTGCTCACGCCCGCCGAGTCCGGCGAGGTGCTCGGCATGCTGCGGGCGATGACGCGCGCCGGCGAGGTCACCGTGCTGATGATCACGCACAAGCTCCGCGAGGTGATGGCCTTCGCCGACGACGTCGCGGTGCTGCGGCGGGGCAAGCTCGTCGGCAAGGGACGGACCGCCGCGCTGACGCCGGGCGTGCTGGCCGAGTTGATGGTCGGCACCCGCGAGATCCCTCGGTCGCACGCGAGGAAGGCCGGGGGGCCGGTCGAAGCCGGCGTGCCGAGCCTCGTCATCCAGGATCTCAAGGTCGAGGACGACGCCGGGCGCCTCGCCGTGGACGGGTTGAGCCTCACCATCCGCGCCGGCGAGATCGTGGGGGTCGCGGGCGTCTCAGGCAATGGCCAGCGCGAGCTGGTCGAAGCGCTCATCGGCCAGCGCCCGACGGCCGGAGGCGAGATCCTCGTCGGCGGCGAGCCCTTCCGCGCCACGCGCGCCGAGATCCGCCGTCACCACGTGTTCAGCCTGCCGGAGGAGCCGCTGCGCAACGCCTGCGTGCCCGCCATGAGCGTCGCCGAGAACTTGAGCTTGCGAAACTTCGACCGGCCACCCCAGTCGTCGGGGCCGTGGCTACGGCGCGGCGCGCTCCGCGCTCAGGCCGAGCGCTGGATCCGCGCGTTCGGCGTGAAGACGCCGAGCGCCGACGCGCCGATGACCACGCTCTCCGGCGGCAACGTCCAGCGCGCGGTCCTCGCGCGCGAGCTGTCCGAGCCGGTCTCGGTGCTGATCGCCGCCAATCCCGTCTTCGGGCTCGACTTCGCCGCGGTGGCCGAGATCCACGACCGGATCCTGGCGGCGCGAAATGGAGGCGCCGCCGTCCTGCTGGTCAGCGAAGACCTCGACGAGCTGCTCGAGCTCTCCGACCGCATCACGGTCATCTTCGACGGACGCATCGTGCACGAGTCCGCGACCGCAAAGGCCGACATCACCGTCATCGGTCGCTGCATGGCCGGCCACCACGCGGCGGCGCCGGCGCCCGCACCCGCCCGTGCCTGAGATTGCGGCGCGGCCCTACGCATACTCGTTCGAGCCCGCCACCACGGCGCTGGTCGTGATCGACATGCAGCGCGATTTCATCGAGCGCGGCGGCTTCGGCGAGGCCCTGGGCAACGACGTGAGTCGTCTGGCGGCGATCGTCCCGACCGTGCGAGAGCTGCTGGCGTGGGCGCGCGCTCACGGGATCCGCGTCGTGCACACGCGCGAAGGCCACCGTCCCGATCTCGCCGACTGCCCGCCGGCCAAGCGGCAGCGAGGCCGGCCGTCGCTTCGGATCGGCGACGCCGGGCCAATGGGCCGCATCCTGGTCGATGGCCAACCCGGCAACGACATCGTCCCGGTGCTCGCCCCGCGCCCCGGCGAGACCGTCATCGTCAAGCCCGGCAAGGGCGCCTTCTTCGCCACCAAGCTCGACGTCCTGCTGCGGTCGCAGCGGATCACCCATCTGATCCTCGGCGGCGTCACGACGGAGGTCTGCGTGCAGACGACGATGCGCGAGGCCAACGACCGCGGCTACGACTGCCTGCTGGTCGAAGACGCGACCGAGAGCTACTTCCCCGAGTTCAAGCAGGCCACGCTCGCGATGGTCCACGCGCAGGGCGGCATCGTCGGGTGGACGGCGGCGTTCGCCGCCGTGCGCGCGTCCCTGCCGTGACAGAAGCGCGGCGCCAGGCTGGGTAGGTTTTCCGGGCCGTGGAGATTATTCTGTAGGCTCAAGTCGCGGACTGGATTGATTCATGGAGCCGTGGCCGAGTGCTACGCGTCCCAGCATCGTCGGGGCGCATCGGTAACCGCCACGGGCGCAGTGCGGCTACGCTCGGGAGGACGAATGGACAAGCCGCGCATCTTCGTAGGCTCGTCAGGAAAACAGGGGAAGCTGCTGCAGGCGCTGACACGCGGTCTCGAAGACGTCGCGCACGTAGAACCCTGGACGACATCCTTCACTCCTGGGACCACCACCCTGGAGCGCCTCCTCGAGCTCGCGCATGAAGTCGACTTCGCCGCCTTCGCGTTCGCTCGGGACGACTGGACGACCAACACGACGTCCGCATCTCCTCCCACGGAATCCGGCCAGGCTTCTCCGCGGGACAACGTCGTCTTCGAAGCCGGCCTTTTTGGTGGAACCCTTGGAATGCGCCGAACCTTCATTCTGCATGCGACCGGTGCGAAACTTCTGAGCGATCTCCTCGGCCTCACGTGCGTACGGTACGGCGAAGCTACGAGCGCTGCCGAGATGTGAGTCGTCAACCAGAAGCTCCGGCAGGCGATCGAGAGCGAGGGCCGTGTCGCCATCATGGAAGGACTGTGGTTGCAATTGTCACTGACGA
>Ga0066710_100002451_pt1 | contig 14980 bp, 10 predicted proteins | sample GraSoiAngelo_159_FD_79666 | JGI IMG/M metagenome (GOLD analysis project Ga0066710, IMG submission 79666) | Grasslands soil microbial communities from the Angelo Coastal Reserve, California, USA - 14_1009_16_40cm | ecosystem: Environmental > Terrestrial > Soil > Grasslands | place: USA...
GGGCGGGACGGAAGCGACAGTCCAGCCGGGGTCTGCCAGTGCGAGAGTCTTACTGGTCGAGCTTCTGCCGGCGAGCTGACGAGTCTTCTACATCGTCGTTCCCGATCGACTGGAAACCTGTCGCACGTTAACCCACGAGTGGGAGCCACCCGCGTTCGTCCCGGACCAGCCAGACTGTTTCAACATTGCGGACGTAGAGTCCCGTCTTCCGCTCAGATGTTGAAGCAGGGTCGGAGGCAGTCTCTGCCCCCCTTTGCTTCGCCAGAACCCGCCGCTTTTATGTCTGGTTGTTCGGTGCGGTGCGTTGTTCGCGCACCCAACCCGACGCGCTCGTCATTCGGGGAGGATCGGACGCCACTCCTCGAACCAGCGCTCGATCTCCGCGAACTCGATCAGCACCCACTCGGCGCCCTCGCTCAGCCAGGCCATGGCGGCCCAAGACACGCGGTTCGCGAAGCGTGCGTACTCGGCGGTCTCGAAAAGCGTGTTCAGCTCACGCTCCGAGGGCAACTGCCGACCCGCGAGAGACAGCGCCTCCCGGTACCGACACAGGATCCATGACCGCTCGGCCGGCGGAAATCGCATGAGGAATGTCGAAAGATCGTAGGTAAGCGGTCCGACGCCGACGTGGTCCCAGTCGATGAGGCGGACGCGAACGCCATCGGCGGTCACCGTCGCTACCGCGTTCTCTCGCCAGAGGTCGCCGTGCAGGAGCGTGTCCGGCCCGCCCGCTTGCGTAAAGATCTCCGCCCTCCTTGGCGTATCGCTCACCAGGGGAGAAAGCCGCGCGAGCAGGCGATCGCGCAGCCGTTGCAGTTCGCTCCTCGCGTATCGGTCACGGCCCAGGTCCTCGAGGCCGCGGATCGCATCGCCCAGGTTCGACGTGAAGAAGTTCAGGCCGAGGTCCTTGCCGTAGTGGCGGACCTCAGGCAGCAGCGCGTGGCCGGTTCCCCGCAGGTGCAGCGAGGCGATGAGGTCGACGGTCGCGGCGATGCGCGGTCGCTCGGGGGTCCGCTCGAGCGTGTCGTCGCCCAGGTCCTCGTAGATCTGCCAGACCCACCTCCCTTGCCGATCCGCGGCCGTCGCGAGCAGGCGCGCGCAGCGATCGCCAAGCCGCAATGCCGGCAGCCAGCGGTCCGCGACCAATCGATTCAGCTCTGCGATCGTCGGTTCGCTGCGCTTGAGGATCAGCGAATCGACCGTGCGGCTCGCATCCAGGCGGAGCCGGTACACGCGGCGCTTGAGCAGCACGAGCTCGGGTGCCCATCCGGCGGAGTCGTCCTCGCCTAGGATCGTGCGGAGAGCGGCGGTCAGCTCGGCGGCTCCTGGCTCGTCTCTCTCCTCGAGCGCGTGGCGAAGGTCGTCGGCGCCGACCGCGGCGCTCATACCGCTTTCGCCGTTGCCGGCCGGCCGATCGGCCGGTCCAGCGCGTGCTCCAGCATGCGCGTGACGACGCGCGCCGCGTCGAAGTGCTCTTCCGCGAGCGCACGGGCCAAGCGGCACTGCCTCTCGTAGTCGGACTCCACGCGTGCCAGCGCCCGTGCGGCATCGTCGACGTTCCTGAACCGGAAGACACCCTCCGCGTCGGGCAGGAAGCGATTCGGACCCGTGTCCTGCACGATCGCGGGCTTTCCGCTCGCCAGGTAGCAGGCGGTGCGGTCGCTGATCCAACCGGTCACGAGCTCGACATACACCGGCTTTGCGTAGCTGAACTCGCCACGCGATTGTTGGATGTACGCGCGGTACTCCTTGGGCGTCGCGCTCACGTCCCAGGCTTCCCGGAGCCGCCAGCCGAGAGGCGCCAGGCGCGCGCGCCACTCCTCATATCGGCGCCCGAGACTGATCGCCTGCTCGAGTGGGACCGTGGTCTGCGCCGGTAGCCCCGCGAACTGGAGGAACCCGGTCAGCTTGTCGTTGCTGAGCTCCTTCTCGCCGAAGCGGACCGTCCCGCCCCACCAGTGCGCGACCGTCGTGTACGGCGCGTCGGGCTCCGCTCGCACCGGCGGCCACTCGGGAAGAAAAACGGGTGGTGGCGTGTGCTGCCACTCGAGGCCGCAGTCCGGGAACTTAGCCGCGGGTGTGCCGACCGTTTCTCCGACGCTCAAGTAGACATCGTGCGGCGCCACGCGCAGCTCGCCAGTCGTCATCCAGATCTGCAGCAGTCCGGGGTCGGTGTCGATGAAGGCGGACCTTCGGAAGCGACCTACGACGCTCGCCGGCAAGGAATGCCACAGGTTGAGCAGGAGGTCAGCCTCCGCGGCGGCGTCGAGGTCCAGGCAGCCCTCAGTAAGCACGCGGGGAAGGGGCTCGCCGTTCAAGGGGAAGAGCGCGATCGCGTCCGCGAAGCCGTACGGTTCGAGTCTTGCCTTGAGCGTCGCCAGGGAGTTCTCTGCATCAGTGGCGTGTCGCCGCCGCCGCGCGATCGCCTTCTCGCTGAGGTCGAGCCCTTCGAGCCAGATGACGCGGCATCCGGCGGCGCGTAGACCGAGCGCCCAGTTGAGATAGACCCAGAGATGCCCGCCGCCCTCTCGGTACTCGATCGTGCGCGCGGGGGCGAGGCAGACCGTGACGCTCACGTGTGTTCCGTTGTCGATGCCAACTCGCGTTGAACGGCGGACTCGAACACTGGCTCGCCGCGAGCGGCGCGCACCGCCGCCGCATACAGGTATCTCGCCACACGCAGCGGCGCGTCCGGAACGCCCATGAAGCCGGGAATGCTGTTCATATCGACGACGTACGGGACTCCCCCGCGTTCGATGATGTCGACGCCATAGAGGTCGATGCCGAAGGCGTGGCCGCATCGCAGCACCACCCGGCGCAGCTCCGGGGTGGGCGTGAATGGCTCGCCAGACTTGCCGTCTTCGGCATCGAGCTGCACGTCTCTCTTCACGCCGAAGACGCGGCCGCCGATCGCGAACATTTTCAGCTCGTGACCCTCCGGCGGGATGTAGCGCTGCGCGAACATCGGTTCTTTCCGCGCCGGAAGATCCGCCAGCTCGGAGGCTTTCGAGATGATCCTGACGCCATGGCCATCCCAGCCACGGACCGGCTTCACGATCAGGGGTCCGGTCTCGAGCAGGGGGGCCACGCTGATCGGCTCCGAGAAGACATAGGTGTCGGGCAGCGGAGCTCCGGCGCGCTGAAGCACTCGGAAGGTCACGATCTTGTCGGACAGCGCCAGCGTCACCGGATAGGGATTCACGATCGTAGCGCCTTGGGCGTGTAGGACTCCGGCGAGGCTGACGGCGAGCCCGCTCATCTGCTTCAGGACATAGAGGTCGTGTTGGACGCGCAGCCCTGCGAGGTCCGTCGGCCCGGCGAGCGGGTGGACGACGTCGACGATCGCGCCCGCCTCCATGAGCGCTCGCATGACGAGCGGCACGGAACTCCGCGTCTCCGGACTGAACGCACGCGTCAAGAACCCGATCCGCACTTTCGTCATCTGGAAGGCACCTGCGGGCGCGACGATCGGTCTTGACCTCCGCGAAGCGTGCGCACTCGGGCGAGCTCCCGGAACCCGATGAGCTCGATCTCACGCTCGACGATGGCTCGACGCGCCTTCGCATCGCACAGCGTCGCGAGCTCCACGTCGCGCTCCGCGGCGTAGCTCGACGGAAATCCAGGCTCCACGTGACCCGGATGGCAGGCCAGCTCGGTCACGCCAGAACGGACCCCCTCGTCGAGCAGGCGGATGAACGATTCGACCCCGATCTGCTCGAGATGGGTCTCGCCACCCCATTGCCCGTAGAACTTCGAGACGTGGCGGATCTCGGAGTGGCCCCGCACCGGCACCGCGCTGCGCCGGGCCCACGCGAGCACGTAGGGGAGCAGCCGCGGGTCATGGTGCGCGTTATGGTGCGCATCAAGATGGGTGGGAATGCCGCCGACGAGCTCCCGAAACCGCGTGACCTGCCGCTCGATCTGCGCCGGGACGCGTTCGTGATCGTCCGTGGAAAGCTCCAGATGTAATCCCACGCTCAGGACTGGGCACTCCCGAGCGAGGGCGGCCGCCGCCTCGCTCGCCGGCCTATTCACCATGAGGCTCGCGCTCGTGAGGATGCCGAGACGGTGTGCCTCGACGATCCCCAGGTTGACGCCGGGAGTCAGGCCGAAGTCGTCGCCGGTGATGATGAGCCACTTCACGAGCGTGTCCCTGTCCTGTCCGCCCGCTCGAGCCGTTCGGCGCGGCTTGTGGCCAGGGCCCGCTCCAAGACCCGGGCGACGACGCGTCGGGCGTCGAACTCTTCGGCGAGCGAGCGCGCATGCCGAGAATGGCGCGCGTAGTCCGATTCCGCTGCGGACAGCGCCCGGACGGCTTCGTCCATGTTTCGGAAGCGGAAGAGGCCCTCGGCATCCGGCAACAGGCGGCTTTTCCCCGTGTGCTGGACAACGGCTGGCTTGCCGCTCGCCAGATAGCAAAGCGTTCGGTCGCTGATCCATGCGTTCGCGAGGGTCATGCAGACCGGCTTCGCGCAGCTGAACTCGCCTCTGGATTGTTGGATGTACGCCCGGTACCGGTCGGGCGTCGCGCTCACCTCCCAAGCATCGCGGATCTTCCATCCGAGCGGTTCCATGCGGGCGCGCCAGTCTTCGTAGTGCTCGGCCAGGCAGATGGCCAGCTCGAGCCGCACCGTCGTCCGGTAGGGCAGGTCCCTGTATTCGAGGAACGAGACGTTCTTCTCCTCGTTGATGGTCCGTCCCTGGAACTCAAATGTGCTGCCCCACCAGTGGGTTACGGTGGTGTACGGCGCGCTCGAGTCCACCGGCGTGGCCGGCCACTGAGGCAGGAAGACCGGCGGCCGGGTGTAGTGCCAGCGCAGGCCGCAGTCGGGGAAGAGAGCCTCCGGAGTCCCAACGGTCTCGCCGATGGTGAAGGAGATGTGATGCGGCGCGACCTGAACGTCCCCCCGCGTCATCCAGATCTGCAGCAGCCCCGGGTCAGTGTCGACGAACGCGGTGCGTCGGAACCGGCTGACCACGGATGCCGGGAGCGAATGCCAGAGGTTGAGGAGGAGGTCGGCCTCCGCGGCCGCTTCGAGGTCCAGCGCGCCATCGGCAACTCCGCGCGGGAGGGGTCCGTCGTTCAGCGAGAAGAGCGCGACGGATTCCGCCAAGCCGTGCGGCTGCAAGCGGAGCTTGAGCGCCGCTACTTTCTCCCGGGAGTCGAGCTCGGAATCGCACGGGTCGATCCCTTCCAGCCAGATCACGCGACAGCCCAGGGCCCGCAAACCGTGAGCCCACTGGAGATACACCCACAGGTGCCCGCCACCCTGCGGATACGCGACCGTCCGGGCGGGTGCGAGGCAGACCGTGGTACTCATGACGGTCCTCCCGTCGTGATCAGATCGCTGGCGGATCGGGACGCCGAGCGTCCATCCCATCCGATCCGCGACAGAGCGTTGACCCGCTCGGTCTCGTAGAGCCGGATGTTTGCCACGTTCGTCGAGGCCCATTCGGTCCCGAGACCCGGGGCTTCCCAGTTGAGCGCCGCCAGCGTACGGAAGACGCTGCCGCAATAGGCCAGCCGCCACAAGGCATCGCTGCTCACGTTCGGCCAGCGCTCTCGCACGGTCGCGCAGTACGTGGAGATGTCGGGGCTCGCCGCCAGATTGCTGGTAGGCACGGCCTGCTGTGCCAGGTCGACCGCCGGCACGCCCCATCCGGCGTCTTCCCAGTCGAAGACGCGAAGGGTGTTCCCTCCGCCCGCCGAGCCGAGGCGGATGTTCTTTCCGTTGAAATCGCCGTGCACCAGCGTCGCCGGCACGCCTGCGCAGAGCTCCTCGATGCCACTCCAGCGCGCGTCCAGCTCAGCGACACTTGCGAGGACGTTCTCCAGGAATTCGACGTCGTCCGCGGTCAGCACGGGATTGCCGAACTGCCGCGGAATCGCGTCGCATGCGGTCCGTAGGATTTCCCGGTAGCGGTTCGGGCCGGCATCCGGAAGCCCTGCCGCGGCCGCGGCTTCGGCGGCCGACGTGTGCAACAACCCGAGCCAGCGGGCAGCCTGCTCGCGGTTTGCGCCGAGAACCGTGGAGTACCTGGCGCCGCTGGCCTCCTCGAGGAACGTCCAGGACGAACTCCCGTCCGGCTCGTCGAGGAAGCCGTAGTAGTGGAGCGAAGGGACTTTCAGGGTCGGAAGGATCTCCTCGTAGACGGTGCGCTCGATCCGTGCGTCAGCCATGCGGGACCGCTTGGCGATGATGGAGACGCCGGCCGGGCCTGCCCCCTCCAGCCGGTACACCTTCGACTTTCGTGCCGAGACGCGCAGCGGCGCGATGCGATCCGGCTGCGAGCGCGGATACAGCTGACGCCAGGCCTGAACGGCCGGGTGACTCATCAAGGTCGGCTGCCGCGTGCGAGCCGGAGATGGCTCTGGACGTCGGATAACAGTCGGGGCGACCGAGGTCGCTTCAGATGCGACGCGGCCGTTCTCGAGCGTGACGAGCGACGTGCAGCTGTCCAGCAAGCTCGAGCGATGCGTGATCAAGACCACCGTGCGGCCGCGCATCAGACGCACGATCGCGTCGACGATCGCGGCTTCCGCCTCGGCGTCGACGGCGCTTGTCGGCTCGTCGAGGATCAGCACCGGACTATCTGCGAGGAACGCGCGGGCGATCGCGATCCGTTGACGCTGGCCTCCCGAGAGTTGGATCCCACGCTCGCCGGTCTGCGTCTCATATCCGTGGGGTAGCCGGACGATGAACTCGTGGGCGTTCGCAGCGTGCGCCGCCGCGATCACGTCCGCCTCGTCTGCCTCGGGCCTGGCGTAGGCGATGTTCTCCGCGATCGTGGTCGAGAAGAGGAGTGGGTCCTGCTGGACGACGGCGAACTGCCGGCGGAGATCGGCGACGCGGAGGTCGCGGAGATCGGCCCCGTCGAGCTCGATGTGTCCGGCGGTCGGGTCGTAGAACCGCGTGAGCAGGCTGATGAGCGTGGTCTTGCCCGCGCCGGACGCGCCCACGATGCCGAGCCGAGTGCCGGGTTCGATGGCGAACGAGACGTGGTCCAGGACGGGACGTCCCGGACCGTACGCGAATGAGACGTGACGGAAGGCGACCGCGCCGCTGGCACGCGACACCGGCCGTGCCTCCGGCCGCTCTTCGACATCCAACGGTTCGTCGAGCAGCGCGAACGCTCGTTCGGCGCTGGCGAGGTGCAGCTGCAGTGAGGCCGCCTTCCTGCTGATCGTCCGGAGGGGCTCGTACAGCTGGGTGAGGTACCCCATCACGAGCAGCAGCTCGCCGAGGGTGAGCACGCCGGTCAGGACGTGGCCGATGCCGATGAGCAGCACCGCCGCCGTGCCGACCGCCGCGGTCATTCCCACGACGAGCTGGTGCGTCCCTTCGAGGCCGGCGAGGCGCAGTTTGGCGCGCATCGCCTCTTGAGAGCGCCGAACGAAGCGCTGCTCTTCGCGCCGTTCTTGTCCGAACGCCTTGACGACGCGCAGCGCACCCAGGACCTCCTGCACGATCCCGAGCGCGTGGCTGTCGAGCTTCTTCAGCGCTCGGGACTGGCGGCGCAGGCGTGGGCGGAAGACCCGTGCCGCGATAACCAGTCCAGGTGAAATGGCGAGAGCGATAACGGCGATCGGCCAGTCGATACGCGACATGACGTAGACCATGCCGACGAACGTCGCCGCCGCCGCGATGAACGGGATCACGCCGTCGGTCACGATGTTCTGGATCGCGGGGGCGTCGTGATGAATCCGGTAGGTGGTGTCGGCGGTGCCTCGCGTGTCGTGGTAGGCGAGTGACATGCGCTGGGCGTGATCGAAGAGTCGCGTCCGGAAGCTGAGCACCAGCTTTTCGTTGATGAAGGCGCCGAGCACCGCGACGGCGAGCGCCTGAAGCTGACTAAGCAGCACGACGGTCAACAGGAGCCCGACGACGAACGCCAGGAGGAGGCCGGGAGAATGCGCGATCGCGTCGGGCACGAACGGCGCGACGACACCAGGCAGCGGGCGCGCGCCGATCACGCTGTCGACCGCGATCTTAAGGGGGAGCGGCGTGAGCAACGCGAGGGGGCTCGCGAGCAGGCTCAGCAGGAACAGCGCGGCGATGAATGGCCACGACGGCTGCGCCTCGCGGAGTAGGCGCCGGAAGACGACGAAGTCGGTGTACGTCGCCATCGGCTTATGTCTCTTCTGCGGACCGCTCGAGCGCCCGCGAGATCGTCGCCGCCGCGCCGGCGCAGTCGAGCGCCACCCGCGCCACGAAAAGGACGGTCAGCGCGCCGAGGATCGTCGCGGCGGTCCAGGCCTGTGCGGCCATCGCGCTGGCGGCAAGCGCGGCGACGAGCACGGTGACCGCCACCGCCGCGGACGAGCATCGTGGCCACCAGCGAAACCGAAGGAGCTGCGCGCCACCGCCGTGATCTTCGGCGGCGAGGAGCAAGCGCACCGTTCCGAGGAGTCCGCCGCGAACTTCCAGGTCCCAGCGCTCGTAGTCCCCGCCGCGTCTGACCGGAGCGCCGGCGGCTTTGAGCGCCGCCTCGATCGCGCGCAGTCGTTTGTCGAGATCGTCCCAGCGCTCGCTCCAGACAGAGGCCGTCCGCGGTAGCGGTGCGGCAAGTCCGCCGGTTCCGCGCCGCCGCCACGGGGTAAGCCCGGCCTGGAGCCGTCCCAGTAGGCGGGCCGGTGGTTGGGTGAGGTAGAGGACCGCTGTGACCAGCCGGAGCTCAAGCCGTGTGCCCGCTCCATACGAAAGTGGAAACGTCGCGCGGGCCGCCGCGAGGCCGGCGCCGAACAGTGGGAGTAGCGCCGCGATAGCGAACGGCACGAGCGCGAGGAGCAGTGGGTGCCAGACCCCGCCGAGGAGTGAGAGGCCGCCGAGCGCGACGACCAAGAGCATCCACTCCGGTGTGCCCGGGAGAGACCAGAACGTACTCGGCGCCGGTTGGTACAGCGACTGAAATGGAGCGCTGCCCCAAGCGCCGTGATAGATCCGGCCGCGACCGTGGAGCTGGGGCAGACCCTGGCCATAGAGGCGGCCCAACCACGTCAGATGCCCGGTCGCGTTGTACTTCCCGGGCCACTTCCGTTCGAGCATCGCCTCCGCTCGGCCGTACCCCTTCTGCTGCCGCCAGTACGCGCGCACCGAGCGCCGTGGGTGGTGCCACACGACGGCCGCGGCGCTGAATCCGAGCGTCCAGCCACGCTCCTGCAGCCGCCAGCACACGTCCACGTCGTCGCCGGCCGCGCGAAACCGCGGGTCGAACCCCCCGATCGCCTCGAGGGACTCCTTGCGGAAGGCCATGTTGCAGCCGGGGATGTGCTCGGCTTCGCTGTCGCTGAGCAGGACGTGCATCGGGCCGCCCGGTGCGCGTGCGACGCATTCCGCCGTGCGCCCGTCACCCGCGGGCGCGATGTTCGGTCCGCCCACGCCGACATGCGATGTCTCGATGAAGGCGGCCGCGAGATACGTGAGCCAGTCCGGATCGGGGTACGCGTCGTCGTCGATGTACGCGACGATCTCGCCTGCGGCTGCCTCGAGACCGGTATTCCGGGCACTCGCCAGGCCTCGGTTCTCGGTCTGGATGAGGCGGCAGCGGTAGTGGCGCGCTATGGCCGCGGTCGTGTCGGTCGACCCGTCATCGACGACGATCACCTCGTAGTTCGTGTAGGTGAGTCGCGCCAACGCCTCGAGGCAGTCCCGGATCGTGCGCGCCCCGTTGTACGTGCAGACGATCACCGAGATCCGCGGCCGGCGGATGTCCTGCGGGAACGGCACGTCGCGGAACGCGTCGCGGGCCGTGGCGAGCGCCGGCTTCGGCGAGCGGTCCGCCCGCGTGAGGCCGAACGACCAATCCTCCACATCGTGACCGCTCCGCCACCATTCGTCGGTCCATGAGAAGACGAAGGCGCCGGCCGCTCCGCGCGCGAAGGCCGTCCGGATCTGCCAATCGAGCGACGTCGCCTGGACGACCTCGCCGTTGCGGAGGCTGTCGAGGCCGAGCTCGCTCATTATGAGCGGGCGGTTGCCCGCGAGATTCTGCAGCCGTTCGAGATACGCCTCGAAGCGTGAGCGCGACTCGAGATAGACGTTGAAGCACAGGGCGTCGAGGAAGGCGAGCTGCAGGTACTCGGTCGTGGGGTAGTTCACGTAGGTGACGACCGCGTCGGGATCCTCCGCCTTCACCGCCTGATAGAGCCGCTCCAGGTACCGCTCGATGGTCCCGCGCCCGAGCCAGCGCGCGATCGAGGCGGGGATCTCGTTGCCGAGCGCGTAGCAGAGGAGCGCGGGATGGCCCGCGCATTCCCGGACCTTGGAGCGGACGAACGTCTCGATCTCAGAGAGCTTCTTCTTTCGATCGATGAGAAAGCCCAGGTACTGCTCCGCAGACAATCCCGCCATGATCCAGAGGCCGTGCCGCCGCGCGGCGTCGAGCAATGAGGACGGCGGCATCGTGTGCGGGATGCGCACGGCGTTGAATCCGTACGCGCTGATCTGAGCGAAGTCGCGCTCGATCGCGTCGAGGTCGTGGTACTCGTGGCCCCGCGCGTCTGGTCGGAACGCCCCGTACACCACGCCGCGGAGGTAGACCTTCTCTGCGCCGGCGAACAGGAACTTGCCGCGCGCCTCGGGCCGATCGGGCCGCGTCGCCGACGAGGCGGGGATCGGACGGATCGACATAGCAAGCGCCTACGCCGCCCGAGGATGCGGCGCCCCGAGCTTCGCGAACCAATCGATCGTCCGCCGCAGTCCCTCTCGGAGCGGCACTCTCGGAGCCCATCCGAGCGCGTGCTGGGCCCTTCGGATGTCAGGCTGGCGGTGCGCGGGATCGTCCACCGGAAGGGGCAGATGGACGATCTCCGGGCTGCGTCCGAGAAGCGACGCGAGATTCTCAATGAGCTCGAGAAGACTCACCTCTTCGGTGTTGCCGAGGTTGAAGACTTCTCCGGCGAGGCCCTCGCAGGTCGCGAGGCGGTAGATACCCTCGACGAGGTCGTCCACGAAGCAGAAGCTCCTGGTTTGGCGGCCGTCGCCATGGACCGGCAGCGGCGTTCCGGAGAGCGCGCAGGTGATGAACTGCGGGATGACGCGGCCATCGTCACCACGCATGCGCGGACCGTACGTGTTGAAGATCCTGACGATCCGCGCATCCACGCGGTGCGAGCGGTGATACGCCATCGTCAGTGCCTCGGCGAAACGCTTCGCCTCGTCGTACACGCTCCGCGGCCCCGTCGGGTTGACGTGCCCCCAGTACGTTTCGGGCTGCGGATGGACCTGCGGGTCTCCGTACACCTCGCTGGTGGATGCGAGCAGGTAACGGGCGCGGTGCGCAGCGGCGAACCCGAGCGTGTTGAACGTGCCCACGCTGTCGACCTCGAGCGTCGCGATCGGATATCTCAAATAGTCACGCGGGCTTGCCGGCGATGCGAAGTGCAGCACGAGATCGAGGTGCCCGTCGATCGCGAGAGGTTTCGCGACGTCGTGCCGCAGGAACTGGAAGTGCCCACTCGCGCTCACCTGGGCGAGGTTCGCTCGAACGCCCGTGAGAAGGCTGTCGACGCCGACGACTTGCCAACCCTCGGCCACGAACCGGTCGCAGAGATGTGAGCCGAGGAAGCCCGCCGCGCCCGTGATCAGGACAGTGCGCGACGATTGGGGCCCGCCGCTCATACCCCCACTCGCTGCATTTCGACGCGTGGCGTCACGTCTCCGTGCCCGAGGCTGTAGTACTCGAACCCGGCGGCTCGCATCACTTCGGGCACGAAGAGATTGCGTCCGTCGATGACGATCGGCGTGCGCATGAGAGACCGGACGCGCCCGAGGTCAAGCGACCGGAACTCGTCCCAGTCAGTGAGGATGACCAGCGCGTGCGCGTCACGGGCCGCGTCGAGCGCCGATTCCGCGTAGACCAGCCGGTCATCGGGCGGGTAGAGCGCCTTCAGTTTCGGCACGGCGGCCGGGTCGTAGACGCGGAGGTTCGCGCCCCCCGCATGCAGCCACGGGATCACCGTGAGGCTTGGGGCACCGCGAATGTCGTCCGTATTCGCCTTGAACGACACGCCCAGCACGGCGACGGCCTTGTGCCGGACGACCCACAACGCGCGCTCGAGCTTCGCGAGGAGCCGCTCGACCCGTGCGCTGTTGATGCGCCGGACCTCTTTGAGCATGCCGCTGTCCACGCCGTTCTCCTCGGCGACCGTGATGAGCGCGCTCAAGTCCTTGGGCAGGCAAGAGCCACCGAAGCCGAGGCCCGCATCCAGGAAATGGCCGCCGATCCGGGGGTCCAGGCCGATGCCGCGCGCCACGGTGGTCACGTCGACTCCAAGGGCCTCGCACAGGTCCGACATGACATTGATGAACGAAATCTTCGCCGCGAGGAACGCGTTGGCCGTCTGTTTGATGAATTCCGCCGTCGTCACGCTCGTCAGCACGATCGGACAGTCGAAGCTCGGCTTGTACAGGTCCAGCAGCAGCGATCGCGCCCGCCCATTGTCGGCGCCGATGACGATCCGGTCGGGCTCAAGGAAGTCGCGCACCGCGGTGCCTTCGCGGAGGAACTCCGGATTGCTGGCCACGTCGAACTCGCGATCCGGCCCCGTGAGCCGACGAATGGTCCGGGTGATCCAATGGGCGGTCCGGGCGGGGACGGTGCTTTTCTCGACGATGAGCTTGTAGCCGTCCAGGAGGGGCGCGATCGTGCGGGCGACCTCCTCCACCTGGCAGAGGTCCGCCCGCCCGTCGCTTCGGGGCGGCGTTCCGACGCAGACGAAGATGATGTCCGAGCCCGCGACCGCGTCCTCGGACCGTGTCGTGAACTTGAGCCTCCCGGCTTTGATGTTGTCGGCCAGCAGCTCGGGGAGGCCGGGCTCGTGTATGGTCGGCGTCCCCTCGGAGAGGGCCGCGACGATCGTCGGATCCTTGTCGACCGCGGTGACGCTGTGGCCAAGGTGAGCGAGGCACACGGAGGTGACAAGTCCGGCATAGCCGGTCCCGAAGAGGCCGAGGCGCATGCGGGCCGGCGGATTCGTGGAGCGCGCCTGCAGTTGCCAGGAAGGCATGCCGATCGCGCGCGCGGCCTCGAAGTCAGGGGCGTGACCATTTCCGTCACGTTTGGGCGTGACGTCGACTTCGGCGAACCGCCGGCCGGTCGCTCGCCGACCACGCGGGACGTCCTTAGACGTAGGCCACGTTTCCTCTCCCACCAAGTTGGACGGCGTGGACCTATGAAACTGAACAGCCTTCTCGTTGAGAACATGTTGGTGGTCCCGTAACAGTTCAGTGAAATGGGGGCCGGTGCAATCGCATTTCAATCAATTCGCAAGGGAGGCTCAAGCGCTAGGCGGCCCGGCTTTCTCGCGTCGCGGGCTCGCGGGGTTGTTTGGACCGCGCGTTCTTCACTGCTCGCCTTTCTTTGCACCGTTGTGGTCTCGGGCCTCGGCTGACTCAGCACCCAAGGGCTTTGTTTCAGTGTGCGCAAGATCTCGGCGGCCGCGCCCGATCCTGATTTCCCCGAGATGCAGTCCGAGCAGATCGAAATGGATGACCCGGTCGTCCCGCCAGGCGCGAGCGCGATGCGCACGCCTGGTCGCCGAATCGGACGCGGAGCTCCCCGTGAGGGGTTGCTCCTCCGGCTCGAGAAGGCCCTCACGTAATCCGACTGCGACCGCTTCCGCTCGGCTGGCGGCTCCGAGCTTCACAAGGATGTTCGAGATGTGCCACTCGGCGGTACTCTCCGCAATGTTCAGCGCCGCGGCCAGCTCTTTCGTCGTGTGTCCTGCCGCGACGTAGCGAAGGATCTCCCTCTCGCGGTGTGAGAGATGCACGGCCCGGCATGGTGCAGAAGAACTGCCATACGAAATCCCCGCATTTTCCTGGGGTGCCAGTGATTTCCTGGATACCGCCGACACTCCTTGACGCGCAGGCTCGTGGGCATGAAGTGGATATCAACCATCTGTGCACACGATGTCGCGGTCCGACCGACCGAGCGAGGGCCGGAGTGGTTCTGCCGCGAGTGTGGTTGGGCCGTGCCGCTCTTTCGTGACCGCTGCGGCGCCATGCGCGCTGTCAATAAAGCCCTCGTTCGGGCAACACGACTTGCACGCCATGACCGATAAGACGCTTACGCACGAGTACCCGGATGTCCTTGAGAGCCTTGTCGCAAAGCGCTATCGCGCGTTGGCCATCGGACGCGTTCGTTCGGATGGGATGTGGGAGGGCTGGATCGAGTTCGTCGACCTCGCCGAGGATGAGCGACTTCGGACGGACGTCGAGACGATGCAATCCAACGAGCAAGCTTTCCGGTACTGGGCCGCCGGCGTTGGTCCGACCTATCTCGAGGGTGCCTTCAGGCGCGCAAGGTCCCGCGCGGCGGACGGGTCGGCGCGGTTCGCCCCGCCGCTTTCGCCGCTGCCGCAGCGGACGGTTCTAGATCCATTCGAGGTCGACGCGCAGGGCGAGGGCCTCCTCGCGGCTCAGCTAAGGGCGCTCGATCTCGATCGCATACGCGACATCGCGGTAGCGTACGAGCTGGTCCCGCCGAAGACGGCCGCCTTCGCGACGCGCGCGGAACTCATCGTAGAGATCCTCGCCACTGTATCGAGCGCTCGGCGCGAGCCGGCGGAGCGGTAGGGTCTCCCTATCCGACGTTAGGCTGCGGGCCAGCGCCCCCCGCGCTCTTAGCTCAGCCCGCCAGCTGGAGCCATCCGCGGTCATCCTGGATGAGATGGGTTGTTTCAACATCACGTGTCTTGAGTTCCGTCTTCCGCTCAGGATCACGTCATCGACCTTGATTGTTCGACGACAGTCGGGCTTTTGCGTCGGCATGGCGAGGGGGCACTTGAAATCCCGCAGCGGTTACGGACAGCTGAGGTCGCTCGTCCGAGCCGACGTGACCAGCGTCTCCTCAAGGCCGCACGCGGCCGATCTGACCAAAGGCCATAGCCAGCGACGCGGACCCGGCGAGTGAGGAAGGCGGGCCCGCGTCAGCGACTCAAGATCTAGGCGACTGGCACTCTGGCTTCGTAGCTCGA
>Ga0066710_100002452_pt1 | contig 14979 bp, 12 predicted proteins | sample GraSoiAngelo_159_FD_79666 | JGI IMG/M metagenome (GOLD analysis project Ga0066710, IMG submission 79666) | Grasslands soil microbial communities from the Angelo Coastal Reserve, California, USA - 14_1009_16_40cm | ecosystem: Environmental > Terrestrial > Soil > Grasslands | place: USA...
CGAAAAAGATTCAGTGTAAAAATCTCGTTTTTTCCGAGCGTCTCCGACTCACAATGTAAAAATGCGAAGGTTGGCGGAGGCTCATCCCCCAACTGAATCTCACACCGTGAAAAGTCGATTGATCGCGCATTCAATCGACAAGGTGTGCCTGTCTTAAAGCGGCCGACCTCGAATCCGAGTCGCAGGAGACTCGCACTCAAACTCGAGCTGGCATCAGCCATTCGGCCACCAGGCTTGCTATTCTCGCCTATGTGCAAGAGACCGCGCAAAAATGTCCCGGAAGTGACGACGACCGTTCGAGCGGAGACCGTCAAGCCGAAATCACTTTCCACGCCCACTATATTCGCGTCCTTTACGACCACGCACGAAACCGTAGCTTGCATCAGATCGAGATTTTCCGCCCGTTCCAAAATCGCTTTGATCCGAAATTGGTACGCTTTTTTGTCACACTGCGCTCGCGGAGCCCTAACAGATGGACCCTTACTTCGATTGAGCATCCGAAATTGAATTCCCGTTGCGTCGGCATTGAGGCCCATAGCCCCGCCCATGGCGTCGATCTCCCGAACGATGTGCCCTTTGGCTAGTCCACCGATCGCCGGATTGCAGGACATCTGGCCGATCGTGTCCAGATTCTGCGTCAACATCAAAGTGCGGCAACCGATCCGGGCAGCGGCCAATGCCGCTTCGATCCCTGCATGACCGCTACCGACCACGACTACATCGTAATCGTTTTGTAACTTAAACATTTGCCTAAGATACTTTAGATAAATAGCTTACATATATATGCCGGCCCGGATGTCGTTCTTCCGCCGCCGCTCATCAGAAGCCTCGGCCGATGACTGGGATGTTTGGATGGCTCGATATGCTACCCGCCCGAGTACGACCAAGAGCAAAGCCGTTGTGATGAACGCTCCGCCCCAGATCCAGTAATCGATCATGCGGGGGTAACTTTTGCCGCGCATGATGCGGATTGCAAATTGCCCGAGTGTGCCTACGTAAGCGTATAAAAAAAGACCCGGTATCCTTCCGAGTGATGCCCAGAGCATGTAGGCGCCAAATTGAATTCGAGTTAGGCCATAAAAGTAATTCAGGAGACTGGTGGGAAAGAGCGGATGCAACTGGCTTAGGAGGATGATCTTCCAGCTCTCGCGTTCTACGGCGGGACCCAGAGTACGCAGCATCGGATTACCTGAAAGTCTTCGTTTAAACCATCGCCTCGCGATCCACCGGCTCACTGCAAACGAAATTGCCGTGGCGACGACGTTGCCCGCAAACACGATCAAAAAACCCAACCATAAACCGAAGAAAAAACCGCCTCCGACAGCGAGAATGCCGCCCGGAAGCAAAAAGATATTAAAGAGCGCGAAAAGCAGTGGGTAGCCAATCGCCGCCCAAGCGCCCCAGCCCATCACACGCTCTTGCAGCGTTTCCACGAAATTGACGACTGGGAAGAAGCGCGACAGCGCATAGGCCAGCGCGATCGCTAGCAATAGCGCTCCAATCTGCCAACAAATCGCCTGGCGCACCTTGGACATTCCCGGATTCTGCGCGTTTCAAGCGCTTCGCGCAAATTTCGTGGTTCGCGGTAAACGCCCGAAGATGCGCACAGGCGGGCGCACCTGAAAACTACTGGATTGCTCAACTAGACGCTCGAAGCCTGCACATCCCGATGACGCGGAATGCCGAGGCTGTCAAAAATTACCTGCGTGGCATCGGACCGGTTGAGTGTGTAGAAGTGAATACCCGCGACATCGTTATCCAGAAGATCGTGACATTGTTCTACCGCGTACTGAATGCCGATGTGCCTGACCATTTCGGGATCGCTCTGGCAGTCCTGTAGGGCTCGCAAAAGCCTAGCGGGAAAGCGTGCGCCGCCCGCCAGCTCGGCCATGCGTTTAAACCCCCTGATAGAGGTAATTGGCATGACGCCAGCGATAATGGGAATGTGAATGCCGTTGAGCACACAGCGTTCGCGGAAATCGAGAAAGTCGCGATTATCGAAAAATAGCTGTGTAACGATGTAGTCGGCGCCGGCGTCCACTTTCGCCTTGAAGTAATCCATTTCCAGTAATCGGTTTGGTGTGACGGGATGTCCTTCGGGGAAACCGGCCACTCCGATCCCGAAACCGCGGCGGTCCGGGTGCGCCCCGGATTCGTTGAATCGCCGAATGAATTTGACCAAATCGATCGCATGTTGGAACGAGTCCCGCGATTTGTCGTAAGCAATTCCAGCCGGCGTATCACCGCCGAGCGCGAGGATATTGCCAATGGCCGACCCGGCATATCGAAGGAGAATCGCTTCGATCTCCTCTGCGTTGTGGCAGACACAAGTCAGGTGAGGGATCGGCTCCAACTTCGTTGTGTGCTGAATCCGCTCGACAAGCTCGTGAGTTAAATCGCGCGTCGAGCCGCCGGCGCCATAAGTCACGCTGACAAAGTGCGGCATGTACGATTCGAGATCGCGAATCGTTTGGTAGAGAACCTCCGCCGCCTCCGGCGTTTTCGGAGGAAAGAACTCGAACGAAAACGTGGGAGGACTGCTCCGCATAATATCAGTAATGTGCATGAGACTCAGTGCGAATCGAACAATGCTGCGTCGCACTGCCTCTGGCAACTGATCGAGCAAGATTGGTTTATCTCGCTTTGGCGGCGACCCCAAAATCGGCTTGTGGTGCCGACTTCCTCCTCTTCAACCGCTATGGCAGAATTGCAAATGCGCGCGCCGGGAAACCGGAGCCGCTTCTTGGTTTGGGGAAACTGACAACGACGATTGCGCCTGCTTCGGGTAATTGGTCCAGGTTCGTGAGCAGCTCGATCTGATAATGGTTCGTGCTCAGAATGTAGGTCTCCAGCGAATAATCATCCTTCGTGGTGGCCAGTCCCGGATCGGTATCCGTCGTTTCGTGGCCTGACGCAGTGATTCTGCGTTCTTCGTATAGATATTTTAACGCGGGCAAAGTCCATCCCGGATAACGCGCAGTACCGTTCGCATCTTTGTTTTCCATTTTCGCTGCATCTGGCCAGCGCTTGGACCAATCGGTCCGCATCGCCACGAGCGCACCAACAGGGATTTGGCCATGATCCTTTTCCCATTTCTTTACGCGCTCCAGTGGCAGCGTGTAATCTGCATTCTTCGCGCACTCCGCGTGCACATCGATAACGACCAGCGGCAAAATCATTTCTTTCAGGTCGATCTGGTCAACCGTCCGAAGTCCCTTGATGAAATGCGCCGGCGGATCAACGTGCGTTCCCCATTGGCCGACATGCGTGAACAATTCCGAGAAAAAACCGGACCCCATTGTGTCGGGGCGCTTGTCATACCAGTAAATCGTCTTGTGCGTTTCCTCTGGGAACCCCGGCCAATGCGGGATTCCCGGTGCGAAGGCGTGCGTCAGATCGACAAACTTTTTGCTAGCGAGTAGTTTCTGAATTTTCCAAAGTTGTTGTGAGTCCGCTTCGGCGGACGCTGTTCTATTTGACTCGGCATCTAACACAGATGCCCTACAGAGTGCGACAGCGAAGACGCAAATGAATGCCGCATGAAGTTTTTTGTGCATTCCAACGTGTTAAAGCATCTCCGAGCAATGCGCCAATAAGTTCGAATAACCTCGAATAACTGCCGTCTCTTTCGAGGAACCGGCATTTGTCGCGACGGCGCGCGGATGTTATCAACAGCTCTTCGACGCTCGGATTTGCGAGGAAAGTTACAGGGAGACAGGTCTGCGTTATTCACGCAAATACGAAGAAGAAATTTATGGAAAGAAAACTCGAATCATCTTCGTGTGTTGTGAAAAACTTTCCGGCCAACGGATGAAACCGTTTCGTATTCTTGATCCAAATTTTCCATCCCGGGGCGTCCGCGGTCTGTGCGCTTTGGCCGTGATGACCAAAGCACCACGAGCGGGACAAGTGAAGACGCGACTCGTCCCACCCCTTACACCGGATGAAGCGGCGGAGCTAAACAAGTGTTTTCTTCGCGATAGGGCGACCGCGATTTCTCGCGCCGCCACTGGGAACGATGCCTGTGGAATCGCTGTGTATACGCCAATTGGCACCGAGCTGGTTTATGCCGATCTTCTTTCGGCTAATTTCAGGTCGCTGCCGCAGCGCGGCGACAAATTTGGCGAGCGTCTCTGGTTTGCCGTGGAAGATTTGTTCAAATGCGGCTTTGAATCGGTTTGCCTCATCGATTCTGACAGCCCAACCGTCCCGCCGGCGAATTTCGCGCAAGCAGTAAAGTTTTTGAAAGCAATTGGCGATCGTGTCGTTCTGGGCCCGAGCGAGGATGGCGGGTATTACTTGATTGGGCTCAAAAAATTCCACAGGGAACTCTTCGAGCGAATTGACTGGAGCACAGAGCGTGTGTTTGAGCAGACCATCGAGCGCGCATCAGAGATCGGCCTGGACATAAAATGTCTGCCGCGAGGATACGATGTCGATGACCGCGCAGGCCTGGCGCGATTATGTCACGAACTGCTTGGGCAAAATGCAGCCGCTAACGTTGCGCCAAATACGCGGAAATTTCTTGCGAGTATAGTTGCGCAAAAAAAATTGTAGGCCAGAGCGCTTCGCTTGCCGAATGATGAATTTTATTGTAGCGGCGTCCGCCGCGGCGGACGCTTTCGGCGAAATGAAACGCGCATTAGTCACTGGTGGCGCGGGCCTGATCGGCTCGCACATTGTCGATTTGCTCGTGCGCGAAGGCTGGCAGGTGCGCGCTCTGGATAATCTGGAGCCGAACACCCACAGACGCGGCAAACCATCGTGGATTAACGAGAGAACTGAATTCATAGACGGTGACATGCGCGATCGCGACACCGTCGCTGCCGCGCTCGACGGGATCGACCTCGTTTTTCATCAAGCTGCCTACGGCGGGTACATGCCGGAGATCGCAAAATATGTGCACGTGAACTCACTCGGCACAGCGCAAATGCTCGAAGTGATCCGCGAAAATAGACTGCCGATCAAGAAAATCATCGTCGCAAGCTCGCAAGCCGTTTATAGCGAGGGCGCCGGCAATTGTCCGAAGCACGGTCTCGTTTTCCCAATCGTGCGGCCGATTGAGCAATTGCGGAAAGGCGACTGGCAAGTGCATTGCCCGCTCTGCGGCGCGATTACAAAAAGCGTTCCCACCCCGGAGAGTGCGCCCATCGGCGGCGAGACCGTCTACGGCCTAACCAAAGTAGATCAGGAGCGACTCGTGTTGCTCTGGGGAAAACAGGTTTGCATCCCCACGGTCGCGCTGCGTTACTCATGCACTTACGGACCGCGGCAATCCATCTTCAATCCTTACACCGGCGTGATCGCGGTTTTCTGCACTCGGTTGCTAAACAATTTGCCGCCGGTGCTGTACGAGGACGGCGAGCAGACGCGCGATTTTTCATTCGTGGAAGACATTGCGCGCGCAAACCTGCTCGCCGCCGAAACCGACAAGCTGGATGGCTTACCGGTAAACGTCGGCAGCGGACGCGGCACACCGATTCGCGAAATAGCTGAGCAACTTGCCGATATTCTCAAGATTGACATTGCACCCGAGATCAACGGCGAATTTCGCCCCGGTGAAATGCGTCATCTCACCAGCGATACCACGCTCGCGCGGTCCGCCGGTTACAAACCAACCGTCGATCTTAGCGAGGGCATCGCGCGCTACATCGACTGGATTCGCACCCAATCAGACATCCGCGATTACTTCGGCGAAGCGAGCGAAATTTTGAAGAAGAAAGGCATCGTTCATCGGGTGAAGAGATGAACGTCGCCCCAGGTATCCCCGATTTTAATGCGCCGGTGGTCGAGCATGCGCGGAAGGACTTCCCGCTCCTCGACAGCGAGATGACCGTGGGCGCAGCGCTGGAGCGCATCCGGCGGGAGGGCGTGGGCGAGCGGGTCATTTATTTTTATGTGGTCGATGAACAGAAGCGGCTCGTGGGGGTGGTACCAACGCGGCGGTTGCTGACTGCCCCCCTCGAAAAGCCGCTGCGCGAGATCATGGTGCGGCGCGTCGCGGCGGTCCCCGCGACGGCCACGATCCTTGACGCGTGCGAATTTTTTGTGCTCTACAAATTTCTGGCTTTCCCCGTCGTGGATGAGCAACGACGCGTTGTGGGCATCATCGACGCGAACCTTTTCGCGGAAGAAATTCTGGAGGCCGGCGAAAGCGAGGATCAAAAACGTTCGTCGCGACTCGTGGGCCCGGAATTTTTTGAGGCCCTTGGATTTCGCCTGGAACAAATCCGCGGCGCGTCGCCATGGCGAGGGTTCCGGTTTCGTTTTCCGTGGCTGCTGGTCACGGTGACGGGCGGCACACTCTCGGCGGTTCTGGCTCATTTTTTTGAAGCGACGCTGGCGCGCAGTCTGGTGCTGGCGTTTTTTCTGACGATGGTACTGGCGCTCAACGAAAGCGTGAGCATGCAATCGATGAGTGTCACCATCCATGCATTACGTTCGGTCTCCGTCACGCGAGCCTGGCTGATCACTACATTTCGACGCGAAGTGACGACGGCGCTGCTGCTCGGCGTGACATGCGGTGTGATTGTCAGCGTGATCGTCTTGGTCTGGCGCAGCAATCTGCGCGACGCATTTGTCATCGGCGGCAGCATCACCCTTTCGCTCGTTACGGCGTGCGCGCTGGGCGTCGGTGTGCCCTCAATCCTTCGCCGGTTCAAGCTCGACCCGAAAATTGCCGCCGGACCGGTCACACTCGCCCTGGCCGATTTTATTGCGTTGGTAATCTATTTCACCAGCGCGTGGCTGGTTTTAAAGTAGCGCATGCCTCTGGCTTGCCGGTTGGGCGCGTGTCGCCGCGGCGATCGAGCTTGCGAGAGTTTTGAATCTGGGCAAGCGAGGACCCTCGCGCTACTTTTGCTGCTTGCCCGATGGTGGCGACAATGCGACACGCTTATCCCACCATGTTCGCCTCGGTCATCATCCCGGCGCTTGACGAGGAGGAAGCGGTCGCCGGTGTCGTGTGCGAATGTCTTGCGACCGGTCTGCCTAAGGAAGTGATTGTGGTGGATAACGGCAGCACCGATCGCACAGCCGCGCGCGCGTGTGAAGCTGGCGCGCGCGTGGTAACTGCGCCGCGCGGATACGGGCGCGCCTGCATGGCGGGCGTGCGGGCGATCTCGCCGGAATGCGACATCGTCGTATTTCTTGATGGCGACGGCAGCGACGTGCCGGCGTTTATGAGTCAGCTCGTGAATCCAATCGCGCGCGGGACACACGATTTCGTGATTGGCTCACGCACGCGCGGGCAACGCGAAAGGGGCAGCATGAATTTCCAGCAAGTTTTCTCTGGACGCATGGCCGGCTTCATCCTGCGACTGCTTTACGGCGTTCAATACACTGACATGTGCCCGTTCCGCGCGATCCGCCGCGACGCACTCGCGAAATTCAACATGCGCGACCAGACCTACGGCTGGAATCTTGAGATGCAGATGAAAGCCGCGCGTACCGGACTGCGCATTCTCGAGATTCCGGTAAACCATCGCCGGCGCGCCGGTGGCGAATCCAAAGTCTCGGGCACGCTGCGCGGCACGTTTGTTGCCGGCGCTCGCATCCTGGCGACGCTGCTGCGGGTAGCGCTGGAATAGCTTGCCAGCTTGCCTGCTCGGGCGGATCTGATTTACTTTTGCCAATTGAACGGCCTAATCGAAAACGCCCGCACAAAGAAAGCGAACGCGCAGGAACTGCAATCCGCACAGTTCTCGCGCATTTTGTTGATCAAACCCTCGGCCTTGGGCGACGTCGTCCATACGCTGCCGGTGCTGGTGAAACTGCGCGCGCGTTATCCGGCGGCGCGGATCGACTGGTTGATCACGCCGGAGAACGCTGAGATTGTGCGCTTCCATCCTGCGCTCTCGAATGTCGTTCTTTTTGCGCGGAGCGATTTCTTGAAGCGCGGCCGCAGATGGCGCGCAGTGCTGGCGTTTCTCGATCTGCTCAAGAAAATCCGCCGCGCGAAGTACGATTTAGTGATCGATTTGCATGGTCAGGCGCGTTCGGCCTTTTTCGCTCTTGTCAGCGGAGCGCCTGTGCGCATCGGATTTGATCGGCCCGCCAAGCGCCGTCGAACGGTTTCCGCTGAGCACGATCACGGGAACCCACCCACCCATGGTTGGCGGGGTGCGCGCGAAGGTTCATGGATAGCTTACACGCACCGTATCCCTATTCCGACACTCGATGTTCACGCAATCGATCGCTACCTGTGGATCGGGCCGTTGCTTGCCCTCGATGACGCTCCACCAGATCTCACTATTCACCTCTCACCGGACGTGGCGCGTAATGTGCAGCGCCTCTTGGAGGAGCGCGGCGTGTCCGCTTTGAAGGCACTCGTCGTCCTGGCGCCCGGAACCATATGGGAGACCAAGCAGTGGACCATCGAAGGGTTTGCAGGTGTCGCGCGGCAGTTTCTGCACGACGGATTTGCCGTCGTTTTGGCGGGCACGGAACGCGATCAGCCGAGGTGCCGGCAAATCGCGGCCGCTGCCCCCGGCGCACATGATCTTTCCGGTAGAACAACATCGGCGGACTTGGCAGCGCTTGTTGGCCGTGCCGAGGTTTGCGTTACGAACGATTCGGGCTCGATGCATCTGGCCGCGTCACTCGGCACGCCGATGGTCAGCGTGTTCGGGCCGACTAATCCGGGTCGCATCGGGCCCTATCAGCGGCCGGAATCGGTCGTTCGCGTGGACTTGCCATGTTCGCCATGCAATTATCGTCGGCTGAGCCAATGCCCGTTTGGCCACGCCTGCATGCAACAGGTCACATCCGCGATGGTACTGGAGCGGGCACGAGAAATTCTTGCCGCGACAAAGTGAATTGTTGTAGGGGCGTTCGCCGCGGCGAACGCGACCCCGAATGAACCGGCGCTTGGCACAAGCGCCGCTACAATTATACTCGCGGCGAATGAGCAGAACCAAAGCAATCTTTGCCGGTTTCCTTGCCGGATTGGTCGGCGGAATTGTGATGACAGCGGCGATGCTATTGCTCGCGACACTGGGCGTGGCAACACCGCTCGTGATCATTGGCGATCGCCTTTCGGTTTTTATTCCGCCGGGTCCGTTTCTTTCGCTGATGGGCAAGGCCGGCGGGTACAATCATCTGAAGCAACTTGGCGTTGGATCGACAATTGCCGGCCAACTTCTCGTAGGCGCGCTTGCCGGAGCCATTTTTGGTTTACTTGCGCGGCGCAATCCGGCGCGCACGCGGACGGTCGAGACAATGTCGATATTTGTTGTGCTGCCGATCGTCGCGTTCGCAATTGTGTTGTGGTCGGTTTTGGGCACGAGCTACGTGGGACTGCCAATCGGCGTCGCGCGGCTGGTCACGCTCGTCGGCTTCGTACTGTGTGTGTTTATTTTTGAGCGGACGCTCACCGCCAGTTTTCGATTCCTTACAACTCGAAAAATCGGAAAGCACGATTACGAATTCACTCCCGCGATCGGACGGCGCGCATTCGTGGTGGGCGCTATCGGGGCCGTAGCGGCGGGCGGCGGAATTGCGCTGGCGCAGAAACTTTATCGCGTCGCAGCCTTCAGCTACGACGGCACGCAATACAAAGGCCGTATCGTGGAGCCAATCACGCCTAACGAATTATTTTACTGCGTGACGAAGAACGTGGTCGATCCAACGGTGAACGTCGAGCTGTGGCACTTGGAAGTGAACGGGCTTGTGCAAAATCGCGCCACCTGGCGTTTCCAGGATCTCGTCGGCCTGCCCGCGCGCGAGCAGCAGACGACGCTAATGTGCATCAGCAACGGGCTCGACGCTGGCCTGATCAGCAACGCCATCTGGAAAGGCATCCCGCTGCGCGAGCTGCTCGATCAAGCGGTACCACTTTCAGGCGCCGCACGGGTGCGCCTTCACGGCGTTGATAATTACACCGACACCATCCCGCTCGAGAAAGCGCTGGAACCGACCACGCTGCTCGCATACGAGATGAACGGCGTGCCGTTGCCGCATCGGCACGGCTATCCGTTGCGCGTGATTGTGCCCGGTTACTTTGGCGAAAAACATGTGAAATGGCTCACCCGCATTGAAGTGACTGACGCGAATGCGAAAGGGTTTTACGAAACGCAAGGCTGGGGGCCCGATTTCATCACGCCGACGCGTTCTCGCCTCGATGTGCCCGATCACGAGTCGCAATTCTCGTTAGGCAAGTTAGACAATCCCATCGAAGTGAAAGGCATCGCCTATGGGGGCGACCGCGGTATTTCGCGCGTGGAACTCAGCTTCGATGACGGCAAATCCTGGCGCGACGTCCAGATCTATTATTCCGGCGGCGATCTTGCCTGGTCGCTTTGGAAGACAGAATGGATGCCAGATTCGGGCGGTGATTACGTCCTCGTTGTCCGCGCAACTGACGGCGAAGGCTACGTGCAGGAATGGGAAGAAGATCGCAACCCATTCTCTGGCGTCACCGGCTTCCACAAAATCGTCGTGCACGTCGCGGCGTGACTTCCGCTGCGCGATTGCGGCCAGCAGCTGTGGGCTTTGAAACTTGCGCCCTGTGCTAAGTTTACTCATGGAGAAGGTGATCGTTGTGGGAAGCGGTTGCGCGGGGTTGACTGCGGCGATTTACGCTGCGCGGGCTAATCTCAGCCCGCTTGTCTTGGAAGGGCGGCAGCCCGGCGGACAGCTCTCAACCACGACGTTGGTGGAAAATTATCCGGGTTTCCCGGATGGAATTGATGGGCCACAGCTCATTCTCAACATGCACAAACAGGCCGAGAAATTCGGCGCCCGGTTTTCCTATGCTGAAGTGACCGATTTCGATATGCGCAACAAACACATCCGCGTGAAAGCCGATGATGAATGGCTGGAGACGCAGGCGCTGATCATCACCAGCGGAGCATCAGCTCGCTACCTCGGACTGGAAAACGAAGAGAAATTGATCGGACACGGCCTGACGAGTTGCGCAACGTGCGACGGAGCGTTTTACAAGAACGTGCCGGTCTGCGTGGTGGGGGGCGGAGATTCCGCAGCGGAGGAATCGTTGTTTTTGACCCGGTTTGCTTCGAAGGTTTATCTGATCCATCGCCGCGATAAGATGCGCGCTTCCAAAATCATGCAGGACCGGGTATTTGCGAACAAGAAGATCGAGCCAATCTGGAACACTATCGTAACCGAATACATTCCCGATGAAAAAGGCGAGATGCGCGCCGTGCGATTGCGCAACGTGAAGACCGGCGAAGAACGCGAGCTGGAGGTGGCGTGCGTGTTCATGGCAATCGGTCATGATCCAAACACGAAAGCTTATCAGGGCAAGCTGGATACCGACCCGGACGGCTATCTGCTTGCGAAAAATCTCGTCGAGAGCAAGCATCCCGGCGTTTTCATCGCAGGCGACGTGGCCGACCGCGTTTACAAACAAGCCGTTACCGCTGCCGGAACGGGCTGCGCCGCGGCCATGGACGCTGAGAAATACCTGAGCGAGCTGGAATCGCATGCTTGATCGCAGGGGCGCGATCATCGCGTTTCTCTTGTCATTCCGAGCGAAGTCGAGGAATCTCTAACTCCCTTGCTCGCCCTGGAGGCACCCGGCAAATCAAAGATGCTTCGACTCCGCTCAGCCTGACAACGCACATATGAAGATCTGCGATCTGACCCAGTTTTATTCGCCGCTAAGCGGGGGCGTGAAACGGTACGTTCACGAGAAAATTGCCTACATCAGAGATCACTCGCCTGAGGACGAGCACGTTCTCATTGTGCCCGGACCAAAGACGGAACTAAAAACGGATTCACAGTCACGCGTCTATTCAATTCACTCGCCGTTGGTATCCCGCAGCTCGCGTTATCGCGCGTTGCTCAATCTGCGCGCGGTCGGAGAAATCCTGGAACATGAGCGTCCCGATCTGATCGAATCGAGCGACCCATACCAAATCGGATGGAAAGCAATCGCCACCGGCCGCGCGCTGAAGGTCCCGGTGGTTGGTTTTTATCATTCGCATTTTTCGGAAGCGTACCTCCGGCGCGGCGCAAGATTTCTGGGCAAACGCGCCACGCAGCGCGCGATGACACTGACGCGCGCGTATGTGCGCAAAGTTTACAATCGCTTTCAGCTTACGCTCGTGCCTTCGGAGGCGCTGGCCGGCGTCCTCTCGGAATGGGGTGTGCGCAATATCCGCGCTGTACGATTGGGCGTGAACACAGATATTTTCAAGCCCGTTCCAGATGACACCGCTGCGACTCGCCACTCGTTAGGCGTTGGCTGCGGGCAGACAGTGCTTCTTTACGTCGGACGTTTGGCCCGGGAAAAAAATACGCAAACGCTGTTTAGAGCGTTCGAGCTTCTAAGCCGTCGAAACGGAAATCAGTTTCATCTCGTGGTAATCGGCGACGGACCGCAGCGAAAAAGATTACAAAAATTGCAGTCCCGCGATTGCGGGAATAACATTTCGTGGATTTCGTACTGCACCAATTCTGCTGATCTGGCCCGTTACTACCGCGCTGCTGGTCTGTTCGTTCACCCGGGTATCCAGGAAACGTTCGGCCTTGTCGCCTTGGAAAGTCAGGTATGCGGGACGCCGATTGTGGGGATTCGCGGGAGCTACATGGACCGGATCATTTGTCATGACCAGGGATCTTGGGCACGCGAGAACAGCGCGGAAGCGCTGGCAGAGGCGATTGAAGGTTCAAGCGCAAAAAAATTGTCCAGCCTGGGCAACAGCGCTGCCCAGACCGCGCAGGACCTCTACAGCTGGCCGCGCGTATTTGAGGAACTGTTTTGCATTTATCGCGAGCTTCGCTCAAAATACCGCCGATTTTAAATGACGAACGACGACCACAAGCCGTTCCTAATTCGTGGCTATCGCAGATCGGACCGCGAGGCGGTAAGAAAACTCTGCTGTGAGACCGGTTTCCTTGGCGAACCGATTGATCCCGTGTACGAGGACCGAGAATTGTTCGCTGATTTTCTCACCACCTATTACACCGATCACGAACCGGAATCCTGTTTTCTCCTGGAGGTGGGCGGCGAAATTCGCGGCTATCTGCTTGGCTCGCGCAAGCCGCTGCAAAACCAGCTCTACGCGCTTTATCAAAACGTGTGGCTGTTCTTTCGCGCGCTGACCCGCTATTTCCGATACAATGCGCGCTCGCGCCGCTTCATTCGGTGGGTCCTCATGTACGGCTGGCGCGAAGTGCCCGCCCAGCCGCGGCGCGTCCCGCATTTTCACATCAATCTCCTGCCGGGGGCGCGAAAAGTTTCGACTACACGCGCGCTGATGAGCGCGTATCTGAGTTATCTTTATCGCTCCGGCGAAAAACGCGTGTGCGGGCAGATCGTCACCTTCGAAAGCCGGCGTGGCGAAAAAATGTTCGAACGCTACGGCTTCAAGGTCTTGAATCGGGCGGAGATCACCAAATACAAAGCGTTCTATCCCGAATCGGTGTACCTGAGTACTGTCATCAAAAACTTGGAAACCGCGGAGCCGCTTTCCGCGTACTCACGGATGCGCGAGTAACGGACAAACGATCAACGATTGCAAAAGTTACAATGGCATTTTCACGCTTCCGTTTTAACTTGTAACGCTTGTAACGTTTTAACTTTCCCTGCGCCGGCATAGCTCAGCTGGTAGAGCAGCTGATTTGTAATCAGCAGGTCGTCGGTTCGAATCCGACTGCCGGCTCAGTTCATTTTCGATTTGCGATTGCCGATTTCCGATTTCGCTGACCCGGGATCATTTAATTGCGGATTGCGCTGGCGAAGCGTTCGAGATATAGCCGCTGGAGATCTTCGGCGCTGACTTTCGCCGGGCCGAGGTCGAGCTCTACCTTTTCGATCGTGCCTTGGAAATGCTTCGGTAGGAGTTTCGCGTACCAAAGTTTCGGGACTACTGGGAGACCGTTGTCGGTGCCGATGTCCATGCCTGCGTAAGAAGCGAACCGAAACGGTACACTATGCTCCATTTTCTCCTCGGCTTGCTGTTTGCCATTGATGAAAAGCCGGCTCGTGCCGCCGGTGCCAAACTGGCCCGGCTTATCGGCGGTGAACTCGTAGCGCACATTGACTTTGCCTTTGGGCAATTCATCGCGCGAACTGATGGTGTCCAGTTTCAAACCAAGCAAGCTGTAGGTGTGCTTCAGATGACCGCCTTCGACATAGAGCGAAAAGCCGCCGAGGAAACTGGACTCGGTCACGATGACGCCTGCCAGGCCGGGACGCAATCGAATCGCACCCGATCGTCCCGGATTGAACAAGTCCGCACTGATACTGTAGGAACGATTGTAAATCGGCGGGATCATCCCGGATGAGATGTTTTCAGTGCCGTCGTAGTAGATGAACTTCGTCTGATCCGGCAGTTCTTTGGGAAAACCCCACACGGTAGCCATCTCTCCAAGCAACGGCAGGACCTGATATTTCTGCGCCTCGGCCCAGAATAGCGCCGTTAGCTCCTGCACTTTGTCCGGGTATTTGTCTGCGACATCGTCCGCCTGCGAGAAATCCTCGTCGAGGTTATACAACTCGCACTTGTCCTTGTCCGGGTCCCATTTGCCCGGTGCGAATCGCGCCAGCGTTTCGGGATCGATCTTCCATGGAGTTCGATCCAGCCGCCAACACGCGAGCCAGCCATCTTTGTACATGGCTCGATTACCCAGAATCTCGAAATACTGTTGCGTGTGCCGCGACGGTGCGTTGGCGTCATCGAACGTAAAAAGAAAACTTACGCCGTGCATCGGCATCTGCGCCACGCCGTTGACTTCTTTCGGCTGCGGCAAACCGGCGACCTCGAGGATCGTCGGCGCGACATCGATGCAGTGAGTGAACTGAGTGCGCAGGCCGCCTTTGTCTTTGATGCGTTTTGGCCACGCAATCACCATCGGGTTGCGAGTGCCGCCTAGATGCGAGGCGACTTGTTTCCCCCATTTAAACGGCGCGTCGCCAGCCCACGCCCATGCCGCCGCGTAATGCGGAGCCATGTCCGGGCCGCCCCATTTTTCGAGGCCGCCGTAAGCTTTGATTGCTTTCAACTGCTGTTC
>Ga0066710_100002453_pt1 | contig 14970 bp, 10 predicted proteins | sample GraSoiAngelo_159_FD_79666 | JGI IMG/M metagenome (GOLD analysis project Ga0066710, IMG submission 79666) | Grasslands soil microbial communities from the Angelo Coastal Reserve, California, USA - 14_1009_16_40cm | ecosystem: Environmental > Terrestrial > Soil > Grasslands | place: USA...
GAGGAGCGTTTCGAGCAGCGAGAGCCAGAAGCAGAGGGCGGCGGCGAGACAGACGGTGAGGCGAACGAGGAAGCGGGCGATCGCCACGCCGTCGGCCCAGAGCGCCCATGCGGCGAGTGCCGCGCTCCAGAGCGCGACGAGCGCGCGGGGCGGCAGGAGCTGGGCGAGCTGCATCGCGCGGACCAGCTGCAATACGAAGGTGGCGAGCGCTGGGCCGGCGATGACGAGCCGCACGGCCGCTACCGATCGCGGCGCGCCTCGCACCGTCCCTCAGCCGGTGTCGTCACTGGCAGCGACGTTCTAGGGGTGGCGCCCTGACCGGGGAGGGCCCGGTACAGCTCGCCGACTGTCAGCGGCCGCCATGGCAATCGCAGGGATAGCACCAATTCATCGCATGCGTCGATGGGGACGAGGCTTCGGATGAACCTGTCCACCACCAGCGGGGCCACTCGCCGACTGCGGCACCCGCGTATCCGCCCAGACACGGCGAGCGGCCCCGACTTCCTTCACCACCGAAGACAGCTCTTTCAATGGCGGCCACCCCACCGCCCGAGCACCCCGCAAGCTCTCTCCAGGCGTCCCTGCGCCGCGCGGCGAAAGGGCTTTTCTCCCTCCCGTAGGTTCCGCTATAGGGTACTCTACCGTGCCCGCCGGACGGCCCATCATATCGACGCCAACACCGTGGGATCCATGCAATGCCAACCTGAAGAGTATCGCACACGTCTCGAAGCCGGATCGGCTCCGTCGCTTAGTTGATCTCTACAGGACGGCGCGTCATAGAGTCCTCTCCGCGCCCCGATTCTTCCTCCAGCCTGCTACGATATCCGTCGTCATCCCGACGAAGGACGCCGGCCAGGGGTTTCGCGATCTCCTGGCGATGCTGAGCAACCAGGCAGGCTTCAGGAGCCCGGAGATCGTGGTCGTCGACTCCGGCAGCAAAGACAATACCATCGGAATTGCAAGAGAGTTCGACGCCAAGGTAATCGAGATTCCCGCTGCAGAGTTTTCCCACTCCCATGCACGGAACTTGGGGGCGCGCCACGCGTCCGGGGACTACCTGCTCTTTACTGTCCAAGATGCTCTCCCGCCATCTCGGGCCTGGCTACGTCAGATGTTCATGCCTCTTCTGCGGCACGGCGTCGTTGCAGTGTCCTGCGCGGAGGACCCGAGGCCGGACGCCGACCTGTTCTATAGAGCCATCTCATGGTATCATACTAAGTTCATGGACGCGGAGCGCCAGGACCGAATCATGAGCCGTCCCGCTGGCGAAGATCCACACACGCTCCGAAAGAACGCTCAGTTGTCGGATACCGCGTGCTTGATTCCGAAGGCGGTCTTCTCCAAGTACCGGTACCGCGGGGACTACGCGGAAGATCTTGACCTGGGTTTGCGTCTCCTCAGGGATGGACACCAGCTCGCCTTCCTCGGTTCCACTAGGATCGTGCACTCACACAACCGACCGGCCTACTACCACTTGAGGAGAGGCTATGTGGACAACCTGGCATTGCTAAGAATCCTTCCAGGGTATCCAGTGACGTTCATCGAACCGGAGCCTCTCGTGCGTGACGTGATTTTCACGTGCGACTGTGTGAATTCAATCGTTGAAGGAGAACTCGGAGAGGCGTCGCTCCCGTGCCGGCCAACGGAACTGTCGCGTATAGTCTCGCAGGCACTCCGCGCAGCCTGCACACGAAGGTGTCCGTCCGTAATGGATCAGCAGCATCACGGATACCTGGATGATCGGACCATGGCATTTCTCAAGAGTCTGTCTGAGGACGGATGCGTGATCAGAGGAGAGACACGAACCCACGACAGCGTTCTGATTCATGCCATCGAAAGTTTCGCAGAGGTGATATTGGACTACATGAGCTATGCGTATCGTATGATTGAGCCCGGCGTCCTGGAAGATGTTCGGGCAGCTCTTTACAAGGGCTGGGCTCTGCAATGCGGCGTGCACTTGGCGGCGTGTTTCTTCCTGGGAGGCGAGGGAGCGAAGGCGAAGCTACAGCGGATCAATGGGGAGTTGTCTCGTGGCATATAGGTATATGTGGGTTCCCCACGCGGTTCCGAGCGCTGCCTGGGGAAGGACATGAGCAGGGACACGACGGGAGCGACCGACCCATCCAGTGGCTCCGACCGTCCGCCAATGAAGCCCCCTTGCAGCCCGGGCTCCGAGGCCCACGCCGATCCGTTACTGCTGGAGGTCGAGCGCGAGCGGTTGTCGGAAGAGCTCAGCGCGCTGAGTCGGCGACTTCAGGTACTCGAGGGGGACCGAGAGTTTCTGTTGCTGCACACCAAGAACCTGGAGCGTGCGGCCCGGGAGCTCGCCCATGCAAACGCCGCAGCAAACGCCCGAATCCGCGAATTGGAGGTGAGCTGGCGAAGCCGCGCGGTGTGGCGCCTCTTGACGCCCGTGCGAGTCATCCGCCGAGCCGCTCGTCGCCTCCGCGCTGAACTTGCGCGCCTCAGGCGTCAACACCTCGCAAGGCGCCGACAGTAGCAAAGCTGAGAGGTATGGAGCTCGCACTCTGTACGGTCGTTTCGAAGAACCACTTGCCGTACGCCCGGACGCTGGCCGCGTCGTTTCGGCAGTACCATCCAGGCGCACCGATGTTCGTGCTACTCGCTGACCAGATCGACGGGTATTTCGCGCCTGAGCGAGAGCCGTTCGATGTCATCGAGCTGTCGGCACTGCGAATTCCGAACCTGCGGAGGTTTTGTTTCCAGTACAACATCGCCGAGCTCAACTGTGCCGCGAAACCCTATCTCCTCCAGTACTTGCTGGAGAAACGTGGTGTGTCCAAGCTTCTCTACCTCGATTCTGACATCCTCGTCCTCGGGGACCTCGCGGAGGTCCAGGACCTGCTCGATACGCACGCGATTCTCCTCACTCCCCATCTCATCCGAGAGGTGGAAGACGATCATCGGAAGCCTGGGGAGAAACATATCCTAGAATCAGGGGTGTATAACGCGGGGTTCATCGGAGTAAGGAACCATTCGGCAGCCATACGCTTTGTCGCGTGGTGGTCGCAACGCGTCTATACCGGATGCATAGCTGACCCCCGGATTGGGCTGTTCGTAGATCAGCGCTGGCTCGACCTGGTACCCGGGATGTTTCACGGCGTCCATATCATCCGACATCCAGGGTACAACGTAGGTCATTGGAGCCTGTCGCATCGGACGTTTGAGACCGGAGGCGGCAGCGTCCTGGTCAACGGACTCCCCTTGGTGGTGTTTCACTTCAGCGGACTCGACCTCGACAGGTTAGAGCGTATTTCCAGGCACCAGGACCGATTCTCCCTGTACGAGGTCCGGCCCCTCCAGGGACTGTTCGAGATGTACCGCGAACGAGTAATGGCCGCGGGCTACCGGGAGACGCAGGAGTGGCCGTATGCGTTCGGTTATTTCACGAATGGTGTCCCGGTTCCAGCGGACGTCCGGCGGCTGTACTGGAAGCTCGGGGATGAGGTGCAGCGGTTTGGGGATCCCTTCGACACCGGCCGCCAGGGGAGCTTCTGGCAATGGATCAATGATGAAACCCACCCGGGTTCCGGGGTGTCGCGGCTGTGGTACCACGTGTACATGACTCGCCCGGACGTGCAGAAGGCGCTCCCTGACGTATTCGGTGCCGACCGGGCCACGTTCCTGAAATGGGCCCAGTCCAACGGACGGATGGAACAGCAGATCGACGAGGCCTTCGGCCCCCCACCCGAAGCAGTGCCGAGCCCGGCACCTCCGACTGTGGGCGCACGCGCTGTTCCGCCTGCCGTACCCGGGCTGAACATCGCCGGGCACGCAATGTCTGAGAAGGGCATGGGCGAGGCCCTTCGCGCCACAGTGCGTGCGGTGACAGCAGTCGGCCTGCCGCATGTGGTGGTCGATTTCCCTGACCAGACATCGGCGAATACCGACCGCACGCGGTTGGGCTTCCTCGATTACAATCCCCATCCCGTCAACGTGATACATGTCAATGCCGACGGCCTTCCCTCGTTCGTGAGCGCCTCCGGAACGAAATTCCTGCGAGGTAAGTACAACATCGGCTTCTGGATGTGGGAGCTTCCCGAGCTACCCCCCGTCTTCCTGGCAAGTTTCGCCTATCTCGATGAGGTATGGGTCGCGAGCAGGTACTGTTTGGAGGCCATCTCGAGCGTGTCGTCAGTACCAGTCGTCAAGATTCCTTTGGCGCTCCCGGGAGGAGGTCTGGTAACCAAGAACGTCGGTCGCGACTACTTCGGTCTTCCGGAAGGGGTTGTGATCTTCCTCTTCATGTTTGATGTGCATAGCGTCGTCGCTCGCAAGAACCCGAGCGGCCTCATCACTGCATTCAAGAGGGCCTTTGGGAGAGAAGACGATGTCCGGTTAGTCCTAAAATTGGTTCACGGCGATCGGAAGATACGGAAGGCGCTGAGCGACGAGGCCGCGGATTCCCGCGTGGTCGTCATCGATCGCGTTATGGAGCGTGCAGAGATCAACTCGCTCATCCAGGTCAGTGACTGCTACGTCTCGCTACATAGGTCAGAGGGATTCGGAATGACCATGGCGGAGGCGATGGCGCTGGGTAAACCTGTGGTCGCCACGGCGTACTCCGCCAACGTCGACTTCATGACACCGAACAACAGTTTTCTCGTGGGGTACGAGCTGGTGCAGCTCGAAAAGGACTATGGGCCGTACCCACGGGGGAGCGTGTGGGCGGATCCCGATCTCGGTCACGCCAGCGGCCTTATGCGCCATGTTTATGAGAATCGAGAGCACGCGCGGGAGGTTGCACAGCGCGGCTCGCGGGATATCTGGCGGTATTTGTCGCCGGAGGCAGTAGGGGAACGCATCGTCAGGCGCCTCGAGCTCATCGGGGGGCGGCTCGATGTCGGGGCTGGCGTGACACTGTTCGGACGCTGAGTCGATTCCCGGCGGCCTGTAAGACAAGTGTGCACGGGACGCGCAGCTCGAGGCCGTCGACCAGCCGTCACGGCGCCATGTCTGCCCTATGGCGGGCCAGTGGCGAGCTTTGTCAACAGCTGCTGTTCGACGGCCTCGGCGACGAGCTGATGGCCCTCCAGCCAGATATGGTAGTCGGAGGCGTAGAGCTGGTCGGTACCACGTCTGCGGAACTCTGGTAGCAAATCCGCGAACGCACACCCGCGCCGGGTCAGTATCCCCTTGAGGTCCTCGAGGAGAGCGAGATTCGGGGAGCCGCGGAGGAGGCGGGCGACGGGTTCGCCAAGCGCGGCGGCACGCTCAGGAAAGACCATCTCGTAAGACGGGAGGAGAACGAGAAGCAGCTCGCTCCGGTGCTGGCGGGCGAGCTCCTGAAGAATCTCGACGGTGCGGTCGACCTTCTTCAGCAGTAAGTCGCGACGCTGGGGTTCTTCCTGGAGAAAGGAGGCCTGATTGAGCCCCTGATCGAAAAGGGGGCGTGCCGTGGGGAGAAGCTGGAGGGACTCGAGCCGGTGCCAGGCCTTTGCGCCGCTCGAAGGCGCGCCTGCGGGCTCCGCCTCGAGGCGGTCATCGAGATGCGGGCGGGAGGGATCCTCCAGCTCGAGAATGTCATTGCCCAGGAAGACGACAACGACCAGCGCACGGGGCTCGACGAGAGAGGCGACCTCGGTTGCTCGCAGGGCGTACTGGTAGAAGCTGTAGTAACCCGAGGAGGCGTTGAGTACCTCGGCGCTCCCGAGGCCTGTGCGGCCGCGTAGCCTTGCCTCGAGGAGCGCGGCGGCGTTCTCCGACGTGCTGACCACCCCCATCATATGGCTGTCTCCCACGAGCAGGATGCGGGGCGCCGATCCGCCGGGGTGCCAGTCGGTTGCGCGGATGAAGCCGAGGTTGTTCTGGTGTCGCTCGCACATCCGCCAGACGGCGCCGTCGAGCGAGTGGACCCGGTGACGGATTGTGACGTTGCTCCTCGGCCGCCAGCCCACGACGGGGTCAACGATGTACTGCGAATCCCCTCGCCACGGCACCTCCCCCGGCGCGCGCGGGGCAGAGGCGACCTGCACGCTGACGCGGGAAAGCAGGATCCGGCGCGCGAGCATCAGACCAAGCGCCGCCGAGGCGGCGAGGAGAAGGCCGAGGACAGCGTGACGCCAGTCCACCCGCGCCCAGCCGCGCCCCGGCCTCTGGCTGCGAGACCCGCGCTCGCCGGGGAAGCCTGCCGACGCAGGCCCGGCATTGGAGGGGAGAGTGCCGCGATCCACGAGGCCCCTTATAGCTGTAGTGGGCTCAACCAGGGAACCCCTCGCAGCCAAGATTCTGGATCCCGCCTCCGTCGGAGAATCCTGTCGTGCACTCGCAGGAGGAAACGTTGGCCGCGACGGTGCCGCGTATTCCGTGACCCGATAGTCGTCAAGACATAGCAATCGCGCGGGGGGCGTGGGAGGCGCCCTACGCGGGTGTCAGTCGCTCGCTCGCCGCGACAGAAGTGGCTGTCTACCACGGGCGCGCGCGCGGATCAGGCCCACTTGTGGAAGTTCGGCTTTCGTTCGGGCCTTCATCGGCCCGTATCGCGGCGGCGATCGACTGCGCGATCAGCTTGTAGCCCTTCGCGCTCACGTGACAGCAATCGTCCGTGTATAGCGGCTCGCGCACATCGGCGAAGACCATCGTGAGGTCGTGGAACCTGACGCCCGCCTCGCTGAGTTCCTTGCCGTACTGCCCGAGGAGCGGTCCACGATGAGAATCCTTCCAAGGAGCTTCAGCACGTGGGGATCGTTCAGGTTCCCGACCCGCCAGAACCAGCCGTGTGGATAGACCGGCGAAACCCAATTAGGGACGTTCTCGGCGAGCGGCAGGGCCACCTGGTTGAACCCGTCGACGTTGATGACGACGTCGAACTGGCCTCCTAGCGCCGGCTCTCTCTGGCTGCTCGACCGCAGCCTTGTCGGAGCTGGCGACGCGCTCGAGCAGGACGGATCTAAATTCGTCGCTGGAGAACCACCGTCCACGGGCGACTCGATAGGCGATGCGAGAGAGCCCCTCGACGGCCAGCAGAACTGCGCCAACACCGGCGCAGAAGATTAGCGCGCGTGGCAGACGGCTTGCCATGGCGAATCAGGCGGCCCCCAAGGGGGTTGGTGCCCGTCTACCACCTAGCCCTTCGCGCGCAAAGAGCCGCGATCGGTCGCCGCGTGTCATCGTCAGCATGGAGTAGGCGAGCGGGCGGAGTTTCGCTTGCCTTTTATCCAGCGGCTGGCGGTGGTCTAGGTCGTCGAAGGTCCACGAGGGGTGCGTAGTCGTGCACTCGACGTCTGGCACCACGGCCCTGGTCGCCCGCCGTCGCCGTATCGGGCTACCCAGGTTAGAACGCGCGGATCCGTAGTAGAACGCGAGCGAGCAACGGGACGCGGGGCCGAACGTCGATAAGCGAGAGTCTAGCAACTTTGCCCCTTCGTGTTGTCTACGCCCTCCTTTGCCCATTTCACCCAGTTCGCGTTGTCTTGCTTTACCGTCGCGGACTCGTCGCCTTTCGGGCCGGGCCGATTCTGTGCTCCGGCAGGTGAAAGAGACGCAGACCTACCTCGACGTGCCTGCCTGCCTCCGCTGCGGCGGCCGGATGTCACTCATCGCTGCCATCGACGAGCCGCGGGTCGTCCGCAAGCTCCTGAGTCATCTGATCTTGCCAACCGAGCGCCCCTTGCCGCGCTCGTCCCCGCCCGCCGCCAACTCCAAGCGACTTCTCGTTGGACTTCCCGTCTGACCGCCGTCCCCGGGACCAAGCCTGGGCCAGGGGTCTACGCAGAGTCCCCGCGGAGGCGACACCGCCCCCGGGCGTCCGGGCACGCCGTCCGGGCTTCCTTGACGGCCGCTTCGTCCAAGGAGTATTGAAACTTGACGCCTTTGATCATCGCTCCCGGTGACGTAGAGCTCTTCGCGCACGCGGACGAGACCTTCGGCGACGACGCCAGGCCCGCCGAGCTCCTCGCGGTGCTGCGCGCGGCGTAGGGTCGGTCCCGAGCCCCGTGTCCCAATCGACCGCGCAACGCAGTCGCAAGGAAGGGCAGAGCGGCGGTCGCCTCCTCGCCGCCGTGGGCGGTCTGGTCTTCGCCCTCGTCCTGCTGGAGGTCGGCCTCCGCGTTGCGGCCTTCTTCGAGGTGCGTGCGGCCCGCCAACGCCTGCGGAGCGAGGGTGGAGAAGCGCGACCGCTGATCGCGTTCGTAGGCGACTCGAACATATACGGGGTCTACGTCGAGGAGGAACAGACGCTGCCCAAGGCGGTCGAGCGCCTCTCCCGGCGCGGCGGGTCGCCAGGAGTCCGATGCCTCAACTTCGGCATCCCGGGTGCCGCATCGTGGGACGCGCTCGAGCAGACGCGACAGGCGCTCCGGATGCGTCCTCGCGCCGTGGTGGTCACGGTGGGGGTCAACAACTATCAGGTAGTGCCGCCTGGCGAGGGGCTCGGGGTCGTCGAGGGACTCCGTTTGGTGAAGGCGGTTCGCTTGGCCCTCTTCAATTGGCGCGTGCGACACCTGCAAAGGAACCCGGAGGCGCTCCGCGTGCTGCCGGGCGGTCCCGGGGGTAAGCCGCTCGAGGGTGGCGAGCTGCGCAACGGCGTCACCAGCTCCGTCGTCATCATCAAGCCCCGCGACGGCGACCCGATCCCGTTCGAGAAGACGTGGCGGCGGGCCGCGGCATTCGAGGAGATCGCGGCACGTCTCAAAGCGGATCTGATGGAGATGAGCTTGCTTGCAGAGCGGGCCGGCTGTCGGCTCGTAGCGGCCACGTACCTGGCAGGGCTGGAGGAGCCCTTTGCGGGGATTCGCGACCTGGCGCTTTCGCTGCAGGGCCAGCATGGCATCGTAGTCGCCGACACTGCGGCGATCCTTCCCCGCGCGATTCAGGGCGACGAGCCCGAGCCCCCCAGCGCAGGGACGCCGCAGACGCTGCGTGGGCGACGGAGCCTGTTCTTGTTTCAAAACCATCCGACAGCCCTCGGGTATGAGATGGAAGCCCGCGTCGTCGCCCGCACCCTCCATGACATCGGCGTGCTCCCCGACATCGAGCCTGAGGATCCGCTCGCGCCCCTTGCCGGAGTCGACATACGGCCGCCTCGTTAAGTCCCCGGTGGTGCCGCTCCCCTTCGAGGTCGAGGCGATGCCGACGCCCTCGAACGATGCCGGCGAGGCCCTGGCCGCAGGGCCGCACCTCATCGCTTCAGTTTACGTAACCCAGCGCGCGGAGCCGCCGTCGCTCCTCCTCATCGAGGCGCACCCTGCCGCCTCCTGCCGGGGTCCGGCAGCGCGCCAGGATGTCGTCGAGCCGCGCCTGCATCGAGGCCGCGATGTCCGGCCGCTAGGTGATCAGGTTTACGCGCTGGGCGGGGCGTTCTGGAGGTCGTAGAGCTGTGGGCCTTTCACCAGCCGCTGCCGCACCTCGGAGTCCGGCCGTGCCTGGAGACGGAAAGCGCTCTCGGCACCCCACGACGGTAGCTGCACAAGCAACACACAGCGCACGCATCGGGCGTCGGAGCAAGCACGAGCCGAAGATCGATCGGTCGGCTAATATGTTGCCAACCGCTAGTTGACATAGCCGAGCGCCCGGAGCTGTTCCCGCTCCGGCTCGTTGAGATGCACTTCAGCGGCCTCGCCGCGCGACGGGCGGGCGCAGCGTGCCAGGATCGCGTTCAGCCGCGCTCGCATCTCGGCGGCCACCTCAGGCCGGTCAGTGATGAGATTCACGCGCTCGTCGGGATCGCTTGCCAGGTCGAAGAGCTGCGGCCGGACCACCAGGCGTCGCGCCACCTCTGAATGGACGTTAGACAGGAGATGCCATTCGAGAATCTGCTTCCGCTTGTACCTGGCGCTACCGATATACTTCCAATGTCCGCTCCGTATATATGGCATGCCGCCCATGTTGGATGACATTCCAACCGCTAATCCGCCGTCGCGGGGTGAGACTCCCGTGCGGATGAGCCCAGCCAGGCTCTGCCCATCGACGTCCTCCGGCGCGCGCTGCCCGAGGAGCTCCAGGACGGTCGGTAAAATGTCCACGCTCTGGACGAGCACGTCTATGGTGTCGCGCTTGGGGCGAAGCCGCGCGGGCTTGACCACCAGCGGCACTCGGATGTCCTCGTCGTAGAGGAACAAACCGTGCCCTATCGAGATGCCGTGGTCGAACAGGCTCTCTCCGTGGTCCGAGGTGACGACGATGACCGAGTCATCGTACAGTCCAAGCGATGTGATCAGTGCCACGAGTAGGCTCAGCTCATCATCAACATGGCGTATGCCGGCATCGTATGCGGCGACAACTTGCTCCAAGGTGGTATACTGATCGAGGGGAAAGAATTTCCTATGGTAGCCAACGCGGCGCAGGAACGTGATGGCGGGATCCGGACCCACCGTGGGGCCTTCCTCGTCCGCGTATTTCTGGGCGATATCCTGTGGCGCCGTGTACGGACCATGGACGCGGTTAGTATGATAAAAGAGAAAGAAGGGAGAATTCCTCTGTTTCCCCAACCAACTGATCAGGCGCCCGTATTTCGACAGATTTCCGGGAAGGTCGATCTCGTAGGCCTCGAATCCCCGGCCGAAACCATATTTGCGGCCAAGATATGGGTTCTCGACAAAGCCCGCGGTGCGATACCCCGCGGCTCGCAGCCGCTCTGCGAGGAGCGGTATCGTGGGCGCTATTGCATGACCCTCGGCCGCGCCGTGCGCACATGGGTACCTGCCGGTGAGCATCGACGCGTGCGAGGGGACCGTCCAGGGCGCCTGCGCGAACGCCCCCGTGAAGCGAACCCCATCGCGAGCGACCTCGGTCAGCGTAGGACTGGTGTCCCGGAAGTAGCCGTAGGTGCCCAAATGATCCGGTCGTAGGGTATCAATCGAGATGAGGACGAGGTTCGGCGGTTTCCGGCGCCAGGAACCATGGAAAACGGCGAGGGCGCCAACCACGGTCGCCACCACCAGGCCGGTCACGATCAGGCGCCGCGTGCGCGCTGCTCGACCCGGATCAGGCACTGCAAGCCTCCTTGCGGACGAGCGATTCGTAGAGCATCAGATGCCGGAGGGCGTTCTCGGCGATCGACGCGACCTGCTTGGGGTGTGCCGCGAGCCGCCCGCCGAGCGCGGGCTCCTCGACCAGCCGCCGGAGTTGCGCGGCCAGGTCGCTAGCGTCGCCGGGCCTGAAGAGGAGGCCGTTCACGCCGTGGTCGATCGCCTCGGCCATGCCGCCGTGGCCGGAGGCCACGACCGGCACGCCGGCGAGAAAGGCCTCGCGGATGACGATCGGGGAGCACTCGTACCAAAGCGAGGGCACCACGACGGCGTCAAGGGAGGCGAGGATGCGGGGCACGTCAGCGGGCTCGTAGCGGCCGTGGAAGCGGACCGTGCCGGCAATTCTTGCTGCCGCCTCGCGCAAGCGGTCGAGGTAGCCCGTATCGCCGTGGTAGGGAACCCAGTTCCCGTAAACATCGAGCGTGGCGTCTGCCCGGCCGAGGAGCCTGTAGGCCTCGAGCAGCACGTGGGGGCCTTTGGAGGGGATGAGGGTCCCGAGGAAGCCGATCCGGAAATGCGGCGCGGCCCGGCGCCCACCACCGACGAAGGCCGCCGTGGGCAGGCCGTAGGGCAGGACGTGCACCTTCGCCGCGTCGACGCCATACCGGCGGTACATCTCCCGGTGGAAGGCCGACGGTGTGACGATGGCCTCCGGCAGGGCGAGCAGGCGATGCATGTCCGCATCGTACTGCCGCAGGATGCGGAGCCCGCGGCGCCGGGTAGGGAGGCGGAGGTGACGCAGCCAGGCGCCGAGCGGCCGGCGCGGCGCACGCAGCTCGTAGTTCTGTGGCTTGAGGCACGGCACGCAGAGGTTGCGGTCGATCTCGTGGCACACGACGAGCCCGTCGCGGATGCGCTGGCCACGCGGGCACCCGAACCAGTAGTCGTGGAGCCCGAGCACGAGTGGTAGGCCGCGCCCCTTCGTACGCTCGAGAATGCCGGCCGAGAGGCCAATCAGGTGGTGGACATGCACGAGGTCGGGCCGCCAGCGGTCGACGATGCCCTCGAAGAGCTCGTCGATGCGCGCGTTGCGATAGATGCCCGCGAACGTCGCGAGATCGGTGAAGCGGTGGTTCAGCCGCCAAGTCGTGAACCCGTCTTGCCGCCGCTCCTCGAGCGCATAGTCCGGCTTCGTCGGATCAGACGCCCAGGCGAGCACCCCGACCGCGTGCCGGGCAGCGAGCGCCGCGGCGAGGTAGTGGGCGTGCAGCTCGACCCCCCCGACCCGGTCGGGGACGAAACCGTGCACCACGAAGAGGATCCGCATCAGCTAGCCCGCACCAGGCGGTCGATCCACGACCAGGGCGGCCGCGCGGGGCCGTTCGAGTGCGCGCCCAGGTACTGCGCGGCGGTCTGTGCGAGGGTCCAGGGCACGGCGTACAGGCGCCAGTAGAGGCGGCGGGCGCGCGAGCCGGGAGGCATTGGGACCGTGCGCCAGAGCGCTCCGACGCCGGAGGCGGTGCAGCGGAAGACGTGGTAGAGCGTCGGCACCTGGCGCATCCCGAGCAGACGGTTGAGGTTGCGGTGGTCGGCATAGACTCGCCTGAAGTCGCGCCACAGCGAGTCGTTGTGAGAGTGGAGCACCCGCGCGCGAGGCTCATAGACTATGGCGTAGCCCTCCCGAAGCACGCGGAGGCCCCAGTCGATGTCCTCCCCGAACTCGACGCGCGAGAATGGTATCCGCTCCCATACGCGCTTGCGGATGCAGGAGTTCACGTCATCGAAGGCCACCACGGAGAGCTTCTCCAGCGGCGAGCGTGCCTCGAACGCCTCCCAGTCGGTGATCTCCTGGATCACGCGCTCGGCGCGTGTGGCTGCCCAGTGCTCGAGCCGCCAGCGCTGGTAGGGGTTCACGGTGGTGCTGCGGAGCAGCTGGCGGCCATAGACCCCCGCGGCCCGCGGCACCGAATCGAGGGCCTCCACGAGATGGTGCAGCCAATCGGTGCCGACCGGCACGGCGTCCTGCGTGAGCAGCGCCACATATTCGCCTCGGGCGGCGCTGATCGCCTCGTTCCGCGTGAGACCATGGTTGAACGTGCCCGGGGGGATCTGGAGCAAGCGGACGCCGCGCTCCCGGCAGCGCCCGAGCGTGTCGTCGTTCGATCCGGAGTCGATGCAGATCACCTCGAAGGGCCGGTCGAGCTGCTGCCGGTGCACCGCCTCCAAGCAGGCGCGGAACGCCGCGCCGCCGTTGAGGGTCGGGATGATGACCGAGGCGGCGGGTTCGCGCACCACGGCCGACCTCATGAGGCGGCGCGGGCCGGGGGGGCAGTCACCACCTCGCGGTAGATCGACTCGATCTCGAGGACGTGCGCTTCCATCGTCTTGGGCGCGATCGTCGCACGCTCCCAGCGCGCGAGGCTCTCCGGGTCCTCCACGACGCCGCGCAGGCACGCCGCGAGGGCATCCACGTCTCCCGCCGGGAAGGTTCTGCCGTCGACGCTGTCCCGGACGTGCTCGGGGATGCCCCCAGTCGCCGACCCGATGACCGGCACGCCCGCCATGTGCGCCTCGTGGATGGCCAGCGGCGAGTTCTCGTACCAGATGGAGGGGACGACCACCACGTCCACCTCGGCGAGTGCCGCCCAGCGCTCGGGGTGAGGCACCGGCCCCCGCCAGCGGATGCCGGGGTGCTGCGCCCGCCGCCGGAGGTCTTCGTTGTAGGCCGGGTCGGCCGCGGGGCCGAAGATGTGCAGCTCGGCGCAGCCTGCGGGCAGGCGGTTGAACGCATCGATGAGGACGTGGACGCCCTTGTCGCGGATGAGGGCGCCGAGGAAACCGAAGCGCACGGGCTCGTGCCGCCGGCGTGCTCGGAGCCGTGCGGCTAGCTCGGGCGGGGGGCTCGCGGTCCCGTAGTCGCAGACGACGATGCGCGCCGCGTCCACCCCGTTGCGGCCGTAGACCTCGCGCACGAAACGGGAAGGGGCGAGGATGCGGTCCGCCTTCTCCAGCCGCCGCACGAGGTACGCGTAGCGGTAGAGGTTCGCCCCCACCGCGGCGGGATTCAGATGCGAGCGCACCAGCCGTGACGTGTTGAGACACTGGCAACAGTTCCACCCGCGGGCAGGGCCCTCGCAGAGTGCGCCGTCGCGCCGCACGAGCTTGATCCGGTGGCACAGGAACCAGTAGTCGTTGAGCGTGACGACCACTGGGATGTGCCGCGTGTGGCACTCGGGGATGAGCTCCGCCGACAGGTGGAGGAGGTGCTGGACGTGCACGACATCTGGCCGCATCCGGTCAAGCGCCTCACGGATCGCGACACGCGCGGCAGGGTTGTCGAACCGGTCGAAGAACCTGCCCACGCTCCCGAGACGGCGATACGTGCGCGTGGCCGGGAGGAGCTCCACCGCGACCGCCGCGTCGCCCTCCCAGTGGACGCGGGTGCCCACGTCGTCTCGAAATGGGGCGCCGCTCAACACCCGCACGGCATGGCCGCGCCGAGCCAGCGCGAATGAGAGGTCCGAGCAGTATATCTCCGTCCCGCCCGTGTGACGGGGGACGAACTGGTGCACTACCTGCAGGACACGAAGCCCCCCGTCGCGGGGCCGCTCGACCTCCACGGGCGACATGCGCATCCGGGCGAGCTGGGTATCGCTCCGGGCGAGCTCGGCGCGGGTCCGGGAGAGCTCCCCGGAGAGTTCGGTCTGGGTCCGGGCGAGTTCGGTCTGGGTCCGGGCGAGTTCGGTCTGGGTCCGGGCGAGTTCGGTCTGGGTCCGGGCGAGTTCGGTCTGGGTCCGGGCGAGTTCGGTCTGGGTCCCGGCGAGTTCGGTATCGCTCCGGGCGAGCTCGGCGCGGGTCCGGGAGAGTTCCCCGGAGAGTTCGGTCTGGGTGCGGGAGAGTTCGGTCTGGGTGCGGGAGAGTTCGGCGTCACTCCGGGCGAGCTCGGCGCGGGTGCGGGCGAGTTCCCCGGAGAGTTCGGTCTGGGTGCGGGACAGCTCGGGCTGGGTCCGCGCGAGCTCGGCGCCGGCCACCCGGAACCCGC
>Ga0066710_100002455_pt1 | contig 14967 bp, 10 predicted proteins | sample GraSoiAngelo_159_FD_79666 | JGI IMG/M metagenome (GOLD analysis project Ga0066710, IMG submission 79666) | Grasslands soil microbial communities from the Angelo Coastal Reserve, California, USA - 14_1009_16_40cm | ecosystem: Environmental > Terrestrial > Soil > Grasslands | place: USA...
CGACTGGAACCCGCTCCCGGACTCGAGACGGGCGCGGAACGAGAGGAACTCGAGCGGCGTCATGGTCTCGAGCACGTCGATCTGGGCCACCACCACCTTGAGGATGGTGAGCACGCGCTTGAGGGTCGCGAGGGCGCGCGCGGCGTCCCGGCGGAGGAGCAGCGTTTTCAGGTAGTCGAGCTCGTGGAGCAGCTCCTTGAACCACAGCTCGTAGACCTGGTGGATGATGATGAAAAGGGTCTCGTCGTGCTCCGGGCCGTCGGAGAGCGGCTGCTGGAGCGAGAGCAGCTCGTCGAGCTTGAGGTAGCTGGAGTAGGTGACGGCCATCGTCGTGGGCCCTCCCCTCACGTGAAGCGGGGTCGATACTGGTTCAGCGTCTCGTACGCGTCCGGCCAGCGCAGCGGGTAGCCGAGCTCGTGGGCCGCGTGCCGGGTCCAGTAGGGATCCCACAGGTGGGCGCGCGCGAGGAGGCACAGATCGGCCCGGCCGGCCGCCAGGATGGTGTTGACGTCGGCGTAGGACGAGATGTTGCCGACCGCCATGGTGGCGATCCCCACCTCGTGGCGGATGCGGTCGGCGAACGGGGTCTGGAACAGCCGGCCGTAGACGGGGCGCTGATCCGGCACGGTCTGCCCCGCCGAGACGTCCACCACGTCGCACCCGTGCGCCTCGAGCATGCGCGCGACCTCGACCGACTCGGCGGGCGTCATCCCCTCCGGGTGCCAGTCCACCGCCGAGATCCGCACCGACATCGGCTTCTCCGCCGGCCAGGCGCCGCGCACCGCGTCGAACACCTCGAGCGGGAAGCGCATGCGGTTCTCAAGCGGCCCGCCGTACTCGTCGGTCCGCCGGTTGGTGAGGGGCGAGATAAAGCTCGCCAGGAGATAGCCGTGCGCCATGTGAATCTCCAGCAGGTCGAAGCCGGCCTCCTGGGCGAGCCCGGCGGCGCGAACGAAGTCGGCCTTCGCCTCGTCCATTTCGGATCGCGTCATCTCCCGGGGCACCTGGCTGTGCGGGTAGTAGGGGATCCCCGAAGGAGCCACGATCGGCCAGTTTCCCTCGGGGAGCGGCTCGTTGTCGCCCTCCCACAGGCGACGGGTCGAGGCCTTGCGGCCGGCGTGCCCGAGCTGGATCGCCATCTTGGCCGGGGTGTGCCGGTGCACGAAGTCCACGATCCGCTTCCAGGCCGGGGCGTGCTCCGGCTTGTAGAGCCCGGTGCACCCGGGCGAGATCCGGGCCTCGCGGCTCACGTCCGTCATCTCCGCGAACACCAGCCCCGCTCCCCCCATCGCGCGCGTGCCGAGGTGCACCAGGTGCCAGTCGCCGGGGGTCCCGTCCTCCGCCGAATACTGGCACATCGGGGAGACCACGACGCGGTTCACCAGCACCATGTCGCGGAGCCGGAACGGCGTGAACATCGGGGGCGGGGCCGCGGTGGTCGAAGGGGCCACGCTCGCGGCAGCCGGCGCACCCGTCCCGGTTGCGGGCGCCGCGCCCGGCGCCGGAACGGTCGCGACCGGCACGCCCGCCCGGGCCGAGGCCTGCCTCGCGAACCACTCGTCCACGCGCGCCACGAAGGCCGGGTCGCGGAGCCTGAGGTTCTCGTGCGTCACCCGGAGGCTCCGGGTGAGCAGGGTGAACGCGAACTGGAGCGGCTCGAGGTCCATGTAGCGCTCGGTGTCCTCGAACCACTGGAGGCTCGCCTGGGCGGCGCGCTGAAGGCTCTCGACCGCGGGCCGCCGCGCGGCCTCGTAAGCGGCGAGGGCGTCGGGGATGCGGTCCCGCCTGACCAGCGACCCCACCAGGGCGATGGCGTCCTCCATGGCGAGCTTGGTGCCCGAGCCCACGGAGAAGTGCGCGGTATGGGCCGCGTCGCCGGCCAGCACCACGTTCTCGTGGTGCCACTTCTCGTTCCGGATGGTCGGGAAGCTGCGCCAGACCGAGCGGTTGGAGATCAGCCGGTGCCCTGCCAACTCCTCGCGGCAGAGCCGCTCGCAGAAGGCGATCGTCCCCGCCTCGTCGGCCCGGTCCATCCCGGCCGAGCGCCACGTCTCCTCGCGCGCCTCGACGATGAACGTGGAGCGTCCCGGCTCGTACTGGTAGGCGTGCACGCGCCACAGGCCGTGCTCGTCGCGCTTGAAATAGAAGGTGAAGGCTGGGAAGGGCTTGGTGGTGCCGAGCCACACGAAGCGATTCGGCCGCGTGTCGGTCTCGGGCCGGAAAGCCTCGCGGTACCGCTCCCGGACCACCGAGTTCGCGCCGTCGGCCGCCAGCACCACGTCGGCGTCGCGCAGCGTCTCGGGGTCCGAGATGTCGCGCTGGAAGCAGAGCTTGACGCCCACGGCCCGGCACCGCTCGGCCAGGATCCCGAGCAGCGTCTTGCGCGAGAGACCCGAGAAGGCGTGACCGGTCGAGGTGAGCGCCGAGCCCCGGTAGTGGATCTCGATGTCGTCCCAGCGATGGTTGAGCGCCGTCATCGCGCCCGAGACCACCGGGTCAGCGTGCTCCAGCGCCTTCTCCGTCGCGTCCGAGAAGACCACGCCGAAGCCGAAGGTGTCTTCGGGGTGATTGCGCTCGTAGACCACCACCTCGTGCCGCGGGTCGGCGCGCTTGAGCAGCAGGGCGAAGAAGAGCCCCGCCGGCCCCCCGCCGATCGCCACCGCCTTCACGCGCTCGCGCCTCGCAGGAGTTGCCCCGCGATCACCAGGCGCTGGATCTCGGTGGTGCCCTCGTAGATCCGGAGCGAGCGCACCGCGCGGTACAGTCGATCCACCGGATGCGACGCCATCACGCCCAGGCCGCCCAGGATCTGCACCGCGTCGTCCACGATGCGCTGCGCGGCCTCGGTCGCGAACGACTTCGCCATCGCCGCCTCGAGCGTGACGCGCTCCGCGCCGCGGTCGGCGGCCCAGGCCGCCCGGTAGACCAGCAGGCGGGCCGCGGTGAGGTCGGTGGCCATGCGCGCGAGCCTCTCCTGCACGAGCTGGAACTCCGAGAGCGGCTTGCCGAACTGGCGGCGGGTCCGGGCGTGTCCCATTGCCTCTGTGAGCGCGCGCGCCGCCATGCCGCACGCCGCCGCTCCCACCGTCGCCCGCAGCCGGTCGAGCGTCTTCAGGCCGAGAGCGAGTCCGCCGCCCTCCTCGCCCAGGCGGTGGTCCGCCGGCACCCGGCAGTCGTGGAACGCGATCTCGCCGAGCGGGTGCGGCGCCGACAGCACCTGCGGCCCGACGAAGCGAAGCCCGGGAGCATCGGCCGGGACGACGAAGCACGAGATTCCCTTGCCGCCCGCGGCCGGATCGGTGGAGGCGAACACCGCGTAGAAGTCGGCGATGCCGGCGTTGGAGATGAACGTCTTGTTCCCGTTGATCACGTATTCCGTCCCCTGGAGCCGCGCCGTGGTGGCGATGGCCGCGATGTCCGAACCCGCCTCGGGCTCCGTCATCGCGAAGGCCGCCATCGCGCGCCCCCGCACCGCGTCCGCCGCCCACCGCTCCTGCATCGCCTGGTTGCCGCTCATCAGCAGCGGCAAGGTCCCGAGAGCTTGAAGTGCAAAGACGGCGTCGGCGAGCGGCGAGGCCGCGGCCAGCGCCTCGCGCGCGATGCAGCAGGCGCGCCAGTCCTGCCGCCGGATCGGCTCGAGCCATCCCGCCTCGCCCATTCTTTCCAGCAGCACCCGCGCCTCCCGCCGCGCGGCGGCGTCGTCGGGGGGCTCCGCCCGGGGGGCCAGCTCCTGGGCCGCGAAGGCGCCGACGCTCTCGGCGAAGCTCGCGTGGTGGTCGCCGAGGAACGCCTCGATCGGCGCCGTTTCCGGAATGATCATCCGATGAACTTCGGCTCGCGCCGGGCGCGGAAGGCCTCGTACGCCTCGCGGTAGTTGGGGTGCTCCATGAGCTGCGCCTGAACCTCGGCTTCGTATTCCAGCGCCTTCTCGAGATCGAAGGCGAACTCCAAGTCGAGCGCGCGCTTCGTCACCCCGAGCGCCGCCGCCGGACCCCGGGCGAGGCGCTCCGCCAGCGCGGTGGCCTCGGCGAGCACCCGCTCCTGCGGCACCACCTGGTGGTAGAGGCCGATCTCGTGGGCCCGGCGCGCGTCGAGGAAGTCGCCGGTCATGAGCAGGTCGGTCGCGCGCCCGAGCCCCACCAGGCGCGGCAGCAGCCACGAGGCGCCCATGTCGGCGCCCGAGAGCCCCACGCGCACGAACAGGAAGGCGATCCGGGCCGACTCGGCCGCGACCCGGAAGTCGCAGGCGGCGGCGATCACCGCGCCGGCGCCCGCCGCCGTGCCGTTCACCGCCGCCACGACCGGCCGCCGGCAGCGCCTGAGGTTCAGGATCAGGTCGCAGGTCATGCGCGTGAACTCGAGCAGCCCGGCCGCATCGCGCCCGAACAGCGCCCCGATGATGTCCTCCACGTCACCGCCCGAGCAGAAGCCCCGTCCGGCTCCGGTGAGAACGATCGCGCGCACCCCCGGCTCGGTGTCGAGCGCCCGGAAGGCGTCGCGCAGCTCCGCGTAGACATCGAAGGTGAGGGCGTTCAGGCGCTCGGGCCGGTTGAGCGTGAGGGTCGCCACCCCGGTCGCGGTGTCGACGCCGTAGAGGAACGACTTGGGCTTGATCATCTTCCCCCGATGACCGCCGTGGCCTCGATCTCGAGCAGGGCCCCGCGGTCCACCAGGCCCTTCACCTCGACCAGCGCCATCGCCGGATAATACTTCGCGCACCGCGAGCGCCATACTTCGCCCAGCGGCCTGAGGCTCGCCCGGTAGAGTCCGAGGTCGGTCACGTACACCGTGAGGCGCGCCAGGTCGTCCGGGCCGCCGCCCGCCGCTTTGACCACCGCCAGCACCTTGTCCAGGGCGCGGGCGAACTGCTCGACGAATCCCGGGGGCTCGCCCGGAGCGCTCTCCTCCCATCCTACCTGGCCGGCCACGAAGAGGAGGCGCCCGCCGGGTGGTGCGAGGATGCCGTGGTTCCAGCCCCGGGGGACACCCAGGGACTCGGGGTTGACGAGCTCGAAGCTCACGGCCGGGCCCGCGTCGCGGCCGCCGCCGGGACCCCCGGGCCGAGCACGACCGCCTGGCCGTTCGCGGCTCCTGCCTCGTCGAGGCACAGGGAGAGCACGGCCTCCGCCACCTCGCCCGGCGTGACGAGTCGCTCCTGGCCCGCCGAAGCCAGCACGGCGGCCAGCGCCCCCTCGCGCGTCAGGCCGGTGCGCTCCTGGACGACCGCGAGCGTGTGCTCGGTCATCGGCGTGTCGACGTAAGCGGGGCAGACGGCGTTGATCGTCACCCCGGTCCCGCCGAGCTCCAGGGCCACCGAGCGGGTGAACCCGATCACGGCGTGCTTGGCCGCGCTGTAGTGAGCCACGTACTTGGCGCCCTCGAGGCCGGCCACCGAGGCGACGTTGACCACCCGCCCCCACCGGCGCTCGATCATCTCCAGGACGAACTCGCGCGTGCAGAGGAAGGTCCCGGTGGCGTTCACCGCCAGCGCGCGGTCCCACTCGTCGAGCGTCAGCCTCGTGAGCGGCGCCGAGGTCGCGCCTCCCGCGTTGTTGACCAGGATGTCGATCGAGCCCAGGTGCTCGCGCGCCGTCTCACCCAGGGCGTGGACACTTCCCTCGCGGGTGACGTCGCAGGAGGTGGACCAGGCGCGAGCCCCCGCGGCCCTGAGGCTCTCCGCCACCCGCTCGACCTCGTCGCCGGTGCGCGCCGCCACCACCACGTCCGCCCCGGCCCCGGCGAGGATGCCGGCGATCGCCGCGCCGATGCCGCGGCCGCCCCCGGTCACCACCGCGCCCCGCCCGGCGAGAGGTCCCGTCATCGGGCCGCCCTCTCCTGGACCAGCTCGCCCAGCACCGCCTCGGCCAGGATCTCGCCGAGCACCGCCAGGGTCGCTCGCCCCTCCTCGGCGCTCGCCTCGGCCGGCCACCCGAAGTAGGCGCGCGGGCCCCCGGCTTCCTCGAAGGTCCGGGCACCCCGGCGTATGGCCGCCGAGAGCGAGGCGGGGTTCGGCGGCAGCCCGGCGCGCACCTCGTCGCGCACCAACTCGGGGGAGGAGGCGAGAACGATGGAGCCTTCGTAGCGTCCCGCGTGGCAGGCGCCGCTCTTGAACTCCTCGGTGAGCCGCATCGCCCACGACTTGCGCGAGACGACCGGGCACACCACCGGCAGGAGTTTCTCCTCCCGAGCGCGTGACACCGCCTCGTCGAGGGCCGCGAGGTGCGCGGGGTCGAGGTGGGCGTTGGCGATCGCCAGGGCCGCGAAGCCGTGACGCGCGAGCTCGCGGGCCAGATCCACGACCAGCGACGTCACCGTGGCCGGCCCGATCGAGAGCGTCCCGGCGAAGCCCGCGCCGAAGGGCGCGGCGCTGAAGGGGAGCGAGGGGAGGAGCACCACTCCGAGGCCGCGGCGCTCGATGAGCGGCGCGCCGGAGCGCGCCATCGCCCGCGCGATCACCACGTCGGTGCCGAGCGGCAGGTGGGGGCCGTGAGCCTCGATGGCGCCCACCGGGAGCACCGCGACCGTCTTTGCCCGGTCGAGGTCGCGCACCTCTTCCCACGTCAGCTCGGCCAGCTCGCGCATAGGCTCCGTGTGCGGTCCTGGGAGTCCGGTGTTGCCACCCGGCGGGCGGGCGGCCATCATGAGGCGTCCAGACGAAGCTACCATGAGCCTCGGAGCCGCCGGAACGATGAACATCGCCGACTACTTTCTCGACGCGCGCGTGCGCGAGAGGCGGGGGAATCGCGTGGCGTTGCGCACCGCCGCGGGAACCCTCTCCTACGCCGAGGTCCAAACACTCTCGAACCGCTTCGCCCACCTGCTCGCCGCGGCGGGAGTCGAGCCCGAACACCGGGTGCTGCTGGGGCTTCCCGACGGCCCCGAGTTCGTGGCCGCGCTGTTCGGGACGCTCAGGCTCGGGGCGGTGGGGGTGATGGTGAACCCGGGTCTCCCGACCGCCGACCTCGAGCACCTGCTCCAGTACGCCCGCGCCAAGGCGGTGGTGACGCACCGCGAGACCGCCCCGATGTTCGAGGCCGCGGCACGAGCGGCGCCGCTCACCCGGGCGGTGCTGGTCGTGGGCGACGACGAATTCGACCGCCGGCTCGCCGCCGCGCCTCCATCGTTCGAGACGTTTCCTTCGCACCGCGACGACGCGGCGCTGTGGCTCTTCTCGGGCGGAACCACCGGGCGCCCCAAGGCCGTGATCCAGACCCACCGCTCGTTCGTCAACACCACCGAGTGCTACGCGCGGCAGGTGATCGGCTATGGCGAGGACGACGTCACGCTCTCGGTGCCCAAGCTCTACTTCGGCTACGCGACCGGCTCGAACCTGTTCTTCCCGTTCGCGGCCGGCGCGTCGGCGGTGCTGTTCCCCGAGCCGCCGACCCCCGAGGCGCTGTTCGATCGCATCCGCCGCTTCCGGCCCACCCTCCTGGTCAACGTCCCGACCATGATCCACAAGATGGTCTCCCACCCCGAGGCCCACGCCCAGGACCTCTCGTCGCTGCGGGTGTGCACGTCGGCCGGCGAGGCGCTGCCGGAGGAGCTCCACCGGCGATGGCGCGAGACCTTCGGAGTCGAGCTGCTCGATGGTCTCGGCACCGCCGAGATGTGGCACATCTTCGTCTCGAACCGGCCCGGCCACGCCCGCCCCGGCACGCTCGGGACGGTGGTGCCGGGCTTCGAGGTGAAAGTGTGCGACGAGGAGGGGCGCGAGTTGCCGGCGGGCGAGACCGGCTGGCTCTGGGTGCGCGGCGACTCGCGCGCGATCGGATACTGGCAAGATCTGGAGAAGACCCGGCACGGCTTCCGCGGCGAGTGGTACGTGTCGGGTGATCTGATCCGGAAGGATCGCGACGGCTACGTGCATTACTGCGGCAGGGGGGACGACCTGCTCAAGGTGTCGGGCAAATGGCTCGCCCCGCAGGAGGTCGAGGGCTGCCTGCTCCAGCACCCCGCCGTGGCCGAGGCGGCGGTGGTCGGGATGACGGACGCGAGCGGGCTCGTGAAGCCGCTGGCCTACGTGGTCTCGCGCGAGCCTCGCCCTGGCCTCGACCAGGAGCTCAAGGCGTTCGTGCGCGAGCGGCTGGAGCCCTACAAGCACCCTCGCGAGGTGATCCTCGTGGATGCGCTGCCGCGCACGCACCTGGGCAAGGTGGATCGCGGAAAGTTGAGGCGGCCGGCGTGAGCACGGATCGGCGAGGGGCCGGGCCCCCCATGACCCACTCGCAATCCACGGAAGCCGCCTGGATCTGCGCCGCGTCCCGCACCCCGTTCGCGCGCGCCGGGAAGGGCGCGCTGGCGGGGACGCGTCCCGACGATCTTCTCGCCGCGCTCTTCCGGCGCCTCCTCGAGGGGCTGCCCGGTAGGGCGCGCGAGGAAGTGGACGAGGTCGTGGTGGGCTGCGCCTATCCCGAGGCGGAACAGGGCCGCAACGCGGCCCGAGCGATCGCGCTCGCGGCCGGTCTCCCGGACCACGTGCCCGCGATGACCTTGACGCGCATGTGCGCGAGCAGTCTCGAGGCCACGGCCATCGCCTGCGCCAAGGTCCGCCTCGGCGAGGCCTCGCTGGTGTTGGTGGGCGGCGTGGAGAGCATGTCCCTCATCCCGATCGGCGGGGTCAAGCCGTCGCCGAACCCCGAGCTGCTCGAGCGCCGGCCCGAGCTCTACCTGGCGATGGGCGTGACCGCCGAGCGCGTGGCCCGGCGCTTCGGGATCGCGCGGTCCGACCAGGACGCCTGGGCGCTGCGGAGCCACCGGCGCGCCGCCGCGTCGCGCGCGCGAGGCATCTTCGCCGAGGAGATCACCCCGGCGTGCGCCGACAGTGACGGCGGCGCGCGCGAGGTGCGGGAGGACGACTCGATCCGCGCCGACACCTCCATCGAGCGGCTCGCGGCGCTGGCACCCGCGTTCGAGGAGGGCGGGACGGTGACCGCCGGCAACGCGTGCCCCACGAGTGACGGGGCCGCCGCGCTGCTCGTGGCCTCGGAGTCGGCGGCGAGAGCGCACGGGCTCGAGCCGCTCGGGCGCTTCGTTTCCTACGCCGTGGCCGGGGTCGACCCTGCCGTGATGGGGATCGGGCCGGTGGAGGCCGTGCCGCGAGCCCTGGCGCGGGCCGGGCTCACGATGGACCGGATGGACCGCATCGAGCTCAACGAGGCGTTCGCGTCCCAGGTGCTGGCGGTAATGCGCCAGCTCCAGCTCCCGGAGGAACGGGTGAACGTGAACGGCGGCGCGATTGCCCTGGGGCATCCGCTCGGAGCCACCGGGGCGCGTCTCGTGGCGACGCTGCTGCGCGAGCTCGGGCGCTCGGGCGGACGCTACGGCCTCGCCACGCTGTGCGTGGGCGGGGGGATGGGGGCGGCGATGGTGGTGGAGCGGGTGTAGCTCACCGGAGCACGCAGGCTCTCGCGGTGCGGGACTGGGATCCCTGGGTCAGGCGCACCTCGTAGACACCCGGCGCAAGATCCACGCCCTGGGATATCTCGACCACGTGCGGACCCGGGCCCAGCGCCCCCACGTCGCGCGAGATCACCCGCCGCCCGGCGATGTCGAAGACCTCCGCCCGCGCGGGGCCGGTGCGAGGGAGCGAGAACGAGATGCGAATGCGGCGAGAGGGATTCGGCCAGGCCCCCGCGAACTCGAGCGCCAGCCCGGGGACTTCGATCTCGACCATCCCCGAGTAAGCCACACCGTGGTCGCCCCTGAACCCCAGACGATAGTCGTAGCGGAGCCCGGGCTCGACGGTACGGTCCTCGTACACAAAGCGTCCAAAGCCGTCGGGGGCGATCTTCGCCAGCGATGACCATGCGGCGCCGGGGATCCGTCGCTCCACAGCCGCTCCAGTGAGTGCCGGGTCGAGCACCAGCCAGGTGAGCTTCACGCGTCCCGCTTCTCGTTCGGCGCCCCCGAAGCTCACGGCCACGCCGGTGGGCGCGCCGAAGGAATGGGAGCAGGAGTCCCGGGCCGTCGGATCGCTCCGGCGCCACACGTGAATGGTGAACGTGTTGGGCCCGCCGGCCGCGCTGTCCGGCACCGGGATGCCGACGGTGAGGTACTGCGATGTGAATCCGTCGATCGATCGCCGGGCGGTAAGAGGGAACGAGGGCCAGTTCCTCGCCGAGTTGATCTGAAAGTCGAAGTCCTCGGTTGGCGGCGAGTGGCTCGTGACGAGGTAGTAGGCGAGGTTCACGCCCGGGACCGAGGAGGTGAGGTAGGGCGGACACACGACGTCGGGCGCCGCGGGCGGCGAGAACGAGAGAGAGGTGAGCGTGTAGCCGTCGTTGGCGGAACCGAACGCCCCGAGCAAGAAGCAGCGGTCCTCGACCGGGTCGTAGCCGTGGACGGCCACCGAGCTCCCGAGCGGATGAAGCTGGGTCCAGGACGCCGGCCCCGATACGGACAAGGACCAGATGTCGGTGAACGTGCTGAACGCGGTGTTTCCACTGATCAGGAGCATCCGGTCGCGCACCGAGTCGTAAACCAAGCTGGCCGAGGATCGGGCCGCCGGGCCCGCGCCGGGTGAGAGCTGGGACCATTGAAGGGCGGACGAGAGCTCCCAGAGGTCGCCGAGCTGCGTCGGGAAGGACCCGGAGCCAAAGTTTCCGCCGAAGAGCAGGAACCGATCCCGAGGCGGATCGTAGACAAGCGAACCCGCGCGCCGGGTCGGAGGCGGTCCGCCGGTGGGCGACAACTGAGTCCAGGTCGGAGTTGCCGCGAGGTTCAGGACCCAGAGGTCGTTCAGAGTGTTGGAAGATGTGGCCCCACCGAACAAGAGCCAGCGGTCGTGGGTCGCCTCGTAGGCGGCCGCAAACCCAACGCGGTTGAGCAGGGGACCAAGCGTGGCGCCCCCGAGCTTGGTCCACGCGAAAGTGTCACCGAGCGCGACCGCCCAGGCGGTGGTGTCGCCGGGGAAGTAGGCCAGGCAGCGATTGCGGGTGGGGTCGTTGAACAAGAATGCGGATGCATGGTTGGCTCCGGAGGGAGCGTTGACGGCGGGGACGCGCCGCCACCCCACCCCCCCGTCGATCGATACCGTCCACCCATCGGGAGCAGGGCCTCCCACGATGCTCGGGGGCAGCTCGATGAGGGCATATCGCCGATGAGTGAAATCGGGAACGATGTTCTTTGAGGGGGTAGACGTGGCGCTCGGCTCGGGTTGAGTTCCGCGGGGGTTCAGCTCTGTCCAGGTCGGTGTGCCGGCCAGGCTCAGCGCCCAGGTTGCTATGGAAGCGCCCCCAAGGGAGTAGGACCCGCCCGTGAACACGAGTCGGTCGCGGACCGGATCGTAGATCCCGGCGTGCCTCGACCGGTCGGCAGGCGGCGTGCCGGCCGTGACGGGCTGGGACCACGCCGGGGCAGGGCCGAGCGACAGGGCCCATAGCCCCATTCCGTGAATCAGCATCCGGTCGCGCGGCGGATCGTAGATCGCGACGGCGTAGCTCTGGGCCGGCGGCTCAGTTCCGGACGGTGTGACGAGATTCCAGGTGGGCACACCCGAGAGCGAAAGCGCCCAAACGTCGTTGACGCTGGCTCCCGAGCCGGTCGTGCCCCCGAACACGATCATCCGCTGTCGCACCGGGTCGTAGATCGCCGAATGACCGTAGCGCCCGGAAGGGAACACGCCGGCCGGTGAGATCTCGGACCAGGAGAGGACCGGTGCGAGGTTGAGCGCCCACACGTCGTTCGCGCCGCTGCCGCCGACCTGTCCGCCGAACAGGACCACCCGGTCGCGCGGGGCGTCGTAGATCAGCGTGTGGTAGACGCGTGCCGCAGGCGCCGTACCCGCCGGTGAGAGCCTCCGCCACCGGGGCGTGCTGGAGAGATCCAGCTCCCAGACGTCGTTGAGACCTGGGAACTGGCTGGAAGCGACGATGTAGATCATCCGGTGGCGAGAGGCATCGTAGACCGCGGCCCCGCCGGTCCGGGGATCGGGCGGGTTTCCCTGAGCGGGCAGCAGCGACCAGGCCAAGGTCCCCGCGAACGGCAACGCCTGGAGTTTGTTGATCGGCGTGGCGCCGATCACTCCGCCGAACAGGACCAGCCGGTCCGCCAGGGGGTCGTACACCGCGCTTGCCAGAGAGGTGGGGCCGTAGAAGTAAGCTGAGAAGCTCGACCACTCGCCGTCCGGAGTGAACGCGGCTGTCGAACGGCCGGTCGAGGCGCGAGCGGGCGGCGGGAAGATTGCTGAGAAGATTGCTGAGATGACGGCGACGAGGCCGAGCACCTGCAGGCTACGCGGGATCCTCTGCATGACTCACCGGGGCTTCCACACCGCCTGGTTCAGGGCAGTCTTGGGAACGTGAGCGCCAAAAAAGCCTACACCCGCTGAAGTCGGCGTCAACGGAGGAATTCCACGGGCTGCCGCGATGGCGTCGAAGGGGGCTCGGGTTAGGCTAGGTTTGGCGAGGGGGGCGTGCGCGCCGGCAACCGCGCGACACTCGGCGAATCCAAAGGACTCGTGTGAGTTGCGGCAACCCAAAGAGGGAGGACCCTGTGAAGCCAGCCCTGTTCCTCATCGTTGCTACGAGCATCGTTCTCTTCACCCGGGCGGGCGTGCCCAGGGCCGAAACGGTGGTCCAACCCGTGGCGCGAGGGCAGACCGCGCCGGTGCCGCACAAGAAGGATGCCGCCGACGATCCGGCGGTGTGGATTCATCCTGAAAAGCCCGAGCTGAGCCTCATCCTCGGCACCGACAAGCAGGGTGGCCTGCACAGCTACAACATGGACGGCTCCCCGCACGAGCTGGTGGCCGACGGCGCGAAGCCCAACAACGTGGACGTGCTCTACGGGTTCAAGCTGAACGGAGGAGTCGTGGACCTCGTCGTTGCCAGCGTGCGTGGCGGTGACAAGAAGAAGGGCGGGGGCAGCAAGGGCGTGAAGGTGTGGGCCGTCGATCCGGCGAGCCGGCGGCTGTCCGACGTCACCGACGGCACGAGCATCCCCGCGTCCGGCGGGAAGGAGCCTATCGGCGTGTGCGCCTACCGCAGCCCGCGCACCGGCCGGTTCTACTGCTTCGTCACGAGCGAGAAGGGCGGCGTGGAACAATACGAGCTGAGAGACGCCGCCGGTGGCAAGGCCGGCGGAACGCTGGTACGGACGATCCGGCTGGCCTCCCTGGCCGAGGGCTGCGTGGCGGACGATGAGCTCGGATTCCTCTACCTGGCGGAGGAAGACAAGGGCATCTGGAAGTTCGGCGCCGAGCCGGACGCGGGCGCCGACGGCAAGCTGGTGGCGCGAGCGGGGGAGAACGGCCTCACGGCGGACGTGGAGGGGCTGGCGATCTACTACGCGGGAGGGGCGCGCGGCTACTTGATCGCGTCGAGCCAGGGCAACAACACCTACAAGGTCTACGAGCGCGGCGGCGAGAACCGCTTCGTTCTGACGATCGACCCGAAAGCAGGCCGGATTGACGACGTGAGCGACACCGACGGCATCTGCGTGACGGCCTGTCCGACCTCGCGGCAGTTCGCGAAGGGGGTCTTCATCGTCCAGGACGGCACGAACGCCGGCGGTAATCAGAATTTCAAGCTCTACGCCTGGGAAGACATCGCGGGAACCCAGTTGCTCACGGATACGACGTGGAAGCCGCGAGAGGCGCGGGGGTCAGGGAGACAGAACTGAAGCGGGCTGCGACATTCGGCCGGGGCCGGAGCCGCGCGCCCCGGTCACCTTGCTCCCCGCATCACGCCAGCGTGCCCAGGATCACCTCGGCCCTTCCGATCAGAGCCTCGATCTGACGCGGCCAGTCACGCTCTCGCACGCGGAACGGGAAACGCGACCGGCGGAAGACCTCCACCGCCGTGTAGAGCCCGATCCGCTCGGGCGACGCATGGTGCGCCTCGTAGCCGGCCAGCAGTGAATCCCTGAGTGACTCCAGCCGCTCCCGAGGGAGGTCGCCTCGCAGGACGTTCCGTTCCGCCTGCGCGATGAAGTTGCCCAGATCGTCGGCCGGGTCGCCGTAGCAGGCCCAGTCGAGATCGACGATCGCCACCTCCTGCCGGCCCATCACCACCACCTGGTTCGCCGAGAAATCGCCGTGCAAGGGGCAGCACAGGTCCGGGGCGTCGGCCAGCCTTGCCGCGAGCCCACGCGCAAGCTCATCCGCTCGCCGGGCGAGCCGGGGCGTAATGAAACCAACCTCCGAAGCCACCGAGAGCAGATCCGCCCCTTCGGCTTCGCGGGTCCAGCGCTCGAGCCCGGCCGGGGACTGGGCGTGGAGGGTTGCCAGGGCCTCGCCGGCCGCGGCCACCGCCTTGCAGTCGGCCTCGGACGCGGTGCAGAGATCCATCAGCGGGCGGCCCGGAATCCACTCGAAGGCGAGCAACCGGTGGCGGTCCGAGCAGCCGAGCAGGCGCGCGATCCGGAGCGCGCCGCGGGACCGAAAGGCCCCGGCGTTGCGCTTGGCGCGGAGGTACGCCCGCGGGGTGGAGCACTTGAGCAGCGCGTCGGCTCTCCCGCCGGTGGCGCACAGGGCGGCCACGTAGCGGCGCTCCGGCCGGTAACGCAGCCGCTGGAGCTCCGACTGCCAGAGGCCGGGCCGGTCGGGCAGCAACTCGCGGAGCAACCCCTCCCGCTCACGCGGGTCCGCCAGGAGCGGAAGCGCCCCGAGCTTCAGATCGTTCGGGAAGGCATGGATCAACACGCAACATCGCTCGAGAGCGATCCTGCCGGGACCCAGCGGCCCCGAAACCGCCGGGTCCCGCTGCCCGAGGTGCGCTCCGAACTCCTCGGGCAGGAATGCACGCACGTCCACGTCCAGCTCCGACCCGCCCACGCCCAGCCGGTAGGTCGCCCTGCAGTAGTCACGCGGCTTGTATCTGAGATGGGAGATCTCGGCGGACCTGAGATCGACCTCCGGCGCCGCCTCTCGCAGCGCGGCGGCGAAGACCTCGGGCTCGAGCACGGTGGCCAGCCCGGGAATGCTGGGATCGCGCCGGACCAGATCGGCGACCGCGGAGGAGGGCG
>Ga0066710_100002456_pt1 | contig 14966 bp, 13 predicted proteins | sample GraSoiAngelo_159_FD_79666 | JGI IMG/M metagenome (GOLD analysis project Ga0066710, IMG submission 79666) | Grasslands soil microbial communities from the Angelo Coastal Reserve, California, USA - 14_1009_16_40cm | ecosystem: Environmental > Terrestrial > Soil > Grasslands | place: USA...
AGTCTTTGTTGGTGTCGGCGAAGGCGGTGATCGTTTCGGTGCCTGCCACGGCGCCGGTGTAGGTGCAGTTCGCCTTGCCGTTTTTGTCGGTCACCACGAAGTCGCTGAAAAAGACCGACTCCTGGCAGCTACTAAAGAATCTAAGGTTGAGTTCGCCGGAGAAGCCGACCTGCACGCCTTCGACCGGGGTGCCGGCTTCGGTGACCGTCGCGGTCAGCGTGTGGGTCGTGCCCACCGGGTTTTCAGCGGCGCTGGGCCTGAGGGTGAGCCCGTCTGGCAGCGCCTGCGCCGAAGCCGAGAAGGCAAGCAGGCCGAGCGCCGCCACCAGCATCGCGCGCCCGACCTGGAACGCCCTTCGATATGACTGCGCGCTCGTGTGGAGAGTTCCCAACCGTGGCTGTCGCTGGGAATCGCGCAACGCCATCGCAGGCGGCCTTCTCAGGGCGGCCTCCTCGGACCGAGTCAGGGTCAGTGATGCGCGCGCCGGACGCGCTCCCACACTTACGCCCCGCAGGGCCCTCAACATCCTCATCGTGCAGCCCCCCAACGCTCCAGATTCGTCCCGGAGTCGGAGAAAGCCCCCGGACGTGGGCGAACCTCGGCGAACCTACACAGCGCCGGCATTGCTGTAAATGGCCCGCTCGAACCCAATCTTGTGGTCAGAACGGGCCAGGCAGGGGCCCGAGTGAACTACTGGCCGCGGCGGCGCGGCCCTGGTTCATTCCCTGCAAATGGAGTAGCTTGGTAGATTGCAGCCGGTAGCTGACAGGGAGGTTAGGCAGGTGCCAGCGCAGCAGAGCTCCGTGGCGGCGACGATCACCGTCGTTTTGGTTGACGACGAGCATCTGATCCGCGCCGCCCTCTCGCAGGCGTTGCGCAGTGGCGGTCTCGATGTCGTCGGCGAGGCCGCCAACGGAGAGGACGCGGTCGAGATGGTCCTCGAGCTGCGTCCGGACGTCGTGCTGATGGATCTGAGGCTTCCCGGGATCTCGGGGGTCGAGGCGATCGAGCGGCTCGATCGCCTCGACCCCGCTTCGCGCGTCCTCGTGCTCACCCGCAGCGAGCAGAATCGCGTGGTCGAGGCGATCGTCGCCGGGGCCAGCGGGTACATACTCAAGAGCGCGGCCCCCGAGGCGATTCTCGGCGCCGTGAGGGCCACGGCGGCGGGGGAATCCGTGCTCTCCTCGCAGGTCGCCGGAAGCATCCTCAGGCGCATCCGCGAGCGAGACATCCCGGTCACCGCCACCAGCGAGAGTGCGGCGGTCGCTATCCGCGCTGTCCTGACCACGCGCGAGCTTGAGATCTTCGAGCGTTTGGCGAGCGGCGAGGGCAATCAGGAGATCGGGCGCGAGCTTTCGCTGAGCACAAACACAGTCTCCAACCACATCGCCAGCATCCTGGCCAAGCTCCACCTCGACAACCGCATCCAGGCAGCCGTACAGGCAGTGCGCGCCGGCATCTCCTGAAAGCTCCGGACGCGGCCGAGCTCCCCGTTCGCCGCTCGCCACCTAACTGGGTCTGCGGCTGTCGGGTCAGACTCGCAGCGCTGCTGCTCGCACGCGCAGCGCGGCAGCGGACGAGGACCAGGCGTCGCGGACAGTGACGCCGACACGCCCGATTTGCGGGAAGCCACGCGGCTCCGTGCCTCTCGCCTTAAGGGTTTCGGAAGGCCGACGACTCGACCGGACGCAGAGCCTCGATAGATTGTCCCCAATTGTTCCCCAGCCAACCGATTGGAGGGCACGCACAGGAGCTGGAAGCTCACGGCCACTAGCAGGCACTTCCTTCAGTCGGGGAGGCCGGATTTGAACCGGCGACCGCCCGGCCCCCAGCCGGGTGCGCTACCAAGCTGCGCCACTCCCCGAGGGCGGCAAGCGGGCGACGGGAATTGAACCCGTACTAAGACCTTGGAAGGGTCCTGTGCAGCCATAACACTTCGCCCGCGCGATGCCCTCCAATGGTACCTGCCGCGCTCCCATTCACGGATCTCTCGATCCCGCGGGGCTCCGCCGCCGCTCCTCCACCGGCACCTCTCCCGACTCATCGGCCAGACCGGGTGGAGGCCAGACCCCTGCCCAGTTGTCGCGGGCGCCGTCGAGCGTGACGGTGGAGCCGCCGAAGGCGCGGCCCAGCGGCGAGGCGAGCAGGGCGACAAGCCACGCGTGCTCCTCGGGCCTGCCAAGGCGCTGCAGCGGGACCGAGCGCGCGGTGGCGGCGCGCACGGACGGCGGGTACTTGGCAAGCACCTCTGTGTCGAAATGGCCGGCCGCGACCGCGCTCACGCACACGCCGGCATCGCTCCAGCGCTCGGCCAGCTCGCGCGTCAACGCCTCCACCGCCGCCCTGGCTGCGCCGGAGTGGGCCATGCCTGGCATCCCGTGGTGTGGCGAGAGCGTGACGTTGACGATCGTTCCCGCGCGCGCCGACGCGAGCGCGAGCTCAAACGCCGCCTCGGCCATGTTGAGCATGCCCTCCACGTTCAGGCGCCACACCGCCCGCCAGCCCTTGGCCGCGATCAGCTCGGCCGACGTGAAGTACTGCCCGCCGGCGTTGTTGACGAGCACGTCCAGCCGTGCATGCCGCTCGAGCACGCCCTGGACGACTCTCTCGGCATCTTTGCGCTCGCGCACGTCCGCGGACGCCCAGTCGATCGCCCCCACGCCCTGCTCGGCCGCCGCGGCGACCGCCGCTTGCAGCACCTCCGCGCGCCGCCCGGCGATCGTCACCGCAGCTCCGCAGCGTGCCAGCTCCAGCGCCGTGGCCCTTCCCAGGCCCGTCCCGCCGCCCGTCACCAGCGCCACCCGGCCGCTCAGCAGCCCGGGCGCAAAGATCGCCGACTGCCCCTTGTCCAACGCGCTTGCCATCGCGCGCGATCATATGCCGCGCCACCCGCCGTGCCGTAGCGCGGCCCCATCGCGGTCCGCCCGGCCGCCGTCCGTCGCGGTCCGTCGGGCCGCGTGTTTAGGGTTTTGCTCGTGTCTCCCAGGCCTATGGTCTGCGTGTGCGCGCTTACGACCGGCGACTACCTGCTGTGGAACTGGTCTCTGAGCGGCAACCGCGAGGTGCTCGCGCTGGTGTCGGGTCTCACGCTGCCTCCGCTGGCCGCAGCTTGCCTGTTGCTGGTCGCACTCACGGGTGCCCGCCTCGCGTCGCGCGTCACCCGGCGCTCGTTGCGCCCGGCGCTGGCTCGCAGGTCGCTCGCGCGGGCGGGCCCATACGTGAGTCCGGCTCGCCCGATAGGCGCCCGCGCTGGCGGCACGAGCCAGCCGGATGTGGCGCTGGAGGGCGCCGGCGCACGCGCGCGGGCGGTGCAGGATCATGGCGAGCTGCATGACAGCGGCCGCCCGGCCACCGCCGTCGGCGGGCGCTCTGCCAGGCCCGCGCGCAAGGTCGCCGCTTGAGTCGCCGCAATCAGCTCGTCGTCAAACTCTCCCGCTTGCTTCCCCGCTCAAAACGCCTCCGCCTGAGCCTGGCGGCGCTCGTCGTCCTGCTCCTCGCCGGCGCCGCGCTGGGCGCCTATCTGTACGAGCGCCATCGCACCGGCAGCATCTACCACCCGCACGCCCGCTTCGTGCCAGAAGCCACGCCGCCGCCCCCTCGCGGCGTGGATCGCTTCTCGTGGCCGTTCTACGGCTACACCAAGGATCACACGCGCTACTTCCCGGCATCCGCGCGCATGCATGCGCCCTTCAGGCAGCTGTGGGCGCACGACTTCGGCACGCTGCTGGAGTTCCCGCCGGTGATTCGCGGCGATCACATCTTCCAGCTGGGCGACAACGCGACGATCAACGCGATCGACAAGCACAACGGGCACATCTTCTGGAGCAGGAAACTCGGTGAACTGTCTGCGTCCTCGCCGGCGGTTGTCGGGCACATGGTCTACGCGACGGTGCTGTCCGGCCGCCACGGCGGGCGCATCGTGGCGCTCGACTACGGCCACGGCACGACCCGCTGGTCGCGCAATCTGCCCAGCCCCAGCGAGTCCTCGCCGCTGGTGGATCACGGCAAGGTGTACTTCGGCACGCAGAGCGGGCTCGTTTACGCGCTCGATGCAACCAACGGCCGCGTGATCTGGACCTACCACGCCGCCGGGGCGGTCAAGGCCAGCCCCACGCTCAAGGAAGGCACGCTGTACTTCGGCGACTACTCCGGCCAGGTGCAGGCGATCAGCGCGCAGACCGGCCGGCGGCGGTGGGTCAGCGGCTCCGGCGGAGCGCTGCTCGGCAGCGGTACCTTCTACTCCACCGCGGCGGTGGTCTACGGGCGCGTGTTCCTCGGCAACACCGACGGGCGCATCTACGCCTATGACGCCGACACGGGCAAGCTGGACTGGGCGGTGCAGACAGGCAACTACGTGTACGCGTCGCCCGCCGTGGTCAACGCGCCGGGCCTCGGCCCCACCATCTACCTGGGCTCCTACGACGGCACCTTTTACGCGCTCGACGCGCGCACCGGGGGCATCGACTGGAAATACAACGCCGGCGGGCGCATCTCTGGCTCGGCCACGATCGTCGGGCACACCGTGTACTTCGCCGACCTCGGCGACCGCCGCACCTATGGCCTAGGCATCTCCACCGGCCGCGTGCAGTTCGAGATGAAAAGCGGCTCGTTCGACCCCGTCATCAGCGACGGCCACAACATCTACCTGACTGGCTACAGCGGTCTTTATGCGCTCTCGCCCAGGTAGGGCTACCGAACGATCGCGCGGAAACGAACGAGAAGTCGATCGCCAAGATCCACGATCTCCTCCCTACCTCTTGAGGCCGAGGTCGGCGAACGCCCGCTCGCGGTCGAAGTAGTTGACGATGCGTGTCACGTTGCCGTCGTGGACATGGAACAGGGCCGCTCCCTTCGCCCCTGTCTGCCCGATCTCCAGCCCGCTCCGCTTGCCCCGACCGCTGGCACGGAACAGCACGAGCACACGCTCGCCATCTAACTCGCGGTACCCCTCTGCCTCGCTGCGCGCCCCCTCCCAAGCGCCCAGAAAGCCGCGCAAGCCTTCCGCTGTCCCGGTCAGTCCCGTCCAACGCCCTGGAGCAGGCCCGTCAACATGCACCAACTCGATCTCCGGGTCCGCCCACTCGGCGGAACCAAAATCGCCACGCTCCCAGGCCGCGTAGGTCGAGCGCACGAGGTCCAGGTTCTCAGACATCGCCTACCCCGTCGACTCGGCAAGGCGTTCGGCGGCGGCGCGGCCCTCGTCGATCTCGCCATATGTAGTCACCCGTGTGGCCATGCCCCCTACCCATTTGACGACGTACGCTTCGCGTGTTCGAACGTAGCCAGTGCTACCCGCCGGGCGGGCGCGGCGTAAGCTCGACCAGGTCGGAGGTCGTGGACTCCCCGGGCATCGTCCGCCAAGTATTCCGTCCCCTGCGACACAGCGGCCTTAATGTGCTCTCGCCCCGCTGATGCGCGGGGCTCGAGCGAGACTTGATCGGTCCGCGTCAGTGAGCGAGCGCGTGCGCGAGCAGGTTGCGGGTCATCGCCACCACGCGCGCGTCGGGCTTGGCGGGGGCGTCGGGCGAGGCCTGGGGCACGGGCGCCAGGCCGTACTCCCAGGCGAGCGTGCCGGCCGCGAACACGAATGCGCCCGAGCGCGCCACATACAGGGTGCTCTGCGCCAGCGTGCCGCGCGCCGGCGCCGGCTCGAAGTGCGGCGCGCAGACGCCGCGCCCGCCACCCAGCACCGCCGTGCCGTGCGGCGAGCCGGCCGTGGTCTGATCGAGCTCGTAGCCGACGATGCCGGCGATGCGCGTGCGCGCGTTCACGCCGCTGTGCGCGAACAGCCACCGTGGCCTCAGGCCGGGCGCGGGCGCCCAGTGGTAGAGGCGATAAACCGGCGGCCCCGCCCCGGGCACGCGTGGCGTGATGCAGCCGTCATAGGCGCTGCCGGCGATGTTCGCTCCGCCCTGCGGGAACAGGCCGCTCGGGTCGGCGCGGTCGGGGTCTCGCGCCGCGTACTGCTTGTAGGCGACGATGCGGTGGTCGCGCTCGCCCGCCTGGCTCGAGACGCCGGTCGCCGGGGCGAAGCGCACCCGCCAGGCCATCGTGTCGGAGCTGAAGAACAGCAGGTCCGTGCCCCGGTCGCGGGCGCGCGCGAAGGCGCGCTCGTCGCGCCCGGACCAGTACTCGGAGTGCCCCACGTCGATCAGCGCCCGCGCGCCGGTCGCCTGCCGCGGGTCGGCGTCGATCGAGTCGATCGTGGTGTAGGCGACCGGGTAGCCGTGGCGCTCCAGGAAGCGCACCATCGCCACCTCGCGGATGAAGAACTGCCCCGCCCCGGTCTGGCTGGCGTAGGGGCGGTCGTAGGACACTTCCACGCCCTGCGTCGACCCCGTCGCGCGCACCGGCTTGCCGCCCGGGTACAGGCTGTCGCCGCCCCACGAGTTGTAGGCCTCCCAGGTGGCCGTCGGGAGCTCCACCAGCAGGCGCGCGCGCCGGCGCGAGCGCACCACGAACAGGCAGTCGGCGCGCGCGCCGTCGCTGGCGTTGAGCCTGATCACGTACACGCCGCTCGGCAGCGCGCTCGGAATCGCGAACGACAGCGTCGCGTGCCAGCGGCACTCGGTCAGGCCGGTCAGCGAGTTGTGTGCGCAGGGCGGCTGGCGCGCCGCGCCCAGCTCCTCGCTTTGCAGGACCAGTCGGCCGCCCGCGCCGTGATACCAGCCCATGCGATACACGCTCAGCGTCAGCTCGCCCGCGCCGGGGGCGTTCGCGTACACGCGCTCGATCTCGCCGGCCACCACCGCCTGGTGTGCCACGTAGCCCTCCACGGGCCCCCGCGCCTCGCCCCCGATCAGGCTGGGCGGGCCGGGCAGGCGCCAGGCGGCCGTGCCGCGGGCGCGGTTCTCGCGCGCGATCGAGGGCGCCGGGCCCCGGGTGCGCACGAGCCAGCGGTACGGCGAAGGCGGCGCGCTGGGCGCGGTGGTGGGCCGGGTCGCACCGCGCGCGGCGTAGCGCGCCGTGGCCCGCCTGGCAACGCCGCCGCACCCCGCTGCGGCCAGTGCCAGGGCCATCACCAACCCGACCAGCGCGAGGGCCGTGCGCGCGAGCGCCCGTGCGCATGCGGCCAGTGTGAGGGCGGCGCGCGCCGGCGCGCGCGTTTCGCTCATGCCCTTGCGCTCAGCCGGCAGGCTCCCTGGAGATCGAGCGCGCCGGCCAGCGAGAAGCGCGCCTGCACCAGCAGCGGCCCGGGCGCGCGGGCCATCACCGCCGTCCAGCCGCCCGGCGAGCGCGCCGCGCAGCCTCGTCCGGCCGCCACGACCAGGTAGCGGCTGTAGCGGACCCGCAGCAAAAACCGGCCCGCCCGGTATGCCCGCAGCCCGATCGCGTCGTGGCCCAGCGAGGTGAGCCGCCCCGGGCCCGACAGCAGCGGCACGGAATCGGCCACCGCGTAGATGCGCCAGTGGCGGCTGGCACGCACCTCGCGCAGGTACGGCAGCCCGGCGGCGATGAGGCGCCCCTCGGCGGCGCTCGAGGGATCGAGCGGCGCGTCGGGCAGCGCCACGTAGGAGACCGCGTTCTCGCGCAGCCAGCGCCCGTAGGAGGCCGCCGTCAGCCGCGGCGCCAGCAGCGCTCGGTCGTAGCGCTCGTCCAGCTGCTTCTCCCAGCCGCGCGCGAGCGACACCGTGGGGGCCAGCAGCGCGGCCTCCCAGTGCGAGCGCGTGAGCGGCACCTCCACGCGCACCGGGTCGCCGGCGGCCGCCAGAAAGCGCTCCACCGGCGCGTAGTAGGAGGCGCGCGTCGATTCGTTGCCCGCCACCGCGAGCGTCTCCCGCGCCGGCCCCCAGACCACCCACACGAGCCACACGCACAGTGCCGCGGCCAGCGTCGCTGTCGGGTGCCCAAACTGAGTCGCCGTCGGCCGGAGCCGGGCTGACCGGCTCCTGCTCCCCGCGTGCGCGCACAGCAGCACGGGGCCCGCGAGCAGCACGGCATAGCGCTCGATGTTCGAGCCCATCGGCGTGCGGATCGCCACGCACAGCACGCAGGCCAGCAGGTAGACGAGCGCGCCGACGCGCAGCAGCGGCTGCCCGTGCGGCAGGGCCAGCACAAACGCGCCCGCCACAGCCAGCGTCGCCAGCAGCGAGAGCAGCGGGTAGGGCTCGGACCCCCCCTCGGGAAACAGCGCAGCGAGCGCAAGCGCAAGCGCCGCCGCTGGCGCCGCCAGCGCAAGCGCCGAGCGCATGCTGCGCCGGGCGAGGGCGTGGGTGATGCCGGCCATCGCCAGCAGCAAGCCGGCCACGGGGCTGGCGGCCGCGCACGCCGCCGCGAGCAGCCCGGCGAGGAGCGCGCGCCCGCGAACGAGCGCCAGCGCCGCCGCCAGCGCGAGGCTCACCCCCAGGGCGAACGCCAGGCGCCCGATCCACACGTCGGCGGCCGCGGCCAGCGCGAACAGCGCCGCGCCCCAGCGGCTGGAGGGGCCGTACACGGCGTGCGCTAGGCGCGCGAACAGGGCCGCCGAGGCCAGCGCGCACAGGCACGCTGTCAGCCTCAGGCCGATCAGCGCGGCAACCGGCGGGAACAACAGGCTGTAGCCCGGCAGGTCATGGCCGCCGTACCAGTGCTCGTCCCACGCCGCCGGCCCAAGCGCGTGGAAGAGCGTCACGCGGTAGGCCTGTCCCGCGAGGTCCGGGGTGCGCGGATGCACCAGCAGCCACGCGGCCACCAGCGCCGCGGCGAGGGCCGGCGCCAGCAAGGCAGCGGCAAGCAGGCGCTTGGTGAGAAGATCGAACGGGGTCCGGTGTGCTACCCCACCGGACCCCGGCATACCCGTCATTTGCGCGACGGATGTGTACCTGTTTGAACCGGCGAGCGGCTCGGAAGTAGCTCTGGGGCTGATCCGCACGCGGGGATAATGATGACGATGCGCCGCATCCCGCCGCTGCTGCCCGCGCTGCTGCTCGCCGTGGCCGCCTGCGGTTGCGCCACGGGGCGCCCCGCGCCGATCGAGCGCGGCTCGCTCGCCGAAGCGCAGACCTTTCCCTACTACCGCGTGTACTGGGTCGGGCCCAGCTTCCAAGGCAGCCCGCTGGCGGCGGCCGACGGCCTGAAGGGCTACAACGCCACGGTCGGCGACAGCGTCTACTACGGCGATTGCGTGCACGGCAAAGGCATCTTCGGCGGAGGCAGCTGCCTGCTGCCGCTGCAGCTGACCACCGTCATCTACCGCCTGCATTCCAACGCCACGCTTGGGCCGCAGCGCAACATCGTCATCCGCGGCGTGCCGGCCACGATCTACGACGAAGGCCGCTCGATCGAGATCTACACCGGCCGCGTGGCGATCGACGTGTTCTCCGACAGCTTCTCGCACGCGCTGCAGGCCAGCCGCGAGCTGCTGCCCGTCAACGCGTCCGGCTCGAGCAGCGGGAACCTGCCGCCCCCGGTGTACTGTCCGGGGCTGTCCGGGCACCTGGACGCCGCCGTGAGCGCCGTGCTGGAGCGGCTGCCAGGACGCATCTGCCAGCGCACGCGCGCGCAGACCGCCTTCGCCAACAGCCTCTCCTGACCTATCCCGCAAGCGGCCGCGCGAACGGCCTGTTGATCTCACGCCGCAGGCTCAGAAACGCGAACGAGCCGACCAGCGCCGGCACCCACAGCGAGATCGCTCGGTAGATCACAACGGCCGCCAGCACCAGCGAGGCCGGACGCACACCGAACAGCAGAAGCATCCCGACCAGCCCGCCTTCCACCGCGATCAGCCCCGCGGGCACTGGCAGCGAGTTGGCGAGCATGCCCACCAGGTAGGCCATCCCCACCACCCACACCGACGGCGTGTGCACACGGCCAAACGCAGCGAGGCATGCGTACAGGGCGAGGTTGTCCAACAACCAGTAGGCGAGCGAGCCGAGCAACCGCCAGTCGCCGCGGCGGATCATCTGCAGCGACTCCACCACGCCGTCGCTGAGCGCACCGAGCGCCACGCCGACGCGGCCCTGCGAGAACCGGCCGCGCGAGGACACTCGCCGCGCCAGCAGACCCACGGCGAGCACGCCGACGATAGTCGCCAGCGCCGCCGCCGCCGGCAGCAGCGTGAGCAGCGCGTTGCGCGACCCGGGCAGCAGGCCCAGCCACATCGGCACCCCGATCAGCACCACCGCCGCCACGTTCACGGCGCTCGTGAGCAGGAACACGATCACCGAGCGCCTGGCGATGCGCCCGAAGGAGATTCCTCGCGTGCGCAGAACCCACGCGCCAAGCGCGATGCCGGCCAGGCCGCTCACAGACACGACCGAGTTCACGGCCAGCTCAGCCAGCGCCAGGCGCTTTGTGAGGCGCCCGCCGAGGCCGCCGAACACCAGGTCGAACAGCACCACGTAGCCGGCGCACGAGAGCACCTCGAGCGCGATGCCCGCCGCCACCCAGGCGGGGTTGGCATCGGAGATGCGATCGGCGGCCGAGCGCAGCCCGGGAACTGCGAGCAGCAGCGCCGCCACCAGCGCGAAGAAGACAGCCAGGCTGATGAGGCCGTTGCGCAGCGAGCGCGCGCTGGCCGCGATCGCGCCCCGCCGCTCATCCGCGCTAGCTCCTGCCCGGGGATGGTGTTGCGGCGCGACGATGCGTTGCATTCTTGCGCGCCACCTGGCGAAAGCCGGCAGGTGCCAGCCCGTAGCGGCGCCGGAAGGCGCGTGCGAAATGCGAGGGCTGCCGGTATCCCACCAGGCGCGCCACGTCCGCCACGGCGATCGCCGGCTGCTCGATCAGCAGCGTCGCGGCGGCGGCCATCCGCCGCGCGAGCAGGTCCTCGTGAAAGCTCTGCTCGCCGAACTGCTCATACGCCCGCTGCAGCTGGCGCGGCGAGCTGGCCAGCGCCCCGGCCACGATCGGCAGCGTGAGCCGGCGCCGGTAGTGGCGCGCCACCACCACCCGCGCGAGCAGATACAGCCGGCGGCGCGACGCCGCGGTGTCGGGACGCACGCTGCCCACTCCGACCGCGCGAGCGCAGCGGGACGGCGGCCCGAGCCGCGCCGCGGCCGCGCTCAGCGGGCGTAGGGCGCGGCCGTCGCTTCGGCGGAGAAGCGGTAGGAGCCGCCGAACAGGAGCGCGTGCACGAGCAGCGGCAGCAGCTGGTACAGGCCCACCCGCCCCTCCCAGCCGTCGGCCAGCGGCGAGACCTGCTCGTAGGCGTCGAACACGCGCTCCGACGGAGCGCCGAACAGCCTCAGCATCGCCAGGTCGATCTCGCGGTGCCCGCCATAGGCGGAGGGATCGATCAGCCACGGGTGCCCGCCGGCGTCGGCCATCACGTTGCCGCCCCACAGATCCCCGTGCAGCCGCGCGGGCGGCTCGGCCGGTCCGGCCAGCTCCGGGAGCCGCTCGCACACGCGCTCGATCGCCTCCACGCCGGCCGGCGCCAGCGCGCGGCGATCGCGGGCCAGGCGCGCGAGCGGTCGCAGGCGGCGCTCGGCGTAGAACGTCGGCCAGTCCTCGGCCGGGTCGTTGGGCAGGCCCAGCGAGCCGAAGCGAGTCTCCGCGCCACCGCCGGGACGGAAGTCGCCGAAGCACGGCGCGCCCGCCGCGTGCGTGCGTGCAAGGCCCTGGCCGAGCTCCTCCACTCCCGCCGGGGTCAGCCGGCCGCGATCCACCCACTCGAGCGCCAGGTAGCCGTCGGCCACCTCCAGCACGCGCGGCGTGCGTACGGCGCCCGGCTCGCGCAGCCACTCCAGACCGGCCGCCTCGGTCGCGTACTCGCGCGGATGGGCACCGGCGCGCGTCTTGACGAACGCCTCGCTGCCGTCCGCAAGCACCACGTGGAAGGCCTCGTTGATGTCCCCGCCGCCCACCCGCCGTACGTCGGTGGCGCCCGCAGGGAGAGTCACGCCAGCTCGCCCCGGCGGATGTGCTCGAGCAGCCCCCGACAGGCCGCCTGCACGAGGTCGAGCACCTCTTCGAAGCCCCCGGCCGCGCCGTAGTAGGGGTCAGGGACGTCCAGGTCATGCGCCGACGCCGCGCCGGCGCGGGCCCCCGCTGGCGCGTCGGGCCCGCGGCTGTTCGCGGCCGGGGGTTGCGCGCGCGGCGTGCTGGCGGGATCGAATTCGCGCAGCAGGCGCAGCTTGGCGCGCGCGGCCTCGCTCGGCGCCAGTTGCCGGAGCGCGCTCAGGTTCGAGCGATCCATGGCGATCAGCAGATCGAAATCCTCGAAATCCTCGGGCACGACTTCGCGCGCGGTGCCCTCGAGCGCGATACCGCGCGCCCGCGCGGCCGCCGCCGCGCGCGCGTCGGGGCGGCTGCCCACGTGCCAGCCGCCCGTGCCGGCGGAGTCGATCTCGATCTCCTCCTGCAGCCCCGCCTCGCGCACGAGCGCGCGCATCGTCGCCTCGGCGGTGGGCGAGCGGCAGATGTTGCCCAGGCACACGAACAGCACCCGCACGCGCTACTTCTCCCCCTCCAGCTCCAGCACCGCCAGGAACGCCTCCTGGGGCACCTCCACGCGGCCCACCTGCTTCATCCGCTTCTTGCCTTCCTTCTGGCGCTCGAGCAGCTTTCGCTTGCGCGTGACGTCGCCGCCGTAGCACTTGGCGATCACGTCCTTGCGGTACGCCTTGACCGTCTCGCGCGCGATGATGTGCGAGCCGATCGCCGCCTGGATCGGCACGTCGTACTGCTGGCGCGGGATGCGCCTTCGCAGCTTGCCGGTAAGCGAGCGCCCGACCTCGTACGCCTTGTCGCGGTGCACGACCATCGACAGCGCGTCCACCGCCTCGCCCGCCAGCAGCACGTCGAGCTTGACCAGGTCGGCGGGCTTCATCCCGTCGAGCTCGTAGTCGAGCGACGCGTAGCCGCGCGTGCGCGACTTCAGCTGATCGAAGAAGTCGAGCACGATTTCCGCCAGCGGCAGCTCGTAGTTGAGCTGCACGCGCTCCGGCGACAGGTAGTGCATGCCCGAGTGCTCGCCGCGGCGCTCCTGGCAGAGCTCCATGACCGCGCCCACGTACTCTCGCGGCGCGACCACCGACGCCTCGATCAGCGGCTCGCGGATCTCCGCGATGCTGCCGGGGTCGGGCATGTCGGAGGGATTGTGCACCTCCAGCTCGGCGCCGGCGGTGGTGGTGACCTCGAAGCCCACCGACGGCATCGTCGCCAGCAGCTCCAGGTCGTACTCGCGCTCCAGCCGCTCGCGCACGATGTCCATGTGCAGCAGACCCAGAAAGCCGCAGCGGAAGCCGAACCCGAGCGCGTCGCTGGTCTCCGGCTCCCACGACAGCGCGGCGTCGTTCAGCGTCAGCTTCTCCAGCGCGTCGCGCAGGTCGGGGTAGTCGTCGGAGTCGATCGGAAACAGCCCGCAGAACACCATCGGCTTGACCTCGCGGTAGCCGGGCAGCGGCTCGGTCGCCTCGCCCCTTTCACCGCGCGCCGCGCCGAGGCGCGCCCTGGTGGTGAGCGTGTCACCGACGCGCAGCTGCGTCACGTCCTTGATGCCGGTGATCAGGTAGCCGACCTCGCCCGCGGCGAGCTCGCCGCTGGGCATCATCTGCGGCGAGAAGAAGCCGATGTCGTCTATCTCCGCCTCGGTCCCCGTGGCCATCGCGCGGATCGGCTCGCCCTTGCGGAAGGCGCCGTCGACCACCCGCACGTACGCGATCACGCCGCGGTACTGGTCGAACTCCGAATCGAAGATCAGCGCCCGCGGCGCCGCGCCGGGATCGCCCTGCGGCGGCGGCACGCGCGCGATCAGCTCCTCCAGCACCTCGCGCACGCCCTCGCCGGTCTTGCCGCTCATGCGCAGGATCGACTCGGGCGGCTCGCCGATCAGCTCGCTCACCTCCGCCGCCACCCGCTCGGGCTCGGCGCCCGGCAGGTCGATCTTGTTCAGGCACGGAATCAGCTCGAGCCCCGACTCGATCGCCAGATAGGTGTTGGCGACCGTCTGCGCCTCCACCCCCTGCGAGGCGTCGACCACCAGCAACGCCCCCTCGCACGCCGCCAGCGAGCGCGACACCTCGTAGGTGAAGTCCACGTGCCCCGGCGTATCGATCAGGTGCAGCTGGCAGGTCTGCCCGTCGGCCGCCTCGTAGAACACGCGCACCGCCTGCGACTTGATCGTGATGCCCCGCTCGCGCTCCAGGTCCATGGAGTCCAGCAGCTGGGCGCGCATCTCCCGCGGGGCGACCGTGTGCGTCATCTCCAGGATGCGGTCGGCGAGCGTCGACTTGCCGTGGTCGATGTGGGCGATGATCGAGAAGTTGCGGATGCGGGCCTGGTCCATGGGCTCGCGTCACGATAGATGGTGGGTTGACCGGGTCGGCGCGCGAGCGATCCCGCACGCAGCGCACGCGGCGGGCGCGAGTGCGGGCAGATACGCGCTAGCTTTAGCGGCACCGGCGGATCGCCCACTCGGCCTCAGGCCCTCGCGGGCCGGCCTTGGCTACGCGCCAGGCGCAAGCCTGGCGGCCTGTCCAGGTGGCCGGGAGTGTCACGCCACCCAGGCAAGACACTAAGTCCTGGGACGTAGTAGTACAGCGGCGATCCATGTCGGGCGCCGGGCGGGTCAAGCATCCGCCCGGCTTCTCTTTACGCCTCCCGGGCTCGCTCGGGTCCGCCGCTCAGGTGCGGCCCAGCTGGGCGCGGATCAGGCGATTGACCTGGTGAGCCTCGGGCACGCGCATCGCGAGCACGGCTCGGGAGTACAGCCACAGCCCCGCAGCCGCGGCGCCTCCAACCGAAACGATCTGCGCCGGCAGCGCGCGCCCGAGCAGGTGATCGAGCAGGTACCACACCACCCAGGAGGCCGCCGCGAGCAGCGCCGACGCGAGCGCGATGCGGGCGGTGACCATCGTCGTCTGGGCGCCTTCGAGCCGGCCGTCGAAGCCGTCGCGCAGCCTCACGAGCTGCAGCACCGTCATCACCGCGTTGGCGGCCACCGTGCCGATGACCAGGCCCGCGATGCCGAGCGGCTTGTAAAGGCCGACGCTGACAATGACGTCGACGACGATATTGATCGCCGCCAGCCGCGTCGGGATCCA
>Ga0066710_100002458_pt1 | contig 14963 bp, 11 predicted proteins | sample GraSoiAngelo_159_FD_79666 | JGI IMG/M metagenome (GOLD analysis project Ga0066710, IMG submission 79666) | Grasslands soil microbial communities from the Angelo Coastal Reserve, California, USA - 14_1009_16_40cm | ecosystem: Environmental > Terrestrial > Soil > Grasslands | place: USA...
ACTCCGCCTCGCCAGTTTGTACCATGTGCTCCGATAAGCGTAAAATAAAGGTTTGGCGCATAGTCCCATGACCACACCGTTCAACATCATCTCGAATGCCCCGGCGGTGCCGTGGCCCTCGCCGGGCCCACCCCCGCGCCCGGATTGGCTGCGCGTCAAATTTTTCGGTGGCCAGCGCCACCAAGATCTGAAGCGCATCATGCGCACGCTCGATCTGCACACCGTCTGCGAAAGCGCGCGCTGCCCGAACATGGGCGAGTGCTGGGAGCACGGTACCGCGACCTTCATGATTCTGGGGGACATCTGCACACGCGCTTGCGGTTTCTGCGCCGTGCCTTCGGGCAAGCCTGTCGGGCCGCCGGATGAAGAAGAACCATTGCGTGTGGCCGAAGCGGTGGCCAAGATGGGATTGCGCTACGCGGTTGTGACTTCCGTGAACCGCGACGACCAGCCCGACGGCGGCGCGCACATCTTTGCGCGTACCATCGAAGAGATTCGCCGCCGCGTCCCCGGCTGCAAAGTCGAAGTGCTCATTCCTGATTTTCGCGGTGATTGGAATGCGTTAGACGTCGTTCTTGCCGCGCGCCCGGATATTCTCAACCACAACACCGAAACCGTGCCGCGCCTCTATCGCCAGGTCCGCAAAGGCGCGGTGTATGAGCGCTCGCTCGAACTGTTGCGCCGTTCCAAGGCGGCACATCCTGAAGTTCCGACCAAGACTGGTCTGATGCTGGGGCTCGGGGAAGAAAAGCGCGAAGTCCTCGCTACCATGCAGGACCTCGCCGCGCAGGGTACCAACATTCTCACGCTCGGGCAATATCTGCAACCCACTCGCGATCATTTACCCATCGTTCGCTACGTGCATCCCGGTGAATTCTCCGAATACAAAGTGCTGGGCGAGGCCATGGGCTTCAGGCACGTCGAAGCCGGCCCGCTGGTGCGCTCCTCTTACCACGCCCAAGACCAGGCGGAATCGCCGGCCAAGTTACACCAGCAGTTTTAGGGCAATTTTAGGAGCGGCCTGTTCGTTCTCATGCCTCCTGTGAGTTCGACGGGAGACGCATGTCCGCGTATGGCTTGAGCCGTGCCACCGAGCAACCGCTAGGCCGGTGCACTAGCCATCGAGAGTGTCGATGGCCAAAGCTACTGCTTCATGCGCGGCCCGAGAACAACAAGCCCAATGCCGGCTAGCAAGAGAGTTATCGAGAGCGCTGCTGGGATTTGCGTGGTTTTTTCTTCGTCCACAGTTGCTTTGATGGGACCGAGTTTGGCCACTTCTTCCTGTTGGTGGTAGTTGAAACTGGGATGGACCAGTCCAATCACACCCAGAACCACAAGGATGACTCCGAGAGCAATGACCAAGCGCTTCATAAGGCAGAACCTTTCCTATTCGGCGCGGCGGTGTGAGCAATGCCAGCAGACGCACCTCGGAGCTGGTTAGAGATGTCCCGTTTGACTGACAACGTCTTACTAACGGCTGGCTGCTGCTGCGGCTTTCTTGGCGGCCTTGGCTGCTGTGGAAGCTTTACGGCGACGCTTGGTCTTCGGCGGAGTAGCGGGCGCTTCGCCGATCAGTTCGGCCGTCATAATGCTCGTTACGAACAGCTTGGGGCCATGATCGTCAAAATCCACTGCGGTGCGTTCCTGGTCGGAAGCGGTCACGATACCCAGGCCGTACATTTCATGCTTGATGGTCTGACCTTCCTGCATCACTTGCACAACGTCCTCCTTGACCGCACTCGCCGATAATCTCGAATCTCGTTGACGGTGACGTCCCCCGAACCCGTCGGGGGCCCTCCTGTCAGAGGCTAAAGGCTGGTAACGTTCTCAGCCTGAAGGCCCTTGGGGCCCTTCTTCACTTCAAACTCCACTGCCTGACCTTCGTTGAGAGACTTATGTCCTTCCATCGCGATGGCGGAAAAGCGTAGGAAAACATCTTCTCCCGTCTGGCGCTGGAAGAACCCGAAGCGTTAATAAAAAGCAACAAACTCCACCCTAGAATACCACAAAAGGGACTACCTGTCCACGGTGCCGACACGGAGAGGTCAGCCCCAGCTCCTCATCTAAGTAGTTGAAAATCAAAGTCTTAACTGAATTCCGCGGCGGAGACGACACACCAGAGCGCGAGGTATCGATTACTCGAGGGATTCCGGCTCAAGGGTCAAAACCCCCTCACCGGAGGCCTTCTTTTCCCAATACTTGCCCACCCAAGCCTCCCAGCTCTTTCCCGCGGCCGTGTCTCGGCCAGTGAAGGCAAGTGCCGCTATTTCGGCGTAGGAGATCTTCAACTTTTGGTTGGAATTTTTGGGCAGAACGCGCACAAAACTGGTTGTAAGAGACGACCCGGTCGTCCGATCGAACAGGTAACCTTCGATTCTTGAATTGTCTTTAAGAGTTAGCGTCACATCACCGCGATAGTCGAAGGCTTTCTCGAGAGCCACGCGCAACTCTTCTTCCGTGGCCAGGTTGGGCACCCACCCTTGGACGCTTTCATGAACGGTGCCGGGAGCCACTTCCAGCGTGTCGGGGTTTAGCGGAGAACCTTCCGTGTGGCTGGGCCGGTCTGCGTGGCGCGGACCCGTCACGCGCGGGTCTCCTCAAGCTGGCTCTTGTCCGCTTGGATTTGCACCAGAGGGTTATAGGAATGCACCGGCTTAGCCGGTTCATTCAGCATCGCGAGGGCGTCCGAATCTTTGTATTTTGTGGACAACTCAGCCTTTACGGTCGCCCACAATCCAGCCAAGCCGCTGAAGGTATGATCCACAGCGGAAGCTTCATATCCGCTATGCACCATGCAGTTCGCGCACTTGGGATTGCCAGACTCCGTGCCGTAGTTCTTCCACTCGGTGGCCTTGAGCAGTTCTTGGAACGTGTCCACGTAGCCGTCCTGCAGCAAGTAGCAGGGCTTTTGCCAGCCGAAGACATTGTAGGTCGGCATGCCCCACGGCGTGCAGGCATAGGTTCGCTTGCCCATCAGAAATTCGAGGAACAGCTTTGATTGGTTGAACTGCCAGGTCGCCTTCCTATTCGACAAAATGGCCCGGAACAAGCGCCGCGTGCGTGCCCGCCCGAGGAAGTGCTTTTGGTCGGGTGCCTTGTCGTAGGAATAGCCGGGAGAGAGCATCATGCCTTCGACGCCCAGCTCCATCATTTCGTCAAAAAACGCGCGGACGCTCTTGGGATCGGCGCCATCGAACAACGTGGTATTGGTTGTAACGCGGAAGCCCTGTTTCACCGCTTCCCTGATTCCTTCGATGGCCAGATCGTAGCCACCCTCGCGGCAAACGGAAAAATCGTGATGCTCTTTCTGCCCATCCACGTGCACCGAGAACGTCAGGTATTTGCTGGGCTTGAAAAGAGCAAGCTTTTCTTTGAGCAGCAGCGCGTTGGTGCAGAGATAGATGTACTTCTTGCGCGCCACCAGCCCCTCGACGATTTTCTCGATCTGCGGGTGCATCAGGGGCTCGCCGCCGGGAATCGAAACCATCGGCGTGCCGCACTCGTCCACGGCCTGGAAGCATTCTTCCGGGCTCAATTCCGTTTTCAAAATGTGCGCGGGATATTGGATCTTACCGCATCCCGCGCATGCCAGATTGCAGCGGAACAGCGGCTCCAGCATCAGCACGAACGGGTAGCGCTTCTGTCCCCGCAGCTTTTGCTTCAGGACGTAGGTTGCCACCGTCCACATTTGTGAAATCGGTACCGGCATCTTTCCTGTTTATCTCCAAGATGGGACAGCGCTGTATCCGGGCCGCAGGGTCGCTGCGATCCACCTACACCGCCAGCCACTATTGTAACCGAGAACCGGCCATACCGGCTCGTCTGCCTTTACTCCCATGCAATGGCCTGTTCCTTCCTGGCATGGCACGTGCACTGCGATAGAGCATGCCTCCACCTGCCCTCACGAACCGTCTAGCCGGTCGCGAAGGTTGAACCACCCGTTCGGAGGTAGAATCGACCGGTATCAGAGACCAAGAAGCTGCTGCGCTTATGCCCCGAAAAAATCTCCTGAGTCTTTTCTCGGACTTGGCCCGCTTTGGTGGCGACGTTGCTGTCATCCAAAGACGCGGCTACCGACGGGAAAAGCTGACGTATAAGGAGCTTTACGCCTCCGCCCTTTTCTGGAGTCATGCGCTCGCTGGACGGAGCGTGGTCCCCGGTGATCGCGTCCTTCTCTGGGGTCCCAATTCTGCCGAGTGGGTCGCTTGCTTTTGGGGCGTTCTATTGCGAGGCGCCGTGGTCGTGCCGATGGACTCCCGAGCATCTTCCGATTTCGTCCAACGTGCGATCAAGGATGCAGGCGTGAAGCTCATCTTGCGTGACCGCCAACAGGGGGAGCTGCCTGGCGCGCCACCGTCGATGATCATCAACGATTTCATGGAGATGGTGGACGGCCTTGCCCCTCCGGCAGATGCCGGCGTGGGTGCCGGTGCTGGTCCCGCAAGAACCACCATTGCCGAAATCCTGTACACCTCGGGCACAACCGCCGAGCCCCGCGGCGTCGTTCTCACCCACGGCAATTTTCTGGCAAATCTCGAGCCGCTGGAGCGTGGCCTCGATGAGTATCGCAAATACGAGCGCTGGTTTCACCCTGTGCGCTTCGTTACGCTCGTTCCCTTGAGCCATGTCTTCGGCCAATTCATGGCTTTGTTTGTTCCGCCGCTCCTCGGCGCCGCGGTAGTTTTCGAATCGTCCAGCAATCCCGCCGAAATCATTCGCACCATAAAGCAAGAGCGCGCCACCGCGCTCATCGCCGTTCCGCGCATGCTTGATCTTCTGCATGCGGGAATCGAGAGAGAATTCGACGGTCCGAGCAAATCACAGTGGCTGAAGCGCACCTTGGAATACGCAAGAGGCAGGAAATTTCTCACCCGCGCTTGGGCGTTTCGCCGAATCCACCGCCGCTTTGGCTGGAAGTTTTGGGCTTTTATCTCCGGTGGTGCAGCGCTTGTGAATGAAACCGAGGACTTTTTCAAGCGTCTGGGCTATGCCGTCGTGCAAGGCTATGGCATGACGGAGACGGCATCTTTGATCAGCCTGAATCACCCGTTTCGCGCGACGGAAGGATCTGTCGGCAAAATTCTTCCCGGCCGTGAATGCCAGCTCTCCGAAGACGGTGAAATCCTCGTCCGTGGGGAAAATGTTTCCGGCGGCTACTGGGAACAAGGGACCGTCCGGCCCCTGGGTGACCAAGGCTGGCTGCGTACCGGCGACCTTGGCGAACTCGACGCCCAAGGTAATCTGCGCTTCCGGGGACGCAAGAAGAACGTGATCGTCACGCCCGCCGGTCTCAACGTCTATCCCGAGGACCTCGAAGCTGCCCTTCGCCAACACCCCGCGGTCAGAGATTGCGCGGTCATTCCGTTCGGACCAGGCGGCGCCGAACCTTGCGCGGTCTTGCTGATGATGGAATCAGGAGATCATGCGGCGCGAACCGCCGTCGCGGGCGGGAACGCATCGCTCGCGGAGTATCAGCAGATCCACAAATGGCTGGTCTGGCCCGACCTTGATTTTCCCCGTACACCCACTGGCAAACCGCGGCTTTCCGTCATCGCCTCCCGCGCCGCCCAAATCCTCGATGGGCGACCGGGAAGTGTTCCTGAAAGTGTTGTGGCGGAGTTCCGTCCGTCCTCCGCGCTCGACCAACTGCTCGAACACTTCAGCACATCGAGAGGTGCAGGCTCGCGAGTAAACCGTGAGCACGATGAGGAACTGAACCTCTCCTCCCTGGACCGCGTGGAACTCCTGAGCGCCCTGGAGGAAAGGTTTCACGTGGAACTCAACGAAACCGTTTTTGCCAATGCCAAAACCGTGGCCGATGTCGAGCTTGTCCTCGAACAGCCAGCGGCTCGCCGCACGGCCTACAGCTATCCTCGCTGGACGCAGCGCGAACCGATTTGCTGGCTGCGGCTGGCGGTCTACTACGCGCTCGTCTGGCCCGCGACACAGATCCTGGGACACCCGCGCATCGTGGGCCGCGAGAATCTGCGCAGCCTGCCTGGGCCCGTCCTTATCGTTTCCAACCACATCACGCGCCGCGCCGATATAGGCTTGATTCTTATCGCCTTGCCGCCGCGATTCCGCCACCGCCTGGCCACGGCCATGGGCGGCGAATCATTGCAAAACATGCGCTGCCCGCCGCGGGATTGGTTCTTCGCCAAGCGCTGGGCCCATCAACTCGGCTACTGGCTGACCACCTTGCTCTTCAACGTTTTTCCGCTGCCGCAGTTTTCCGGCTTTCGCGAAAGCTTCCGCTTCGCCGGCGAATCCGTCGACCGCCACTACAGCGTGCTGGTCTTTCCCGAAGGCGCAGTAAACCACTCCAGCACCGGCGAGACGGCCCCGTTTCAATCCGGCATCGGCCTGCTCGCAGAGAATCTGCGCATCCCCGTGGTTCCCATGCGACTCGATGGCGTCTGGCAGATGAAGCGCGAACATCGCCGCCTCGCGCATTTCGGCGAAGTCACCGTGCGGATCGGTGCGCCCGTCACCTTTCCGCCCGGCATGTCCCCCGACGAAATCGCCGGCCGCCTGGAATCCGCCGTCGGTTCTCTGTAGCCGCCCCCAGCGCAGCATTACGATGTGGAAGCGCTTCGCTCCGCCGCGCCGGACGCTTCTTGGCACTCGCGAATGGCGGGAGAAAAATATACTCTGGCTTTCACGGCTCGACGGAATACATCATCTCCGCGCACTTTGCCGTACCGCCGCTCGATTCCTTCGTCTATCATCTTCCACGAGGTAAGCCATCCATCATGAGGCGAATGCTTTCCTACCTGCTGCCTTTCTGCTTGGCCAGCCAAATCCACGCTCAGGGGCCGCCACCCTCCACAGAAGATGCGGACCGCGTTGTGCAGCTCCTGAAAGAACTCACCGAAGTCCCCGGCCCTCCGGGATATGAAGAAGCGGTGCGCAAAATCATGACCGATCGCATGCGCGCGTTCACCGACAAGATAAGTTACGACGGTCTGGGCTCCGTCATCGCGCAGCAAGGAGACGCGGGCCCGCGAATCATGCTTGATGCCCACATGGACGAACTCGGGGGCATGGTTCGCCGCATCCGTCCCGACGGATTTATCTCCATGGAGATGCTCGGCTATTGGCTTGACCGAGCGTTGCCCGACCAGCGCTGGGTGATCATGGGCTCCGAGGGAGCGGTGCCCGCCGTCACCGACATCTGGGACGCGCACATCGCGCCGCATGACGCGCAGGGCCAGGCTCAGCGGCAGGAGCTTTTTCTCGATACCGGTGCGCGCAATGCCGCAGACGTTGCTGCTCTGGGCATTTCGCCCGGCGATCCCGTCGCGCCCGTCTCCGACTTCGCCATCCTGGCCAACCATCGCTACCTTGCCAAGGCTTGGGACGACCGTGTCGGCTGCGCGGTCATGCTTGAAGTAATGCGCCGGCTGGCCAAGGCTGCGCACCCCAACCAGGTTTTCTATGTTGGTACAGTCCAGGAAGAAGGCAGTATCGAAATGCGCGGCGCGGCAACGTCGGCCCGCATCATCAACCCCGATGTCGGCTTTAGTCTTGAGGTGGGGATTCCCAATGATGTTCCCGGCCCGGGCCCCGAGGCGGCCCAGGAAGTTCTCGGCGGCGGTCCCGGTATGATGCTTTACACCTTCAGCGAAATTCCCAATCGCAAGCTGGTTGCCTACGTAAAGCGGGTCGCCGCCGATCAGCACATCCCGCTGCAGTTCGATTTCGTCCGGGGCTTCGGCGATGACGCCGGCGCCATCAAATTGAATGGCAGCGGCGTCCCGGTCACTACCGTGCTGGTGCCGGCGCGCTCCACCCACGCGCACAATGGCATCATCGACCGCGGGGACTTCGACCGCACTGTCGATCTGCTGGTCGCGCTGATCCACAACCTCGACGCGGCTACTGTCGCGGCCATCAAATCCTTTAACCCTTAGTTCTGTTGGCAAAAAAATTTAGCAGCTGCCGTCTCAGGAAGAGCTTCTCCTCTCGTTCTGTGGCAAAATAGAAGATTCATAGAGCTGGATTTATGGCCCACCGTACAACCCTGGAAGAACAGCGCCCCACAAACAAGCCGAAGGCGGCCAAGAAACCGGCGGCGGGCGGTCTCGCGAAAGCAGCCAGCCACGAAGATCGCGAGTCCGTATTCGATGCTTTCCGCCGCTGGGGCTACCTGGAAGCGACTCTCGATCCCCTTGGCTTGTTTGAGCCGGTGAAGCACGCTGACCTGGATGCCCTGACCGGCGAAGCCGCCGCGGAAGCCCGCGGCATTTACTGTAATACGGTCGGCGCCGATTTCATGCATTTGCCGGAGCCGGAACGCCGCCGCTGGATCGCCGAGCGACTCGAAGCCCGGTCGAGCCAAATTGATCAACATAAAATCCTCGAGCGTTTGGTTCGCGCCGATCTTTTCGAACAGGTTTTGCAGGCGCGCTATCTCGGCACCAAGCGCTTTTCTCTGGAAGGTGTCACGGCGCTGATTCCGTTGCTTGATTCCATCCTGGACACTGCCGGCGAACATGGTGCGGTCGAATCCGTCATGGCCATGAGTCACCGCGGGCGCCTGAACGTAATGGTCCACGCGGCCTGCAAAACGCCACATGAAGTGGTTGCCGGCTTTGAAGACGTCGATCCTCGCAGCGTCCTCGGCGCGGGCGACGTGAAATACCATGTGGGCGCGACGGGCAGCTACGTCACCAGCGCCGGCAAAAAGATCGGCATCCATCTGGTTTCCAATCCCAGCCACTTGGAGGCTGTCGATCCGGTCGCCGTGGGCCGAGTGCGCGCCAAGCAAACGCGCTACGGTTTGCGCGGCCCCTACGTCGACCGTTCACCGGAAACGTTGAATAAAGTCGTCCCCATCGTGATGCACGGCGACGCAGCTTTCGCGGGGCAAGGCATCTGGGCGGAAACGCTGAATCTCGCGGATCTGAAGGCTTACACCGTGGGCGGCACCATTCACATCATCGTGAACAACCTGATCGGCTTTACGACCAAGCCTACCGAGGAGCATTCTTCGCGCTTCGCTTCCGATATCGCCAAGCGCCAATCCGTGCCGATCTTCCACGTCAACGCCGAAGACCCAGACGCTGTCGTGCGCATTGGAAAACTTGCCGCGGAATATCGCGCCACCTTTGGCAACGACGTGGTCGTGGACCTCATCGGTTACCGCCGCCACGGCCACAGCGAAGTCGACGATCCGACCATCACTCAGCCCCTCCTGTACGCGCGGATCAAGAATCATGCTGCGCTCTGGAAAATATACGCCGAGCGCATCGGCCTGGACTCGTCCCTGATGGTTGAAGCCGTCCGCAAGGAATACGAGGAGGAGCAGACCAAGGCCCGCGCGCTAAGAAAAACACCGCACCTGCGCAAACTGCCGGACTATTGGGCACCGTATCAGCATGGTCGCTACAAACCCGAATATGAGGTCGATACCGGCCTCACGACTGAGAAACTTCGGGAGATCACCGACGGGCTGGTTCGCGTGCCTGAGAGTTTTCATATTCACCCTAAAATCGCGAAGCTTCTCGAACAGCGCGCGGAAATGGGCCACGGCAAGCGTGCCGTCGATTATGGCTTCGCCGAAACGTTGGCCTTTGGCTCCGTGCTCCTCGAGGGGCATCCCGTGCGCCTCACGGGACAGGACACCCAGCGCGGCACTTTCAACCAGCGCCACGCGGTTTTGATCGACACGCAAACCGAGCACAACTACCTCACTCTCGCGCATCTTTCCAAGCAACAGGCTTTCTGCGAGATTCACAACTCTTCTCTTTCCGAGGCCGGTTGCCTGGGGTTCGAGTACGGATTCAGCCGCGACTATCCTGAGGCGCTCGTTTTGTGGGAAGCGCAGTTCGGTGATTTCGCCAACGGCGCGCAGGTCATCATCGACCAGTTTATCAGCGCCGGTGAAGATAAATGGAATTTACCGGCCGGGCTGGTGATGCTTCTACCGCACGGCTACGAAGGCCAGGGCCCGGAACATTCCAGTGCGCGGCTGGAGCGCTTCATGCAGCTCGCTGCGGAAGACAATATGCAGATTTGCCAGCCCTCGACGGCCGCACAATACTTCCACATGCTGCGCCGGCAGGCGTGCCGTCCGTGGCGCAAACCGCTTATCGTCTTCACTCCGAAGAGCATGCTGCGCCATCCCGACGCCAGCTCGAACATCCAGGAATTTACCAAACCGCGCTTCCTGCCGCTGGTTCCTGATCGCGAAGTGCTGGACGCCCGACGCATCTTGATGGCCAGCGGAAAAGTCGGGCATGAGTTGCGCGCCGAGCGTCGCCGCCGCAAAGACACGAATACCGCCATTTTCTTTCTGGATCAACTGTACCCGCTGCCGCGCACGGAAATTGCCGCGGCTATCGCCGAGCATCCCCAAGCGCGCGAGATGGTGTGGGTTCAGGAAGAACCCGGTAACATGGGCGCGGCAGGTTACGTCGTGCCGCGGTGCGAACGGCTCGCGAAGGCCACAGGGCTCACGTTTCGCTCGATCAAGCGTTCCGCCAGCGCCAGCCCGGCCACCGGCTCGGCCAAGGCCCATGAATTGGAGCAAAAGACGCTCCTCGCGCTGGCCTTTACAACTTCAAGCAGCGGTTAGGCTTTCGCTGGCTTTAACACTACATTCACATGCATGTAAACGCGGCGTTACCTAATTGCGCCCCGGCCCTGCGACAATCAGGCGTGTTACCTCAAAGCCGGTGTGATCAGAATCTTCCCCATGCCTACCGCAATCGACCGTCCTACGGTACACTGCCGCCAGGCCGGCTTGCGCTGCGCTCAAACTTCATGAAACGCATCCTTATCATCGAAGACGACCGCGATATCGTCGAACTGGTCCGCTACAATCTCGCCAACGAAGGTTTTCAGGTCAGCTCTGCCCACGATGGCAGCACCGGCCTGAACACGTTGAAAAAAACGCCACCCGATCTCCTGCTTCTCGACCTCATGCTTCCGAAACTTTCCGGCCTGGAAATCTGCCGGGAGATTCGCCGGGATGACTCGCTCAATCGTTTGCCCATTCTCATGCTTACGGCCCGCGGCGAGGAAGCCGACCGGGTGGTTGGTCTGGAGATGGGCGCCGACGACTACGTGACCAAACCCTTCAGTCCGCGCGAATTGCTGGCGCGCGTCAAGGCCTTGCTCCGCCGTGCCGAACCGCCTGCCGATGCGCCGCGCACCATTGAGATCGGCAAGCTGGCGATTGATCCGGCGTCCTATCGCGTGAGCCATTCCGGGAAACCCGTGCCGCTCAGCACGCTCGAATTCCGGCTGCTCTATTACCTTGCTTCGCGCCCCAACCGCGTCTTTACCCGCGATCAATTGCTCGATGCGGTGTGGGGAACGGATCGATTCGTTACCCCGCGCAGCGTGGACGTTTACGTTCGCCGCTTGCGTGAAAAAATCGAATCCGATCCCGAAAACCCCATGCATTTGAAAACGGTTCGGGGCGCGGGGTATTTGTTTGAAACCCGTGCGGCTTAATCTCTTCTGGAAACTCGGTTTTGCGTTTTTCGCCCTGCTGATCGCGGTCCTGCTCCCCGTCGATTTCTATGCCGAGCGGGCCCTGCGGCGCGACTACGAACGCGCCGGCTTCGAACAGCTCGCCGCCATTGCGCGCATCGCGCTTGCCTATCCTCCGCAACCTGCAGCGCTCGCCCCGTCTCATCCGCAGGACTCCGCCGGCCTTCGCGGTTGGGTCGCGAAAATGGCCGCCAGCGGGGTGCGCGTCACGGTGATCACCTCCGATGGCCAGGTGCTGGCGGATTCGCAATCCGATCCGCAAACCATGGAAAACCACGCCGACCGCCCGGAGATTCGCGATGCTTTGGCAACCGGCCACGGCCAGTCCATTCGCCACAGCGTAACGATCAACAGTGAGCTGCTCTACCAGGCGGTGCGCTTGTCCTCTGCCGGGGCGTCGCCGGTGGTGCTCCGTTTTGCTCTCCCGCTGCAAACGGTGGACCAGGAGATCTGGGAATTCCGCCGGCGTCTCTGGCTGGCATCACTGGTCGTGCTCCTCGTTACCGGGGCCGCGTCTCTGCTCATCTCGTGGTCGTTCTCTGATCGCGTGGACCGGCTCACGGATTTTTTTCATCGCGTCGCGGAAGGCGATTTTCGTCCGCTGGAAGCGGATCGCGCCGGCGACTCCTTGGAAGCTTTGGCGATTTCGTTGAATGCGACGGCCGCACGGCTCGACCGCACCATTCAAACGCTGACCGAAGAACGCAATCTTTCTTCCGCGATTCTCGGAAGCATGGTGGAAGGCGTGGCCGTCGTGAATGCTTCCGAGCGCCTGCTCTTCGCCAATCGAGGTTTTGCGGAAATCCTGGGCCTGGACGTGCCGCCGCAATCCGGAAGCGCGCTCCTCGAAGTGGTGCGGCAGACCGAGCTGATCGAGGCGGTTCGCGGGGTGTTGAAAGGCGAGCCCCGCGTCGAAGCCGAAATCGTTACCGGCACGTTGCGCCAGCACTTTTTTGCGGTCACCGTCGCAGCGGTCAGCGCCGCGGAGACCTCCGGTGCAGTCATCGTGCTGCATGACATCACCGAGTTGCGCAAACTCGAGCGCATCCGCCGGGATTTCGTCGCCAACGTTTCCCACGAATTCAAAACGCCGCTCACCGCCATTCAGGGTTTTGCAGAAACGCTGCTCGCTGGCGCCATCGACGACCCGCAAAATCGCATCCGCTTCCTGGGGATCATTCTCGAACACTCGCGGCGTCTCGCGCGGCTCACCGACGATCTGCTCAAACTTTCGAAAATGGATGCGGACAAGCTGGAACTGGAGATCCGCCGCCTGAGCGTTTCCCAATTCGTCGAGAGCTGCATCGAAACCACGCAGCGCCCGGCCGCCGGAAAAGATCTGCGTATATCCGTCAAGCTGCCAGAGCGCTTGCCGGACATCGCCGCTGACCGCCGCCGTCTCGCCGAAGTTCTGCAGAATTTGCTCGACAATGCGATGCAGTACACTCCGGCCGGCGGCCAGATCATGGTCAGCGCCTCAGCGAACGGCGCCGAAATGACCTTCACGGTTTCCGACACCGGCATCGGCATCCCGCAGGCGGACCAGCCCCGCATCTTCGAGCGCTTCTACCGCGTCGACGTGGCGCGTTCGCGCGAAGTCGGCGGCACCGGGTTGGGACTCTCCATCGCCAAACATCTTGTCGAAGCTCACGGCGGCCGCATCTGGGTCCACAGCGAAGTGGGCCAGGGTTCACAGTTCTATTTCACCGTTCCCCTCTTCGAGCCGGAGCGCACTACCCTGCGCCCCCCGCGCTAACCCCCACGCCGCTCTGCCGGCCGAAGCCCAGCCCGCCCCTAACTCTCATCTTTTCCCGCATTTTCACATTCTGGTGAACGAACTGTAACTAATTGCAGGCAAGCTCTTGCTTACGAGCGAGACTCCTGTCCTGCGCTCCGAAAAAGGGGACCAATGGCAGCAACTCCTGGGCTTACCGAAGCCGTGCTCTACGACACGCTGGTGAACTATCTCGTCTCCATGGCGCGCACCGTCGAAGGCGCCATGAACCGCGCGCTCGATGCCATCGTTAGCCTGGAAAATTTGCGCACCTCGGCTCTCCCCGGGGAAGTGTTTCTCCTTGAACCCCGCATCAACGAAATGGAGATGGTCATCGATGAACACGCCATCCGCCTGCTCCGGCGAGGGTCGCTTACCGACGATGAGATGCGGCTGATCGTTGCCGCTCTGAAAATAACCAATGACCTCGAGCGCATCGGCGACCTGGCGGTGAATCTCGCCGAGCGCGTCATCTCCCTCGGCGAAATGCACAGTGCACAGGTTCCCGAAGAACTGGCCCCCATGGCCTCCGCCGTGCGCGCCATGGTCAGCAAGAGTCTCGGTGCACTCATTTTCCGCAACGCCGAGATGGCCGCGCAGGTGCTCGAAAGCGATGAGGTCGTCGATCAATACCGCGATCGCATTTTTGAACAGCTCCTCCTGCACATGACCGAAGAGCCCCCGCTGGTGAGCCCGGGCCTGCAATTCATTCTGGCCACCCGCCACCTCGAACGCATCGCCGACCACGCCACCAACATTGCCGAGGACATCATCTTCTGGGTCCGTGGTCTCGATGTCCGTCACGGGCGTGGTCTCATGGTCCGCCCCGACCAGAACGACCAGAACGATCCGTCTTCTCGCGGGGATCGAGGCCTCACAGAGAATTCACATGCCCTTCATTCGGAGGTGACCCTAGACTGCCAGACTGGGCGCGCTTGACCTTCACGTAAAGTCCTACCACGGGGACCGGTGCACCCCTGGCTCCGGTCCCCATCTATTCCCCTCGGGGAATTCTCCGAAACCTCTCCAGGCATCCCTGGACCACGCCGCTGAGTCCTATTATCGTCGTAAGAGAGTCGAGATGGATCTCTCCAGGCAATCTCCCGAGCGCTCTGCCGTGCCGCGATGCTACCGCTGGCTTTGTGTAGGCCTGGCCCTTTTGCTGCTCTACAACCCTTACCAGGCTGCGCCGAGTTCGAGGAATGATTTTAATGTTCGTCATTCAGCAAGCCACCGGGCCACGGTTGGCGCTTCGGAGCTGCAACACTTCTCCCCCGCGGATGGTCGGGAAAAGCATTCAGCTCCTCGGACTTCAGTTGTCGAGCCCCACCGAGCGTTTCCGGCACTCTGCTCGCATGCCAGTGAAGTCTCTCCGCAAGTAGTTTCTCCCCCGCAGCAATTTTTCGGCTCCAGCTTGTGGTTCCGGCCGCCGCCCGCCAGCTAGCCGATTTTCGCTCCCCCTTAGCCGAAGAATTCGCGGGTCCGCATAAATCCGAAGGAGCGCTAGCATTGGTCACTGCACGCAGGTAGTTCCGCAGGCGTCGGGAACGCCATAAAATGAAGCCCTTTGATCCCACACCCTGCCAGCGAGATAGGCTATGACACACAATAGGCTGTCGCGTTCGTGGGGTTATTTACGGGTTACGTGGCTCTTAGCCTCCTACCTCATGTGCGGCGGTCCCACGTA
>Ga0066710_100002459_pt1 | contig 14962 bp, 13 predicted proteins | sample GraSoiAngelo_159_FD_79666 | JGI IMG/M metagenome (GOLD analysis project Ga0066710, IMG submission 79666) | Grasslands soil microbial communities from the Angelo Coastal Reserve, California, USA - 14_1009_16_40cm | ecosystem: Environmental > Terrestrial > Soil > Grasslands | place: USA...
AACAGGAGCAAAATCGCCATGAACGTGACGCGACTCAACCACGCCGTCCTCTATGTACGTGACGCCCGCCGGACCGCCGCCTTTTACCAAGACGTCTTGAGCTTCCAGCCCGTCGTCGTCGATCCCGGCGGCGCCTATGCCTTCCTGCGAGCCCCGCTCTCCGACAACCACCACGATCTCGCGCTGTTCAGCGTGGGCGCGCAAGCCGGCCCACCGACGACACCCAAGAGCGTCGGGCTGTATCACATCGCGTGGGAGGTGCCGACGGTCGAGGACCTCATCGCCGCGCACGACCGCCTGGCCGAAGTCGGCGCGCTCATCGGCCAGTCGGATCACGGCGTCAACAAGAGCCTCTACGCCCGCGACCCCGACGGCCTCGAATTCGAGGTGATGTACCTCGTTCCCGCCGACGAGTGGGGTGCCGAGGAGCACCAGGCGATCATCCGGCCGTTGGATCTCGAGGCCGAGCGCCGGCGCGAGCACGAACGCCGCGCCGCACAGCTCGCCTCGTGAGCCGGTCGTGAGCACGCCGGGGCCCCGCTTCGGCCCGATCGCGCGGCGCACGCTCGCCGAGACGATCCGGGAGCAGATCCAGCAGGAGATCCTCGACGGCGCGCTGCCCGGCGGCGCGCGCCTCCCGTCCGAACGCCAACTGTGCGAGGACTTCAAGGTCGCACGGACCTCCGTGCGCGAGGCGATCCAGGGATTGATCTCCCTCGGGCTGGTGGTCCGCCGCGGCAACCGCGCCTACGTCGCCGAGGAGCTGCCGGCGTTCGGCGTCGAAGCGCTCGACGCCCGCACCAAACACGTCCGCGAGCTCTTCGAAGTGCGCCGGGTCATCGAGCTGCCGATGATCGAGTTCGCCGCCTGCCGCGCCACCGACCCGGAGCGAGCCGAGATCTCCAACATCGCGGAGCAGTTCGATCCGGCCCTTCCCATCGCGGAGTTCCGCGAGCTCGACCGCAGCTTTCACTGGACGCTGGCGCGCGCGTCACACAACTCGTTGCTCGCGGAGGTCTACGGAAAGGTGCTCGCGGCGCTCTTCGAGTCGGAGGAGTGGTCGGCGATGCTGAACGACGCGAAGTACTCCCGTGCCGTGAAAGGAATCATCAAGGTTGCCGGATCCGAGCATCGTGAGATCGCGGGAGCGATCGCGCGCGGCGACGCGGTTGGCGCGCTCGCGGGCATCGAACGCCATCTCGAAACGGTCGAGACCCGCATCGTCTCGCAGCTCGTCTGAACTTCATCGGAAGCGAGGTCATCATGTCGTCAGTCAACCCGTACGTGTTCTTTGACGACGACTCGGCGTTCAAGGAGGTGCGGCCCGGGTTCCGGCGCCGCATCATCACCGGCAACGACGTCATGCTGTGCTTCTGGCGGATCGAGACCGGCGCGGGACCGACGGTGTACGACAACCATCCAGTGAACGAACAGTTCGGGATCATTCTCAAGGGGCAACTGGACTTCCGAATCGGTTCCGAGGAGCGGTCACTGCTCGGGCCGGGTGACGTGTACTGGGCGCCCATGGGAACCGATCACGGCGACTCGCAGTTCATCGGCGACCCGGAGCACGGCGAGACCTGGATCCTCGACCTCTTCGTGCCGCCGCGCGAGGAATACCGCGATGGCTGACTGGCGGCTCGCGGTCGACATCGGCGGAACGTTCACGGACAGCGTGCTCCTCGACGCGGCCTCCGGCCGGGTTGCAGTCGACAAGACACTCACGACGCCGGGCGACCTGCTCGTCGGGTTCCGCCGGGTGGTGGACGGCGTCCTCGCCCGCGCCGGCGCCGAGCCGACCGACGTGCACGCGCCGATCGTCCACGCCACCACGCTGATCACCAATGCGCTGATCGAGGGCAAGACCGCACCGACGGCGTTCGTCACGACGCAGGGGTTCGCAGACGTCCTGTTGATCCGGGACGAGCACCGCTACGACATGTACGACCTGCAGATCGAGTTCCCCGAGCCGCCGGTGCCGCGCGAGCGAACGTTCGAGATCGACGAGCGCACGCTCGCGTCGGGCGAAGTGCTCAACGCGCCGAGCGACGCCGACCTCGACCGGCTGGCGGCCGCGATCGCGGCGGCCGACGTGCGCGCCGTCGCAGTGTCGCTCCTCCACTCCTACGCCAACCCGGCGAACGAGCGCGCGGTACGCGACGGCCTCGCGCAACGCCTGCCCGGGATGCCGATCAGCGTGTCGAGCGATCTCGTGCCGCAGATGCGCGAGTACCCGCGAGCGGTCACAACGGTGTGCAACGCCGCGACCGTGCCGTTGATCGGTCCGTACCTCGACGCGCTGGAGCGCTGGCTCCACGAACGCGGCTTCGGCGGCGGGCTCATGGTCATGCTCTCGAACGGCGGCGTCGTGTCACCGGCCGCGGCCGCGCAGGCGCCCATCCGTCTCGTCGAGTCGGGCCCGGCCGCGGGCGCGCTCGCCGGCACCTGGTATGCGAACTCGCTCGGTGAGCCGCGGCTGCTGTGCTTCGACATGGGCGGGACGACCGCGAAGTCGTGCCTCATCGAGCGCTTCGAACCCGACATGACGATGGAGTTCGAGGTCGCGCGCGTCTACCGCTTCAAGAAGGGGTCGGGCCTCCCCGTGACCGTGCCGTCGGTCGACCTGGTGGAGATCGGCGCGGGCGGCGGCAGCCTCGCCCACGTCGACGACCTCGGGCTCCTAAAGGTCGGGCCGGAGTCCGCCGGCGCCGAGCCCGGACCGGCCTGCTACGGCCAGGGCGGCACCGGCGCGACCGTCACCGACGCCGACCTCGAGCAGGCGTTCCTCGATCCCAACTATTTCCTCGGCGGGGAGATGCCGCTCGACGTCGAAGCCGGGCGGGAAGCGCTCGGAAAGGTCGCGTCCGACATCGCCGAGACCGTCCCCGACACCGCCGCGGGCATTTATGAGGTCGTCAACCAGAACATGGCGAGCGGCGCGCGCATGCACGCCATCGAGCGCGGCGTGGACCTCCGCGGCGTCCCCGTGCTCGCCTTCGGCGGCGCGGGGCCGGTCCACGCCTGCCGGGTCGCCGAATTGCTGGAGTCGGCGCGCGTCGTCTTTCCGGCGCGGGCGAGCGTGCTGTCGGCGTTCGGCGCGCTGGTGAGCCCGGTGCGTATCGACCTGGCGCGCACGCTCGTACGCGAGCTCGCCGAGGTGGACGAGAACGAACGAGACGCGCTGCTGGCCGAGATGTCCGCCGAAGGTGAGCGCATCCTCACCGACGCCGGCGTCCCGCCCTCCGAAGTGCGCTACCGGTTCGGGATCGACGCCCGCTACCGGGGCCAGGCGCACGAGATCACGATCTGGGTCGGCGACGGCCCCGATTGGCCTTCGACATTGGGTCAGACCCTCGAACAGTTCTCGACCGAGTACGCGCGCGTGTACGGCCTCTCGATTCCGGATGTGCCGGTCCAGGTCGTCACGTGGCGCGTGGCCGCGTGGGCACCCGCGCCGGTCGTCGAGCTCCCACCGCTGCCCGCAGGCACCGAAACGCCGGAGCCGATCGCGTCGCGGCCGGTGCGCTTCGAACGGGGCGCCGACGTGACCCCGACGCCGGTCTTTGCCCGCAACGATCTCGGCGCCGGCGCGCGCATCGCCGGGCCCGCGCTCATCCAGGAACGAGAGACGACGGTCGTCCTGCGACCCGGCTGGGACGCCGAGGTCGCAACGGACGGCTCCGTCGTCGCCACGAGGAGGGCATCTTGATGGACGCCATTGAGCTGGAAGTGCTGTGGGCCAGCCTCGTCAACACCGTCAACGAGCAGGCGCGAGCACTGCAGCGGGCGGCGTTCAGCCCCATCGTGCGCGAGGCGGGCGACCTCGCCAACGCCCTGTTCGACCGCGAGGGCCGCATGGTCGCGCAAGCGGTCACCGGCACGCCCGGCCACATCAATTCTCTGGCCAACGGCGCCCGCAACATCCTGGCCGAGTACCCGCCCGACGAGCTCGAGCCCGGCGACGTGCTCATCACCAACGATCCGTACAAGACCGCGGGTCAGCTGCTCGACATCACCGTCCTCAGCCCGGTCTGGCGCAACGGCCGCGTCATCGCGTTCTTCGGGTCGACGATCCACCACACCGACGTCGGCGGCTACGGGATCGGCGCCGGTGCGCGCGACGTCTTCGAAGAAGGGCTGTGGATCCCGATCACGAAGCTGCTCGTGCGCGGCGAACGCAGCGCCGATGTCTGGAAGTTCATCCTCGCCAACGTGCGCGAGCCGGAACATGTTGCCGGTGACCTTCACGCGCAGGTCGCGTCCGCTCAGGTGGGCGCGGCGCGGCTCACCGCATTGTGCGACGCGCACAACCTCGACGACATCACCGAGGTGAGCGACGAGATCCGCCGACGGTCGGAGGAGGCGACGCGCAAGGCGATCCGCACGTTGCCCGCGGGCACGTACGAGGCGCGATCAGTGCTCGATCTCACCGACGGCTCCGAGATCGTGATCCAGGTCGCGCTCACCGTCGACCCGGTCGACGGCACCATCCTCGTCGACTACGCCGGCTCCTCCCCCGCGAGCCCCTACGGCATCAACGTGGTGAAGAACTACACGCACGCGTACACGACCTTCACCGTGCGTAGCGTGCTCAACCCCGACATCCCGAACAACGCGGGCAGCCTCGCCCCGATCGAGGTCGCGGCGCCCGAAGGCAGCATCGTCAACGCGGTGTCGCCCGCGCCGTGCACCGCCCGCCACGTCGTCGGGATGTTCCTCCCGATGCCGCTGCTCGCCGCGCTCGGGCAGATCCTGCCGCGCGCCGTCATCGCCGAAGGCGCCGCAGCCGTGTGGACGATGCAGGTGCACGGCACGAGCCGCGACGGCCGACCGTTCGTGACATCGATGTTCACGTACGCCGGCGGTGTCGGCGCACGCGCCACCAAGGACGGCCTCTCGGCCACGGCCTACCCCACCGGTGTCGCGGCGGTCCCCATCGAGGTGATCGAGGCGATGGCCCCGATCCGCTTCTTGCGGAAGGAGCTGCGGCGCGATTCCGGAGGCGCGGGCGAGCACGCGGGCGGTCTCGGTCAGGTCATCGAGTTCACCGTCGACTCCGAGAACCAGTGGCTGCTCAACGCCGTCGCCAGCCGGCTGACGCACGCACCCCAGGGCTTGTTCGGCGGGCAGGCCGGCGCGCCGGGACGGTTCCTCGTGAACGGTGAGCCGGTGCGCACCCAGCAGAAGTTCGCGCTCGACCCCGGAGACGTGGTGCGGCTCGAACTGCCGGGCGGCGGCGGTTACGGCGAACCGGTCGACGCAGGGGCGCACCGGGCCTCCGGCGATGGTGCGGGATGAGCGGGCAACCATGACCCAGGTCGAGGGCGTCGAACGCGCGCGCTGCCCCGTACCGCTCGAGGAGCTCGAGCGCTCGGCAAAGCCGTTCAACGAGGCGGTGGTGCTACCCCGCGCCTGCTACACGGACCCCGAGTTCTTCGAGTTCGAAGCGAGCGCGGTGTGGGAGCACGAATGGATCTGCGTCGGCTGCGCCGGCATGGTGCCGAACGTCGGTGACTTCTACACGATCACGGTGCTGAACGAACCGCTCATCGTCGTCCGCAACAAGGAACGCGACGTCAAGGTGGTCTCGGGCGTCTGCCGGCACCGCGGCATGGTGATCTGCGCGCCCGCGGGCCGGCCCGAGGAAGAATGGACTGCGCCGCCGCCCGAGACCTCCGGCAACTGCTCCACCTTCCGGTGCCCGTATCACTGGTGGACGTACGACCTCGACGGCCTCCTCGTCGGCGCACCGGCCATGGACCGCACGACGGACTTCGATCGCTCGCAAATCCGTTTGCCTGAGCTTCGCACCGAGCTCTGGAACGGCTTCGTGTTCGTCAACCTCGACGCCGCGGCCGCGCCATTGGCGCCGCGACTCGGCAGTCTCGAGCGCTTCCTCGAGAACTACCGGCTCGAGGGGATGCAGACGGTCGAGCCGTACACCGTTCCCGACGTCCCCTTCAACTGGAAGATCATGGTCGAGAACTTCATGGAGGGCTACCACCCGTCGCGCCTCCACAAGGGAATTCACGACTGGGCGCCGAGCGAGGGGATCTCCTACGCGCCGTACGCCGAGGACGGTGCCGCGCTCTATGGGTTCATGGAAGCGGTGCACCCCGACGGCGGATTCAACCCGACGGCCAAGGCGCTGTTCCCGCCGATCCTGACACTCACCGACGCGGAGCGGCGGCGCGTCCCGTTCGTCTACGTCCCGCCGAGCTTGCTCATCGGTCTGCAGTCCGACTCGGCGTTCTGGTTCGTGGTGCTCCCAACGGGCCCCGAGACGCACACGCTCTCGATGGCCTACCTCTTCCCGCCGTCGACACTCGAACTGCCGGACTTCGGAGACCGGCTGCATGCTGCGATCGCCGGGGTCGGTCTGTTCAACAACCAGGATCTCCCGACCAACACCGCGATCCAGAAGGGAATGCGGTCTCGTTTCGCGCCGCGGGGCCGGTACTCGTGGCAGGAGGAAGTGCTGTCGCAGTTCAACCGCTGGCTCGTGACGCGCTACCGCCGCGCCGTTGACGGTCTCGCGTGACCAACGTTATGGTCCGACAAACAGTCCATTGGGGGAGGCGATGCTGACCGCTACCGAACGGTTCGGGCATCTGATGAACGTCGACGTGCTGCGGACGTTCGAGCGATCGACCGCCGAAGTCACGAACGCGAGCTACCTGCCGCCGTACCTGTACACGTCCGAGGAGTGGTTCGAGTTCGAGAAGGCGGCGATCCACGACCGGTCGTGGCTGTGCGTCGGGCGAACCGGGCTGCTGCCGAATCCCGGCGACTACTTCACGATCACGATCAACGACGACCCGCTCCTCGCCGTACGGGGTTCCGACGGCGAGATCCGCGTCATGACCGCGGTGTGCCAGCACCGCGGGATGCTCCTGGCCGAGGGCTCGGGCTGCGTCGAGCGCGGCTTGTTCCGCTGCCCCCTGCACTCCTGGTCGTACGACCTCGAGGGCCGGCTGCGCCACGCGCCCGAGATGAATCAGAGCAACTTGGATCGCACCTCGATCCGTCTGCCCCAGCTCAAGGTCGAGATCTGGATGGGGTTCATCTTCGTCAACTTCGACGAGCACGCCGCGCCGATCGCTCCGACGCTCAAGAAGCTCGAAGACGAGATGCAGAACTACGACGTCGAGCACATGATCGACCTCCCGCCGATCGACGTGCCCGACTATCCGTGGAACTGGAAGGTCATGCTCGAGAACTTCATGGAGCCTTACCACAACGCCTACCTGCACAAGGGCATCCACGACTTCGCGCTCGGGCACGGGTTCGTCGACCACTCACCCGACGAGAACGTGATCATGCACCCGACCGGTTTCGATCGCCGTGACGGCGCGTTCAACCCGATTCATCAGGCGCTGCTGCCGCCGATCGAGACGCTCACCGACGAGCAGCGTCAGCGCGTGATGTTCGCGATGATCCCGCCGCTCATGCCGCTCGGACTGGTGCCGGACCACATGTTCTGGTTCCTCGTGCTGCCGAGCGGCGCCAACAAGATCTCGCTCCGCATTGGTATCAGTGTTCCGCCGCAGGCGATGGCAGTCGAGAACTTCGGGAAGCGCATCGAGTGGTTGGTCGACGGGATCATGATGTACAACGACCAGGACGTCGTCGCCGACACGGCAGTACAGAAGGGCCTGCGCTCCCGGTTCGCGCCGCGCGGTCCGTTCTCGTGGAAAGAGACGACGGTCAACCAGCTGAACCGATGGCTGGTGCAGCGCTACCGCGAGTACGCCGAGGACTCTGGCCTCGTTCCGAACGGCGCGAGCGGGCAGGCCGGGCCGTGAGCCGCGCCCGTCCGTTCCGGCTCGGCGCCTGGAGGCACCGCGGGCAGCAATCGACGGCGACGGCCAACGGAGCAAGCACGCCCGCGTCGGCTGCGAACACAGCCGCCGAGGTCCCGACGAGGGGAGAGATCATGCTCGAGCATCAGCTCACGGACGCCACAGCATCTGACAACGGGCAAGCACCCGACGACGAGCTCGCGGCGTTGCGGCAGGAGGTGGCTCGGCTCACGGATCGCGTCGACCGGCTCGAGTCGGTCAAGGCGGTGTCACACCTGCTGTACCGCTACGTGCACATCGCCGACGAGATCAAGGACGCCGACATCATCGCCGAGTGTTTCGCGGAAGACGCGGTCTGGGAAGGGCTCGGTCGGTTCGATGAGTTCAAGGCGGTGGGCCGCCGGGAAATCCGTGACATGTTCCACGACGTGTTCACGACGTACCTGCCGTTCACCGCGCACTGGGTGACCAACCAGGTGATTACGTTGTCGCGCGACGGCAACAAGGCCTACGGGCAGTGGCACATTCTCGAGGCCGCGAACCTGAAGGACCACTGCGCGCAGGTGTGGCTCGTGGCCTGGTACGACAACGAGTTCGTCCGCGTCGACGACGAGTGGAAGATCAGCCACGTCCGCCTGATCCACACCTTCGTCTGCCCCTACGAGGAGGGCTGGCTGAAGACCAAGTACATCTCACCGATCACGCTCGAGAAGGTGTCGGTGCTCTGACCGACGCGGCGCACGGAATCGAGAGGATGGTTATGTCGGTACTCACCGAAGACTTGCTCGAGAGCTTCGAGGAGTCGATCGGACCTGCGACGGAGGCCCGGCTCCTGCCCCCGATCTGCTACACATCCCCGGAGTTCTTCGGCTTCGAGATGCAGAGCATCTGGTCGCACGACTGGATCGCCGTCGGACGGGAGTCCCAGATCCCCAATCCGGGCGACTTCTTCACTCTGACGATGGCAGGCGAGCCGCTCGTCGTCGTGCGCGGCAACGGTGGTGAGATCAACGTCCTGTCGGCGGTCTGTCGCCACCAGGGGATGATCATCAGCGACGGCGCCGGCAACTGCAAGGCGTTGCAGTGTCCGTACCACCTGTGGACCTACGGCCTCGACGGCCGCCTGATGGGCGCGCCGGCGATGGAGCGCAGCGTCGACTTCGACCACGCCGACTTCTGCCTGCCGTCGATGAAGGTCGAGGTGTGGAACGGCTTCATCTTCATGAACTTCGATCCCGACGCGCCGCCGCTGGCGCCGACCCTCGCCGGCGCTGAGCAGGCGCTGACGAACTACGACCTCGCGAACGCCCACACGGTCATCGATGACGCTCCGGTCCTGCCGTGGAACTGGAAAGTGATGCTCGAGAACTTCATCGACGGCTACCACGCGCACCGGCTGCACAAGTTCATCTACGACTACGGGCCCGGCGACGGCCTCTCGTTCCTTTCATGGAGCGAAGACAACAACCACATCACCCGCATCAATCGCCAGACCGTGAAGGACGCGTCGTTCAACCCCACACTGCAGGCCGTGCTCCCCGTGTTCCAGAACCTCACCGACGACGAACGAATGAACGGGATGTTCGTGCTGTTTCCACCGTCGCTGGCGCTGGCGATTCAGTCCGATCAGATCGTGTACTTCGTCATCAGCCCGCGCGGCCCGGGCGAGATCCAGATCTTCATCGGCTGGCTGCTCGATCCCGCGGTCACGAAGGATCCGTTGTTCCTGCGGAAGTTCGACCAGATCGTGAAGCCCGGCGTGATGAACTTCGTCATCGACGACATCCGCACCGACACGATGATCCAGCTCGGGCTCAACTCGCGCTTCCAGCCGCGCGGTCGCTACTCCTGGCAGCAGGAGAGCCAGGCCCAGCTCAACCGCTGGTACGTCAAGCGGTACCGAGAGCACTGGCCGGGAGGCCTCGCCGCCGCCCGTCCGCGCGCCGTGAGATCGGCGTAGACGGTGAAGCCGGCTCCGTTCGACTACGTCGCGCCGACGACGGTCTCCGACGCACTCGATGCTATTGCCAGCGCCGGCGACCCCCGCGTGCTCGCGGGTGGGCAGAGCCTCGTGCCGCTGTTGAACCTGCGGCTGGCCCGTCCTGACGTCGTCATCGACGTCAACGGCGTCGACGAGCTGGACCATCTCGACATCGACGACGGCGTGGTGCGCATCGGCGCGACGACGCGGCACCGCAGCGTCGAGCTCGACCCCGAGCTGGCCAGCGCCGTGCCGTTGCTCGTCGAAGCGGCCGGGTTCGTCGGTCACCCGCACATCCGGAACCGGGCGACGGTCGGCGGCACGATCGCCCACGCGGACCCCGCGGCCGAGTTCGGCGCGGTGATGCTCGCGCTCGACGGGCGGGTCATCGTGCAGGGCGCGGGCGGACGACGGACGGTCCCCGCCGCCGAGTGGTACCAGGGCTACTTCACGACCGCGATCGAACCGGGCGAGATGCTCATCGAGGTCGAGCTGCCGGCGCGTTCGAGCGGCGCCGGCCACGCGTTCCGTGAGTTCGCGCCGCGCCACGGCGACTTCGCCATCACCGGTGTGGCCGCGATCGTCGAACGCGCCAACGGCTCGTGCACCGGCGCGCGTCTGGCCGCGTGCGGCGTCGGTTCGGTACCCGTCGACCTCAGCTCCGTAGCCGACGCGCTGGTGGGAGCGACCGACATCGACGACGACGCGCTGCGCGAGGTCACGCGCCGCGTCGCCGTGCTCGTCGACCCCACGAGCGACGTGCACGCGTCGGGCGAGTACCGCCGCGAGCTCGTCCAGCTGCTCGCGGCGGAAGCGCTGCGCGCGGCGTGGGAGCGAGCGCCATCGGGAGGACGATCGACGTGAAGGTGCGCTTCTCGGTCAACGGCGAACCGGCGGAGGTGGACGTCGAGCCACGCGAGCTGCTGCTCGACGTCGTGCGCGACCGTCTCGGGCTCACCGGCACCCACGCCGGCTGCGAGCAGGGAGCGTGCGGCGCCTGCACCGTGCTCGTCGACGGCATCGGCGTGCGCTCGTGTCTCATGCTCGGCGTACAGGCCGCGGGACGGGAGATCACCACCATCGAGGGCATCGGCACCGGACGGGGTCACCTTCATCCCGTCCAGGAAGCGTTCGCGGAGCATCACGGGCTCCAGTGCGGCTTCTGCACCCCCGGCATGGTGCTCACCGCGATTGAGCTGTTGCAGCGCCACCCTCACCCCAGCCGCGCCGAAATCGAAGAGAACATGGCCGGCAACCTCTGCCGTTGCACCGGCTACGTGAACATCGTCGACGCCATCGAGGCCGCGAGCGCCGCCCTCAGCTCAGCGGGTGCCGCGCGGGAGGAAGCATGACTCAGACCGACGTCCGCGTCACCGAGCGCGCGAACGCCCTGATCGGAGATCGGGTCCGGCGCGTCGAGGACGAGCGGTTCCTCACCGGGCAGGGCCAGTACCTGGGCGACCTCCGCCACCCCGACCTCAAGCACGTCGGCATCCTCCGCAGTCCGGTTGCGCACGCGCGCATCCGCCGCGTCGACGTGAGCAATGCCGTCGCGCTTCCGGGCGTGATCGCCGCCTTCACCGGCGAGGAGCTGGCCCAGTTCGCCCGGCCGTTCTCGCACCTGTTGCCGATGATCCCCACGCTGCAGCAGATCGAGTGGCACGCGCTCGCGATCGGCAAGGTGCGCTACGTCGGAGAGCCCGTCGCCGCGGTCGTCGCCACCTCGCGTTACGTCGCGGAAGACGCGCTCGAGCTCATCGAGGTCGACTACGAGGAGCTGCCGGCCGTCGTCGAAGTCGAAAGCGCGCTCGCCGACGGTGCACCCAAGCTGTACGACGAGTGGCCGAGCAATGACTTTCTCTTCATGCCCTTCGCGACCGGCGACATCGACGGTGCGTTCGCGTCGGCAGACGGCGTCGTACGCGAACGGTTCACCCATCACCGCGTTACGGGCCTGCCGCTCGAAGGCCACGGCGCGCTCGGAGAGTACGACCTGGCCACCGGTCGTCTCACCCTGCACGCGTCGACGCAGCAACCCCACAACCTGCGCACCGTCATCGCCGACGTCACGGGGATCCCCGAGAACAAGGTCCGCGTGGTCTCGCCCGACATGGGGGGCGGGTTCGGCAACAAGGCCCACTTCTTCCGCGAGGAGGCGCTCGTCGCGCTGATCGCAACCCGCGTCGACTATCCCGTCGTATGGAGCGCCGATCGCGTCGAGAACCTCACTGCCAGCCTGCACTCGCGGGAACAGACGCACGACGTCGAGGTCGCGTACCGCAACGACGGTCGCGTGCTCGCCATCCGCACGCGCATCCTCGCCGACGTGGGGAACCCCGAGGTCTACATCCTGGGCTGCGCGCCCGCCGTCGTGACGACGAGTTTCATGGCCGGCGCCTACGACATCCCGAACTACGCGTACGAGCTCCACTGCGTCGTCACGAACAAGTGCCCCATGGGCGGCTACCGCGGCTACGGCCAGCCGCAGGCGAACTTCACCATCGAACGCATGATGGACCTCGTCGCCGAGCAGGTCGGGATCGATCCGGCCGAGGTGCGGCGGCGCAACCTCATCCCCGATGAACCGCGCCCCTTCGTGTCCCCGACCGGCGCGTGTTACGACACCGGCAGCTTCCACGCGCAGCTCGAGCAGGCCCTCGAGGCGATCGACTACGCGAAGGCGCGCCGCGAGCAAGAGCAGGCACGCACCGACGGCCGCCATGTGGGCATCGGCATCGCCACGCTGATCGAGGCCACCGCGCCCAACATCCACGCGTTGGCGGGCCGGTTCGCGTGTTACGAGATGGCGATGATCGTGGTCCAGCCGGACGGGCACGTGAACGTCCACGTCGGCACGAAGTCGCAGGGACAGGGCCACGCCACCGTGTTCGCCCAAATGGCGTCCGAGGTGCTTACCGTCCCGCTCGCGCAGATCGACGTGCGCGACGGCGACACCGGCATCGTTCCGTACGGCATGGGCACGTGGGGTAGCCGGTCGACGGTCATGGGCGGAGGCGCGGTCCTGAAGGCCGCCCAAGCGATCCGCGACAAGATGACCGGGATCGCGGCCCACCTGCTCCAGGCCTCACCGGCGGACGTGGATCTCGTCGATGGGATGTTCCGCGCCGGCGAAGCGGCCGTGCCGTTCGCGCAGATCGCGTCGGCGGCCTACATGCACACGTTCCTGCTGCCGCCGGGCACCGACATGGGCCTCGCCACCATCGTGGGCTACGACCCCGGCGGCACCAGTCCCTTCCCCGATCCGGAGACCGGGCACCTCAACGTCGGCGCGACGTACTCGTCGGCGGCGGCCGCGGCGGTGGTCGAAGTCGACCCCAACCGCGGGCGCACGCGCATCCGCGACGTCGTCATCGTGCACGACTGCGGACGGGTCGTGAATCCGATGATCCTCGACGGCCAGATCCAGGGCGCCTTCGCGCAGGCAGTGGGCGCGACGTTCTTCGAAGAACTCGTGTACTCACCCGAGGGTCAGCCGCTCTGCTCGACCCTGCTCGACTACCAGATCCCAGCGTTCGGCGACGTCCCGCGCGTGCGCGTCGTCCACAACGAGACGCCGTCCGCCCTGCTCGGTGGATTCCGCGGCGCCGGTGAAGCCGCGATGATCATCACGCCGTCGGTGCTCGCGAACGCGGTCCACGACGCGCTTCGTCCCCTCGGGGTCAAGATCACGCAGACGAATCTCGGCGCGCACCACCTGCGCGATGCGATCCGAGCGGCCGGGGTCCCGCTCGACCCCGTCGCCGGCGTCGTTTCCTAGGAGGTCGTGAGGAGAGCGGTGACCGGAAAGGACGGCAACGCATGAGTGCTCCACCGATTGGCAGCTTGCTCATCGGCTCGTCGCGAGTCGAGCACATGAAGAGCTGGTACCGCCGGGCGTTCGACGTCAAAGAGAACGAGATGGGCGCGTTCGAGTTTGGCGACGTCCTGCTGTTCATCGAGGCCCACAGCGAGGTCGAGGGAAACACCAAGGAGCCGGCGCGCGCCATCATCAACCTCAACGTCGACGACTGCCGCGGCCTCGCTGCGCACCTGCGGGAGCTGGGCGCGAGGTTCGTCCGCAAGGTCGAGCAGGAGCCGTTTGGCCTCATCGCCACGGTCGCGGATCCCGACGGCAACTACCTCCAGCTCATCGAGTGGGGCGCGTCCCCCGAAGCGCACCGCGGGTAGATGACCACTAGATGAGACCGCCGGGACTCTTCTCGCCCGAGCTCCTCGAGAGCTTCGAGAGCTCCATCCGGCCGGTCAACGAGGCGTGCCTCCTGCCGCGCGCCGTGTACACGTCGGAGGAGTTCTACGAGTTCGAGCTGGACGCGATCTTCTCGCACGAGTGGCTCTGCGTCGGCCGCTCCGACCAGATCCCGCAGCCGGGCGACTACTTCACGCTCACGATCGGCAACGAGCCGCTCATCGTGGTCCGGGGCGACGACGGCTGCGTGCGGGTCCTCACGGCGGTGTGCCAGCACCGCGGCATGGTCGTATGCGAGGACCAGGGCAACTGCCGCCAGTTCCGGTGTCCGTATCACCACTGGACGTACGGCCTCGACGGCGCCCTACTCGGCGCTCCCGCGATGGACCGGGCAGTCGACTTCGACAAGTCGCAGCACGGCCTGCCGTCGCTGCGGACCGAACTCTGGCAGGGGTTCGTCTTCGTCAACTTCGATCCCGAGGCTGCACCCCTCTCGCCGACCCTCCGCAAGATCGATCCGCTGCTGGAGCACTACAACCTCGACTCGGCGACCACCATCCTCGGCAACACGCTGAGCGACCTTCCGTGGAATTGGAAGGTCATGCTCGAGAACTTCAACGATCCGTATCACGCGAGTCGACTCCACGGTCCGCTCCAGACGTTTGCGCCCAGCCACCTCAACACCTTCCTGGACTGGGACGACGACGATGGCGCGATCGGGCGGATTCAGCACTTCACCGAGCCGGACGGATCGTTCAACCCGAGCAAGAAGTGCATCCTGCCCGTGTTCCCCGATCTGACACTCGAGGAGCGCTCACGCGGCAGCTTCGTGCTCGTACCCCCGACGTTGGCGCTGGCGATCGTCCCCGACGAGATCGCGTACTTCGTGATCTCACCGCAGGGACCGAACGAGATCACGATTCACGTCGCGTATTGCTTCAATCCCGCCGCGCTGAAGGACCCGATGTTCGA